>Ga0102943_1001119_pt1 | contig 16984 bp, 10 predicted proteins | sample SalPonC_black_MG_FD_78174 | JGI IMG/M metagenome (GOLD analysis project Ga0102943, IMG submission 78174) | Salt pond soil microbial communities from South San Francisco under conditions of wetland restoration - Salt Pond MetaG... | ecosystem: Environmental > Aquatic > Marine > Intertidal zone >...
ACCAGGGGATCCTGGAAACCCTGGGAGAAATGGTGAAGGCCAAATGGGGATCTGAAAACAAAGGAGCGCTGTTATGAAACATGCAAATATTTTGGCACCCTTACTGGGCATGATTGCCTGCATCTGCATTGCAGGGGTGTCTGACAGCCGGGCGGAACAGATATCTTTGAACTACCGGCTCAAATGGCTGTTCAACACCAGTGTGGCAGGCGATATTTTTGCCATGGAAAAGGGGTTTTTTGCCGCTGCCGGACTGGATGTCACCGTTAAAGAAGGCAGTCCGGAAAAAGATGCCATCAAGGAGCTGGAACTGGGGTATGCCGATTTCGGGGTGGCTTCGGCAGACCAGGTGATCCGGGCCCTGGAAAAAGGGGCAGACGTGGTGGTGCTGGCCCAGATTTTCCAGATCAATCCCATGCAGTGGATTTACCGGGACAGCCGGATACAGATCACACAGCTGTCGGATTTACAAGGCTGCCGCATGGGCATCACCTACGGGGGTAATGATGAAACCATCATGAAAACCGTGCTGGCAAAGGCCGGTCTCACCCTCGGGGATGTGCTGGTGACTGGTGTGAGGTTTGATTTTACCCCTTTTTTAAAGAAGCAGGTGACCCTCTGGCCGGTATACCGAAATTCCCAGGGCGTGATCCTGGCAGGAAAGCTGGCCAGGGAAGGGGAGTCGGTCCGGTTTTTCAATCCGGCTGATTTCGGGGTGGATTTTGTGGCCAACTCTGTGGTGACGTCAGGGAAGATGGCAGCAGACCACGCGGATCTGGTGCGGCGGTTTCTGTCCGCCCTGCTGGATGCCTGGGAAGCAGCCATGGACCCGGCCAACCAGGAACAGGTTTTGGCTGCGGTGAAAAAGTATGACACAGGCACCCAGGGGAAGGTGCAGAAAGCCCAGCTGGATGCCACAAGGGACCTGGTCAAACCCCGGCCGGACACTGCCGTGGGCCGGATCCGGCAGGCAGCCTGGGCCCAGACCGAAGCCATCATGCTGGAACAGGGGATGATCCGGCAGCCGGTACATGCCACCTCCCGGCTCAAGGACCTGGCATCCTTTCAATAATCCCCATGCCCTGGCGGGCACAACAAAGCATTAAAGCTTTTAGCTGATGACTGAGTATTGACGGCTGACGGCTTTCATATAAAGGGCCACGCCCTGACATGGGCAGGAAAGCCTTTGGCTGTTAGTGATCAGCAGGAAAAAATGTGTAATTGTATACGGGAAGTTGATTAATGAAGGCTAACAGCTAACAGCTAACAGCTAATAGCTAAGAACTAACAGCTTTCATAAAAAAGATGAAAGCCAAAAGGAGATTCCCATGAAACAGATCCGGCAAATTCCGGCACTGTCGGTCCTGGTGATATTTTTTCTCGTTTCAGTACCCTATGCAGAGGCATTCCAGGCCCTTTTCGCCGGCCAGCAGACCGTGGATGAGCAAAACGCGGTGGCGGTCACATTTTCCGAAGATTTGGATACCACCCAGCCCCTGGATACCTATCTGGCCATTTTTGCTGATAATGATGTCCCTGTGGAGGGGGCCTGGATTCTTTCCAAAGATCCTGCCACGGTGTATTTTCCCAATATACAGCCGGATACCCGGTATGTGGTGTCCATACACAAGGGGCTGGCATCCCGGTCCGGAAAGCAGCTGGCATACCCCCGGACCTTTGTGGTGAAGACCCGGCCGGTGGAACCCATGATCGGATTTGCCACCAGGGGATCGGTTCTGGCATCCGGGCTGACAAAGGGGCTGCCCGTGGTCACTTTGGATATTGATCAGGCAGACATCGATTTTTTCAGGGTCAAACCGGATAAGCTGGCACCGTTTATGGAGGTTTTTTCCCGTGACAGCAGAATGTACTACTACCAGAGCCCGGAGCTGCAGCAGTTCACCGACCTGGTGTATTCCGGCCGGTGGGATCTGGACATCAAAAAAAACCTGAGAACCCGGACCAATATCCCCATCACCCACATTGCGGCACTGCAGAAACCAGGGGTGTATTTTGCCGTGCTCAAGGGTGCCGGGAGATATGAATACGGCTACAGTGCCACCTGGTTTTCCATCAGCGATCTGGGCATCCATGCCAGAAAATATGCCAATGTACTGCAGTTTCATGTTCAGAGCCTTGAAACAGCAGAACCTCTGGCAGATGTTCAGGTGACCGGGATTGACAAAGAGGGCAGAACCCTGTTCCAGGCCCGAACATCAGAAGAGGGTACGGCAGAGGTTTCCGGCGCATTTGCAGACCTTGTTCTGGTGACAGCCACAAAAGCGTCCCATGTAAGCCTTTTGCCCATGAACGTTCCTGCCCTGGATCTTTCCGAGTTCCGCACGGCCGCGGCCAAGTTTCGGCCGGTGGAGCTGTTTGTGTACGGGCCCAGGGATATTTACCGGCCCGGTGAAACCGTTCCCATGGACGGCCTTCTCCGGAACCAGGACGGCGGCATGGTGCCTGCGGTTCCGATCCAGGCACAGGTGATTGCCCCTGACGGCCGGATGATCCATGCATTTTTGTGGCAGCCCCGGGAGAACAACTACTATACCTACCGGTACCAGCTGCCCGGCAATGCCCTCACCGGCAACTGGGAAGTGCGGTTTTCCCAGGCCGGCACCCCTGTGACCGCCTATCGGTTCCTGGTGGCGGAATTCCTCCCCGAGCGCATGCAATGCGATATCAGCAATCCCCCTGGTCAGACAGACATTTTGAACAAAGATCAGGACCTGAAAATACAGGTGTCCGGGGCCTTTCTCTACGGGGCCCCGGCAGCCGGAAACAAGGTGGATGCAGCAATCCACATCTCCCCTGCCCGGGAATTGTTCAAGGAAAAATGGCCCGGATTTGTATTTGGTCACATCAAAGACCTGGTCAAGCACGCGTTCACCACGGAAAAAACAGCCCTGGATGCGTCAGGCCGGGGGATGCTGGCCGTAAAAAACCAGTGGCAGGGTGTCTCTTCCCCCCACTGGGTCACCGCCAATGTCAGCCTGTATGATGCCGGGGGCCGCCCCGTGGTGCGGAACAAATCCTGGCAGGTATGGCCGGCAGAATCCCTGGTGGGTATCCGGAGCCTGGCGGAAAAAGGCGAGGTGGACAGCGATACCATTGCCCGGTTCGAGGTTATCCGGGTGGACAGAACCGGCCGGCGCCTGGGGGGTGAAAACCTGAAAGTAACGGTGATCAGGGAACACAGGGAATATTACTGGGAATATACAAACGGGGCATGGGAATGGCGTTCCACCAGCCAGTTTTATCCAAAAGAACGGTATTCTGTGGATATCCCGGAGCAAAAAAGCATTGTTGTGGAGGTACCGGTGAAATGGGGGGGATACCGCCTGGAAATTTTTGACCCGGACACCGGGCTTACCGCCTCCCATGACATATGGGCCGGATGGCAGCCCAAAGGATCTGAAGCCCGGGACCTGAACCGGCCGGACCGGGTGGATCTGGTCCTGGACAAAAAAGCCTATGCACCCAAAGACCGGGTACAGGTGACGGTGAAATCCCCGGAAGGCGGATCCGGATACCTGTTTGTGGAGTCTGACACCAACCTGCTCACAAGGCCCATCACGGTAGCGCCGGAAGGAACGGACATTGTCTTTGATCTGGATCCGTCCTGGCAGCGCCACGACCTGTATGTGTCCGTCGTGGTGGTACGTCCCGGAGAGAGCCGGTCCAACCGTCTGCCAAAGCGGGCTGTGGGCCTGGTGCACCTGCCCCTGGACCGCCGGCACCGGCAGCTGTCCGTGGAGATCCAGATGCCGGCAGAAACCGAACCCGGCCGCCGTATCACCGTGCCGGTGCAGGTGCGCCGTTCTGACGGCAGCATTCCGTCTGATGCCCATATCACCCTGGCAGCCGTGGATACAGGAATTCTCAATCTCACCGGGTATGATACCCCGTCTCCTTTTGCTTATTTTTTCCAGCCGCGCCAGTATGGGCCTGATATCCATGACATGTACCAGAAACTGATAGAGACCGGGGATGGCGGATGGGCCAGACAGCGGTTCGGCGGGGATGCCCCCACCCTCTCCAGGGGCGGGGACCGGCCGGCCACCGATGTGCAGATCATCTCCTTACACCGGTCAGCCGTTGCCGCAGATGCAGACGGCATGGCCCTGTTTCACCTGGATATGCCGGCATTCAACGGCCGGGTCCGGCTCATGGCTGTGGCCCATACGGCCGCGGATTTCGGGTCCGGGGACCATGAACTGACCCTGGCCTCTCCTCTGGTGACCCAGATGACCATGCCCCGGTTTCTGGCGGCAGGAGACCATGCCCGGCTGCACCTGGACCTGCACAACCGCACCAGCACCAGCCAGGATATTTCCCTGGTCCTTGCCGCAGGCCTGCCCCTGGAAATCCAGGGCCCGGCAGATATGAATCTTCGACTGGCACCGGATGAGCAGCAGTCAGTGTCCATCCCGGTGGCTGCCAAAACCGCCCCGGGCAGGTCAACCATCACCTGCGCCATCCAGGGGCTTTTGGTGGAAGGAGAGCAGCGCACCCTGGAGCGGTCATGGTTTCTGGAAACCCGGCCTGCCTATCCCGCCCTGACAACGGCATGGCACAAAACCCTGGCACCGGGGGCATCTTTTGTAATGGAACCGGCCCGGAACCTGATTCCAAAAACCATTGACCTGCGCGTAAGCCTGGGGTCTGCCCCGCCCCTTTTTGTATCAGACCATGTCCGAATCCTGGATGCCTATCCCTACGGCTGCCTGGAACAGACAGTCAGCAGCCTGTTTCCCCATGTGATCCTGGGCAGCGCAGACATGGCGGAACTGGGGGTAACGTCAGCATCTGGTGATGCGGTGTATGACAAGATCCGCCGGGGCATCCAGCTGGTGGGGGAAAAGCAGAAAACCGCCGGGGGATTCGGCCTGTGGGACAGCAGCGGGCCGGAAAATGCCTGGCTGACTGCCTATGCCGTGCATTTTCTGATCCAGGCCCGTCAGGCAGGATTTGCCGTGCCGGAACAATCTCTGACAAAGGCCCTGGACCGGCTGCTGGTGTTTGTCCGGCGGCCCGGGGCCATCCCCTGTGAAAGGTATTATCCTCCCGGTCCCTACAGGGCATCGGTGCAGGCCTATGCCGCTTTTGTTCTGGCCATGTCACAGTCGTTGACCCTGGGGGATGCCCGGGCGGTGTTCCAGGGGGCACAGGATCAGATCCAGGGTGCCCTGGCCTTTGTCCATGCCGGCCTGGCCCTGCATCTTGCCGGGGACACGCTGCTGGCGGCACATGCGTTTGACCAAGCCCTTCAGACCAGGCGGCCGGAAAATAGATTTCTGGGGGATTTCGGGTCTGATCTCCGGGACCTGGCTGCGGCCTTTTACCTGGTTTCTGTGCATGCCCCGGACTACCAGCACCGGGATGGGTTCCTGGCGGCACTGGTGCCCATGGTTTCCGAACACAAATGGTTCAGCACCCAGGAGCGCTATGCCCTGGTCATGGCAGGGATGGCCCGGCTGAAAACCCCCCAGAAAAGGTGGCAGGCCAGGGTCCTGGTAAACGGCATTCCGACGGACCTGGACCACACCAGCCAGAAAGAGGTGGCCTGGTTCGGAGACCGGGCCGGCCAGGGGGTGGAAATTACCAATACCGGACAGACTGATCTGTATGTGCATGCATTTATGTCCGGATACCCTTACCAGGCACCTGTCCCGGAATCCCGGGGCGTAACAGTGACCCGGCGGTATCTGGACATGAACGGCCGTTCTGTTTCCCTTGAACAGGCGGCCATGGGAGACTGGCTCCTGGTGGAACTGGCAGTGACGGCAGACCAGGATATGCCCCACTGCCTGGTGGTGGACCTGCTGCCGGCAGGCATGGCACTGGAAGATCCCCATCTGTCGGGCAGCATTGTGATTGACAGCATCATGGTGGATGAAAAATCCGTGGCAGACTGGCACAAGGCCCATGGCACCCGCCACACCGAGTACCGGGATGACCGGTTTGCAGCAGCCCTGAATCTTCGGGCCGAACAGGCATACCGGCGGTTTTACGGGGTCCGCCTGGTGAACCCGGGCCGGTTTCAGGTACCCCCGCCCCTGGTGGAGGAGATGTACAAGCCCTGGATTCGGGCTGTGGGCTCCGGCGGCGGCATACTGGAAATACCGGATTTGTAAACCCGATGGTACCCGTTGAAAAACAGGGAATGGCGCACGGTGAAAGACAGGGGCCGGCCCCGGGTGCACGCCTCCTGCTCTTTAGTCTGGCAGGTGTAATTCTGCTGCTTGTCCTGCCGGCTGTGCTGGTGTGGAGCCTGGATAAGGTATTTCCGCTCCAGCTGGATCACCGGCCCATGTCCACAGTGGTAACCGCTTCTGACAACACCCCGCTGCGGGCCTTTGCCGATCCCTCCGGTATCTGGCGGTATCCGATCACCCCGGACCAGGTGTCACCTTTGTACCTGGAGGCCCTGCTCACCTATGAGGACCGTTGGTTTACCCACCACCCCGGTGTGAATCCCTTTGCCATGATCCGGGCATGTTTCCAGAACCTGGCCGCCGGAACCATTGTGTCCGGAGGTTCCACCCTGACCATGCAGGTGGCCAGGATACTGTTTTCCTCCCCGGATGACGGGCTCTGGACAGCCAAGTTCCGGCAGCTGTTCCAGGCCCTGCAGCTGGAGATGCAGTTTTCAAAAAAGCAGATCCTGGGCCTCTACCTGACCCATGCCCCCTTCGGTGCCAACATAGAAGGGGTGTGGGCCGCTTCACAAACCTGGCTGGGAAGGGATCCCATGGACCTGACCCATGCTGAGGCTGCCCTGCTGGCAGTGCTGCCCCAGGCCCCGGGTTTTTTGCGGCCCGACCGCCACAGCACCAGGGCCAGGCAGGCCAGGGACAAGGTGCTGGACCGCATGGCCGCCTTCGGTGTACGGACAGAAGACCGGGTGCAGGCTGCGCGCCAGGAGCCGGTGGCGGCTTTTCGCTTCCAGGCCCCCATGAAAGCCCCCCTGGCAGCCCGGCGGCTGGTCCGGCAATACCCCGGCCGGTCTGTGATCCACACCTGCCTGGACTATGACCTCCAGGTGCACGTGGCATCCCTGGTGAAATCCCATGTGTCCTCATTTGCCCCCCGTCAGTCCGGTGCTGTGCTGGTGGTGGACCATGATACACTGGAAGTAAAGGCTTATGCCGGTTCAGCCGATTTTTTCAACCCCCTGGGTGCAGGACACGTGGATATGGTGACCGCCCTGAGATCTCCGGGCTCCACCCTGAAACCCTTTGTATACGGTATGGCCATGGACAAGGGCCTGATTCATTCCCATTCGCTGCTCCTGGATATCCCCCGGTACAGGCAGGCCTATCAGCCGGACAATTTTACAGGGGGATTTCTGGGGCCGGTGAGTGTGGCAAAGGCCCTGGACCTGTCCCTGAATGTGCCGGCAGTGCAGGTGCTGGCGGCTTTCGGTCCCCGGACATTCCATGACCGGCTCAAAAACGCCGGAGCACAGCTGTCCCTGTCCGGCCCCCCCAACCTGAGCATGATCCTGGGAGGGGTGGGCACGAACCTGGAATCCCTGGTAACCTTGTATACCGCCCTCAGCCGCCGGGGGATTTCCGGCCGCCCCAGGTTGACAACGGATGCACCGGTGCAGGAACGGTTTCTCATGGGCCCGGGGGCTGCCTATATCATAAAACAGCTGTTGTCCCGGCCATTGCCCGGCACAGAAGGGGTCAGCCGCCTGGCCGGCCAGGTTGATTTTGCCTGGAAGACCGGTACCAGTTACGGGTTCCGGGATGCCTGGGCTTTGGGAACCATGGGCACGCATACGGTGGGGGTCTGGGTCGGCCGGCCGGACGGCACCCCCTCTCCCGGCCAGTTCGGAGCAGCCACTGCCCTGCCCCTGCTGGTAAGGGTGATGGAAAGCCTTCCCAAATCATCTGCCCGGGAATCCTGCCCTGGAAATGTTACCAGACAGACCATTTGCTGGCCCATGGGGCTTGCCCCTGACCAGACACCCGGGACCTGCCGGGTGCGCCATGAGGCCTGGATCCTGAACAGCTGGATTCCCCCCACCCTGACGGATCCGGACCAGGGGCCATTGCGACTGACTTTCTGGATGGATGACCAGGACAGACGGGCCGGTCTTTTCTGCGGCGGTATTTCCAAAAAAACAGTGGACCTGTGGCCCGTGGGTGCTGAACCATGGCTGCCCCGTCACTGGCGGCGGAATCAGGTGATCCCGGCGGTGTCAGATGCCTGCCCGGATATCGCCCCTTTGTCCGGAAACCGGGTACAGATTATTTCCATCAGCGACAACAGTATGCTGACCATGCCCCCGGGAAAAGCTGACCTGCCCCGCATTCCGCTGCAGGCCATGGGCGGACAGGGCCCGCTGGTATGGTATTTGAACCGGATCCCTTTGGAAACACAGAATGCCCGTGGATTGCCCCTGCCGGAACCAGGCAGGTATGACCTGGCTGTCATGGATGGTGCAGGGCAGTATGACAAAATTTCGTTTACAGTGATTTCTCCGGGTTCCTGACCCGTGCAATCCGGTGCAATGCCCTGCAATTTCCTGACCGGCCGTTACCGGACAGGATCAGGGGAGGCACCAGCAGATGGGTTCCTGCATGTCAGGACTGCGGTCAGGGAGACAAGGCCGGGCCGTTCAGTTCCCGGGCTATGATGCGCAGCCCGTCCAGGGTCAGGGACTGGTCCACCGCTTCAATGGTGGTGGAAATGCCGGCAATGAGCGGGGCCAGGCCGCCGGTGGCAATGATTTTGGGTGGCTGGCCCAGCTCTTTTTTCATCCGTTCCACCATGCCGTCCACCATGGCGGCATTGCCGTGGATGATCCCGGACTGCATGCTTTCAATGGTGTCGGTGCCGATCACCTTTTGGGGCGGGGCAAATATTTCCACTCTGGGCAGGCGGGATGCTTTTTGAAAAAGGGCTTCTGAAGAGATCATGATTCCCGGTGCAATGGCGCCCCCCAGGTATTCCCCTGCCGGCGAAATGACATCAAAGGTGGTGGCTGTACCAAAATCGATGATGATCAAACCGGTCCTGTATTTGTCATAGGCAGCCACGGCATTGACGATGCGGTCGGCCCCCACTTCATTGGGGTTGCTGTACAGGATGGGCATCAGGGTTTTTACGGATGCCGGCTGGATCCATTCCGGGGCCAGGTGCAGGTATTTTTCACTGAATCCGTTGAGTATGGCCACGGAAGACGGGACAACCGATGATACAATCACCTGGGTTATGTGAGACAAAGGGATACCTTTGTCGGAGAACAGGGCGCTTGCCAGCACATTGAACTCATCTGCCGTATTATCCCGGACCGTGCGGATGCGCCAGCTGTGCATCAGAATATCCCGGTCATACACACCGATTACGGTGTTGGTGTTGCCCACATCGATTACCAGAAGCATGGGTTGATTCCTTATTCAATTGTAACGGTAAAAACCCGGGGATCCGCCTGGGTCATGATCAGGTCCACAGGTATGTTTATTCGGGCGTTCCGGGCATAAACGCCCGAAGACAATCCTTCCAGGTCGATAAAGGCATATATCTGGTCCAGGGTACCCTTGTTTCCCACGACTGTATAAGGCCCCTTGACCACAATGGTGACAGCAGGCGGTTCAATGACAGCTGTGAAAGGGCAGTTTTGGATCTGTACAGGAAGGTTTTCAATGGTTTTTTCCACCTGCTCCTCCTGGATCTGCACAGTTACCACGATGATGGGAGCAGAGGCGGCATACTGACCGGGATTTTCCAGGTCCAGGGGGACCTCCTTTTTAAAGGTCTCCTGGATACCGTTCAGATCAACCGGCTTGGTTTTGAGTTCCTGGATGGCCTCGATTTGAGATCGGGCACCGGACAGGGTTACGGCAGCCGGTTCTGCAGAAGGTTCCAGCACAATATATCCCTGGGCAGGGGTGCCTGCGTAAGGCACCGTGACCGGAAAGGTGCGGGTGATGATATTTTCCAGGTGTACACTCAGAAAGGAGGGGGTGATCTCCAGGATGGTGATGCCCGGATCCACAGGTATACGGGTTTTGTCCACCGGCAGCACATAGTGCCCGGGTCCTATGGAATCGGAAGCACCAGCCGGATCGATATCCAGGTCCGTATACAGATCAGCCGGATACTGGATATGTTTTTCATTGATTTTTTCGATAGCCCCGGGGTGGGCGGAGATGCGGATTTCAATTTTATCGGTGCGGAACTGGGTGAGGACCATGCCGTCAGGTACATTGGAAAACGCCACCGGCAGCAGCAGATTTGTTTCCACCGGTTCTGTGGTGCACCCGGAAACAAAAAGAAACAGCAGCAGAAAAACGGAACAGGCGAATCTATGGTGTCGCAGGTCAGGCATTCCTTATGGCATCAAAGACCCGGGAAAAGGTAACCGCCCGGGCAACATCATGCACCCTGACAATATGGGCACCTTTTGACAGGCAGGCACCCACCGCAGCCAGGGTGCCGGTTTCAATTCTTTCCGGGTCTTTTTGGGTTTTTTTCGGGGTCTCCTTGTTCAGGGTATGGCGAATAAAGGATTTTCTGGACGGTCCCATTAAAACAGGAAATCCCAGGTCCTGCAGTTTTTCCAGGCAGTTGATCAGCACCAGGTTGTGGTGGACGGTCTTGCCGAAACCGATGCCGGGATCCAGGATGATGTGCTGTTTCAGTATGCCTTTTGAAACCGCAAGTTCGGCCCTGGCGGCAAGGTAGTCGGTGATCTCCTGCATGAGATCATCATAATCCGGGTTCACCTGCATGGTTTCAGGGGTCCCTTTCATGTGCATGAGCACCACCGGCACCTGGTACCTGGCCGCCAGATCTGCCATGGCCGGGTCCTGTTCAAAGGCGGAAATATCATTGATCATGGCAGCCCCGGCATCCAGGGCCGCTTTCGCCACACCGGATTTCACGGTATCGATGGAGATGGGAATGGCAATTTTTTGGGTCAGGGCCTGAATAACCGGAATGACCCGGTCCATTTCCTCCTGTTCCGATACAGGCTGTGAAAAGGGCCTGGTGGACTCTCCGCCGATATCCAGAATATGGGCCCCCTGGTCTGCCAGGCGGATGCCCTGGGCCACGGCGGTTTCATAGGTGTCAAACCGGCCCCCGTCGGAAAAGGAATCCGGTGTTACATTCAACACCCCCATGATACAGGCCCGGATACCCAAATCCAGGTGAAATCTGCCGAACTCCAGGTGAAACCCGTGCATTTTACGGCTCCCTGTCCGGATCAGGCTTTTTTCCCGGTGTATCATCCTCATCCTTGGGGGAATCATCTGATGCCTCTTCGGTTGTAGCTTTGGCAGACGCTTTTGGGGCAGCATCCGGTTCTTCCGGTTCCGGCGCCTGGGTATTGGCATTCTTTTGCGTGTCTGTTTTTTTGGAGGATTCTGGTTTTCCTGCTGCATCCGGGGTGGTGCGGACGTTTTTGCGACCGTAAAAATCATAATCAGGCCGCAGTTCCGCAATCAGATCATCCAGTTCAGGTCCCAGGACGGTTTCTTTTTCAATGAGCAGTTCGGTGAGCTTGTGGAGGATATCGATATTCTCGTCCAGAATTTTCCTGGCTTTTTTGTAGGCCCGGTCAACCAGTTTGGCAACCTCTGCATCGATCTGCTGGGCCGTGGCTTCGGAATAGCCTTTGGCCTGGGTCATTTCCCTGCCGATGAAAATGTTGTCATCATGGTCCTCATAGGACAGGGGTGCCAGGTTGTCGCTCATGCCGAAGCTCCGGATCATCCGGTTGGCCAGTTTGGTGGCCTGTTTTATATCGTTGGCAGCCCCGGTGCTCACGCGTTTGAATATGATCTCTTCCGCCACCCGGCCCCCAAAGGCGATTGCCAGTTCGTTTTCCAGCTGGTCCTTGTATTTGAAATCCCCTTCCTCCGGCAGGAACCAGGTAACCCCGGCAGCCCTTCCCCGGGGGATGATGGTGATTTTGTTGATGGCATCGGTGTTGGGAAGAAACCGGGCCACCAGGGCATGCCCCCCTTCGTGGTAGGCGGTTGTCTTTTTTTCCTCTTCCTTGATCACCTTGGATTTTCTTTCAAGCCCCATGTACACCTTGTCCTTGGCATCTTCAAAATCCTTCATGGCCAGTTTTTGGTGGTCCCTTTTGGCCGCCAGCAAAGCCGCTTCGTTGACCAGGTTTTCCAGGTCTGCGCCGGAAAATCCCGGCGTGCCCCTGGCCAAAATTACCGGGTCCACATCGCTGCCCAGGGGGGTTTTTTTCATGTGCACTCGCAGGATACCTTCACGGCCGCTGATATCCGGTATGTCCACCACCCCCTGGCGGTCGAATCTGCCCGGTCTGAGCAGGGCCGGGTCCAGCACATCGGCCCGGTTGGTGGCAGCCATGAGAATGACCCCTTCATTGGCTTCAAATCCGTCCATTTCCACCAAAAGCTGGTTCAGGGTCTGCTCCCGTTCATCATGTCCCCCGCCCAGTCCGGCGCCTCTCTGGCGGCCGACAGCATCGATTTCATCAATGAATATGATACAGGGGGCATTTTTCTTGCCCTGGGCAAACAGGTCCCTGACCCGGGACGCACCCACCCCCACGAACATCTCCACAAAATCGGAACCGGAAATGGTGAAAAACGGGACCCCGGCTTCACCGGCCACGGCCCGGGACAAAAGGGTCTTGCCGGTGCCGGGATTGCCTACCAGCAGGACCCCCTTGGGAATACGGCCCCCCAGGCGGGTATATTTGTCGGGGTTTTTCAGAAAATCCACCACCTCGGTGAGTTCTTCCTTGGCTTCGTTGATGCCTTCCACATTGTCAAAGGTGACCTTTTCCTTTTGGTCATCCAGGAGTCTGGCCCGGCTTTTGCCGAAGGACATGGCTTTGCCGCCGCCGGCACCCCCCTGCATCTGGCGCATGAAAAAAATCCACACCCCGATGAGCACGATCATGGGGAGCCAGGACACCACGATGGACATGAGCCAGGAGGATTCTGCCGGGGGTTTGGCCTTGATGTCCACCCCGTTGGCCCGCAGAAGCGGGATCAGCTCCGCGTCATTGGGGGCGAAACTTTTATATCTGGTACCGTTGATGTCGGTAAAATACAGGTCCTGTCCCTGGATCACCACATCCTGTACCCGGTCTTTTTCCACCATGGACAAAAATTCCGAATACCCGATATCTGTCTGATTTGCCTGCTGCTGTTGGTTGAAAATATTATACAGCATGACCATCATCAGGACGATCACCAGCCACAGGGAAATGTTTTTATAAAACTGATTCAATGTTCATCCTCTCTTTTTATCTAAAATAATACACCCAAACTTACGTATATATAACCATAATTGGCGAATATACAAGAAAAAGTTTTACGGTTTTGCAGGCTCAGGTTTCCGGGGGCCGTTGTCCGGTCTGTTTCTGCATCCTGCCCAGCTGCCGCAGGGGAATGGCCTCCTTTTTGAAACAGACCTGGTGACGGGATTTGTATACCCGTATCCTTCCGGGCAGATCCAGGTGCCTGCCCGGTTCAGCCCGGGTGAGCAGGTGTTGGATGGCCCGGATATGGCCATGGGTGATCTGTCTGAGGTTTGATTTCACTTTCTGGATACTGTATCGCAGCACCCGGGGAACCAGGGCCGGGTGCAGGCCGGCAATCGCCTGGATGGACAAAAAAACGGCATCTGCCTTTTTTTTTATCAAGCAGGCTTCATATGCCCGGGCTGCATGGTCATCCAGAAACCGGTCTTCCTCATACAGCATGCTGCTGAGCCGGTGAAGGCCCTGTTTTACAGCGGGATTGTAGTCTTTTTCCAGCAGCGGAATCAAATGGTTGCGGATGCGGTTGCGCAGATAGGCAGGATCCTGGTTGGAATCATCCAGCACATATGCCTGTCCCAGGTCATCCAGAAAAGCAAGGATGTCGCTGCGGGAGCGGTCGATGAGGGGGCGGATAAAGCGGTTTTCCCGTATGGGCGGAATACCTGCCAGACCTCTAAGCCCGCTGCCCCGGAGCAGTCCCATGAGCACCTGCTCTGCATTGTCGTCTTTTGAATGACCGGTGGCGATACGGGAGAATCCGTGTGTGCCGGCAACCCGGGTGAAAAATGCATACCGGGCATTTCTGCCGGCTTCCTCCACCGAGGTGCCGGTCTGGTCTGCCAGGGCTGATACATCAATGTGTTCCCCAAAAAAGGGCAGATGAAATTCTGCGGCAAATTTTCGGGTAAATGCCTGGTCCTGGTCTGCATCAGCTCCCCGGAGCCCGTGGTTGAGGTGGGCCAGACCCAGGCGCAGGCCCCGGTCCGATGCCAGGCATATCAGGACCCGTGCCAGGGCAATGGAATCCGGGCCCCCGGAAATCCCGATCAGCACCGCCTCATTGTTGCTGACCATGGCATGTTCCTGAAGGGTCTGGTTCACATCCCGGCAAAACACCTTCCATATGGGGCGTAACTGGGCCATGGTGTTGAAAAAGCCTCCTCAGCAGGCAAACAGGGGCAGGTCGATCTCCGGGAGCAACCCGGTTTTTCCGGCATAGGAAAAAAACGCCGTGACCGCCTGCTCACCCGATTCCCCCAGATCTTTTGAAAAATCATTCACATACAGATCGATGTGCCGGCGGATCACTGCCGGGTCCATCTCCTGGGCATGCCGGGCGATATACGCCGCACCCATGTCAGGGTGGGCAAAGGCATGTTCAATACCGGTCCGGATAAGGGACTGGATGTCGCAGGCAATGCCCTGGTCGATCTCCCGGCGGATGGCAATGCACCCCAAAGGAATGGGCAGTTCTGTTTTGGTTTCCCACCACTGGCCCAGGTCGGCTGTCATCTCCAGCCCCAGGGACTGGTATACAAAGCGGCCCTCATGGATAATGATGCCAAAGTCTGCTGTCTTGTCCAGTACCGCCGGCATGATTTTTTCAAAGGGCATGGCCAGGAGCGTGACATCAATGTCCGGATACTGGTCCGCCATGAAAAAACGGAACAGATGGCAGGCTGTGGTTCCCATGCCCGGGACCGCCACTGTCTGCCGGGTGTTTTGTGCACCTGCCAGACCTGTGCCGGGCCGTGACACCACCAGGGGACCGCATCCTTTGCCCAGGGCTGCGCCGCACCGCAACAGTGCATACCGGTCCAGCAGGCTGCCCAGGGCGGCAAAGGAGAGTTTGGTGACATCATGGGTGAGCTGCACCGCCTGCTGGTTCAAAGCTTCCACATCGTCAACCGCAATCTCGAAAGTGAATCCCTTGAGATCGATCAGTTTTTGGGCAATGGCCTTGAAAATAAAGGTGTCGTTGGGGCAACTGGAATAGGCCAGTGTAATGGGGGAGATAGGCATGGCCGTTGCCTTCACAGGTGCAGCATCTGCGGGACAGGCTGGTCAAATGTCAGCCCTTCCCGGATCAAAGCAAGGAGTCCGGATTTTTCTTCCGGAAACTGGTATCCCTCGTAATCATGGGTGAGCAGCAGGCCGCCTCCGGGACGCTGCCAGTGGTTCATGGCATGGTCAAAACAGACCTTTCCGGTCACTTCAAGGTCCTGGACCATGACCAGCAGCTCTTCCAGCTGCTCTGCCGGAGACAGCAGGGTGATCTCCCCAGCCTTGACCTGCTGGTGCAGCGGGGTGCCGGGAATGGGACGGAAAGGCCGGGACCGGATATAATGGGGGTTGATGGCATTCAAAACCCGGGCCGTATTTTTCGCATGGTCATGGGATTTTTCCTTTCCCCCCAGGCCGGGCATCCAGTATTCAGATACCTGGAATCCCGCTGCCACCGCTTTTTTGCCGGCCTTGATCTGGCCCTCTGCAGTGACCCCTTTTTTGATGGCTTTCAACAGGTCGTCATCTCCGGTTTCCAGGCCAAGGTGGAGTCGGTCCAGGCCGGCTTTGCAGATGGCCTCCAGGTCTTTGGCCGGTTTCTGGGCCAGGGTCCTGGCCCTGGCATAGGTGGTAATGCGTGCAATACTGGGAAAGGTTGATTTCAGGTGTTCCAACGCTTTTACCAGATCCGGGGTTTTCATGATCAGGCTGTTGGCATCCTGGATAAAGGCGGTTCTGCCCCCTGCCATGAGCCAGTGTATCAGCATGGCAGCCCCCGGATGATGCTCCAGTTCAGGGGTTTTTTCCAGCATCGCCATTACCCCTTCCCGCGTGATGCCGTCAGCAGATTTCTGGGTGCCTGACAAGGCTTTTATATCTGATGCCAGGGCGGCCATGGCATCAATATCCGCCATGATTTCCGACACGGGCCGGGGTTCGAATTTTTCTGTTTTGTACATGCTGCAGAAAGTGCAGTGGTTCCAGGGGCAGTTCCGGGTGAACCGCACCAGCAGGGATGCACTGCCCCCTTCACTGGGGGGCCGGTATACACCGGTTTCAAACCGGTATCTGTCAATGGTCATGAGGATCTCCATATAATTTCAAAATTCATATCAGTTACAATAATGCATTTTGATACCTAATGCAATACACCTGCATGGCAGTCCCACAGTGGATCACCCGGAGAAGGGTGGATTTTTTAGATCTGGTGTGATTTTGACGGTTCTGTATCAGGCGGTCTATAAAGGCTGAAGACCCATGTCATGTCATCTGGCAATCTTTACATTTTGGCTGCCGTGCTTATCATTTTTTGGTTATGGTAAAACCACACTTCCCAAAGGATGTCAATATATGGGCGCACAGAGAAAAAACCTGCACCTGACAGGTGATACACCGTCATCTGCTGAAACAATACCAGGCCTGCCTCCTGCCAGAGAACTGGACCGCATTATCGTCAAAGGGGCCAGGGAACACAACCTCAAGAATATTGAGGTGGAGATCCCCAAAAAACAACTGGTGGTGTTCACCGGGGTCTCCGGGTCCGGCAAATCCAGCCTGGCCTTTGACACGATCTTTGCCGAGGGCCAGCGCCGGTATGTGGAGTCATTGTCCTCCTATGCCCGGCAGTTCATCGGCCAGATGGAAAAACCCCGGTATGACACCATCCGGGGGCTGTCCCCCACCATTGCCATCGAACAGAAG
>Ga0102943_1001120_pt1 | contig 16976 bp, 17 predicted proteins | sample SalPonC_black_MG_FD_78174 | JGI IMG/M metagenome (GOLD analysis project Ga0102943, IMG submission 78174) | Salt pond soil microbial communities from South San Francisco under conditions of wetland restoration - Salt Pond MetaG... | ecosystem: Environmental > Aquatic > Marine > Intertidal zone >...
AAGTCGGTGCGCGGCTCGGATCCGGACGCCGCGCTCTACTGGCTGGCGCGGATGATCGAGGGGGGCGAGGATCCGCGCTACCTCGCCCGGCGCATCACCCGCATGGCCTCCGAGGACGTTGGCCTCGCCGAGCCCGACGCCCTCCGCCTCGTGCTGGCGGCGTGGGAGACCTACGAGCGTCTCGGTTCGCCCGAAGGCGAGCTGGCGCTGGCCGAGGCGGTGGTGCATCTCGCGCTCGCGCCCAAGTCGAACGCCGTCTACAAGGCGTGGGGGGCGGCCCGCCGGCACGCCCGCTCCACCGGCTCTGCGCCGCCGCCGAAGCACATCCTCAACGCCCCGACCGCCTTGATGGCCGAGCAGGGCTACGCCGCCGGCTACGCCTACGACCACGACGCCGAGGAGGGTTTCTCCGGGCAGGACTATTTCCCGGACGGCATGGACCGTCCGCGCTTCTACGACCCCGTCGAGCGCGGCTTCGAGCGCGAGCTCGCCAAGCGCCTGCAATGGTTCGAGCGCCTGCGCGCCCGCCGTCGCGGGGGCGGCGGCGACGCGTGATCCCGGCGCCCCCTCCTGCGCGATCGGTCTCGCCCGGCGCCGCGCCGGAACGCATCGCGGCTGTCGCGCCGCCATGCCAAGGCGCCGCTTGACCGTCCTCGCCCGCCGGACGACGCTGCGACCATGCCGCCCTTCGCCGCCTCCCTGCTGCTGACCGCCCTCGGCGGCGCGCTCGGCGCGGTTCTGCGCCTGCTGTCGACGGTGGGCGCGGCGCGCCTGTTCGGGACCGGCCTGCCTTACGGCACGCTCTTCGTGAACGTCGCCGGCGGCCTCGCCATGGGCGTCGCGGCCGGCCTCCTGCTGGAGCGTGCCGGCGACCCTGCCGGCCGTCTCGCCCCGTTCCTGATCACGGGCGCGCTCGGCGGCTTCACGACCTTCTCGGCGTTCTCGCTCGACGTGCTGACGCTGCTGGAGCGCGGCCGCCACGTCGCCGCCGTCGCCTATGCCGGCGGCAGCGTGCTGCTCTCGATCCTCGCGCTGTGGGCGGGGCTGTCGGCGGTGCGCGCCGTCCTGCCGTGACGGCGCGCGGGCTCGGCGCCGCGACGACGGCGAGTTCCCGGTTGACCGCGGCCCCGAGGCACGTCATGGCCAGCGACGCCCCGGCCGCCCGGCGCCGGTCCCGAACGGGCCGCCGTCTCGACGCCCCGTGCCGCGGCCGGGCCCGGAACCTTCGGAGGAGCGCGCCCCATGTCCGGCGTCCGGCATCTCGAGATCGGCCCTGACGACGCCGGCCAGCGGATCGACCGCTGGCTGCGCCGCCACTGGCCCCAGCTCGGCCAGGGACGCATCGAGAAGATGCTCCGCAAGGGCGAACTGCGCGTCGACGGGGCCCGCGCCAAGGCCTCCCACCGCCTCGCCACCGGCGAGACCGTGCGCCTGCCCCCGATCCCGGAGGCCGCGCCGGAGGATCACGCTCCCGCCGCCCCCCGCGTCTCGGACCGCGACGCCGAGGCGATCCGCGACTGCGTGATCTTCAGGGACGCGCATCTGATCGCGCTGAACAAGCCGCCCGGACTGCCGGTCCAGGGCGGCTCGGGGCAGGGCGCCCGCCACGTCGCCGGGCTGGCCGAGGCGCTGCGCTTCGAGCGCGAGGACGTCCCCCGCCTCGTCCACCGGCTCGACAAGGACACCTCCGGGGTGCTGGTCCTCGCGCGGTCGGCCAACGCCGCGCGGGCGCTCGCGGCCGCCTTCCGCTCCCGCGACACGCTGAAGCTGTATTGGGCCGCGGTCGCCGGCGTGCCCTCGCCCCGCGCCGGAACCATCCGCTGGGGCCTCGTCAAGGCGCCGGGCCACGGGCCGGGGGGCGAAGGGGAGAAGATGCGCCTCGTGCACCCCGACGAGATCGGCTCTACCCCGGACGCCAAGCGCGCCACCACCGATTACGCGGTGATCGAGGCCGCGGCGAAGCGTGCGGCCTGGGTGGCGCTTCGCCCGGTGACGGGGCGCACGCATCAGTTGCGCGCCCACATGGCCGCGCTCGGCTCGCCGATCGTCGGCGACGGGAAGTACGGCGGCTCCGGCCAGACCAACGAGGGCGAGGGCTGGGGGGCGAAGCTCGGCGGCGCGGTCTCGGCCAAGCTGCACCTGCACGCCCGCTCCCTTGCCCTCGCGCACCCCGCGACGGGGCGTCCGCTGACCCTCCGCGCCCCGCTGCCCGAGCACATGGCGCGAACCTGGGAGATGTTCGGCTGGCGGCCCGAGGACGCGCCCGAGGATCCGTTCGACGACCCGGCCTGACGTCGCTCCACATCGGCGCGCCGACCCCGGCGCCTCCCGATCCCCTCGACGGGGACGGCGGATCGAAGGGCGCCGGCCCTTGCCGCGCCCCGCCGCCCCGGATACCCCTTGCCCCCGGCCCGCCGCCGCCGAGGATCGCGCCCATGTCCGCTCCGCTCCCGCCGATCGCCTCCGAGACGGACGGCATTCGCAGCGGCGGCCGCGCGGCGGCCGAGGAGGCGCGAGGCGTCCGCGACCTCCTCCGATCGGCGACGCCCGCCGAGGCCGCGGCCTTCGCCCACCCGATCGCGGACCGCCCCGAATGAGCGCCGCCGCCCCACGCCGCTTCTGGCGCGAAGCCGCCGCCGTGCCGCGGGACGGGGCCTGGGCCGTGGAGCTGGACGGACGCCCGGTCCGCACCCCCGCCGGCGCGCCGTTCCTGGCGCCGACCCGCGCGCTGGCCGAAGCCGCGGCCGCGGAGTGGGACGCGCAGGGCGACCGTCCGGACCCGCGAGGGATGCCCGTCACCCGCGGGGTCAACACCGCCGTCGACCGCGTCGCGCCCCAGCACGCCGCGGTGGCGGAGGCGGTCGCCGCCTATGGCGGATCGGATCTGCTCTGCTACCGCGCCCCGCGTCCCGACGCGCTCGTCGATCGCCAGGCCGAGGCCTGGGATCCGGTCCTCGACTGGGCCGAGGCGCGCTGGTCCATAGCTTTCGTTCGGGTCGAGGGCGTGATGCACGCCGCCCAGCCCGCCGCCACCCTCGCCGCGCTCCGCATGGAGGTCGCGCGCCGCGACGCCTACGCCCTCGCGGCGCTGCACGACCTGACGGCGCTGTCCGGCTCGCTCCTGCTCGCCCTCGCCGTCGCGGAGGACGCGCTGCCCGCCGAGGACGCCTGGGCGCGCTCCCGGATCGACGAGACCTTCCAGGTCGAGCAATGGGGCGAGGACGCCGAGGCCGCCGCCGCGGCCGAGGCGAAACGAGCCGACTTCCTCGCCGCCGTCCGCTTCGACTCGCTCCTGAAGGACCGCGCATGAGCCTCGACGACCGTCCCGGCCCGACCGGCCGCTATCCGGAACGCGCCGAGGACCTGCCCGGCCCCGACGCCCTGCGCGGGCTGACCGGCCGCGACTACGTGGAGGCGCTGCGCGACGGCCGCCTCCCCGCCGCGCCGATCGCCCGCACGCTCGGCTTCTGGCTGGAGACGGTCGAGGACGGGCGGGCCGTGTTCCGCGGCCGACCGCATTTCCGCGTCTACAACCCGATGGGCGCCGTCCACGGCGGCTGGTTCGGCGCGATCCTCGACAGCTGCATGTCCTGCGCCGGCCAGACGCGCCTGCCCGCCGGGACCACCTACACCACGCTCGAGTACAAGCTGAACGTGACGCGCGCCCTGACGGAGGCGTCGGGCGACGTGCTGGCGATCGGCGAGGCGGTGCATGTCGGTCGCCGGACCTTCGTCGCCGAGGGCCGCGTGATCGGCGCCGAGGACGGCAGGACCTACGCCGCCGGCAGCACAACCTGCCTCGTGCTGGAACTCTGACCGAAGAAGAAGGGGAGGAACACCGATGAAGCTGCTTCGCTGGGGCCCGAAAGGGGCCGAAAAGCCCGGGATGCTCGACGACGAGGGGACGGTCCGCGACCTCTCCGGCATGGTCGAGGACTTCGCCGGAGAGACCGTCTCGCTGAAGGCGCTCGACCGCCTGCGCGGGATCGACCCGAAGACGCTTCCCGCGATCGAGCCGGAGCGCATCGGGGCGTGCCTCGCGAGCGTGCCGACCTTCCACTGCGTCGGCCTGAACTACCTCAAGCACGCGGAGGAGACGAACTCGCCCATCCCCTCCGAGCCGATCCTCTTCATGAAGGCCGCCTCCGCCCTCGCCGGGCCCGACGACGGCGTCACCATCCCCAAGGGCAGCGTGAAGTGCGACTGGGAAGTCGAACTCGGCGTCGTGATCGGGGAGGTCTGCGAGCACGTCTCCGAGGCCGACGCCCTCTCCAAGGTGGCCGGCTACTGCGTGATCAACGACGTCTCGGAGCGCGAATGGCAGCAGGAGCGCGGCGGCAGCTGGACCAAGGGCAAGTCCGCCCCCGGCTTCGGCCCGATCGGCCCCTGGCTGGTCACGCCGGACGAGGTGCCCGACCCGCAGGCGCTGCGCGTCTGGCTCACGCTCAACGGCGAGACGCAGCAGGACTCCAGCACCAAGGACATGATCTTCTCCGTCGCGCGCATCGTCAGCTACATGAGCGGCATGATGCGCCTGATGCCGGGCGACGTGATCGCCACCGGCACGCCGGAGGGCGTGGGCGCCGGCCAGAAGCCGCAGCGTTTCCTGAAATCGGGCGACGTCATGGAGCTCGGCGTCGAGGGGCTCGGCCGCCAGCGTCAGGAGTGCGTCGCCTACGGCGGCTGACGCGGGAGGGGACGAGGCCGTGACCGATGTCGACGGCTGGGCGCGCTACGCGATCTACTGGGCGCCGGAGGCGGGCTCGCCGCTCTGGCGCTTCGGCTCCGCCTGGCTCGGCTGGGACGCCGAGGCGGGCGCGCCCGTCCCCCATCCCGACCTGACCCCGGAACAGGCGGCGGCGCTTCCGGCGCCGCCGTCCGAGATCACCGCGACGCCGCGGCGCTACGGCTTCCACGCCACGCTCAAGCCCCCCTTCGCGCTCGCCGAGGGCAGGGACGCGGCGGGCCTTCTCGCTTCGGCGAAGGCGATCGCCGCGGGCCTCGTGCCGTTCGAGGCGCCGCCGCTGCGCCTCGTCGCCGGCCGCCGTTTCGCCTCCCTCCGCCTTTCCGCTCCGTGCGCGGAGATGACCGCCCTCGCCGCCGCCGCCGTCGCCGGACTGGACGCGTTCCGCGCGCCGCCGTCGGCGACGGATCTCGCCCGCCGCCGTGCGGGCGGTCTTTCCACGGAGGAGGAGGACAATCTGGCGCGCTGGGGCTATCCTTGGCTCATGGATCTGTTCGACTTCCACCTGACGCTGTCCGGACCGCTCGCGCCGGAGGCTCTTCGGCGGTCGGCGGTCGTGCTCGATCCGCTCACCGAGCCTCTTCGCCGCGAACCGCTCGCCGTGCGGGAGATCGCGCTCTACGGCGATCCGGGCGAAGGCCGCCCTTTCCGCCTGCTGCGCCGCCTGCCGCTGGGGCGCGCGCCTTGAAGGCCGTCCGCGCCGTCATCTCCGGCCGCGTTCAGGGTGTCGGCTTCCGCGACTGGGCGCAGCGCGAGGCCGGGCGCCTCGGCGTCTCAGGCTGGGTCCGCAACCGCGACGACGGCACGGTCGAGCTCGTCGCCTCCGGCGAGGCGGAAGCGGTCGATGCGCTGCTGCAGGCCTGCCGCGAAGGTCCGCCACCCGCCCGCACCACCAGCGTGGAGGCGGAGGCGGACCCGCCGACCGAAGCCTCGCCGCCGTCGGGCGCCTACCGCTTCTGATCGTCGCGCCGGCTTTCGGCGGAACCGCGCGAATCGCCTCGCGGCGCCCCAGCGCGGGCGCCGAGGGCATCTGGCGCCCTTTTCGGCGGCGTTTCGTCCGTTTCGCCCGCAAAACAGGACGCCGCAGCGGCAAGACTTGACGCGTTGTGACGCCACTGTTCATTGTCCGTGATGGACTGACGGGGTCCAATACCAAGGCTTCGCTCCCCGAAAGGGGACATCCCGAAAGGCGCGTGCCGTTCGACCCCGTCCGGCGCGCCGCCACCCGGCTTTCGAAAGGGCTGGCCGGGCCAACAGCGAGAGGTGACCATGACCCGCAACATCCTGATCGGCGCGATGGCCGCAGCCGGCCTTTCCGCCGGCGCCGCGGCCGCGGCGACGCTCGACGACGTCAAGGCACGCGGCACCCTGAACTGCGGCGTGGCGACCGGCGTGCCCGGCTTCGCCTACACCGACGCGGACGGCGAGTGGCAGGGCTTCGACGTCGCGATCTGCCGCGCAGTCGCCGCGGCGGTGCTGGGCGACCCGATGGCCGTCGAGTTCACGCCCACCACCGGCAAGACGCGCTTCACCGCCCTCGCCTCGGGCGAGATCGACATGCTGGCGCGCAACACGACCTGGACCTTCAGCCGCGACGTCGACCTCAAGTTCGAGTTCGTCGGCGTCAACTACTACGACGGCCAGGGCTTCATGGTGCCGCGTGAGCTCGGCGTGACCTCGGCGCGCGACCTCGACGGCGCGACCGTCTGCATCCAGACCGGCACCACGACCGAGCTCAACCTCGCGGACTTCTTCCGCATCAACGACATGAGCTACGAGCCGGTGCCGATCGAGACCAACGCCGAGGCGCAGCAGAAGTATCTCGCCGGCGCCTGCGACGTGTACACGACGGACGCCTCCGGCCTCGCCGCGACGCGCTCGACCTTCGAGGATCCGCGCGCGCACGTGATCCTGCCCGAGATCATCTCGAAGGAGCCGCTCGGCCCGCTGGTCCGCCACGGCGACAACGAGTGGGGCGACATCGTGCGCTGGACCCTCAACGGCCTGATCATCGCCGAGGAGCGCGGCGTGACGGCCGCCAACGTCGACACCATGGCCGAAGGCACCGAGATGCCCGAGGTCAACCGCATGCTCGGCGCGGAAGGCGAGTACGGCGCCATGATCGGCCTCGATCCGGACTGGATGGTCCGCGCGATCTCGGCCAACGGCAACTACGGCGAGATCTTCGCCCAGTACATCGGCGCCGACACCGAGATCGGGCTCGAGCGCGGGCTCAACGCGCTCTGGACCGAGGGCGGCATTCTCTACGCCCCGCCGTTCCGCTGATGGCGGCCTGATCCGATCCGGACGCGTCCCCCGCCGGGGGGCGCGCCCTCCCTTCCGACGATATGCCCGCCGGAGCCGTCCGGACCGCCCCGAGGGGCGCCAAGGGCGCGGACAGGTGAAGGAGCCGGCGCATATGACCGCCGCCACGGACGTCCGGCCGGGCGAGGAATTCCGCCTCGGCATGCTCTGGACCGACACCCGCTACCGGTCGGTCACCCTCCAGATCATCGCGCTCTTCGCGGTCTTCACCGCAGGCTACTGGCTCTACGACAACGTCGTCGACAACCTCGCCGCGCTCGGCAAGGAGTTCGGCTTCCGGTTCATGACGCAGCCGGCCTCCTATGACATCAACCAGTCGCTGCTCGAATACGACTCGCGCGACAGTCACGCCCGCGCCGCCGTCGTCGGCATGATCAACACCCTGCTCGTGGCCGTCGTCGGCTGCGCCCTCGCGACCGTCTTCGGCGTGCTCGCCGGCGTCGCGCGCCTCTCGAAGAACTGGATCGTCGCCTCGCTGATGACCGTCTACGTCGAGGTCGTGCGCAACGTGCCGGTCCTCGTGCAGATCCTGCTCTTCTCGGCCATCATCACCGAGACGCTGCCGCAGCCGCGCGACTTCCGCGGCGACGACGCCGACGCCTCCATGCTGTTCGACGCCGTGGCGGTCACCGGACGCGGCCTCTACATTCCCGCTCCGATCTGGCAGCCCGGCGCGATCTGGATCCTCGTGGCGCTGATCGCCGGCATCGTCGCGGCGGTGGTCTACGGGCGCTGGGCGCATCGCCGCCAGCTCGAGACCGGCGAGCCGAAGCCGGTCCTCGCGGTCAAGGCCGCTCTGATCCTCGGCCTGCCGGTCGTCGCCTTCGTGCTCGCCGGCGCGCCCGTCGGGGTCGAGTATCCCGAACTCCGCGGCTTCAACTTCCAGGGCGGAATCTACGCGCGCGAGAGCTACGTCGCCCTCACCCTCGCCCTCGCCATCTATACCGGCGCCTTCATCGCGGAGAACGTGCGCGCCGGCATCATGTCGGTCTCCCACGGGCAGACCGAGGCCGCCTACTCGCTCGGCCTGCGCCCGGGCCGCACCATGAGCCTCGTGGTGCTGCCGCAGGCGCTGCGCGTGATCATCCCGCCGATGATCTCGCAGTATCTCAACCTCACCAAGAACAGCTCGCTCGCGCTGCTGGTCGGCTACATGGACGCCACCGGCACCCTCGGCGGCATCACGCTGAATCAGACCGGGCGCGAATTCGAATGCCTGTTCCTGCTGATGGCGTTCTACCTCGCCGTCTCGCTCACCGTCTCGGCGGTGATGAACCTCTACGACCGCAACGCGCAGCTGGTGGAGCGGACCTCGGCGACCGGTCTCGGGCTCTCCTTCCTCTCGCTGGTGGACGGCTTCACCGGCAAGTGGGATCAGCTGAAGAAGGGCGACGCGACGATGAAGCCCGAATACGGCATCCGCAAGGAACTCAACCTCTACGTCCTGTTCTACGCCGCCGTGCTCGCCTCCCTGATCGCCTACGTCTTCATCGCCGAGGCGGGGCCGGGCCGGTCGAGCTACTACGAGTGGAGCGCCCTGCACCAGGTCGCGGCCCTCCTGATGCTGGCGACCTCGTTCGGGGCCCTCGCCACCTGCCTGTTCAAGAACCCGCGCTTCTACGACCTCGCGGCGCTGGAGCTGCTGGCCTTCCTCTTCGCCGTGGTCGTCGGCTTCCCGATGGGCGATCTCGCGCCGACGCTCGGCTGGGGCGGGGTTGTGTTCGGGGGCCTCGCCGTGCGCCTCGCGATCCTGACATGGACCGCCTTCGGCGAGCGGCCCAACCTGACCTTCTTCCATCGCGAGCGGAGGGCCTGAGCGATGCCGCAGGACCGCCCTTCCGTCGCCTACGTCCAGGCCGAGACGATCCCGCCGTCGCCGCCGCCGCCCTCCGCCGCGGGGCCGCTCGTCTGGCTGAAGGAGAACCTGTTCCGCGGCCCGGTCAATTCGCTGCTCACCGTGGTCTCGATCCTGTTCCTGGTCTGGCTGGTCCCGCAGATCGTGCAGTGGGCCTTCATCGACGCGGTCTGGTTCGCCTCCAGCCTCGACGAGTGCCGCGAGATCAACGCCGCCGGCGCCTGCTGGGCCGTGATCGTCGAACGTTTCGACCAGTTCATCTACGGCTTCTATCCCGAGGCGCTGCGCTGGCGCGTCAACCTCGCCTTCGTGCTGCTGCTCGTGGCCATCGCCTACGCTCTGTTCGACACCATGCCCTGGCGCCGGCAGGGCCTGATCTTCGCCGCGACCTATCCGGTGATCGCCTACTGGCTGATCTGGGGCGGCACCGTCTGGGGCCCGCTGCTGTTCCTCGCGGCGCCGCTGGTGGGCTGGGGCGCGTGGCGGCTGCTCTCCGGGCGCGTGCCCTCGGCGCTGGCGCTGGTGGCGGGCGTGCTCGTCGGGGCGCTGTGGCTGCTCTACGTCGTCGGGCCGGCGGACCGGGCGATCACCCGCTTCGTCGGGGACCTGCGCTACGAGACGACGGTCGAACGGCTCGAGGCCGATCTCTCCCCCGGCGCGATCGAGGCCCGCCTCGAGGACCGCTACGCCGATCCCGACGCCCTCGCCGAGGCGGTGGATCAGGAGCGGAGCAACGTGGAGCGCCGGCTGGAGCGCCTCGCCGGTCTCGCCGGCGACCGGGCCGAAGCCGAGAGCCTCGCCGCCGAGGCCGAGGCGGCGCGCGAGGCGCTTCCGGACACCGTTTCCGGCATCAGCGACCGGCGCGCGTTGCTGAACCTCGAGACCGATCTCTCCGACGGCGATCTCGCCGCCATCGAGGAGACGTTGGACCTCGAGCGCCGGCTCGGCGCCGCGCTCTCCCGGATCGAGGGCACCTACGAGGACATCGGCCGCGTCGGCCTGACCCCGATCACCAGCCGCGATCTCGGCGGCTTCCTGCTCGCGGTCATCATCGGCGTGGCCGGCATCACGCTATCGCTGCCGATCGGCGTGCTGCTCGCGCTCGGCCGGCGCTCCGGGCTGATCTTCATCCAGTCGCTCTCGATCATGTTCATCGAGTTCATCCGCGGCGTGCCGCTGATCACGCTGCTGTTCGTGGCGAACTCGGTGCTCGCCTACTTCTTCCCGCCGGGCTCCAACCTCGACCTGATCCTGCGCGTGGTGATCATGGTGACGATGTTCGCCTCCGCCTACATGGCCGAGGTGATCCGCGGCGGCCTCGCCGCGCTGCCGTCGGGGCAGTACGAGGCGGCGGACAGCCTCGGGCTCGACTACTGGCGCTCGATGCGCCTGATCATCCTGCCGCAGGCGCTGAAGATCTCGATCCCGAACATCGTCTCGACCTTCATCGGGCTCTTCAAGGACACGACGCTCGTCGTCGTCATCGGCCTTCTCGACCCGATCGGCCTGATCAGCACGATACGCGCCGACAGCGCCTGGAACGGGATCGTCTGGGAGTTCTACGTGTTCGTCGGACTCTTCTTCTTCATCGTCTGCTTCGGCATGTCCCGCTATGCCATGTGGCTCGAGGGCAAGCTGAAGACCGACAACCGCTGACCGGAGCGCCCGCCATGACCGACGCCGCCCACGCCGCCGCCGCCGAGAGCGAGCGCACCGTCGACCGCTCGAAGATGCAGGTCTCCGACGAGGTCGCGATCGAGATCGCCGGCATGAACAAGTGGTACGGGGAGTTCCACGTGCTGCGCGACATCGACCTGGTGGTGAACCGGGGCGAGCGCATCGTGGTCTGCGGTCCGTCGGGCTCCGGCAAGTCCACCCTGATCCGCTGCATCAACCGGCTGGAGGAGCATCAGAAAGGCCGCATCGTCGTCGACGGGGTGGAACTGACCCACGACCTCAAGAACATCGACAAGGTGCGCTCCGAGGTCGGCATGGTGTTTCAGCACTTCAACCTGTTCCCCCACCTGACGGTGCTCGAGAACTGCACCCTCGCCCCGATCTGGGTCCGCAAGACCCCGAAGCGCGAGGCCGACGACACCGCCATGCATTTCCTCGAGAAGGTCAAGATCCCCGAGCAGGCGCACAAGTATCCCGGCCAGCTCTCGGGCGGCCAGCAGCAGCGCGTCGCCATCGCCCGCGCGCTCTGCATGAAGCCGCGCATCATGCTGTTCGACGAGCCGACCTCCGCCCTCGACCCGGAGATGATCAAGGAGGTGCTCGACACCATGATCTCGCTGGCCGAGGAAGGCATGACCATGATCTGCGTGACGCACGAGATGGGCTTCGCCCGCCAGGTCGCGAACCGCGTCATCTTCATGGACCAGGGCCAGATCGTCGAGCAGAACGAGCCCGAGGCGTTCTTCCTCGATCCGAAGTCCGACCGCACCAAGCTGTTCCTCAGCCAGATCCTCGGTCACTGATCGGGTCGGGGAAAGCTTCCAGCGATTTCCCGGTGAATTTTCGGTTAACGCGGGTTATCCAGACGACCAACGAAGAGTCGTCGCTTTCCATCGCGCCCGGGTTCGTACGCGCCACGAGTTCCTGACTCGAAGGAGACGCGTGATGAACCGCCTTATGGTCGCGGCCGCGATGGCGGCCGCCTTCGTCTGGATGATCGGCGCCTGGCTCGACGACCGCTACGGCTACGCCGGCGCCTTCGTTCCCGCCTCCGGTCACCTCGACGGCTTCCGGTACCCCTCCGGCCTGCACGCGGTGCTGGATCGGGTGGATCTCGGCCTCGTTCTCGGTCCGCTCGGCCTCGTCTTCGTCGCGGTGGTCGTGGTCGTCGTCGAGCACAGCCTGTTCTCGCGCCGCTGACGGCCGCCTGCGCGGCAAACACCGGCCCGGTCGGATTAACGTTGAATCCAAAGCCGTTAAACTTGTCCGAGAATGCGCGGCGAATGCGTTTCGGGCATCAGTCTCCGCAGACGAACGCAGCACCTCAGACCGAAGGGACAGGCCGATGATCCGCAGGACGAGCGCCGCCGCCGCCCTATCCGCCGCCGCCGCCGCCCCCGCCCGCGCCTTCGAGGCCGCGCCCGACCGCCTCGCGGGCTTCCACGTCGTCGAGCCCGGCGCGGGCGAGCTCGTCGCCGCCGCCCTCGACCTGCTCACGCCCTTCGGCCCCGTCGCCCTCGTGGCCGTGGTCGCCCTCTACGTCGTCGCCGAGACGCGGCTCTTCGCCGCCCGCTGACGACCCCGGACCGGCGCGGGTCGCCGCATCCCGCCGGGCGCCGCGACGCACACCCCGCCGCGCCCGCCAAGGCTCCCGCCCGCGCCGAAGGCCGCGGCGCCGCCGTCCCGAATGGGGAACGGGACGGCGCGCCGCGGCCGCCTCACGCCCCCCGACACGGCCTGATCATCGGGCGAAGGCGTCAGTCCGGCAGCTTGCCGTTCACGACATAATCCAGGATCTCGACCACCTGCGCCGGCCGCTCGGCCACCGCCAGCGCGGCGGCGTCGACCTCCTTCAGCGCGTGCGCGTGGTCCGGGCCGTGCAGGATCACCAGCGGCTTGCCCAGCGCCGCGGCGAAGCCCGCGTCGAAGGCGGCGTTCCACTGGCGGTACTTCTCGCCGAAGCGCACCACCACCACGTCCGAGGCCTCCAGCAGCGTCCGGGTGCGGATGGCGTTCAGCTTCGCGCCCTTGTGGTCGTGCCAGACCTTGTCCGCCTCCTCGCCGAGTATGCGCACGCCGCAGTCGTCCGAGGCGGCGTGATCCGTCACAGGGCCGGTGAAGACCGTCGGCAGACTGCGCGCGGCCGCTCCCGCGGCGATCTCGTCGCGCCAATCGGTGTGGATCTCGCCCGAAAGATATACCGTCCAGGTCATGGTCCGTCCTCCCGTCCGTGGCTTCGCCCTCTCCCTACCCGTCCCGGACGCCGCTTGCACGGCCCCCGGCGCTCCACTATGACCCGCCCCGGTCCGCCCCACGTCTCCCGCCGAGGTCCGCCGCGCCGCCATGCCCAGGCTCGTCATGAAATTCGGCGGCACCTCCGTCGCGGATCTCGAGCGCATCCGCGCCGCGGCGCTCAAGGTGAGGCGCGAGGTCGAGGCCGGCCACGAGGTCGCGGTCGTGGTCTCCGCGATGTCGGGGCGCACCAACGAACTGGTCGCCGCGGTCCGCGAGGCCGCGAAGCCGCCGGGCGCGGATCACCCCGGCTTCTACGATGCGCGCGAATACGATGCCGTCGTCGCCTCGGGCGAGCAGGTGACGTCGGGCCTGATGGCGCTCGTGCTGCAGGAGATGGGCGTGCCGGCCCGCTCCTGGCAGGGCTGGCAGGTGCCGGTGCGCACCAGCGCCGCGCACGGCGCCGCGCGCATCGAGGCGATCGAGACCGAGGCGCTCGAGCGCAAGTTCGCCGAAGGGCTGCACGCCGTGATCGCCGGCTTCCAGGGCCTCGCCCCCGACGACCGCATCGCCACCCTCGGCCGCGGCGGCTCCGACACCACCGCCGTCGCCTTCGCCGCCGCCCTCAAGGCGGAGCGCTGCGACATCTACACCGACGTCGACGGCGTCTACACCACGGACCCGCGCATCCACCGCCGCGCCCGCAAGCTGTCGAAGATCGCCTACGAGGAGATGCTGGAACTCGCCTCGCTCGGCGCCAAGGTGCTGCAGGTGCGCTCGGTCGAGCTGGCGATGCGCCACAACGTCCGTCTGATGGTCCGCTCGTCCTTCTCGGACGAGCCCGGCACGCTCGTCTGCTCCGAGGAGGAGATCATGGAAAGCCAGGTCGTCACCGGCGTCGCCTACAGCCGCGACGAGGCCAAGGTCACGCTGGCCAAGGTCGCGGACCGGCCGGGCGTCGCCGCCGCCATCTTCGGCCCGTTGGCCGAAGCCGGGATCAACGTCGACATGATCGTCCAGAACGTCTCGGAGGAGGGGCGCACCGACATGACCTTCTCCGTCCCGGTGGACGATCTGCCCAGGGCCGAGGCGACGCTGACCGCCGCACGCGGCGACGGCCGCCTCGACTACGCCGAACTGATCGCCGATCCCGACGTCGCCAAGGTCTCGGTGGTCGGCATCGGGATGCGCAGCCACGCCGGCGTGGCGCAGAAGATGTTCGGCGCGCTGGCGGCCGAGAACGTCAACATCAAGGTGATCACCACCTCCGAGATCAAGGTCTCGGTGTTGGTGGAGCGCAAGTACATGGAACTCGCCGTGCAGGCGCTGCACGACGTCTTCGGCCTCGAATCCGGCTGAGGGGGAACGGCTCCATGGCCCCGAACTCCGCCCCCTCCGGCGGCGGCAGCCGGGTGCTGCTCAAGCGCCTGTCGGCCGTCATGGCCGAGCCCGGCGACGGTCAGCAGCGCCTCGACCGCATCGTCCGGCTGATCGCGAGCTCGATGCACACCGAGGTCTGCTCGATCTATCTGCGTCGCGGCGAGCGGACGCTCGAGCTCTGCGCGACCGAGGGCCTCAAGCGCGCCGCGGTGCACTCCGCGCGCCTGCCGGTCGGGCAGGGCCTCGTGGGGCGCATCGCCCAGACCGCGGAACCCGTGAACACCGCCGACGCGCAGAACGAGCGCGGCTTCCGCTACCTCCCCGAGACGGGCGAGGAAGTCTACCATGCCTTCCTCGGCGTGCCGATCCAGCGCCTCGGAGAGGTGCTCGGCGTGCTCGTGGTGCAGAACCGCGAGGCGCGCCACTACTCCGAGGACGAACTGCACGGCCTCGAGGTCGTCGCGATGGTGCTCGCCGAGATGACCGAACTCGGCGTGTTCCTCGACGCCGGCGACGTCGAGATGGCGGGCGCCCATGTGCGCCCCTTCCTCGCCGGCGGCGTCTCGGCCCAGGAGGGGCAGGGCGAGGGGGTGGTGCATCTGCACGAGCCGCGCGTCGTCGTCGCCTCGCCCGTGGCCGAGGACGTGGGCGTCGAGCGTCTGCGCCTCTCCGAGGCGATGGCGACGCTCCGCGGCGAGGTCGACGACATGCTGGCCGGCGACCTCGTCGGCCATCCGGGCGAGCATCGCGACGTGCTCGAGGCCTACCGCATGTTCGCCCACGACAAGGGCTGGATGCGCCGGATGCTGGAATCGATCGATTCCGGTCTCGCCGCCGAGGTCGCGGTGGAACGCGAGCAGACCGCCGTGCGCGCCCGCCTCGCCCGCGTCGCGGACCCCTATCTGCGCGAGCGGCTGCACGATCTCGACGACCTGTCCAACCGCCTCCGCCGCCACCTCGCGGGCGACGGCGTCGCCATGGACGTGCCCGAGGGCGCGGTGCTCGTGGCCCGCAACGTCGGACCGGGGGAGCTGCTCGACTACGGCCGCCGGCTCTCCGGCGTGGTGCTGGAGGAGGGGTCGATCGGTTCGCACGCCGCCATCGTCGCCCGCGCGCTCGCCATTCCGATGGTGATCCAGGCGCGTCGCGTGCTGGCGGAAGCCCGCAACGGAGACCCGATCCTCGTCGACGGCGACGCCGGGCGCGCGTATCTGCGCCCCGAGGGCCCCGTGATGCACGAGTTCCGGGAGAAGCTCGCGCTCCGCGCCGAGGCGCAGGAGGTCCATCGCGCGCTCGTCGACGCCCCGGCCGAGACCACCGACGGCGTCCGCCTCTCGCTCCAGATGAACGCCGGCGTCCTCGCCGACCTGCCCTCGCTCCTCGGCTCCGGCGCCGAGGGCGTCGGCCTCTACCGCACCGAGCTGCAGTTCCTGATCCGCGCGACGGTCCCGCTCCGCGACGAGCAGGCCGCCCTCTACGACCGCATCCTCACTGCCGCGCGCGGCCGGCGGGTGGTGTTCCGCACCCTCGACATCGGCTCCGACAAGGTGCTGCCCTACATGAAGCGGCGGGAGGAGCCGAACCCCGCCCTCGGCTGGCGCGCGATCCGCATCAGCCTCGACCGTCCGAAGATCCTCGAGATGCAGGTGCAGAGCCTGCTGCGCGGGGCCGCGGGCCGTCCCCTCGCCGTGATGTTTCCGATGATCGCGCAGGCGAGCGAGTTCCTCGAGGCGCGCGACCGGGTGCGCGAGCAGCTCGCGCGTCACGTCCGCAACGGCCGCCCCGCCCCCGAAAGCCTCGAGATCGGCGCGATGCTGGAGACGCCGAGCCTCGCCTTCGCGCCCGACGCCTTCTTCCGCGAGGCCGACTTCGTCTCCATCGGCGGCAACGACCTGAAGATGTTCTTCTTCGCCGCCGACCGGGAGAACGAGCGCGTGCGCCGGCGCTATTCGGCGCTGCACGCCTCCTACCTGACCTTCATCCGCCGCATCGTGGAACGCTGCGAGGCGCACGCGACGCCGCTCTCCTACTGCGGCGAGGACGCCGGACGCCCGCTCGAGGCGCTGGCCCTCGCGGCGATGGGGCTGCGCACGCTCTCGATGCGCCCGGCCTCCATCGGCCCGGTCAAGCGCGCCCTCCGCGCCGTCGCGCTGGCCCCGCTCCGGGCCGAGATCGAGGCCGGGATCGAGGCGGGCGAGGTCAGCCTCCGCCCCCGGCTCGAAGCCTGGGCGAAGGCGGAGGGCGTCGAGGCGCTGCTCTGATACGTCCCATGCATGACGCGGTCGCCGCTCCGCCTCGAGAGCCGGGAGGGTCTCTCCGGGCGACTTCGAGGGGAGAGCGGCGATGGAACTCCACGTCGGGCCGGGTGTGAGCCTCAAGCGCATCGAGATCTGCGTCTCGGACGGCGCCGGGGGCGGTGCTCTGGCGGGTCGTCGCCCTCGCGCCTGCGGGGATGATCGCGGAAAAGCCGTCGGTTTGGGCTGCCAACGGCGCCGACAAAGTCGGCCACTGGGGGGCCGCGAAATCCGGCCAGCGCGTGAGCGAGCGATGAGGCCCCCGGCATGCCGGGGCCTCATCGCTTTCGACCTGTTTCGGAGGGTCAGTCCGGGCGATTTCGCGCTCGGCTCTGGGCGAGGCGGTGGGACGGCCCGTTCATCTCCAGGATGTGGACGTGGTGGGTCGGACGGTCGAGGAGCGCGCCGGTGAGGCGCTCTTCGCCGAAGGTCGCCGTCCATTCGTCGAAGGGCAGGTTCGAGGCATGAT
>Ga0102943_1001123_pt1 | contig 16966 bp, 20 predicted proteins | sample SalPonC_black_MG_FD_78174 | JGI IMG/M metagenome (GOLD analysis project Ga0102943, IMG submission 78174) | Salt pond soil microbial communities from South San Francisco under conditions of wetland restoration - Salt Pond MetaG... | ecosystem: Environmental > Aquatic > Marine > Intertidal zone >...
AAGCCTTTTTTCTTTATGTAAGCACTATGTAAGCAGCAGGAAAAAATTTTGCCCGTATAAGCAGAAATGTAAGCAGCTGTGTAACCAGCTCAAAAAAATAATTGCCCGGCCCACAATGTTTTTTGGGTGAAACTCATTCACGGTAAAGCCACATCCACCCGGCCCGCTCTTTAGGATGACAGTCTGTCTGTCATAAACCGGACCTGCTCCCCACATTGCATAGAATTATTTTCCCCTGGAGATTGCCCTGCTCATTTTAAAGAACGTGTCCACCAGCTGCCTGTGTTTGTGTGTATGATTTTAATGTGCGGGATCTCTCAGATAATTATTGCACCTGGAATGCAAAAAAAACGGACATTTTAAGTATCTTTGGCGCAATCAATAAAGTGTCCGTCTTTTTTTGTAATATAATAGGTGACTGTCAGGTGTTTATATTCTTTCTCCAGATCTTAATTGAAATAGAATTCTATGGTTTATAATAAAATGGCAATGTTAAGGGGGGTATTCCGACCCTGTTGGCCGCGTCTTGAACGAAGGAACGAAAATAGGGCCATGTGTTATGGTTTAAGTTCACCATTTTATAAATCTTTAGAAATTTTTCAGAAAAGTCTTTTTCTGAATTTAGCACGCTGATTAATTCACATGTAACAAGAAGGGCATATTCTGATTTTTTCTCTTTATAAACAGTTAATCGATAATCAATTTTTACCGTTGCTATCTTACTGTTATCTGGATCAATTTCAAAAGATGTGTCATATTTGACAGCTATATTCATGTCAGATCCAACCAAGTGTCTCGCACTTTTTACGTTGTATTTTGTAAACAAAATTGACTCTAAACTTACTTGTTTCAAAATAGCACTATATTCTTTTGGTGTTAGATCTTCTTTCTTGTTATCCATAGGTCCTCAAAATATTAAGCTGCTTTGTTGTAATCATCCGTACTGACTGTTTTTGCAATGGTATCGTTTTTTCCGGTAACAGCGCCTTGTTCCAGTTTGTAATTTGTTTGACATATTAAGACGTTATGTTTTTTCGAAAAGCCAGATTTCTTATCGCTGACTCCAGTGGTAATAATGTAGTTTAAATATTGATTCTGGCTTACGTTGTTTTCCTGGGCTTTTTCTACAATTTTTTGATGTAACTCCTTGGGCACTCTGAGCAAAATCCTTCCGCTAAATTCATCAAGGGAATGTTCGTCTTTCGGTTCTGGGATTTTTTTGCCTTCGCTTAAAAATCGATTGAATGCAATTTTTTTGTATTCTTTCAGCATATCAATTGCCTCTTGCTCTGTTTCGCCGTCTCCAATGATTGACATTCCAAATTGTGGGATTCTTGCTAAATACCCACCTCCCTCTTCCTCTTTTATCGGTTCAACTGAAATTTTGTAGGGTAGATTCAGATAATAATCTATTGTTTTCATGTTTCCTTTCATTTTTTAACCTCCTCTGGACTCCAATAACCCAAAAGCTCTATAGCCTTAACGAGTTCTTTAACGTACCGTCCTTTATATTGTTGTCCTTTGCTGCAAGGGAGGGTTATTTCCCCATAAGGCAGATATTGCTTAAATTGCTTTAGATCCTCATGCCACACGATCAAGTGAGAAGTACGTTCCATCCTCCAGTTATTAGGAAAAAAATATTTTACAATCGATACAAGCTCATTTTTTGGAACCGTCGTAGGTGTGTCAAACATCCATTTTTTTAAACGTTTATCACGCTTACTCATAAGCAATAAATGATATTATATATAATATCACCTCCATATTGATGTTCAATAGTATAAAATCATAATTATTGCAAACAAAAAATCTTTTTTTCTTTTTACCTATGAACTCAACAAATCACCTGTCAAGAGCTTTTTAATCCGTCAAATTGAATTTCAGGATGAAAGAGAACGCCTTCTGAAAGAGTTAAAAAATGCTTTGGCGCATGTTAAAAAATTAAATGGTCTTCTGCCCATCTGCGCTCATTGCAAAAAAATCCGGGATGACCAGGGATATTGGAATCAGATTGATTCTTATATTGAAAAACATTCAGAAGCAAAATTCAGCCATGGTATCTGCCAGGAATGTGCTGATAAACTTTACAAAAATGAAGAATGGGATGAAAATAAGAAACAAAAAGAAAAGGGATGAAAAATAGCGCTATAAAAATCCCGACAAAGATAATAATCGTGGATTCTGATAATAAATGCAAATTTTTATTATGTCGTGATTTAAAAACTGGACGCTGATTTCTGTTTTTTGTAAAGTAGGGTTTATATCATGAAACCCAATAAACAACAACTGACAATCAGAGAGCAGATCATCCGCTGTCTGGAAGCTGAACCCATGACAGCAAGAGATCTTTCAAAGACACTGCGGATCAGCGAGAAAGATGCCTATTCACATCTGCCATCAATTGAAAAAAGTATCCGCCACCAGAAAAAACAGATAAAAACAACACCGTGCTATTGCCTGGGCTGCGGATTTGAATTCAAGGACAGAAAAAGTTACAAGAAACCTGGAAAGTGTCCGGAATGCAAGAAGTCAAGAATCGAGCCTGCTGTATTTCAAATCGCCGGGCTTTAAATATAAAATAAATTTTGTAATCACAGGTATGAAGTTGTTGTGATTAGCTTATTGACCAGTACCTGTATTTGGCATTATTCCCGGGGTGTATATCTGAAAAGATATTCAAGGCCATTGCGTTTGATTTCATAGACAGCCTGCAGCATCTCTCCAAGCTTTCCTTCTGGAAATCCTTTTTGTGAAAACCAGACAAGATAAGGTTCTGGAAGATCCACTAAGCGAGAGCCCTTATATTTACCAAAAGGCATTTTTGTTTTTGTCAGGGCGATAAATGCTTCTTTGTCAGGTTGCATGTGGGTGGCCATATTTTTTTATAACGATTTTTTGTTTTCAGGATTGGTATCCCTATGATTTTAAACAGATGTTCCAATTTGCTTTCCTAATGTTGTCCATTTCCATTGCATGGATTTTCTTATGCTGCCGGCATGGATTCATCGGCCGGTATCAGAATCAGCTGTTGGCCTGAAGTAAAAAAGTCAGCACCAGGATCGGATCTTCTCTAACAGAATCAACATCGGCACAGATAATGGACATTAAAGGGATCATGTTCCATTTCAAGGACCTGTATGTTTATGAACCCGGCCTGTGTGAGCAAAGAAACGGCCTGGTCTCTTCCCCACATCATGCCAAGGCCCATGCCGTTTTCAGAAAGCCCTACAGGCATGCAGTGCATAAGGCTTACCGTGTAAAGGAAAGGCCCCATGGGATGGTCCAGATTACCGGCAGGATCGCTGGCTGCATCAATGTCAACCATGGAGAACATGCCCCCTGGTGTCAGCATGTGGCGGACTGCTTTAAGCACTTCCAGGGGGCGGCTCTGGTCGTGGATGGCGTCAAATGCGGTGATATAATCATATGACTGGGAAAATCCCGGATCATCCTGAACCGATGCAGCATCTTTTGCCAGAAATGTGATATTTTCCAGACCCAGTTCTGCAGCCCGGCTTTGAGCGGTTTCAATGGCAGAGACATCATTGTCAATCCCGGTAAAAGCGGAAGCAGGAAAATGTTGCGCCATCAGGTGCAGGGCAATACCCTGGCCGCACCCCAGATCACAGACCCGGATGCCCTGTTCCATGCGGGCCGCAAGAGCGCCCTGATCAACGCCGGGCAGAAAATGAGAGATCAGCACCTGTCTGTGCTTGGCATGGGACAGCTGGGCCATGAACGCCTGGAACTCAGGATAGGCTTCATAGGGTATGCCCTCACCCCTGGAAAAATCTTGTGTTACCCGGGCCATGGCAATCTGTGTGAGCAAAGGGATCTCCTGGGTATACACCCCCATGTTGCTGCTGCTGCTTTTGCGGATCAACAGGGCCGCATGTTCCGGCGGCAGAAAATACACAGCCTCTGCACGCTTGCTGTTTTGGATGTCAATTATTTGTCCTGTACACATGATGCCCAGCCATTCTTTGACATACCGCGGATGAAGCCCGGCCGCCTGTGCTATATCAGCACAGGATACGGGCTGGTCCATGTCCGCCATCACATCAAAAATCTTCAGTTGATACCCCAAAGCCAGCGCCAGGTTCAACGCCCCGTGATTGAGAATATCGGTTAATCTGCTGCCGAAGGCTGCCTGTTTTTCCTGATCCATTATATTTTTGTCCCCCCCCCTTTTTCGGTTGAATTTTTCATTGCATTACTATTGCATTAATTTCTTGATTTTTCCATGTGTTTCAGGTAGGTTAGCCACTTATTTTTGCTTGCGTAAAGGGATTTCACAATGCCGGTGGTGTGTTTGAACAATGTCTCCAAATCCTTTGGCAGCCAGAAGGTGATCGACAACCTGTGTCTGGATATTGTCAAAGGGGAATTTCTGACCCTGCTGGGCCCGTCAGGATGCGGCAAAACCACGGTGCTGCGCCTGATTGCAGGACTTGAAACCTGCGACAGCGGTGCCATTCTCATCAACGGCCGGGACCAGACCCGGCTGCCTGCCTGCGACCGGGATGTGAATACCGTGTTTCAAAGCTATGCCCTGTTTCCCCACATGAATGTATTTGACAATATCGCCTTTGGATTAAAGCTCAAAAAAATCCCGGGCCGCCGGATCCGGGACCGGGTCCGGGAAAGCCTGGCACTGGTAAAACTCGAAGGGATGGACAACCGGCCCATCCATCAGCTGTCCGGGGGTCAGCAGCAGCGGGTGGCCATAGCCAGGGCCATTGTAAACCAGCCGCTGATCCTTCTTCTTGATGAACCCTTAAGCGCCCTGGACTACAAACTGCGCAAGCAGATGCGCCTGGATCTGCGCCATCTGCACCGGAAACTGGGCATCACCTTTGTTTTTGTCACCCATGACCAGGAAGAAGCCCTCACCCTTTCAGACCGGGTGGTGGTGATGCACAACGGGTGCATCCAGCAGACAGGCACCCCCAAAGAAATTTATGAAACCCCGGTGAACCTGTTTGTGGCCGATTTTGTAGGGGAAAGCAATATTTTTGATGCCAGGGTGACCAGCACCATGGGCACGGACATGGAGATCCGGATCCAGGGCATTGCAAAGACTGTCCAGAACCGGCGCAATTTTAAAAAAAACCAGAAAATCAAGGTGCTGCTGCGGCCCGAGGACATGACTGTGGAACGTACCACAGGTCAGTGTCCCGAAGATTTTTTTTTCGGTCAGGTAAAAGAGATGATTTACAAGGGAACCACCGTGGACCTGATCATCCGGCTTACCAGCGGACAGGATGTTTTTGTCACCCAGTTTTTCAATGAAGATGACCAGGACATTTTTTATGATGTCAACGAGCAGGTCTGTATTTCCTGGATAAAAGGCTGGGAGGTGACCCTGCCCCATGAATGAGAAACAGGGATTCAAATTTTTTGCCGTTTTTCTGAACATGACCTGGTTTGCCCTGTTTGTTCTGGCACCGGGACTCATGGTGGTGGGCATCAGCTTTATGACCCGGGACATCAGCACCTTTTTCACCTGGCCCCTTACCCTGGACCATTACCGGGAACTTGTGGATCCGGTGTATGCAAAGGTTCTGAAAAATTCTCTGGTATATTCCTTCAACACCACCGTGCTGTGCCTGGGTATCGGATATCCCTTTGCCTGGTTTCTGTCCCGGGCTGCCGCACACAGGCGGCCCCTGCTGCTCATGATGGTGATCATCCCCTTCTGGACATCCTCGTTGATCAGAACCTATGCCCTGGTGATCCTGATGAAAGCCAACGGCCTCATCAACACTGTTCTTCTGGCAGCCGGCCTGGTGACAGAGCCGGTTTCCATGCTGTACACAGATGCTGCCGTGTATGTGGGACTGGTGTATTCTCTTCTGCCTTTCATGATCCTGCCTTTGTATGCAGTGCTGGAAAAAATGGACATCCGGCTCATGGAGGCAGCCCGGGACCTGGGGGCCGGCAGTTTCCAGGTGTTTGTGCATGTGGTGCTGCCCCTGTCTTTACCCGGAATCATGGCCGGCTGCATCATGGTGTTTTTACCGGCCATGGGATTGTTTTACATTCCCGATCTTCTGGGGGGCGCCAAAACCATGCTGGTGGGAAACTTCATTAAAAACCAGTTTCTCACTGCCGGCAACTGGCCTTTTGGATCTGCTGCCAGTGTATTTCTGCTGCTGCTCATGGTGCTGATGCTGGGCATCTATTTTTTCATATCCACCCGGTTCAACCGGAGCCGGGCATCATGAAACGCTGGATCGGCATATCCTGGGTATCCTGCGTATTTGCCTTTTTGTACGGCCCGCTGCTGGTGCTGATGGTCTTTTCCTTTAACCAGGCCAGGCATACCACTGCCTGGCAGGGATTTTCCCTTACCTGGTATGCCAGTCTTCTGGAAAATCAGTACCTTCTGGATGCGGTTGTCAATTCTTTGACCGTGGCCTTTGTTTCCAGCCTGGCAGCAACCGCCATGGGCACCCTGGGGGCCTTTGCCATTGCCTGGTACCGGTTTGCCGGCAAAAAACTTTTCTTTGGTCTGGTGTACTCCGTAATGATGAGCCCGGACATTGTCATGGGCATCAGCCTGCTCATGCTCTTTGTGACCGCAGGTATTCATCCGGGTTTTTTTACGCTGCTGGTGGCCCATATCACCTTTTGTCTGCCTTTTGTCATTGTGCTGGTGCATGCCAGGATCGCAGGGTTCGACCCTTGTGTCGTGGATGCGGCAAGGGATCTGGGAGCCGGAGAACATGAAGTGTTTTGTAAAATCATTTTCCCCATGCTTCTGCCGGCGGTACTGGCAGGCTGGCTGCTGAGCTTTACCTTGTCCCTGGATGATGTGATCATCAGTTTCTTTGTCACAGGTCCCGGGTTTGAAATCCTTCCCTTGAAGATCTATTCCATGGTAAAACTGGGGGTAACCCCGGAAGTCAATGCCCTGTGCACCATTTTGTTTGTATTAACCCTGGCAGCTGTCCTGGTTGCCCATTTTTTGATAAAGGAGAAAAAAAAATGAAAAAATGGACTGTTCTTTTATGCCTGCTCCTGCTGCCTGCCCTGGCTTTTGCCGGAGACCGCACCCTTTTTGTGTACAACTGGACCGAATATATGCCTGACGAAGTTTTGACCGCTTTTCAGGAAAAAACCGGCATCAAGGTTGTGTATGCCACCTATGACAGCAATGAATCCATGTATGCCAAAGTAAAGCTCACCCGGGGAAAAGGATATGATGTGGTGTTTCCCTCCACCTACTTTGTTCACAAAATGCGCAAGGAAGGCCTGCTCAGCCCCATTGACCACGCACGCCTTGCCAATTTCAAGCACCTGGATCCTGTACTTTTAGACAAACCCTATGACCCCGGCAACACCTATTCCATACCCTATGTGTGGGGTTCCACCGCCCTGGCCTTTAACAAAGACCAGGTGGCCCCTGAAAAGATGACATCCTGGAAAGATCTGTGGCGGCCTGAATTCAAAAACCGTCTGGTAATGAATGATGATGTACGGGAGGTGCTGGGGGTCGGCCTGATCCTCAACGGATTTTCTGTGAACGAAACAGATCCCGACCATATCAAAACAGCATATGAATCCATCCGGTCGCTCATGCCCAATATCCGGGTGTTTTCAGGCGACTCCCCCAAACAGCCGCTGCTCAATCTGGAAGCCTGGGCAGGGATGATCTGGAACGGGGAAGCCTATATGGCGGCCCAGGCCTATCCGGCCATCCAGTATGCCTATCCTGAAGAAGGGGCTATTTTCTGGATGGATTCCATGGTAATTCCCAAAGAGGCCCGGAACAAAAAAGAAGCCCTGGCATTTATCGATTTTATTCTGGAACCTGAAACCGCCCTGCTGGTGTGTGAGTATATCGGATATGCCCCTGCCAACCGCACCGCTGTCAGCATGATGCCGGAAGATCTCAAAAACAACCCCACCATTTTTCCGAACCCTGAAGATGTGGAAAAAGGAGAATTCCAGACCGACGTGGGAGATGCCATTCTAATATATGAACGCTACTGGGAAAGGCTCAAAACAGGGCTGTAAATGTTATGGCATCAGCTGCGCCTGATACTGATCAGCTGCGATCAGCTGCGCTTGAAGGTCAAGGTGTGGGGAACCAGCAGTTTTTCCGGCTCATAGGACATTTTGGCCTGGCGCAGTCCTTTGATTCCCAGATCCTGCTCCCGGTTGATGTATTGGCATTTGTCCTGTAAAAACAAGGCGGTCTGCTGGTTGATCACCTGGGCCGCCCCTTTGAAATCAAAGTCGGATTTTTCAAACTGCACATTGTAGGTGGAAGGGTTCAAAGGGCTGAAAATGGAAAAAGCCGCCATCTGGTTGTCCACCATGAGCGCCAGCCCTTCGAGTTCCAGGTCTTCAAAATGGTCAAAGGCTTTTTCCATGGCCATGAATTCCGCCTCAAGGGTCGGAGACAATCCCCCCTGCCTGTAGAGCAGATCCCGTGAAAAGGCCCGGGCAGTCTCCTGGTATTTCTTTGAAAGCCCCTGGATCTCATATGCGGGGTACAGGCGTTCAAACTGTGAAATCAGATTTTTTTTCTTGTGAAGCTTGACACTGTTCAACTGGCTTAAACTGTCGACAGAATAAATATATTCAGCATAATCGCGCGCTTCGCTCACCGAAAAATACCGGCCGCACCCGGGATACTGGTCCAGGTAGCTCTCTGTCACCAGGCCTATACAGGGTTCCAGTCCGGTGAGCAGCAGTTCCCTGCACAAGCCTGCGAGTTCATCCGGAGACAGGGGTTCTCCCAGGGGCATGAACGCGCACTGGTTCACGCCGTCGTATATCACCAGCCGTCCCTTGTACAGCCGCCAGGAATACTGGTATGCCTCCTGCCAGCAGAAAAGATTGGCAAAATTATATTCACAGGACATGGGCGTATATTTATCAATATAGATCTGTACCATCTGCCGGTCGAACAGTTCAAACATGCCTGCCGTAGGAAAGCTGATGGTCTGGTTAAGGTCCAGAGAATAATTCTCACACCTGGTATACATATATAGTTAATCCTTTAATCTGTACGGGATATGGCCTGTCAGTTCCTGAAATCCCAGGTTCTCATAAAAACTTCTGGTATCAGGTTCTGCAATCAGGCCGATCCAGTCCACACCATGGTCCTTGAGACCGGTGATCAGTTTTTCAATAATTTTTTTGCCGATACCTTTTGTCCTGTATTCCTGTAAAACAGTAACATCCTGAATATAAGCATCACTTACCAGATCCGAAAGGGCCCTTCCCATGCCGATCATCTTTTTTTCCCGGAATGCGCCCACAAACAAAGCAGAATTTTCCACCACTTGGTGTAAAAACTGGGGATGATTTTCACAGGTTTCATCCCACCACCCGGCATCCTTGTACAATGCTGTCAGTTCTTTTGTTTCAGCAGTCTTGATAAAAGACAGGGTAACAGAAAATTGCGGGTCATCACCCATATTAGAATGCTTCCATCATAGACATGAACCGCTGTTTTTCCGTGTGGCAGGGAAAATTGCGCTGCTCGAGTTTTTTGATGATGGCCGGTGCATTGAACCGCAGAAAAGGGTTGACCAGCAGTTCATCTTTCAGGGTGGACACCACCAGGGCAGGATCATATTTTTTTCGGTACTGACTGATATCCGGATTGTCAGGATCAATGGCTTCGGCTATTTCCAAAGATTCTGTCACATAATCATGGCCGGCAAAAATCTGTGTATCACCGGCAAATGCCGTCAGTTTTTTCAAGGAATAGTAAAACGCCTCCAGATCTCCGGAAAAACAATTGCCCACCGTACCGTTGAACAGGGTATCACCGGTTACCAGAAAACCATCTGCGGCAAAACACACCGCGTCACTGGTATGTCCCGGGGTAAGCAGAATTTTCAAAGACGCATTTCCCAGCTGTATCTGCTGATCTGCTGCAAACTCCCGGCAGTCCAGAAAAGCGGCCCCGGTTTTTTCCAGCAGCTGCGCATTGCCGCTGGTATGGTCATGGTGCAGATGGGTATTGGTCACATACGCTATGGTGATATGGTGTTTCCGGGCGAACCCTGTCATGTCTGCTGGAGCCCCGCCGTCAACAGCAACACCCGTGTTTTCTGAAAAAACCAGGTATCCCAGGTTGTCTGGGCCGTATCTAAACTGCTGAATCTGCATCATCATCCTCCGGGTCATCATCAAAAGGCCCCAAATCCACCCTGTCCTGTTTTATGCCTGCATCAAATTTGTCCACATAGATATCATCCAGCTCATCTTCATCCACGGCTGTATCCAGAAAGTCATCTTCCGGCAGATCGCCCAGGTCGTATTCTTCAAAAATCACGCCCACGGCATCCCGCAGATTCCGCTCGAAACTTTCAGCATAATCCCCGTCCTGGTCTGCAAAAAATGCATATTCTTCATCATGTTCTTCCAGCAGATCCAGCAGTTCCGATGCAACTGAGCTTTGATCATCCATATCCTCGCTGTAGGAATCAACGATTTCTGTGAACAGATCATAAAGCCCGAACGCATCTACGGCATCAGTTATTGTCATCCATTTTGCCATAATACCCCCCCCCATAAAATGCGCTTCACATTAGAGATGTGAATATTGTATTAATCATAACAATAAAACGTTTTGTGTCAAACATCAGATGGTTTTTGTGTCACATATCTGATGTTTTTTTGGGGATGGCAATGGTGAATTCAGTAAATTCTTTTGGGATGGAATCAATGTGGATAATCCCCTGATGCTGCTTGACAGACCGCTGGGCCACAAAAAGGCCAAGGCCTGTTCCCTTGGTTCCCTTGTCGGAATAAAACAAAGAAAACACCTCTTTGTGGTATTTTCTGTCCAGGCCTGTGCCGTTGTCCCTGATTTTAAACAGGGTCTGGTTCCCGGTAAAATCAACCTGTATGCGGATTTTCAAATCTTTTTTCCTGTCTTTCACACTGACACATGCATCCACGGCATTTTCCAGGATTGCCAGACAGGCGGCAAACATGACGGTTCTGTCCATCATAACCAGGACATCACTGCTGGGCTGGGGGATATCCAGTTCCAGGTCAATATTCTGCTTTTTCATCCGGGGATCCATGGTGGTGACCAGTTCCTGGATAAAATCAAACACAGACACCGGCTGCATGTCCAGGGGCCGGTCCTTGGAATGAAACAAAATGTCCAGAACCATATGCCGGATACTGGAAATTTTTTCCTTTACAATATCCCACCCATCGGAAATCAGGGCAAAGTCCTGTTTTTCCAGACCGGATCTGATGAGGTAGTCGCCGCCGTCCAGCCCGGTGAGCATGCCTTTGATGCCGTGGGAAATGGAAGAAATGTGCAGTCCCAGGGCTGCCAGATGGTCCTGGAGCTGGTGGATCACCGTGACATCGGTGGACATTTCCATGACATGGCTGATATGGCCGTTGTCATCCAGGATGGCGGAAGACTGGATAAAAAAATTGCGGGTGGAGCCGTCTTTGATGGTCACCTCCATTTCAGCGGTATGGGGCCTGCCGTCTGCAAAGGTCTTTTTTACCGGACAGCTTTCGCAGGGACTGCTGCGCTGCCTGTACACCTGAAAGCAGCACATGTCAGGGCCGTCTCCGAACTGTTCCTTGAAACGGTTGTTGGATTCGACAATATGAAAATTTTTGTCCTGGATGGTGATAAAAGAAGGAGATTCATTAAACAGCTGGACATAGCGTTTTTCCGATGCAGCCAGTTTCCTGGTTTTTTCCGCCACCAGCCCTTCCAGGTTCCGGGTGTACTGTTCCAGCTGCCTGCGGGTGGCGATCCTGTCATTGGCCCGTTTTAAAGCGATTTCAAGGATATCATTGTTGACCGGCTTGGTGATGAAATCCACAGCATCCATTTTCAGGCTTTCAATGGCCAGCTTCAGGTCTCCGTGGCCGGTGATCATGATCACCTCGATATCTTTGTATGCCTGTTTAATGGATTTGAGCAGCGCAATGCCGTCCATGCCCGGCATCCGGATGTCCGTGAGCACAATATCGGGCATGAGTTCGTCTACAAGGGCCCGGCCGGCCCTGCCGTCTGCCGCGGTGTGAACTTCATACCCTGCATCTTCAAGGGTGATGCCCAGAACCTTTCTGATCCCTGCCTCATCATCAACCAGCAGGATTTTTGCTGCCATGAATCACCGTCCACCATCTACAATTAACAGATACACCTGGTTATCACCTCCTTTAAATAGTCTGGATCAGCAGATTTTTCAACATAGTATTTTGGTTCAGGGATATTAAAGTCAGGATCTGTGTTGAGCATTTTCACATAATGGGAAAACGCCTCCCGGTTCACACCGGAAAAAACAATCAGGGGAATGTCTTTGTAACCGCTGTGCATTTTCAATTCTTTGTACACCAGTCCACCGCCTTTTTCCGGCATCATCACATCCAGGATGATCAGGTCCACACGTTCTTTTGACAGGACATCCAGGCCCTGTATCCCGTTTTTGGCCAGCACCGGTTCAAACCCCAGGGACGTGACCATGGTCATCAGATAAAACCGCATGTCCATCTCATCTTCCATGATCAGGACCCGCCTGGATGTATTTTCTGTGTGCTGTGCCATTTTTTTATACGTGCGTCCGTCTGGCTGGTTTACAGCCTGTCTTGCCGGCCATATAGCCTGTCTGGCTGGTCATATTACAGCCGTCTGGTGGTTACAGTGTGTCTGGCTGATTACACAATTTGTCCGGCCGGCTATAATTTGTCCGGCCGGTTCACACTGGCCACAGGACAGGCTGAGCGCAGCACCACCTGTTCCACTGTGGAGCCGAACAGGGCCTCATCCGGGTCCAGCTCCCGGGTGTGGTGGGCCATGACAATCAGGTCCCCGCTGACCTCTCTGGCATATTTGAGCAGTTCCACATAGGGAACCCCCTCCCACACCGTAATCTCATAGTTATCAAAATTGTCCATCAAATTCACATAGTGTTCCTGGATTTTGTCTCTGGCCTCTGCAATACGGGTTTCAATGGATTTTTGCCCCGGCGGAATCCCGGCCTGGGACACCTGGATATCCAGGGCGTGGAACAAGTGCAGTTTGCACCCGATATGGCTGGCCATTTTATAGGCAAACTGAAATGCTGCCAGAGAAGCCTTGGAAAAATCAGTACCGAATATGATCTGGTTAAAATACCAGAAACAGGTTTCACAGGGACGGGAGATGATAAGCACCGGACATTTGGCCCGCTGGGCCACCTTCTGCATGGTGGTGCCCACAATGCCCCGGAACCGTTCAGCCGCGGTATCATCCTGTCTGGCATGGGCCCCCATGATGATGCAGTCTGCATCCATATCCCTGGCCAGGCGCAGGATTTCCGTGGAAGGGATGCCGGCTTTGGCCGCATACACCGGTGTGATGTATTTGGCAGCCAGATCGTCATAGGTATCTGCCATTTCCTGTTTGACCCAGTCAACATAATCAGGCCCCAGTTCCGCCTCCTCGCCTGTGGTATAGGATTTCACCCGCTGGCTGGCGCCCCGGGAGGGTTCTCCGAACACATGAAACAAGGTGAGTTCAGCATCATATTTCTGTGCCAGTTCAAAGGCGATTTTTGCTGCAGCATCACAGGCAGGGGATGCATTTGTGGCAAAGAGTATTTTTTTAAACATAACTTACCTCCTTAAGGTACATTGAATCGGGTTAAAACAAAATGACAGGTCCCAGGCAATCCCTTCCACCAGTTCAAACAATGTATAACAGGTATCATAAGTGAACATGTCCTGGCCATCCCCAAAAATCACATGTTCCAGTTTTCCCAGGGTCAGTTCATGGTGCACCAGGCTTTCCACCTGGAAAAACTTGAGCAGAATCTTTTTTTCATCCTGGATGCCTTTCAAGCTGTTGTAGATCTCCACTCTGGGGGTTCCGGGAAAGCCTTTCATGGCAATGGTTTTATAAAACACAAGCTTCTGGATATCTTCGGATGCACCGCTGTGGGACCCGGCTGCAGCCGCAATTTCAAGCAGCGGCGCCAGATAATCGGACAACCTGACAAGATCCGGGTATTGGCCGGCCATTTTAAAAAATGATCCCAATGTAACCCCTTTTTTCAGACAGATGGTGCTGGACAAAAGCGGCAGTATGTCTGCTGCCACTTTTTTGTCCTTTTTGTAAATCCAGCCGTCCGGCATCAGGGTAATGGCTTCCATCAACATCTCCTTTGGCAGCTTTTTCAGGATAAAGGGATCTGGATCCAGAACTTGGAGCCTTTGCCCTCCCGGGTGGTAAAACCGATGCTGCCCTGGTGCTCTTCAACGATTTTTTTGGTGGTCATGAGCCCGAATCCGGTGCCCCGGGTACCTTTGGTGGTGATAAAATCCGTGAAAACCGCCTGTTGAACGGTTTTGTTCATACCCATGCCGTTGTCCTGGACCTGGTACACAACCGCATCATCCTTCTGCTGTACAAATACATGCACCTGCCTGGGGTGTTCCGCTGCCGCTTGTGTATCAAAGGCATCCAGGGCATTGGTGGTCAGATTGAACACACAGGTATGCATGGCGCTAGGATCCATCATCACCCGGATATCTTGTTTTCCCAGAAAGGACACCTTCAGGTCAATACCCCTTTGCTTTGCCTGAAGGTCCAGAAGGGCCTTTATTTCTTTCACCGGCTGATCCGGATGGGTGGGGACAAGGTCCAGGCGGCTGGTTTTGGCATAGTTGAGCAGGTCTAAAGACAGGTTGGTAATCTTGTCGATGTTTTTTTTCATCATTTCCCAGCCCTTGACCAGATATTCCCTGTTTTCGTTTTCAATGCCCTGTTCCAGGATAAAAGACGAGCCTTTGAGGCCGCCGGCAATATTTTTTATCACATGGGACATGCCGGCGATGGTCTGGCCGATGGTGCTCAGGGTTTTTGATTCATCAATGGCCCGGTCCTTTTCCTTGATCATATGTTCCAGGTCGATCATATAACTGCGGATGCTTTTGTTGATGGAAATACGGTCCACCGCTTTTTTCACAGCAGTTTCTATTTCCGCAGCATCAATGGGCTTGGTGATGAAATCAGCTGCCTCATGCTGCAGGCTTTTTACGGCCAGATCCATATCCCCGTGTCCGGTGATCATGATCACTTCTGTTTCAGGGGCAGCATCCTTGATCTGTTTGAGCAGTTCTATGCCGTCAATGCCCGGCATCTTGATATCTGTAATCACAATATCCGGGTGTTTTTCAAAAAACAATTGCAGCCCGGCATCTCCGTTTGAGGCCGGCCATACGGTGAAACCCGCATGGGTAAGGGTGATGGTCAGCACACTGCGGATGCCGGGCTCATCATCCACCAGCAGAATAGTATAGGTATGGGTATCCTGGTTCATTGGTTGTTTTTTTCCCTGATATTGAACAGGATGACAAAGGTAGCGCCCCCGTCCCTGTTGTTGTGGACACTGATGTCGCCCCCTGATTCCTGAATAATGCTGTAGGAGATGGACAACCCCAGGCCGGTGCCCTCTCCTGCTTCCTTGGTGGTAAAAAACGGTTCAAATATCCTGGCAATATTGGCAGAGGCAATGCCGGTGCCGGTATCACTGATCTTCACCTGGATTCTATGGTTTACCACAGCTGTTGCAATACTGATCTTCCGCAGAATCTGCTGGTCATCTTCTGTATTTTCCGACCTGGCCACAATGGCATCCCTGGCATTGATGAGCAGGTTGATAAACACCTGTTCCAGGCGCACCGGATCTGCATGAAACGCCGGCAGATCATCTGCCAGATTCCAGACGACTGTGATCTCCCTGAGTTTGAGCTGCTGGCTGAAAATGTCAAATGCCCGTTTGAGCACCTCATTGATGTGCACTTTTTCTTTTTTAAACACGGTTTTTCTGCCGAACAGCCGCATATGGCCGGTGATTTTTGCAGCCCTGTCCACATGGGATTCAATTTCTTCGGACAGGGTTTTAAGAATGGACCGGTCGATCTGTTCATCAGAAGTGATTTTTCTGGCGATAAACCCGGAGGCTGTCTTGATCACCGACAACGGCTGGTTGAGTTCATGGGCCACCCCTGTGGCCATTTCCCCCAAAGTGGCCATTTTGCCGGCCTGGACAAGCTGCTGTTCGGTTTCAACAGATCTGGTAATGTCCACTGTGGTGACAATGAGCACGTTGCGGCCGGCAAATTCCGCCGGCCGGATCCAGATATTCACATAAAGATAGTCATCATCGTTTTTCACATGCACACACCGCTCATGAAAGGGGATGTGGATATGGGTTTTCACCTGGTCGTATTCCCGGGGAGAGGCAAACAAAATATCAAATGCCCTGCCTGTAAGAGCGGTTTTCGCATACCCGTAAACGCTCTGGGCCGCATCATTGAGATCCAGGATACACAGGTCTTTGCGGTCCAGAATAAATACAGGATTGGGAATGTTTTTGAAAATGGCCTGGTATTTTTTTTCTGAAATCTGCACCTCTTCTTCCAGGCGCTTTCTGCGGCTGATGTCCAGACTCATTTCCATGGCTGCCACCACATTGCCTTTTTCATCTTTAAGGGGTGCTGTCTTTACAAACCAGTGGGCGGTGGTGCCGTCTTTGTTGATGCCTGATTCTTCGCTGAAATGGGATTTTCCGTCCTGGAAGGTTTTTTCCACCGGGCAGTTGGTGCACTTGGCGGTAAGCCCCTTGTATGCGGCGTAGCAGTGGTCCCCGTAGCTGGGATTGAACCGCCGCACAAATTCCTGGTTGAATTCCACCAGTTCATAGTTTGTGTTCTGGACGGTAATGGTACAGGGCACCTGCTCAAACAGGTGCTGGTACATGTCTTTCTGCCGGTTCAGGGCCTTTTGTTTTTCATGAATTTTTTCTCCCATTTCATTGATGGCAAAGGAAAGCTGGGCGATTTCATCTGCCCAGAGTCTGTGGGGTTCAGCTTCACTGAAATCGCCGTCAGCAATCTGTCTGGTGTTTTCCACCAGATGGGTGATGGGCCGGGTCACCAGAAACAAGACAACCACACAAATGGTCACAGCCAG
>Ga0102943_1001124_pt1 | contig 16962 bp, 9 predicted proteins | sample SalPonC_black_MG_FD_78174 | JGI IMG/M metagenome (GOLD analysis project Ga0102943, IMG submission 78174) | Salt pond soil microbial communities from South San Francisco under conditions of wetland restoration - Salt Pond MetaG... | ecosystem: Environmental > Aquatic > Marine > Intertidal zone >...
CGCGCGCCCTCTTGGCGGCCTCGCGAGCCCGGCTCTCGACGGCGGCCAGCGCTTCGCGCCAGGGGCCGTCCTGCCGCAGCGCCTCCCGGCCACGATCCGCCAGATCGCGTGCGAGCGCCTCGTCGAACTCCGCCACCTCCTCGACCTCGCCGAAGTCGGACGCGACGCGAGTCACCTCGCCGCACAGCGAGCGCCACGTCTCCAGACGCTCGGCGTCCTGCTCCAGCGCCTCTGCCGCGCTCGCGACCTGCTTGTACGCGGTGCGCCGCTCCGCGTGCGCCTCGCTGGCCGCGACCAGCCCGGACGCGTCGATCTCGGAGAGCGTCGCCTCGGCCTGGTCGCGAGCCCGGGTCAGCTTGCGGTAGCGCGCATCGAGCGCGGTCAGGTCCAGCGCCAGCGCCTTGCGGACCCCGTCCAGCGCGTGCGCGGTGCGCGACGCGCCGGGGACCGGCTCGGCCAGGTCGGTCGATCGGGCGTCGAGCCACGGGGCGAACTCGCGCACGCCTTCGGCGCGGAGGTGCCCGATCAGCTCCGTCGCTCGCGCGCTCGTGAAATCGTCCACCGCGGCCCGCCAGGTGACGACGTCGGCCCGGGCCTCCGCCAGGCCGTCCGCGTCCACCCCCCGCAGCCGCTTCTTCAGCGTGTCGACCTGCTCGCGCCACCGCACCAGCTCGCTGCTGCCGGGATACAACCCGGCCAGCGCAGCGAGGTCGCGCCCCACGCGGCTCGCCTCGGTCCGTACCAGCGCCACGTCCGCCTGGAACGCCGCGCGCGCCTTCACCCGCCGCCGCGCGGCGACCGCCCAGCGCCAGGTCCGACGGATCGCCGTACCCGTCGCGAGCAGCGTCGCGCGGACGATCCGGGTCGGACGCCAGCCGACCATCGCCTCGACGCCCAGCGTCACGACGAGCACCGCCGGCAGGGCGACCGCCGCGCCGGTCGCGCCGGTGAGCGCCGCCCGCGCCCGCACGCCCCACGAGCCGGCCACCTCGGGCGCGACGACCATCGCCAGCGCCCAGGCGCCCGCGACGGTGACGACGTAGCCGAACAGCACCCGGGGCCAAGCCGGCGGGTTGCGGCGAACCAGGAACGCCGCGCCCAGGATCAGCAGGGGCCACGGAAGCGCGTACGCCGCCCACCCCAACCGACCGGCGACGGCGCGCTGGACCACCGCGCCCAGCTCTCCGGTCGGGAGGGCAGGGAGCAGCAGACCGAGGAGCGACGCCCCGAAGGCGAGCAGCACCAGGCCGATCGCTTCGAGGTCGACGGTTCGATCGGACGCGTCGCGCGACGCACTGCCGGAACGGGAACGCTTGCGGGCCACGCCCGAGTCTATCGCGGACCCGGGCGATCCCCCGGCCGCGCAGGCGGAGTATGCGAGTCGTGAGCACGCCGGTGGCATCATGAACCCGTGATGGCGGTGCTCGCGACTCCACGTGTCCCACGTCGACGTGCCGGTCGACACCCGATCCTGCGGCCGTGAACGACCGGGCGCGCGCGCTGACCACGGTCGTGACGGGGGGCGCCGTGGCGCTGGCGCTCACGGCGCTGGTCTTCGCGGTCGTGCCGGCCGCCTCCGGCGCGGCGCGAATCGCCAGCCTCGCGCTCTCCGGCGTGCTGGGCCTGATCGCATGGGGAACGGTCCGCCAGGCGCGCGAGCGCGACCTCCTCGCCGACGGCCTGGCCAGCGCGAACGAGCGGATCGTGCTGGCCGACGATGCCGCCACGGCGGCCGCCACCGCGCTGGAGTTCCTGTCCGACGCCATCCGGATCGACCTCGGCTCCGTGCTGGTGCTGCGCGGCGCGCGGCTCGCTCCGCTGGCCGTGACGGGCGAGCTCTCCACGACGCCGGCGTCGTTCGCCGAAACGGGCGTGCCGTACGAGCCGGGCCCGCTGAGGGACGCCTGGCGGGACGGACGATCGATCTTCTCCTCCACCGGTGCGAGCCGCACGCCCGCCCCGAACCGCCACACGCCGCCGCTCGGCGCGACCTCGTCGGCGGTGGTCCCCGTGCCCGACGCCGCGGGCACGACGCGCGCGTTGCTGGTCCTGGCCACCGGGGGCGCCCCGATGGCGTGGTCGGAGCAGGACCGGAGACGGGTGTCCGGCGTCGCGCTGGTGCTGGGAGCGGCGCTGCAACGCTCGCACCTCGAGCGTCAGCTCCACGAGATGCGTGACGTGCTTCGCGCCGTCGCCCAGGCCGACGATCCGCACGAGGCGTACGACCGCGCGGTGAACGCCGCCGTCCGCGTGATCCCCGGAGCGGAGGCCGCCACGCTGCTGGTCCGCAACGAGGAGGGCCGCTACCGCTTCGTCGCCGCCGAAGGGTACGACCTGGCCGAGCTCGTCGCCATGGGCGACTTCGACGAGGAGGTCACCCGCGCCTGGTACGGGCTCGGGCGGAAGCCGTTCGAGCGTGGCGTCCCGCGCCTGTTGCGCGGCAGCGAGATCGCACCGCACAGCTACGCCACCACGCACGGCGACGCGCAGGGCGACACGCTCCTGGCCGCGGGCCGCGTCGGCGAGCTGCAGGCCAGCATCTGCGTGCCGGTCGTCGCGGCGGGCGAGGTTCTCGGAACCCTGAACGTCGACAACATGTCGCTCGAGGAGACGTTCGGCGACGCCGAGATGGACCTCGCCCAGGCGTTCGGTCAGCAGATGGGCGTGCTCTTCCGGCAGACGCAGACGCGAGAGGCGCTGGCTCGGGCCGCCACCACCGACTCGGTCACCGGCCTCCCGAACCGGGAGGGCTTCAACCGGCGCGCCCCCGAGTACCTGGCCAGGGCGCGACGTCGCGACGAGTCCGTGCACCTGGTGATGATGGATCTGGACGGGTTCAAGCGCGTGAACGACCGTCTGGGCCACCGCGCCGGCGACGTCGCCCTGCAACGGGTCGCATCGGCGCTCCGCGCCACGTCGCGCGCAGGGGACGGGCTGTTCCGTTGGGGCGGCGACGAGTTCGTGCTTCTTCTGGCCGGCGGCAGCAAGGCCGAGGCCGGCATCGCGGCGGACCGGCACGCCGACGCGATCGCGTCGGTGCGCGTCGGCGGGATGTCCATGTCGACGTCCGTCGGGATCGCCAGCTGGCCGGACGACGCGCGCGACACCGAGGAGCTGCTTCACCGCGCGGACGACCGGATGTACCGCCACAAGCGGCGGGCCGGGCCGGCTACGGACGAGGCGTCGCCTCAGTCGGGGACGTCCTCGGCGGCTTCCGAGGACGAGGACGACGCCAGCGACGCGTCGTAGGCCGGACGGGTCAGCAGGTAGTCCTCGAGCACGACCTTGACCAGCGCCACGGTCGGCACCGCGAGGAGCGCGCCGACGAAGCCCATCAGTCCCAGGCCCGCCATGATCGCGATCAGCACCGTCACCGGATGGAGATCGACGCTGCGCGACAGGATGAACGGACTGAGCAGGTTGCCTTCGAGCTGGTTCGCGACGATGAACACCACCACCGCGCCCAGCGCCGCCCAGGGGCCGACCGTGAACCCCAGCAGCACCGCCGGGATCACGCCGACGATCGGTCCCAGGTAGGGCACCAGGTTGAAGATCGCGGCCAGGAAGCTGATCGCCGTCGCCAGCGGGATCCCGATCAGCGTCAGCCCGATCCAGATCATCACGCCCAGGATCGAGGTGATCAGCAGCTGACCGCGAAGGTAGCCGCCGACCGCGCGGTCGGTCTTGCCGATCAGGTCGTGCGCCAGCGGACGCCAGCGCACGGGGACGAAACGACGGACGTTCGTGACGAAGCGGGGGAAGTCGTAGAGGAAGTAGGCGCTCGCGAGCAGGATCAGGAACACCTGCAGCGTCGTCGAGACGATGCTGGTCGCGCCGCTGAGCAGTACGCTGGGGCCGCCGGTCAGAACCCGCTCGAACAGCTGAACGAGGTTCTCGACCGCGGTCTCGAGGACGCTGGCGACCCGGTCGCGCGCCTCGACGCCCAGGTCCCCGCCCTCGGGCTGGAGCCCCAGGCGCTGGTCGAGGAAGTCGGTCACGAACGGCGGCAGGTTGCCGACGATCCCCTCGAACCACACGCCGAGTCGGCCGAACTGCTGTCCCAGGCTCTCGACCGCTTCGGGGATGAGGTTCACGAAGCGGCTGAGCTCTCCAACGACGCGCCCGACGAGGATCGAACCCAGCGCCAGCAGCTGCAGCAGCGCGAGGTAGACGATCACCACCGCGAACGGCCGCCGGACGCGGATGCGGCCCAGCGCCTCGACGACCGGGTTCAGGACGTACGCCACCACGAAGCCGATCAAGCCCACCTGCAGCGCGAACGCGTAGCGGTCGCGCAGCGACCACATCGCCAGCACGATCAGAACCGCCAGGATCAGGTAGGTCGCGGCCCGCACCCAGGCGTGCCGCCAGACGAGCTCGACCGCGGTGATCTGGGGCGAAGGCGGCAGGCCGTCGGGCTCGGCCGCGACAGGGCCTGCGGCCACGTCGGCGTGCCTGGTCGCGTCGTCGCGATCTTCCGGGGCGCCCTGCTCGCTCACGGACCGACGAACAGCGCAGCGGCGTTCGCGCGGACCGCGGCCGGCTCGAGACCGGCGCCGAAGTAGTCGCCGTTCTCCCAGATCTCGAAGTGCAGGCGGACGCCGTCGGTCCGGCCGCGAACGCCGTCGTCCGTTCCCGAGTTGCCGGCGGTCGCGACGACCTGGCCCCTGTAGACCCGGTCGCCGACCCCCAGCGCGGCGTCGATCGTTTCGAGGTGCGCGTACCGGTAGCTCCTGCCGTCGTCGCCCTCGATCCACAGCTGGCGGCCGCGGAGCCGGTCGAGCTCGGCCTCGTCGGCGCCGTCCACCACCTCGCCCAGGAGCGCGTCCCACTCTGCCTCGTCCGGCTCGGTGTAGGCGCGGTCCGCCCGCGTCACCGTTCCTGCCGCTGCCGCCACGACCGGCGTGCCGATGACGATCGGCACGCCGGCGCCGTCCGCGTGAAAGTCGAATCCCTCGGAGACGCCGTTCCGGTACGGCCTGGGCGCCCCAGGAAGATGCGCGTCGTCGGTAGGCAGCGAGGCGCCGGGCACCGGGAACCAGAGGCCGGCGGGCGGGCGGGGAGCCTCCGTACGGGCTGCGGCGGCGGCTTCCGCCTCGGCGGCGTCCAGCCGCAGCTCGCGGATCTCCGCGCGCGCGTCCCGCGCCACGGCGGTCATCACGACCGCGTACACGATCACGACGACCAGCACGATCCACCCTGGCTTCACCGAGCGCGACGCCGCATGCATGGCAGGGAGTCTAGCAGAGCGACGCGCGGCCTCGGCACCGAATCCGTCAGCGACGGATCAGGTGCTGCAGGGCCGGGCGGTGGCCACCGTGGAACACGCGAACCGTGCCCTGCGCGCGCCACGCCCCGCCGACGTCTTCCAGCGCGGCGTCGAACGCCCGCAGCGCGTGGGTCACGATCAACGCCGAGCCGCCGACCGGAACGAGGCGGGCCGCCTCGCGCAGGAACGCGGCGTAGCTCCGGTGCAGGTCCGCGACCTCGCCCATGGCGTCGCCCCACGGCGGGTCGGCGACGACCACGTCGAACGAGGCGTCGCCGAACGGCGTGGCGGCCGCGTCGGCCAGCCGCAGCTCGACCTGCGCCGCCTCGGGACCGCCGCTCAGGTCGGACCGCACGCTCAGGCCGGCGGCGCGAAGGTTCGCCTCGGCCGCCTCCAGCGCGTCTGGATCCAGGTCCACGCCGTCCAGCCGGGCTGCCGCACCGAGCGCCGCACGCTCCGCCAGAAGCGTCCCCGAGCCGCACATGGCGTTCAGCACCCGCTGTCCCGGCGCGTGCCCGATCCAGCGCCACGCAGCCGCGGCGACGCAGGCGTTCAGGCCACCCGGCAGGTTGCGGACGCGCCAGTCGCGGACCGACAGCGGCCGCGGCGTGGTGCGGATCAGCACCTCCCAGCCGCCGCCAGGCGCGCCCCCTGGCGCCGATCCGACCGTAGGACGGACCCGCAGCTGCAGGTCACCCCCCTCGGGATCGTCGGGGAGCCCCGTCGCCCGCGCCAGCGCGTCGCGAAGCCGGCGCATCACCGGCGAGTCCTTCCCCGCCGCCTCGAGCCGCAGGGCGTGGAACGGAGCCGCCGACCCCCGGACCACGCTACGGATCTCGTCCGCGATGCGACGCAGATGCGCGTCGCCCAGCAACGCCTTCGGCCGGGGCACGTCGAACGTCAGGACGCGGTGCAGCGCCGTGACGGTCCGCAGGCGCGCAACCGGGATCGGTCCGCCCTGCCAGACGAACGGCAGCGCGTCCGCGCGGGCGGGGTCGGCCGGCTTCGGCCCCAGTCGCGCGTGCCGCGTCGCCCGCAGCTCCTCGCGTGCGAACGGGGCCAGGCCGGGCAGCACCTCCGCCTCGTACGCGGCGCCGTCAGCGCCGTCGTTCGGAGCGGTGCTCGCGTCGTCCCTGGGCGTCATGGCGTCAGCCTACCGGAGCGGCCGGACGGCGCCGCCGTCGCGTGCCCGCCCACGATCGCGCCCGTGACGACATACCCTCTGGACGTGTCCCGTCCACGCTCGGCGTACCTCCACGTGCCGTTCTGCCCGCACGTCTGCCCGTACTGCGACTTCCACAAGATGCGGCGGAACGAGGACCTCGTGGGTGCCTACCTGACCCGGCTGGAGGCCGAGATCGCCGAGGCGGGCGCCCGCTTCGGCGGGCCGCTGGACACGATCTACCTGGGCGGCGGTACGCCGTCGCACCTGAGCGACGCGGAGCTCGATCGGGTCTTCGCCGCGTTGGACCTCGCCTTCGGCCTGCCGGCCCGGCTCGAGACGACGATCGAGGCGGACCCGGCGACGTTCGACGCGGCCCGGCTGGAGCGGTTCCGGGCGTTGGGGATCGGCCGCCTTTCGATCGGCCTGCAGAGCACGCAGGACGAGGTGCTGCGCTTCCTGGGCCGCGCCCACGACGCTGCGACCGGACTGGCGGCGGTCCGCACGGCGCTGGACGCCGGGTTCGAGGTATCGGCCGACCTGATCACCGCGGTCGCCGGCCAGGACACGCGTGCCGATCTCGAGGCGCTGGCCGCGACCGGCGTGCAGCACGTCTCGGTCTATACCCTGACGATCGAGCCGTACACCCCGTTCGCGCTGCGCCGCGTCCACGTCGACGACGAGCGTGCAGCCGACGACTACGCGCTGGCGTCCGACGTGCTGGGCGCGCACGGGCTCGAACGGTACGAGGTGTCGAACCACGCCCGGCCGGGCCACGCGTCGGTGCACAACCAGGTGTACTGGCACGGCGCGTTCTTCCTGGGCCTGGGCCCGTCCGCCGCCGGCTACCTCCCGGCGGGCGACGGCGCCGATCCCGCCGACCTGGGTCAGCGGGTCACGAACCCGCCGATCAAGGCGTGGCTACGCGGCGATCCCCCGAGCCGCGAGCGCATCGACCCTCGCGAGCATGTGCTCGAGCGGCTGATGACCGGCCTCCGCACCGTGCGGGGCGTGGACCTGGACGCGCTGGCGGCGCGCAGCGGGATCGACGTGCGGGAGCGGTACGAGGACGTGCTGCGAGACGAGCTGGCGGCGGGGAGACTCGAGCTCGCCACGCCAGGCGAGCCGCCCCCGACGCCCGGTGCCACGCCGAGGGACGCGCGCCCGGGGGCCGTCCTGCGCGCTACCGACCGTGGGCTGGTGGTGCTCGACTCGGTCCTCAGGCGGTTCTTCGCGGCATGACAGCGAGCGCACGAGCGCTTCGCTCCGGAGCCGCGCACGGACACCGCCGGCACGCTCACGGCCCGCTGGCCCCCACGATCACCGGCTGCGAGCGCGAGACCGTCGTCCCGTCGCCCAGCTGACCGAAGGCGTTGTCGCCCCAGGCTCGGGCGACGCCGTCGTCGCCGAGCACCAGGGAATGACGCCAGGCGGCCGAGATGGCGCGTACGTTCGCGAGGTCCGCCACGGCGCCGGCGGAGGCACGGTCGTCCGTCGTGCCGTCGCCCAGCTGACCCCACGCATTGTCGCCCCAGGCGTAGACGCGACCGTCGCGGCCCAACGCCAGCGAGTGCAGGCCGCCCGCCGCCACGGCCCGCGCCGGTCCGAGCCCAGGCACCGGCACGGGCACGAGGCGAGGCTCGGTGGTGCCGTCACCGAGGCGTCCCGAGCCGTTCGATCCCCACGCGTACACCGTTCCGTCCGACGCCAGCGCCAGCGAGTGACGCCCGCCGCCCGCGACCGCGACGATCCCCTCGAGACCGTGCACCGGCCTGGGCTCCGCCCGGCCCTCGGTGGTGCCGTCCCCCAGCTGACCGAGCGCGTTCGCGCCCCACGCCAGCACCGTCCCGTCGGCCAGCAGCGCCAGCGAGTGCAGCCCGCCCGCGGCCACGGCGATCGCGTCGCTCACGCCGGGCACGGCCGCGGGGCGCAGCACCGCGTCGCCACCGCTCGGTCCCGCCTGGAGATCGGCGTTCGCCCCCCACGCCCAGACGGTTCCGTCCTCACGGAGCGCCAGGGAATGCCCGCCGCGTGCCGCCACGGCCACCACGCCGCTCAGGCCCGGCACCGCCACGGGCTGGGCTCGGTCCACGATCGTGCCGTCGCCCAGCTGACCGGCGTAGTTGTCGCCGAACGCCACGACTTTACCGTCGTCACGGAGGACCAGCGTATGGCGGCCGCCTGCCGCCACCGCCTCCGTCTCGTCGGTGTCCAGCACCGCGACCGGCTCGCTGCGATCGGTCGTCGTCCCGTCGCCCAGCTGACCCAGCGCGTTGGAGCCCCAGGCGCGTGCCACGGCGCCCCCCGGAACCGCGTCGCGAATCGTGGAATGCTCGTCTCCGACGGACACCCACGTGTTGCTCACGGAGCCCACCGTCACCTCGACACGACCCTCGACGCCCGTGTCCGCGACGCTGACGGCCCGCACCGTGGCGCGACCCGGCCCCACGGCGACGACGGTTCCGTCCGTCTCGTCCACGGTCGCGACGGACGCGTCGCTCGTGAGCCAAGCCACCTCGCTGGACGCGTCGCCCGTGGTCGTCACCGTCGCCGCGAGCGCCGAGGTGCCTCCTTCGACCAGGTACAGCGACGCCGGCTGCACCTCGACGGCCGCGACGGCGGAGACCGGCACGACCGTCACGGTCGCCGACGCCGAGCCGCCCGGATCGGCCACGCTGGTGGCCGTCACCGTGAAGACGCCCGCCTCGACGCCCGTGAACGCGGCGCTCCCGCCGACGGCGTCGAGCGCCCCACCCGACGCGCTCCACACGACGGAGACGTCGTCCGTGCCCTCGACCGAGACCCGAAGCTCCAGCGTCCCGCCGACCTCCAGGCGGGCTTCCCCGGGCTCGACGGTCACGACCGCCGACGGGGCGGGAAGCGTGGGCGGATCGGTCTCGATCGCGACGTCGTCGCGCATCCCGCTCCCACCGCACGATGCCAGGAGCAGCGAGGCGAGCAGGACGCCGGCGATCGCACCGAGCCGGTCGAGCCCCGATACGGCGGCCGGGCGGCGGCGTCGAATCCGGATCCGCCTACGAACCGCACCCTCGCGCGGCGCGCTCCCGCACCACCCTGCACGACGTCGCACGCTTCTCCGAGTCACGGATCGAAGGTACCCGGCCTGCTCGCCCGGCGGACGTCAACCGTTTGACGCCCGCCCCGCCTCGAGCCCCTTCACCGCACCGCCTGATCCAGCAGCCGCACCAGCACGGTGCCCGACCCCAGATCCAGCGCCTCCTCGCTCTCGATCTCCTGAAGCGCCGGGTCGAAGCGGGTCAGCAGCTTCGGAACCGTCCCCAGGAAGGCGTCGACCCGTAGCCGGCCGTCCTCGCCTCCGTCCTCGCGGGCGGCCTCGACGTAGCGGGCGGTCAGCTTCTGCTGGGCCTGCCGCAGGTCCATCACCAGGCCCGCCAGCGCGATCGTCTCCCACTTGTCGTCGCTCTCGAGCTCGCTCAGGCGGTCGCGCAGCCAGCCCAGCCGAAGCCGCTCTCCGACGGCGTAGAAGCGCTTCGCGGCCTCCTCGAGGTCCACGCCCAGCCCACGCGCCACCTCGACCGCGCCGACGGAGGCGGGAACGTAGTCCAGCACCGCGACCTCGCTGGCGGCGTCGGGATCGAACCCCTGCTTCACGAACCCCTTGACCCGCCGCGCGAAGTGCCGCTTCTCGGCGCCGGCCACGATGGTGGGCAGCAGACCGCGCAGCCGTGCCAGCGGGCGCTTGTACGTGTCGGCGAAGACGTGCATGTCCTCGCTCTCCAGGTCGTGCAGCAGGATCCAGGAGACGAGCCCCTCGACCGCGCGCACCATCTCGTCCGCCGCGAAGTAGCGCGCGTCGGCGTCCAGCTCGTCGTTCGCCTCGAGCCGGTCGACGAACGCCTGGGCGTCCAGCAGGTCCATCGCCATCAGCGCCGCCCGCAGGATCTCGACCGGCGTCGCGCCCGACTCGCGGATGGTGCGGTGCACGAAGGTGACGCCAAGCAGGTCGACCACCTGGTTCGTCGCCTGGGTCGCGACGATCTCGCGCCGAAGCGGGTGGGCCCGGATGGCGCCTGCGTAGTCGCGGCCCAGCGCGGACGGGAAGTACGACACCAGCAGCGTCGACAGGTGGGGGTCGCTGGGGAAGTCGGCGTCCAGGAGGCGGCGGTACACGCCCATCTTCACGTACGCCAGCAGGATCGCGAGCTCCGGCCGGACGTACGTCTCCTGCGCCCGCGCGCGCTCGACGCGTTGCCTGGCGTCGGGCAGGAACTCGACGCCGGCGTCCAGGCCGCCGCGCTCCTCGAGGTACTCCTGCAGCGACACGAACAGCGCGGGGTTCTGCCGCGCGCGACGCTCCGCGAGCGAGATCGCCAGCGACTGGCGCGCCGCGTCGGTCAGGACGAGGCGCGACACCTCGTCCGTCATGTCGCCCAGCAGGCGGTTGCGTTGGACCTCGGACAGCTCGCCGGAGGCGACCAGCGGCTGCAGCAGGATCTTGATGTTGACCTCGCGGTCGGACATGTCGACGCCGCCGACGTTGTGGATCGCGTCGGTGTCGATGCGGCCGCCGGCCCGGGCGTACTCGATCCGCCCCAGCTGCGTGAGGCCCAGGTTGCCGCCCTCTCCGATCACCTTGCAGCGCAGGTCCGTTCCGTCCACCCGCACGGCGTCGTTGGTGCTGTCGCCCACGTCGGCGTTCCGCTCGTGGGAGGCCTTGACGTACGTCCCGATCCCGCCGTTCCAGAGCAGGTCGACCCGCATCGTCAGGATCGCGCGGACCAGGTCCTGCCCGGACAGCGCCTCGGCGTCGGTGCCCAGCATCTCCCGGACCTGCACCGAGAGCGGAATCCGCTTGGCGGCACGGGAGAACACGCCGCCGCCCTCGCTGATCAGCTCCGCGTCGTAGTCCGTCCAGCTGGAGCGCGTCAGGCCGAAGAGCCGCTCGCGCTCCGCATGCGACGCCTCCGGGTCGGGATCGGGATCCAGGAAGACGTGCAGGTGGTTGAAGGCGGCCTGCAGGCGCAGCGTGCGGCTGTACAGCAGGCCGTTGCCGAACACGTCGCCCGACATGTCGCCGATTCCGGCGACCGTGACCGGCTCGCGGGTCGGATCGACGCCCATCTCGCGGAAGTGCCGGCCCACGCTCTCCCAGGTGGCGCGAGCGGTGATCCCCTCCGCCTTGTGGTCGTAGCCGTGGCTGCCGCCGGACGCGAACGCGTCGCCCAGCCAGTAGCCGCGACGCTGCGCGATCTCGTTCGCGACGTCGCTGAAGGTGGCCGTGCCCTTGTCGGCAGCGACGACGAGGTACGGATCCTCGTCGTCGTGCACGACCATGCCCTCTGGATGGACGACGCGGCCGCCGACCCGGTCGTCGGTCAGGTCCAGGAGCGCGCCGATGAAGACGCGGTACTTCTCCTCGACGTAGGCGCGCAGCTCGTCCCGGCCGGTCGGCGCATGATCGACGACGAACCCGCCCTTCGAGCCGACCGGCACGATCACCGCGTTCTTCGTCATCTGCGTCTTCATCAGGCCCAGGATCTCGGTGCGGAAGTCGTCGGGACGGTCCGACCAGCGGATCCCGCCGCGCGCCACCTTGCCGCCCCGCAGGTGGGCGCCCTCGACGCCGTAGCCGCTCACGGCGATCTCGTACAGCGGCCTGGGGTCGGGCATGTGCGCGACCTGCTGCGAGGCGATCTTGAACGCGATCGCGCCGCCGTGCAGGTAGTAGTTCGTCCGGACCGTCGCCCGCATCAGGTCGTGCAGGCCCCGCAGGATGCGGTCCTCGGGGAGCGAGGCGACCGCCGACAGGGCGTCCAGGAAAGCGCGGTCCGTCGCCTCCGTCCGGGCCGCGCGGTCGCCGTCCAGCTCCGGATCGTGGCGAACGCGGAACGTCGCCAGCAGCGGCGGCACCACGGCCGGGTTCGCGAGCAGCGCGTCGTTCACGAAGCTGCGGCTGGTGACCGCGTTCAGCTGGGCGTAGTAGAGCTGGTACGCCCGCAGCAGCTCCACCTCGCGGAGCGTCATCCCGGCCGCCAGGACCAGGCGGTTCAGCCGGTCGCTGGCCACGCCGCCCTCCAGCAGCCGCTCCAGCGCCGCGACCAGCCGGCCGCGGTCCGCCCGGACGTCCAGCATCGCGCCGCTGCGGTCCTGCACCCGGAACACGTCGATGCCACGAGGATCGCCGGCGCTGCGCAGCTCGTACGCCACCTGCTCCAAGACCCGGAGACCGAGGTTCTCGAGCATCGGCAGCACGTCCGAGAGCGCCAGGGTCGCGTTGCGGTGGTAGATCTTCAGCAGAGCGGCGGGCTGTCCCCCGCGATCGCCCACCGGGGCGAGCAGGTCCACCGACGCGGCGCGCTCCCCGAGCGCCTCGAGGTTCTCGATGTCACGCAGCGCCTGCGCGGGACGGACGTCCGCCTGGTAGCGCTCGTCCATCGCGGCCAGCCAGCGCTCCGCCAGGCGTCGCCCGTCCGCGACGCCGTGACGCTCGACGGCCCGGTCGCGCAGGTGGTCGCTCCAGGTCCGCGTGCGCTCGGCGACCTCGGCCTCGAGCTCGTGCACGTCGATCTGGTCGCGGGTGAGGTGCGTGACGAAGAAGAAGTGGAAGCGGACCTGGGCCTCGTCCTCGCCGATCGCCAGCGTGTAGTCGACGTGCTCCGCGTCCAGCCGCCGGGCCAGGTGCCGCTGGATCGCCATGCGCACGTCGGCGTTGAACCGCTCGCGCGGCATGATCACCATCATGCCGAGACCCCGCTGCAGCGGATCGGGCCGGACGGTGAGCTTCACGCCGCGCTCCTGCTCGAGCGCCATGATGGTGCGCACGTCGCGCCACAGCTGCTCGGCGTCCGACCAGAACAGCTCGGTCCGCGGCATCGAGTCGAAGACGCTGACGATCTCCTTGTAGTCGTGCGAGCCGGGCACGGCGTCGTCACGCTCCAGCACGCCCCGCAGCTTGCGCCGCAGGATCGGCGTCTCGTCGACGGGGGTCGCCAGCGCCTTGCTGGTGAACAGGCCCACCAGGCGTCGCTCGCCCAGCACCTGCAAGCCGCGGCCCAGCTTCTTGACGCCCACGTAGTCCATCCGGGCCGGGCGGTGCACCGTCGACTCCGCGTTCGTCTTCGTCACGATGAGCGGCCTACCGCCGGTGACGCGCTCGCGCAGACCGTCGGGCAGCTCCGTCAGGGGGACCGGCTCGCGGTAGCCGCTCTCCTCGAGCTTCCGCAGGATGCCCAGCGCGGAGTCGGCGTCGACCTGCAGCATCCGCACCCCCTCGCGCTCGACGATGTCGTACTCGCGGTAGCCGAGGTAGATGAAGTTGCCGTCGTCCAGCCAGTCCAAGAACGTCGCGTACTCCTCGAGCTCCTCCGCACGGTCGCGGTGAGCTCCCTGCGCCGTGCGCTGACGGACCTCGCGAAGGCTCTCGGCCACCTCCTGCGCCTTCTCGCGCAGCGTTCCGTAGTCTTCGGTCGCCAGCACCACGTCGCCCAGCACCCGCTCGACCGCGTTCGCCAGGACGCCGCGGCGTGCCTCGCTCTCGATGCGCTCGACGAAGAAGAGCTCGAACGCCTCGGGCGTTCCAGAGCCGCCTCGTCCCGCCAGGTCGGCCACCCGGCCGTCCTCGTCGCGCCTGACGCGGTAGATCGGGTGGAGCAGGTGGAACAGCTCGACCTCGTGCCGGCGGAGCTCCGCCCGGACCGAGTCGACGATGAACGGGCGATCCCGCATCGTCACGCGAACGACGGTGTAGGGCGCCTCCCAGCCGTCGGCCTGGAACGTCGGGTCCAGCACGTCGACCGCCACGCCGTTGCCGCCCTTCTGGTCGAGGAAGCGCAGACCGCCGCGCGCCATGGCGACGAGCGCGTCGGGGTCGAACGCGTCCAGGAAGCCTGGATCGGCCTTGTCGAAGAGCTGCTCCGCGAAACGGCCGAGGAGGGGTCGATCCCCGTCCTCGGCGCCCGCGATGCGGCTCCGAACCTGTTCGAGCGTCGCTGGCATGCCGTACGCCTCCCTGCGGTCGCCGGTCCGCGTTCCGCGCGGCCCGGCGCATTCATGGATTGCGTCACCATACCCGCGACCCCGCTTCGGTACGGCGGGGTCGCGGCGGCGTCGCGGCCGCCCGGATAGACTGGCCGCCATGACGTTGCTCGCGGCCGCCGTGCTGGTGGCGATCGATCAGCTCGCCAAGGCGTGGGTCCAGGCGACGTTCGCGCTGGGGGACGCGGGAACGCCCGTGATCCCCGGCGCCCTCTACTTCACCTACGTCCAGAATCGGGGCGCCGCGTTCGGCATGCTTCGCGGCCTGGACCTGCGCCTCGGTCCGCTGCACGTCGACGGCACCTTCCTGCTGGGTCTGCTGTCGCTGGCCGTGTCGATCTGGCTGACGGCGCACCTGCTGCGGCACGGACGCGAGCACGGCGCCTGGATGCGCGCGGCGTTGACGATGGTGCTGGCCGGCGCGATCGGGAACATGATCGACCGGTTCCGCCTGGGGTACGTCGTCGACTTCGTGCACGTCCGGATCGGCTGGTTCGACTTCCCGGTGTTCAACGTCGCCGACGCGCTCATCAGCGTGGGCGCGGTGCTGCTGCTGGCCGTGTCGCTGCTGGGGACGCGCGACGGGACCTAGTCGCCGGACGCCTTCGCCACGCCGCTCAGCCGCAGCGCTCCCGGGATCGGACCGACCTCGAACCCGCTCACCGTCGCCCGCACCCCGTTCACGCTGCGGGCGTGCACGGTCGGAAGCGCCGGCACCTGCTCGTGCGCCCGCCGCAGCACGCGTGCGTACAGCGCGGCGCGCTCGCCCTGGTCGGTCGCGCGTCGCGCCTGCTGGACCCAGGCGACCACCTCCTCGTCGTCCCAGCCGGGCGAGGCGTAGCGCGACGCCCCGAAGAACGTCCGCAGGAAGCTGTCCGGATCGGCGTAGTCCGCGGCCCAGCCCAGCATGTACAGCGGTAGGCGCCCCGCCGCCGCGTCGGCGAGGTAGGCGTTCCAGTCCTTCGTCCGAGGCCGGGCCATGATCCCGACGTCCGCCAGGTAGCTCGCCATCGTCTCGGCGATCGCGCGCGGTGCCGGCTCCAGCGGGCTGCTGACCGGGACGTACCAGAGCTCGGTCGTGAAGCCGTCCGCCAGGCCCGCCTCCGCCAGCAGCGCGCGGGCGCGCGCGGGATCGTAGCGGTACGGCTCCAGCTCGGCGTGCCCCCAGAGGAGCGGCGGGAGGAAGTCGACCGCGAGCGTCGCGAACGGCCCGTAGAACGCGTCGACGATCGCCTGGCGGTCGACGGCGTACGCCACGGCGCGCCGGACCCGCACGTCGTCGAACGGCGCGACGTCCTGGTTCATCGCCACGAACCCTACGTTCAGCTCCGCGTCGGGCGCGACCAGGCGCAGCTCGGACCGCTCACGCACCACCGGGACCGCGTCCGCATCCAGGTTCAGCGCGATGTCGACCGTGCCGGCCAGCAGCTCGGCCAGGCGCGCGGTCGCGTCGGGCAGGCCGCGCGACACGATGCGCCCGACCCGGGCGGGCTCGCCCCAGTAGTCGTCGTGACGATCCAGCACCACGCGCTCGCCCTCTCGCCACTCGGCGAATCGGAACGGCCCGGTGCCGACGCTGCCGAACGCGGGCGTGCCGTACGCGGCGCCGGCGGCCCGCACCGCGGCGGGACTGTCGATCTGGAAGAACGGCGCGGCCAGCAGCGCGGGCAGGAACGCCACCGGCTCGCGCAGGACCAGGCGCACGGTGGACGCGTCCACGGTGCGCACCTCCGCGAGCAGGCTGCCCTCGCCCCGGACGCCCCCGAACACCCACCTCCACGGCAGGTACGTCTTGCCCTGGTCGCGGTGCGCGTGCGGGTGGTCCGGCTCGTTCCAGCGCTCCAGGTTGAACGTCACCGCCTCCGCGTCGAACGGCGTGCCGTCGTGGAACCGGACGCCCTCCCGGAGCGTCAGCGTCCAGACGGTGGCGTCGGCGTTCGCTCGCCAGGACGTCGCCAGCAGCGGCACCAGCTCCGTGCCGTCGCCTCCGTAGCCGATCAGCGGCTCGGTGACGTTGATCGCGACGTTCTGAGAGAACACGTCCTGCGCGTCGGCGGAGTCCAGGCTCGTCGGAAGGGCGCTATGCGCCACCACCAGCGTCTGGGCCCGCGCGGGGCCGGCGGTCAGCAGGGCGGTCCACAAGGCCACGAGCACGGAGAGCGAAACGTACAGGGTCGCGAACGGGCGCATGGTCTACCTCGATGCTCGGCGCGGCACCCGCCTCCGCGCCGCGCGGTAGGCGGTCCGCCTACCGCCGTGGAACCGGTCGTGGCGTCGACGCTAGCGCGTGCGCACGCTCCGGTGGCCGGCACGCGTCACGGTGCCGCCCGACGTCACCGTGTCCCCCGTCCGATGCGGAGGAATCGCGCCCTGCCCGTCAGGTCGGCCTCGACCTCGACCGGGCGCCCGTCCGCCGCCGGATCCGCGCGGATCTCGGCGGCGGCCACGGCGACGTTGCGCGGGTCCAGCTCGAACCACGCCTCCGCCGTGACCGGTAGCTCCTCCCGCGACCCGC
>Ga0102943_1001125_pt1 | contig 16961 bp, 12 predicted proteins | sample SalPonC_black_MG_FD_78174 | JGI IMG/M metagenome (GOLD analysis project Ga0102943, IMG submission 78174) | Salt pond soil microbial communities from South San Francisco under conditions of wetland restoration - Salt Pond MetaG... | ecosystem: Environmental > Aquatic > Marine > Intertidal zone >...
AATTAAATAAATGAGAGGTATTCAAATGAAAATGATTAAGCGAGAAGAACCGAGAGCTATTGATATGCTCAGAAAAGAGATGGATCACTTTTTTGATGATCTGGTTCCATTTTCCTGGAGAAAAGAGAACGGCGGATCAGATTTAAGAATGTGGTCGCCAAGCGTTGATATATCGGAAGACGAGAGTGAGTATCTCATAAAAATGGATATTCCCGGTATGGATAAAAAAGATATCAAAGTAAATTATCAGGATGGACGACTTACGGTTACCGGAGAAAGGAAAACCGAATCGAAAGAGGAGAAAAAAGATTACATTCGCCAGGAGAGATACCGTGGAAGTTTTTACCGATCGTTTACTCTAACCGACAGCATTAAAGATGAGGAGATTCAGGCCTCATTTACGGATGGAGTATTGAAGCTGGTGGTTCCGAAAGCGGAAACTGTAAAACCGAAATCGATAAAAGTAACTTGAGTTCTGGTTCATAATGTGCTAAAGAATGTCGCTTCATCAACAGCTTGATGGCGAGGGTGGATGAAATCTAGTAAATGAAAAGCTAAAAGATGAATTTTTAGGCCATCCCCCTCGCTCCGATTGCTGTTGGGACTCTTCCCCCTTCGAAGGGGATTTTTTGGTGCCAATTCCATATATCAAACTCATGTTACAGTAAATTGATTGCTAAATTAGACCGTAAATAAAAAACCCGTTGCGAACTGAATCACAACGGGTTTTTTGTTTGATTGAAAATGATCGGAGTCTAGTCTCCTTTCGTCAGTATAATCTGCTTCAAGTTTTAGGGATATAATCTCAGTCTCGAATGTATCAAGACACTCCCGCCAAGACCCCGACAATGTTTAAATCGGGTTACTGCTTTATACAGCAAAAAATGGTTAACCGGAGCACACTTTTCTAATCATTTGATAGACCTAAAAAGAGCCGGCGGATAATTTTCCCGGACTGAATAACTCTCTGCCGTAGCATAAGAATGACTCTGTACTCTTAATTCCTTTCAGTATGTCAATGCTCTCTAATACAGTATAAAAAATCACATCTTTATCGATGTAAGGGTTATAAAAAAGCGTGTGTAATATTTCCTTGAATCCGAGTGTAAATTTTTTTGTAAATGCTTCATTGTAATTCTTCAATCTTGTCAATTACACCTCGAACCTGGTTCCAGTCAGTGTATTCATGATCCCGGGTTGTATCAGTATCTCCGCCGGAACGCCGATTTATCATTCGCATGATAAATCGCTTGAAAAAATCGTATTGAGTATATCGCAGTGCACCGGCAATTTGTTCAATAAACCCTGGCTTCCAGCCAGTTTCAATCAAGAAATCTTCAGTGTGTTGTTTCAGCTCTTTCAACGATTCAGGCTCGTCGGTAGCAGCCGTCAAGCTCACAGAAAGAAAACCGGAATTCATTTGATTGAGGGAGCTGTGATATTTTTGCACAAAATCTTTCACAGTCACCTGATATTCTCCTCCATGCAGTGATGCGGCTACCAAAACAGCATCAAACTCAGCAGGATCGGGCGGCGAAACCATCGCATCAAAAAGAGCGGAAACATGGCCCGCTTTTTCAGATTCATCAGCCAAAAATTCACATATTTTGCGTGTTTGCCCTTCAGTGGAACCGTAAACAATCATCAGTCTCATATTTTTGCACCAATTTTTATGATTGTGGGTTAAATGATAAGCCAATACAGTTATTCAATATCCACCTTCATAACATCTACTATGTAGTACACTTCATCTTCTACAAAATCTATGGTTCCTCGTACAACCTGGAATGCTTCTCCCTCACGGAATGGGAGCTTTGCATCGGGGATAGGTTCACTGTCGTGCTTTACCGTGATTGCACCTCCTTCATTTTCCCACTGTTCCATCAGATTGTGGTATGCAGTGGTTTCTTTTGGAACATCCAGGACAATTCGGATTCTCTTTTCATACGATTTCATAATTTCTCCGGAGTATGTTGATCAAATATCAATAGAGAGTTTTTAACTCTGTTTATAATGTTAATCATTACTTAGCAGATGCTGTATCAGCAGAATGATGGAGATAGGCTCGTGGAAAAACCGAGCCGAATGTAGGAAAAGCTTGACACCATTAATTACAGGCACTGATCTGTTCATGTTTGAGAATTGCTGACATAAAAATCAGTGAATACTTTACAAGCAACTTACAGATCAGGGACAATCAGGTGCAGGTATATTTTAGATATTAAATAAGAGCTTAGTTTCAAAAACAAGAGAAGATCAAAAAGGAGGAGTCATGTCTTTAGCAAAAGTAATTGAAGTGATTGCCGAAGGAAGTACAATGGAAGGAGCTGTAACAAATGCAGTAAAAGAAGCATCAAAAACAGTTCATAATATCCGAAGTGTATACTGTGAAAACATGCAGGGGATTGTAGAGAATAACAAAGTGGTCAAATTCAGAGTAAATGCAAAAATTACATTTGTCCTGGAGGACCAAAAGGCGTGATATAAGATTTGGATGATCGGTCGGTTTAAGGTGCAGACTCAACTAGCGCGAAAGCGATAAAAAATGGCACAAAACCGGCCGGATCATCCACGTAAATAAAGTTTTGTGAGGATGATTATGGGTGAATTAACCGGTACACTTATATATTGGTACATATCTGTAGGATTGATTGTGGGCCTGTCTATGGCGGTAATTATTGGCAAAGAAGGGGTCTCCTTTAGTGCAAATATTATTTCCGGTGTGATTGGAAGTTTGGCTATAGGAATAATAGGGCTTCTAACAGGAATAGGTGATGGTGTGTTTTTCTCATTTCTGGGAACATGGTTATTTCTATTTCTGGTGAACGTTTTTCACCAGCATCATAAAGAAGATCTTACAGATGATTTACGTGAAGCGAAGCCAGTGTATGGAAAACGCTGAGGTTATGGAAAAAGGTAAGTAAGCGTAAATAATTTAGGCACTTCTTTCAGACTCACCCTAACTCCATCCCTAAAAAATAGAGAGGGAGTTGATGAGTAAATTATTCACGCTTATTTATGAGACAATTTACTTTTCGGTCATTCTCATTATGATGAATGTAATCTAAATTGGTTTTATTTAGATTATTATGTGTAATGATAATAGTTGCAAAATGAACACAATAGCTTTCAAAGCTACAAACTTGCTCGCCCCAAAGGGGCATAGTCAATAACATGGTGCGGAGCGCTATGTTTAAAAGAACCACCCAAAAAAGAGAGCCCTGTAAGGGCGTAAACCTGATAAAACATTGCTTATCTACAGTCACTTTCTAAGGTTTATACACAGATCTTAATCAGCACGAACACCATCAAAACATGAGCTTTAAGGATGAGTACAGGAAGTTCTTAAAAACTACGGGATTGATTTTGATGAACGTCTTATATGTGATTAAGCTGTCAAGCTTTCGCCTACGCTGGGGCTGCTGAACCTTTTGATTTGTTATCATCGCGCTGCACGATGTTACTGATCGGTGCTTCTTTTGAGCTAAATTGAACTTCAATATTTTAATACCGAAAATTCAATTAGGAAGTTCAATTTTAAACCAAAAAAAAGCCCCGTAATCAATTTCTGATTACGGGGCTACTTTCTCTCTTAATTGGATCGAAGTCAACAATTTTCTTACGGCCCGTATGATCGGATTTCAAGTTCAAAGGGTATATTCTCAGCCTTGATGGATTCAAGACACCCCTAACTGTTGACTTCGAGTTTCTTAACCGAACCTCTCTCTTTTTCTCTCCGGCTGATTTTGAACCTCTCGTTTGCTCAACATTAACCACATATTCAGACCGGGGCACAATCAAGCACTTCCTTTTATTGAAAATACTTTTGATTTATCAGCGGACTATTTTCTGATAGATTCAACTCACTACCGTAGTAATGAATTAAATTGTGCCCTAAATCCATTTACTCTCATTAGCTCAAAGAACTCATAAGTAGTATAAATACTTAGGCGATAATGCCATGTAAGAATTGCTGTTAAACTCGTGTAGTATTATCACCATACCCTGCTGTCATCTTATTTGAGTTTGTTTAATGTGTGATATTTTAATCAGGAATTGGTTGTGATATGCAATGTCTCGACTGTAAGTCATTTTTGCATAATTCTACACGATTAAAAGTTTTTATGAGAACTGTGTATGTCTTAACTAGCATCGATTTTTAAGAAAGCAGGAAAATAGTCAGGTTATGTTAACTAAAACCCATTTTGAACTTTTTAATAGGGGCGTTCCTGAGATGATCTTGCTATAAAATAGTACATAGGTGTTCTTATCTGTACTACAAGAGAGAATGACTTATACAGTATAGATTGTCAGAAAATCTACTCAATTTATAAATGATTAGTAGATCATATAGCAAAATGAATCAATGGAGAGTAAAATGAGTATTCAAGTTAATTTTGATAAACACTGCAAAGAGGCAAATGAGTGGCTTTTGGAAATTGGTGATCGAGCAGGTTTCCCTGATCGGACTGACTGGTCGTATGGATGTTTAAGACAGGTGTTGCATACTTTGAGGGATCGTACAACCATTGAAGAGGTTTTTCAACTATCCGCCCAACTGCCGGTTTTAATTCGAGGTATCTATTTTGAAGGGTATAAACCGTTTGGGAAACCCGATAAACTCAATGCTGAAGAGTTTATGTCCAGAATTAAAAAAGATCTTGGGAATGCAAACCCAATCAGTACCAATGATGCTTTTCGGGTTATAATTGAGCTGCTATACGATAGAACAACACCGGGAGAGATGGATGACATTCGCGGACAGATGCCAAAAGCGATTCAACAGATCTGGGATAAGTATCGACCGCTGGAGATGGAAGACGAGTGGGATGAGTAGCTCATGGTCAGAGTTATGAATGCAGAGATTATATGTAAAGAATCGTACTGAACAGCGAAGTAATTTAAATTTTAAAAGCAGTATTCAACTTCAATCATATAAAATATTTATTGAGAGTAAGTGATGAAAACAGGGAAATTTGAGATGATAGCTGCAGGTGTGTTTTTTGCGACATTGGCGGGTGCTGCAGTTGCCGGACTCCAATATCGAAATAGGTTTACAGTTTATAACAGAAAATTCGATCCGGAATTTGTGGATGAGATTGAAGGCAGAATTGAAGAGATAATCCACGCCGGTGGCGATAATGCGGAGGACAAAGGAGTTGAGTTAATATTGAAAACAGGGGATGATCTCATAACGGTTCATCTGGGTCCGGCCTGGTATATCAAACATCAGCCGGAACAACTTAAAGAAGGTGACAAAGTTTTGATTCGGGGTTCAAAAACCGTTCAAAATCATAAAGATGTAATCATTGCGGAATGGTTGAAGCGTGGCAATTACATGCTGCGGCTGAGATTCGAGAACGGACACCCTTTATGGAATGCATGGAGCAAAGATTAAGGTAACAGTGTAAAGATGTTTAAAAACAGAGATGAAGCGGGAAAGCTGCTGGCTGTTAAACTCGAGAAATATCAGAATAACCAGCCAATTGTTTTAGCAATACCCAAAGGAGGTGTTGAAGTAGGGATTCCTGTTTCCCGGTTTTTGGGATGTGCATTTTCCCTGATAATCGTAAGAAAACTGGGGTACCTAAACCTTCCGGAAGTAGCTTTTGGAGCATTAGGTGAAGACGGTACACTCCATTTGAGTTCTAATGCACAGGGCAGGTTATCAAAACAGGACATTGAAACGGTTATAAAAAGAGAGAAAAAGAGAATTGGAAAAAGTTTGAATCGATATAGAAAAGGTGAACCGCTTCCTTCACTGACTCATCGAATTGTAATATTGGCGGACGATGGAGTGGCAACCGGCTCCACAATATTTGCAGCTATTGAAATGATTAAGAAGCAGAGACCCGGAAAAATTATTGTCGCCACACCTGTAATATCATTTGATATTTATGAAAAAATGCGAAGTAAGGTTGATGAAATTGTTGTAGTGAGCATCCCTGAAGACCTTTCCGCTGTTTCTGATTATTACGAAGATTTTCGGGAAGTTACCGACAAAAAAATGAATCGTCTGCTAAAACAAAATGAAATTAAAAAAAACTTTTTACACTCCTTGAGTCTGTCATAAATCGCCTGCCAGCGCCGAGCCTTCGGCAGGCGGGTGTGGTTAAATAGGTGAATTCAGCACATTAAAGTCTTTAAACCCTAAGGCGACCTCGTCTAGCCCTCCTTAAACAAGAACGGAAAGCTATATTTATCATTTATGAATCGAACTGAGGTTTATAGGTGTCGAAATAAAAAATATCATGTCGGTTTTTTTCCCTCATACAGAATCAAGAATTCCTTATTCGTCTGTGAGATAATAAGCGGATATTGATAAAAGGGAAGCTCAATTCTGAAACACGATCTGAGGGAGTGAAATGGATCATGAATCCAAGATATCTTACAATATTAACTATTTAAAAGAGAGTGCGGCAAACCTTGCAGAGATCCATTCCGTTTCTGCGCCCTCCAAAAAAATACGTCCGGTTAAGCCCATTCTGGATGACTCAAAAAAGATTTTGGTTAATGCCTATCGGGTACTGTCGGGCATGGCCAAGCAAAATAAAGATCTATCACCTGCAGCGGAGTGGCTGATCGATAATTTTTACATCATCCAGGAACAGATTGTTCAGGTTGACGAGGATTTTCCGCGCCAATTTCAAAGAAATGTTCCGGCGCTTGCAAGCGGTGAACATGAAGGTTTGCCGAGGGTATTTGAGTTGACTCTGAACTATCTGATGCATACGGATAATCTTGTAGATGAAGAGGCACTGATTCACTACATACAGCACTACCAGCAGTATGAAACCCTTCAGCTGGGTGAGATTTGGGCAATTCCCATTATGATTCGATTGCGACTGATCCAAAATCTATCTGAAAAAGCCTCCAGAATTTTAGATAGAAAAGAGATCTGGAAAAAGGCGAATGAACTGATCAGTAAAAAGATCGAAAATGATATTCATGAGCCCGGTAAGTTGATTAGTTCTCTGTCTGATTGGATGGAAAAATATAGAAATACTGATGAGAACGTACTTGCACTGATTGAACTCTATAACCAGTTACAGCAGGCCGGACTGTTACAGGAAGAGCAGAAACGGTGGTTTAAATACAAATTTAAACAACTGGATTTATCGATTGACGAAGCGATGCGTATCGATGCCCAGCGTCAATCCCGGCTGCAGGTCAGCATTCAAAATGCAGTTGTTACACTACGTGAATCATCAGAAACAAATTGGTCTGACTTTGTTGAAGAGTGTTCTATCGTAGATCAGATTCTGCGACTTGATCCTTACGGTGCTTATCCAAAAATGGATTTTGAAACTCGTGACAGATACCGGCGAGTTGTTGAACGTATTAGTCGACATTCCAAACAATCTGAAACGGATGTAGCGGAAGGTGTTTTGATTTTGGCAGAGGACCAAGGACGTTTGAACGAGGACGGAAATGAAGATTTAGATTCTCTTTTTAATCGGTCTGCAGTAAAAGAACATATCGGGTATTTCCTGGTGGGTAAGGGGTACAGAAAGTTCGTCTCGGATTTGGGATATCGCATGCCGGTCCGGGAGAGGTTTCAGAATTGGTTTGAAAAGAAGCCGTTTTGGTACATTTCCTCAATTATAATCCACACGATTGTTCTGATGGTGATCTTGTGGTTCGTCACAGATGCATTCAGTGAATCACCATTCATTGCAACATCGGTTTTATTGGTTTCACTTTTTCCGGCGCTTGATCTGTCTGTTTCTGCCGTCAATCGGTTTTTTGTTTTTCTACTTCCGCCCAGAAAGTTAAACAAGATGGATTTCAGGGACAGCATTCCTGATTCGTCCAGAACATTGGTTGTGGTTCCAACCATGTTTTCATCTGCCGACGATGTGAGAGATCAACTCAATCGGCTTGAGATAAGATCTTTAGCCAACCCACACCCGGGACTGCAGTTTGCTCTTCTTTCAGATTTTAAAGATTCAACAAGTGAGACCGAACCGATGGATCAGGAAATATTGAATGCCGCCGGGCAAGCTATATCTGAACTGAACGAAAAGTACTCTTCTGCTTATGGTGACAAATTCTTTGTACTGCATAGAGACCGGCTTTGGAATGAAGGTGAAGGAGTTTGGATGGGTTGGGAGCGGAAAAGGGGAAAACTGGAAGAGTTCAATATGCTTTTAAGTGATCCGGATTCAAAGACTACCTACTCATTTATAGCGGGAAATTTTGCAGAGTCGATTCAGCGTGAAAAAGTGAAGTATGTTATTACTCTGGATTCGGATACAAAACTGCCGCCTGACAGTGCCATTAACCTGATCAGGACGATTTCTCACCCGTTGAACCGCGCTTTTTACAATCAGGATAAAAAGAGAATCACTTCCGGTTATGCCATTATTCAGCCTAGAATTTCTATTCCGCCGGCAACAGCTCGGAAAACGTGGTTTTCAAGAATTTTTTCCGGTAATGTTGGTCTGGATCCATATTCGACGGCGGTATCTGATATTTACCAGGATCTGGCAGGTGAAGCGGTTTTTACGGGTAAGGGCATTTATGATGTAAGGGCATTTCATGAAGTAATGAGTAACCTTTTTCCGGAGAATCGGATTCTGTCGCATGATCTGATCGAAAGTACATATCTACGAACCGGTCTTGCATCCGAAATCGAGTTGTACGATGATTATCCGTTAACCTACGCCAGCTATAGCAAACGTAATCATCGGTGGACACGCGGGGATTGGCAAATTGCTTCCTGGCTTTTTAAATATGTACCGACCCAGCAGGGTAAGGTGAGAAACCGGATCAATATCCTTTCGAAGTGGAAGGTTTTTGACAATCTCCGCAGATCGTTGAATCCATTTTTTCTAACCTTGTTTTTTGTATCCGGATGGTTTTTTCTTCCGGGACCCGCATGGCTTTGGACACTTTTTGCATTCGGTATTCTGGCATTCCCGATATATGTAAGTTTATCAACAGATATAATCAACAGGCCGGCAAGGGTACGGTGGCGGCTCTACCTGGAAAAAGTTCGTGCAAATCTGTGGATCAATACTGTTCAGGCTCTGTTTGTGGTTATTATTTTGCCCCATCAGGCAGTTGTTCAACTGGATGCAATCTTCCGAACACTTTATCGTCTCAATTTTTCGAAGAGAAATTTGCTGGAGTGGACAACAGCCTCTCAAACGGAGTCCAGCAGTCCGAATTCATTACCGGCATATTTGAGAATGATGATCATACCCACTGTTTTGGGAGTTTCCATAATAGTCGGTGCGCTTTTAATTAATCCCGGCTATTTGTGGACATTGGTTCCTTTCTTTGTGTTCTGGACCGGTGCCCCGTTATACGTTTGGTATATAAGTCAACCGATCAAGTCCTCTCAAGCCGAAGTTGATGAGTCAGATTATTTATTACTCAGAGAATATAGCAGGCGAAACTGGTTCTTTTTTGAACGATGGGTCACGGAAAAGCAGTCATGGCTGCCACCGGATAACTATCAGGTAGATCCCCCGCTGCCTCCGGCCGACAGAACCTCACCGACCAATATTGGTCTGGCTTTGGTTGCGAACCTGGTAGCATATAACAGGGGGTACATCACATACAGCGAACTGCTGGAGCGAGTGAAAAATACCCTGCTTTCACTTGAAAAACTGGAGCGATATAAAGGTCACTTCTACAATTGGTATCAAACCACAATGGGTGAGGTGTTAAACCCGAGATACATTTCAACGGTTGACTCAGGAAATTTAGCAGCAGGCCTGATTGCGGCGAAAGAGGGGATAAAAGCTGCTGCAAAAGATCAACCCATAAACGCTGAATTTTGGGAGGGTTTTAAAGACACCGTTAGAACGGTAAAAAATATTTTTTTACAGCTTGAGGATGATTGTCCCGGAGATGCCCCCTGTTTTCGTGACATAAAATCAATTACCGCAACTATTCTGGATAAAGTGGACCGTAGTAAAAAGTCCGGCCTGGAACTGCTCAAGGAAATTAAAGAGGATGCCACCCGCCTGAGTTCTGTTGACCTGTTGCCATTGGGAAGCCACTACGATGATCATTATATGCAGGATTTGCGCTACTGGGTTGAGAGTCCGCTTAACCAGCTGGAAAAATCGATCGCTGAATGGAAATGTCTGAGTGTGGACTCATCGATTGATCCGGCCGAATACACTCCGGAAATGCTGGATACCATGGTGCAGGAGAAGAGTGATAATTCACAGTGTGTGCGTCTCTTGAAAAAATGGAAGAGCCAGACAGATCAAATTATTTCGATTTGTGAAAAGCTGATTGATGAGATGGATTTTACCTTTCTCTATTTGAAGAAAAGGGGACTATTTAGCATTGGGTTTAATGTAGATCGATCTCAGCTTGATAAAAGCACATATGATCTATTGGCAAGCGAAGCCAGAATTGCTTCGTACATCGCCATAGCCAAAGGAGATATTCCGGTGGAGCATTGGTTCAGGCTGAGCAGGCGGCTTACAAGTTTGAACCGAAATGAAATACTGCTCTCCTGGGGAGGCACAATGTTTGAATATCTGATGCCGCTTTTATTCATGAAAAGCATCCCCGAAACGCTGATGGATCACACCTATGAAAATGTTGTAAAGTGGCAACAGGAATATGGGAAAAAGAATGGTAAACCCTGGGGGTTTTCAGAAAGTGCCTACTATAACTTGAATCTCAATATGCACTACCAATACCGGGCATTTGGTGCACCCGGTTTGGGACTTAAACGCGGACTTGCTGAGGAGTATGTCGTTGCTCCGTATGCTTCCCTTTTATCGCTTTCCGTTGATCCTATATCATCCATAAAGAACCTGAAGAGGATAGAGAAAAAGGGTGGATCAGGGCTGCACGGATTTTTTGATGCTATAGACTTTACTCCCTCGCGGCTCAGCAGCGGGGAACCGTACAAAGTTGTAAAATCGTACATGGTTCACCATCACGGGATGGGACTGATTGCTTTGGAAAATTTTTTGAATGACAATGTGATTCAGGACTGGTTTCATTCTGATCGGAGAATCCAGGGTTGCGAATTAATTCTGCAGGAGCGTGTACCGAGAGGGGTGCCTATCAAAGAACCTCACCCAATTGAAGTTGAGCTGGAACCCGGCGAACAGGAATCTATTCAAAATATCGTAGAACATGCAGGGTTGGGTGAACTGGATATAAGTCCGCCAAGATTGCGGCTGCTGTCGAATGGTAGTTTTTCATGTTTACTGACTCATTCAGGTACAGGCCATTCTCAGTATAATGGAGTCTCACTCAATGGCTGGGAACCTGACCCAACGACCGATCCGCTGGGTGTTTTTGTTTATATCAAAGATTTAAAAACAGGTGAATTCTGGTCGGCAGGCCATCAGCCTGTAAAACGTAAGCCGGACCGGTATGACAGCTGGTTTCACAATGGAAAATTGGTTACTTCAAGAGTCGATGAGTGGATTGAGACAACAACGGAGGTTTGTGTATCTCCGGATTACCCAATTGAACTTCGGAAAATAACGTTAACCAACTATTCGGATAAGGAGAGAGAGCTTGAGGTAACCAGCTACGCTGAGGTTGTACTGAATCAGAGAAAAGATCACAATTCGCATCCTGCGTTTTCCAAGCTGTTTATTCAAACGGACTACCTTGCCGAACATCATGCCCTGTTGGCGAAGCGAAGGCCCAGAAGTGATAAAGAGTCTCCCATGTGGATGGTCCATACATTTGCAGGGGAAGAGAAAGAGAATTTGACAGATCCGCTGCAGTTCGAAACAGAGCGTTCTAAATTTATCGGGAGAGGAAGAACACTTAGTCATCCCAAAGCGATGGACCGGGATTCGAGATTAGAGTATTCGCTGGGGAACGTATCAGACCCGATTATGAGTCTTCGTAAAAAATTAAAGTTGGGACCGGGCGAAAAAGTTATTTTTTCTTTTGGGCTGGGATATGCCGCATCAGAACAAGAAGCCATACAGATGGCTGATTTGTACGACAATACATTAGCTGTATTCAGAGTCTTTGACCTGGCAGATGTGTATAGTTCCGTAGAGCTGAATCATGTAGGAATCAATTCAAAAGAAGCGCACTATTTTCAGGAGCTGGCATCTTATATGATCTACCCTAATCTAAAATATCGCGCAGATTCATCACTGTTGACGGAAAACAGAAAGAAACAGCAGGATCTTTGGGTTTATGGAATTTCCGGTGATCTTCCATTGATCGTATTTAAAATGGATCAGACGGGTCAGATTAAACATCTGCAAAAAATGTTGAAGGCACATGCATTTTGGAGATTGAAAGGGCTGCAAACTGAATTACTTATCCTGAACGACCATGCTCCGAGTTATGCTGACGAAGTGCATGAAGCCATTATTCAACTGATTGAATCGTCATCCGAGAGAGGATTAATGAATAAATATGGAGGGATTTTTCTTCATCGAACTGATAAAATGCCGCCCGAAGATTTGGCTTTGGTTTACAGCGTTGCGCATGCTGTATTCAGCCATAAACTTCCTGCAAAAGAGGACCTGATTCAGAAAGGTATAGAAACGAAATCCTGGTTGACAAGTGATGAAGAAGAGGGGCATGAACCTGCTTCTGTGATGTACCCCGGAGATAAGGAAACAGGCCAAGTTGAAGAAAACTTACACTATTTCAATGGTTTTGGCGGATTCAGTAAAGATGGAAAAGAGTATCGAGTTCATATTACAATTGACCCGGAAACCAATCGTCATAAATTCCCGCCGGCTCCCTGGGTGAATGTGCTTTCAAACCCGGATTTCGGTTCTTTGATATCCGAGAGCGGTGCCGGCTATACCTGGAGTGAAAACAGCCGGGAGAATAAGATTACGACCTGGTCGAACGATCCGGTTTTAGATCCGCACTCTGAAGCATTTTATATCCGAGATAATCAAAATAAAATATTTTGGTCACCGGCGCCCGGCCCCGTACCCGGAAATGGTAACTATGAAGCATCCCATGGATATGGTTATAGCATATTTTATCATACAAGCGGAGGGCTGAAACAGGAGCTGACACACTTTGTACCCTTACATGACTCCGTAAAGATCAGTCGGCTGGTAATTGAGAATCTGGATAAAAACGTACGTCCACTTTCACTGTTCAGGTATTTAGACCGGGTATTGGGAGTGAGCCGGAATAGCTCATCGAGATATATTATTTCTCACTTTGTGGATGAAATGGATACACTGATCTCCAAAAACTTCTACAATAATGAGTTTGCCGGCAGGGTAGCATATTCAGGAGTTTACATGTCCGAAAATAATCAGGAGGTCTTTTACACTACAGAAAGAGAGAATTTTATTGGACGGAACCGATCTTTGAACAATCCTTTATCTATACGGAAAACGCAAAACCTCGACAATCAGATTAACATTGGCTCAGACCCATGTGCAGCTCTTCAGCTCAATATAGAATTAGAGAAAGGTGAAAAAAAGGTTGTCTATTTCATTGACGGAGAAGCAGAAAGTGAAGAGGAGGCGAAGAAAATCCTTTCAAAATACAGAGACAGTGAAAGGGCAGAGGCAGCTCTCCATGCCGTAAAGAATTTCTGGTCAGACAAGGTTGTGAAAGTACAGGTTGAAACACCGGATAAGTCGATAGACTTACTGGTAAACGGATGGCTTACCTATCAAAATTTATCCAGCAGAGTGTGGGGCCGTACAGCCTACTATCAAGCCGGAGGTGCTTTTGGGTTTCGCGATCAGCTTCAGGACTCCATGGCTCTGCTTTACGTAGAACCGGAATTGACCAGGAAACAGATTTTACTGCATGCTTCCAAACAGTTTGAAGAGGGCGATGTTCTGCATTGGTGGCATCCGCCAACAGGAAGAGGGATTCGATCTAAAATCACGGATGACCGACTCTGGCTGCCCTATGTGACAGATCACTATTTACGGGTAACCGGCGATCGTGATATTTTGAATGAAGAGGTCTCCTACATCACGGCCCGTTCACTCGAAGATGATGAACATGAAGTATATCTCACTCCTCAGGTTATGGAAAAAACCGGTTCTCTCTACGAGCACTGCTATAAAGCGATAGATGTTTCCTTGCAGTTTGGTCAGCATGGTCTCCCGCTAATAGGAGCGGGTGACTGGAACGACGGGATGAACCGTGTGGGCGAAGAGGGAAGAGGTGAGAGTGTTTGGCTGGGGTTCTTTATCTATACTACTTTGCAACGCTTCATTCCAATTTGTGAAAAAATGGAAGATGTTGACCGTGTGGAGAGGTATAAGAAAACAGCATCAGAGCTTAAAAACCGTTTGAACGATGAAGGCTGGGATGGAGAATGGTATTTGCGGGCGTTTTATGACGATGGAACCCCGCTCGGCTCGATACAGAATGAAGAGTGTAAGATTGATGCGATTTCGCAGGCTTGGTCGGTTATCTCAGGTGTAGCATCGGATGAGCGTGCTCACCGGGCACTGCAGGCTGCAGAAAAACATCTTATTTCAGAATCAGACGGTATTATTCGACTGCTCAGCCCACCTTTCGATAAAACGGAAAAAAATCCGGGCTACATCAAAGGATACATTCCCGGAGTTCGTGAAAATGGCGGGCAGTATACGCACGGTGCGCTTTGGCTCATCAAGGCCATGGCAGGAATCGGTAGGGGAGAAAAAGCAGTAAATTATCTGAACATGGTGAATCCAATTAATCACGCCTCCACATTGGATAAATGCCTTCAGTATAAAGTGGAACCCTATGTGGTTGCGGCAGATGTGTACGGCGAGCCGCCGCTGACCGGTATGGGAGGCTGGACATGGTACACAGGTTCCGGCGGGTGGATGTATCGCGTGATGCTGGAGTCAGTTTTGGGTTTCAGGGTAGAGGGCAATTATATCATTCTCAGTCCGGCTATTTCGAAGTCCTGGAAATCATACACAATCCGTTACAAACCTGATGATAAAGGCACTGAGTATATCATATACATAGAAAACCCGGATAGTGTAGAAACAGGCAGGTTAACCGGTAAAGTGGAAGGGGAAAAGATTCATTCTAAAGGCAAAATAACTAAGATTAAAATATTGAAAGACGGCAAAACGCATCAGGTTAAATTGCAAATCTCCAGTGAGATTAAAGCTAAGGTTTAACCCGGATTACAAGGATTTCTGAGAAAATATTACAACAAGATTTTAGCTCTGATTAAAGCTAAAGATTCATTTCTTGATACATTACATTTAATAGAAATTGTTGAGAAGGTTTGAAATACTCTACTGCTCATTCATAGGGACAATTGATAATTAAGCTGAATAAGATTTCAGATAGATTGTTTTTCCAGAGATCGCAACTCTTTTCAACATCGCCTTAAAATTTTTAAATAAAGAGACCATGTCCGGAGAGATAAAAAAATCACTCAAAGTACTCGTTATTGATTCGCATGTATTAATACGTCAAATCCTGGTATCAATTTTCAAAGAGATGGATGAAGTACAATCTACGGTCTCTCTGGATTTGAAAAGTGCACAGGATATTGAGATTGAAATAGATCGGATTCAACCGGATGCACTTTTTTTGGGATTAGACGCAAACTCGAAAGGTGAGATACAACTGGTAGAGTCTATTCGGAAAAATCGGCCGGAGCTGCCTGTTGTTATTATGGCACCATTGAGTGAAAAAGGAGCAGCAATTACATTACAAGCACTGAAATTAGGTGCGGTAGAATTTATTACAAAACCGGATCGGAATATCGGAATCACCCTTTCTAAACGCCATTTTCGTAAAAGAGTTATTCCACTGACCAGGATTATTGGAGAGCTTAATACAGATTTTCTATCTGCTTCCAAATCATCAGAGAGGTCTATTGCTGAGGTTGAAAAAGTTTTGGATCAGAAAACTCAAAAACTTTCGTCAAGCGTTGAACTGATTTTAATTGCCGGATCTACAGGAGGCGTTAAAGAGTTGTATCAACTTATTTCTAAACTGCCAACAGAATTGTCAACTCCAATTGTAATTGTTCAGCATTTGCCGAAAATATACACAAAAGCTTTTGCATCAGACCTGGATAAAATAACAGAACTGAATGTGAGGGAGGCACAGAACAACAGCCCGCTCATTCCCGGGCAAATCTATCTGGCACCGGGTGGATATCACACGGTTATAAAAAGTGATGGCTATCGGAAAGTGCTTGGAATACACAAAGGTCCGAGAGAAAATAAAAACCGGCCATCCATTGATGTTTTGCTTCGTTCTGCGACTCAGGCGTTCAGAAATAAAATGCTTGCCGTTTTCCTGTCAGGCGGGGGACAGGATGGGGTGGAAGGTGCGAAAAATGTTTATGAGGCGGGAGGGAAAATTATTTTGCAAAGCCGCGAAAGTGCACTTCTTTGGAACTTAAATCAAAAAATTTCTGAACAAATACCAAGTCTGGATCATCATGTAACAGAGAATATTGGTTCAGAGATTATTAAAAATCTATTCGGTAAAAAAGCCGCGAGAAGTCACCGATATCCGGTAAAAGGATTAAACCAATGGAATTTCAGTGCGTCATAGGCGATTGATGTGCTAAACCGGATAGAAATTCGGGAGCAGGTCACGAAAAAAGGATATTGTCAGTTTTTGACTTATCTATTGACGAAAGCACACTATGTATCTGAAATAAAGCGTGGAGCATTGGGTTAACTACTCACTACACAGCCACAGCGGTGCCGCTGTTGATTACTCCATGAGAGTGGTCACTATTTGTTTCACTAATGTTTCACCTATACAAAAAAAGCCTTGCAAGTGACTCACCTGCAAGGCTTTATATTTTTGGCTGTACCCGAGAGAGGACTTGAACCGCGAAGCACCGCTTCGCAACAACAACGCTCGGGTCTGAAAGTTGATAAGAAGTGTACAGAAAATAAAAAAGCCCGCCAGCAAAGCTGAAAGGCTTATTTTCGTACCCGAGAAAGGACTTGAACCTTCACGTCCGTGAGGACATACGCACCTGAAGCGCACGCGTCTACCAATTCCGCCACTCGGGCATTTCGTTTCGTTGATAG
>Ga0102943_1001132_pt1 | contig 16904 bp, 14 predicted proteins | sample SalPonC_black_MG_FD_78174 | JGI IMG/M metagenome (GOLD analysis project Ga0102943, IMG submission 78174) | Salt pond soil microbial communities from South San Francisco under conditions of wetland restoration - Salt Pond MetaG... | ecosystem: Environmental > Aquatic > Marine > Intertidal zone >...
CGCCGTCGCTGCCGGCCGGCTCGCTGTTGCTCGTGGCCGCCGTGCTCGGTTGGATGCCCACGGGCATCGGCGTGTCGATCTGGCACTCGCTGTGGATCCGCGAAGACCGCCGCTTCGCCGCGCCGCCGGGACTCGAGCCCGGCTCGCCCGCCGCCATCGCCGACCGCCGCGCGCGCACCCGCCGCGGCCTGCGCGACATGCGCGTGGGCTACACCCTGTCGGCCGTCGTGGCGATCATGTTCCTGGGCCTCGGCGCCGAGGTCCTGCGCCCGGCCGGACTGCTGCCCGAAGGCGTGGAGACCGCGCTCACTCTGAGCCGCATCTACACCGAACGCCTCGGCGCATGGATGCAGCCGGTGTTCCTGGGCATCGCCTTCTTCGCCATGTTCTCCACCACCTACGCGGTCATGGACGGCATGCCGCGCACGCTCACCGCCGCCGTCCGCCACATCCGCGCCGAACGCGACGCCGACCGCCCCGACCGCGGCCGCCTCTACTGGATCTACCTGGTACTCATGACCCTCGGCTCGCTGGCGATCGTCGCCGCCGTGCCCGATCCCGTCACGCTGATCACCGTGCTCGCCGCCGTGACCTTCGTGTTCTCCCCGCTCTACTTCGTGCTGAACACCTGGTGCGTGACGCACTTCATCGACGATCCCGCGCTGCGGCCGTCACGAGTCGCCCTGCTGATCGCCGGGATCGGGATCGTGTTCATGGTCGTGACGGCGGGACTGCTCCTGTACACGGAGATCGGGGTGCGGGTGTTGGGGGCTTGAGTTCGTCGCGCGAGCTCATCGGCGCCGAGTCCGCCGGGGCCGCCCGTCTGAATCGGCGGGGTGCGAAGACATTCGAAAAAGCTGGGTTCAGGGTTGTCAGTCGGCTGGGGCTGACACAACGAAAGGTCAGCCTCTGCGGGCTGACATTCGCCGTTGTCATCCGTTGGCGGCTGACAACCCGAAACCGCGCTTTTCGAAGAGTGATTTCACCGCCCGACAACACCCGGCGACAACACGGCGACCGTCTTCCGGTCGTGACGGCAGGGCGACTCCCCGCTCGCCAGCAGAGACGGAGAGTCGGCCATCGACACGCAGTGGGTGTCCTGGCTCATCCGGTGCGGAAGCGCGCTCGACTCCGGGCTCGACCGGCGCGCGGGGTTTGCAGCAGAGGGGTTGCTCAATCCCTTCGTCTCTCGACGTATGTGCAACTCGGGACGGCTGGTCATCGTATGGGAAGACTCGAAGTCACCTGACCTGGTATTCCACGAGAATCATGTTCAAGAACGATCTTCTCGACCATTCCGCAATCCTGGGCGCCGTTCTGTTCATCATCACGACGGTTGTCGGGGGCGCTCTATTCGATGGCTACAGCCACGTCTCACAGTACATAAGTGAATCCTATGCTCACGGTACGGAATACGGGCGCTTCTTGCGATGGTTCGGCTACATTCCGAGCGGCTTGTTGATCGCCTCGTTCTACATCATGGTCGCACGAAGACTGAAGGACCACGGACACATCGTTGCCGGCCTCGTCGGTTTCGGAATCCTCTATGGAGTGTTCACTTCCCTGGTGAGCGTATTCCCGTGTGATTTCGGGTGTAATCGCGACTATTCGGAAGCCAGCGTCTCCCAGTCCATTCACACCGTCCTGAGCCTTCTCACGTATACGCTGACACCTTTCAGCATCTATCTCACTGGCGTTGGCTTCAGGAAGCTGGGGGGCTTCGGGGATTTCTACAGACTTTCGGCAGTCCTCACCGTCGCCGCATTCACGTTCGGCATGGTGTTCCTCGCGAATGCCAACAGTCCGATTGCTGGTTTGCTCCAGAGGATCCCGGAAGCCGTGTATCTCTTCTGGATCGTCCATTTCTCGGTGTTCCTGAAGAGGCACGGCATGAGATTGGAACAACGGGCCTCCGCTCGTTGAGGCCGGTGCCGATCCTCGTACCCGCGAGATCGATCACGAGACCGCTCGCCCGAAGAACGACCCGACGACCGAGGACGAAGTCCCGATGCCCGCTGCCCACCGTCCGTCCCTGACGCTCCTGGCCGCCTTCGCGGGCCTCAAGCTGGCGGTCCAGCTCGCGTTCGTTCGCGGCTACGGCTGGTTCCGCGACGAGTTCTACTACCTGGCGTGCAGTCACCGGCTGGACTTCGGCTACGTCGACCACCCACCGCTGTCGATCTGGCTGCTGGCCGGCTGGCGCTCGCTGTTCGGCGACTCGCTGGTGGCGACGCGGATCCCGCCGGCACTGGCCGGCGCGGCGACGGTCGCGGTCGTGGGCTGGATCGCCGCGCGGCTCGGCGGCGATCGGCGCGCGCAAGCGCTGGCGATGGCCTCGGCCGTCGCGCTGCCGCTCTGGCTCGGCACGAACCACGTCTACTCGATGAACGCCTTCGACATGCTCTTCTGGGCGCTGGCCGCCGCGATCCTCGTCGAGCTGCTCCGGACCGACCGGCCACCGCTGCGCCTCTGGGTCGCGCTGGGCGTCGTGCTCGGCCTCGGGTTGCTGAACAAGATCAGCGTGCTCTGGCTCGGCTTCGGGATCGCCGCCGGGCTGCTGCTCACCGCCCGTCGTCGCGCGCTGACCACGCCCGGACCCTGGGTCACCGGCGCGATCGCAGCGGCGCTGTTCGCGCCGTACGTCCTCTGGAACGCCGCGCACGACTGGGCGACGCTGGAGTTCATCGAGCAGGCGACCTCGACCAAGATGGCCGGCAAGTCCGTCGCGGAGTTCGCCGTCGACCAGCTCTTCGCGACGGGTCTGCTGCCGGTCGTCATCTGGGGCACGGGACTGGTCTGGCTGTTCGCCGCCCGCGGCGGGCGTTTCCGGTTGCTGGGCTGGGTCTGGCTCGCGGTCTTCGGTCTGCTCGCGTTCAGCGGGACGAGCCGCAGCGGGTATCTCGGGCCGGCCTACACCTGGCTGCTCGCTGCCGGCGCGGTGGGCCTGGTCGAGCGGCTGGGTCGCCGCGGTGTCCTCGCCTGGGCCCTGGCCGCGCTGATCCTGGCCTGGGGCGCGCTGCTGGCGCCGCTGGCCCTCCCCGTCCTGCCGGTGGAGCGGTACGTCGAGTACGCGCGCGCCTTCGGCGAGGAACCCTCGACCGAGGAGCGCAAGGAGGTCGGCGTGCTGAAGCAGTTCTACGCCGACATGCACGGTTGGCACCGCATCGTCGACGCGGTCGAGGAGGCGGCGGCGACCCTGACCTCCGCCGAACGGGAACAGGCGATCGTCTTCGCCGGCAACTACGGCGTCGCCGGCGCGCTCGAGCGGCTCGGCCGCGGCCGCGACCTGCCCCCAGCGTTCAGCGGCCACAACAACTACTGGATGTGGGGGCCGCCGGATCACCCGGTGGACGTGGTGATCGTCGTCGGCGGCGACGCGGAGGACCACGCCCGCAACTGGGATTCGGTGGACCGCGTGACCGAGACCGACTGCGGCCTCTGCATGCCCTACGAGAACGGGAACGGTGTCTTCGTCCTGCGCGGACGGTCGCACCCCGTCGGGGAGATCTGGTCGACCGTGCGTCACTACGACTGAGCGAGTGCGCTGATTCGGCCGGCGATCTCGGTGGGCGCGACGATCAGGATCGGCACGGCTCGAGCGACACCCGTCGGGGCACGGATCATCGACTTCGTCATCGTCTGCCGGGTTCGCCCGTCGAAGCGGTGCGTGCGAAGACATTCGAAAAACCTGGGTTCAGGGTTGTCAGCCGGCTGGGGCTGACAAATGGAAACGTCAGCCTCTGGGGGCTGACATTCGCCGTTGTCATCCGTTGGCGGCTGACAACCCGAAACCCGGCTTTTCGAAGAATGGTTTCACCAGCCGACAACACGCCGCGACACCCCTCGTCGACCACGACGGTGCGCTTCAGCACGTCGACGGGCCCTGATCCGTCCGCACCCTTCGCGGCACGGCCCCGATCCCGGACCCGTCCTCGGCCGGTCCCTTCGGACCCAACGCCGCGTTCAGCAGCAGGTAGCTGCCCAGCTCGCCGCTCATCACGTGGTGCTCGAGTCCCTTCTCGTACTCCATCCAGCGGCCGATCACGCGGGAACTCACGCGGCGCAGCACGGCGCGCAGCGACGCCCGCGCCGGCGTGAAGTCGCGCACGAACTTCGACTGCAGGACGGCACTCACGGCGTTCTCCAGCAGCTGGCTCTGCACGCGGGTGACCTTGCGGCCGAGCTGCACCGACTCGTCGGCGTCGAGCACCGCGTCGATCATGGCGTCGGCCACGCTCTGCACGGACGCACGGGTGAGGGAAGCGACCCGCTGCCGCGATTCGCCGCGCCAGACGTTGTCGAGGAAGGTCGGCCAGTCGTCGCCGGCGGCCAACGTGCACGCGCGGGCGATGCCCGCGGCCACGAGGTTCATGCCGATCGAGCGTCCGGCGTTCAGTTCGATCACGTCGAAGCGGTCGGCGATGCGGGGCACCTTCGTCGTGTCGACCACGCCCGCGCGCACCTCGTGCGGCTCCCACCAGATGGGATGGTCGTACAGGGTCCGCACGCCGTCGCGCGCGCGGACAGCGCACGGGGCGAGAGGCTCTCCGGGTCCCCGCCCCCGTTGTCCCCCATCACCTACCCTGCTAGCTTCCCCCGAAAGCGAGCCGATCCCGACGACCCCCACCCCGAGGCCCCGAAGTGAGCACCGAACTCCGCACCCTCCGCGTCGAGGGCATGACCTGCAACGGCTGCGAGAACGCGATCTCCAACGCACTGAAGCGCGTCGACGGCGTGCGCGACGCGCGGGCGGACCATCACACCGGCCGCGTCGAGGTCGAGCTCGAGCGGGATCCCGGCGACGACGCGCTGCGCGCCGCCGTCGACCGCGCCGGCTTCACCCTCGCGGACTGACGTCGGCCGCGTCGGCGTCGACCATCCACAGGAGTTCGCCGTCGCGCGGGACCACCCGGGCGGCGGGAAGGTCGCGGTCGCCGTCGAAGATCCGCCGCAGCGCCGGCGCCTTCGCGGCACCGCCCACCACGAACAGCACCGACCGTGCCGCGTCGATCAACGGCAACGTGAAGGTCACCCGTTCCCGCGGTTCGACGGGGGCGGTCGATGCCACCACCAGGGTGTTCTCCTCGACCTCGAGTTCCGCTCCGCCGGGGAACAACGACGCGGTGTGACCGTCGTCGCCCATGCCCAGCAGGATCAGGTCGAAGTGCGGCGTGCCGTCGTCGTGCGCGCGGGTGCGGAGTTCGATCTCGTAGGCGGTCGCGGCGTCCTCCGCGCCCAGCTCGGTCCGCGGTGCGTGGACCTGCGCCGCGTCGATGCCCAGAGGATCGAGAAGGGCCTCGCGGGCCATCCGCACGTTGCTGTCCGGATGGTCGGACGGCACCACGCGCTCGTCGCTCCAGAAGAACTCGACCACGCTCCAGTCGAGGGCCTCGCGGCGACCGGCCAGTTCCTCGTACATCGCCCGCGGGGTCGAACCGCCGGCCAGCGCGATCCGGGCGCGCCCGCGCGCGTCGATCGCCGCCTGCAGGGTGTCGACCACACGGTCGGCGGCGGCACGGGCCAGGGTGGCGGGGTCGGGCTCGATGCGCAGTGGCGGCTTCATCGCGTCATCCACTCGTGTCCGTGGCGCGTGCACAGCACGTCGGCATCGCGCGGGCCCCACGAACCGGCTTCGTACGGGTGCGCCGGAGCCGGCTCCTTCACGAGCGGATCGTACAACCGCCACGAGGCCATCACCTCGTCGTGGTGCACGAACAGGGTCTGGTCGCCCTCGAGCGCATCGAGCAGCAGCGTGACGTAGGCGTCGGGAATGCCCTCGAAGCGTTCGGCGTACTCGAAGCCCAGGGGCACGCGCTCCAGACGCATGGGTTCGCCGGGTCGTTTGACGTCGAAGTACAGTTCGAAGCCCTCGTTCGGCTGCATCTGCAGGATGAGCGCGTCGTGCGAGACCTCGTAGCAGCGCATGCTCCGGAACAACTGCACCGGCGGGCGGCGGAAGGTGATCGCCACCTGCGTGGTCTTGCGGGGCAGCCGCTTGCCCGTGCGCAGGTAGAAGGGTGTGCCGTACCAGCGCCAGTTGTCCACGAACAGCCGCACGGCGGCGAAGGTGTCGGTGGTCGACTCGTCGGGCACACCCTCGGCCTCGGTGTATCCGGGCACGTCACCCTTGCGCGTGTACTGACCGCGCACGACGTCGTCGGGCTCGATGTCGCGGATCGACCGCAGGACCTTGATCTTCTCGCTGCGCACGGCCTCGGCGTCGTAGGCCACGGGCACTTCCATGGCGATCAGCGCCAGCAGCTGTGTCAGGTGGTTCTGGATCATGTCGCGCAGCGCGCCGCTCTGGTCGTAGTAGCCGGCGCGGTCCTCCACGCCCAGGTCCTCGGCCACGGTGATCTGCACGTTCTCGATCCGCTCGCGTGTCCACAGCGACTCGAAGATCGCGTTGCCGAAGCGCAGCACCAGGAGGTTCTGGACCGTCTCCTTGCCCAGATAGTGATCGATCCGGAAGATCTGGTCCTCGCGGAAGATGCCACGGAGCACGTTCTCCAGCTGCTCGGCACTGGCGAGGTCGTGGCCGATCGGCTTCTCCACGACGAGGCGGGTGAAGCCGCGGCTCTCGTTCAGGCCGACCTCGCCCAGTCCCTGCACGGTCGAGGCGAAGACGTGCGGCGGCAGCGCCAGGTAGAAGAGCCGGTTGCCGGGCAGGCCGTGCTCGCGTTCGACGTCGTCGATGCGCTGCGCCAGGTCGCCGAACTGGCTGTCGTCGTCCAGCCTCTGGTAGTGCACGCAGTGGCTGCACCACGAACCCAGGTCACCCTCGACGCCGGCCTCGGCCAGGGACTCGCGAACGAAGGCGCGGTAGCGCTCGTCGTCCATGTCGGCCTTGCGGGCCACGCCCAGGATCGCCCAGCGACCGGCCAGCAGACCCGCTTCGCTCAGGCGGTACATGGCGGGCAGGAGCTTGCGGCGCGCCAGGTCGCCCGTGGCGCCGAACAACACGAACAGGTGCGCAGGCGCGTGACCGTCGGACATCAGGAATCCTTCTTCTTGATCGCGTGGCCGCCGAACTGATTGCGCAGGGCGTTCAGCAGCCGGTGTGAGTAGGAGTCGTCGTCGCGCGACGAGAAGCGCTCCATGAGCGCCATGGTCATGACCGGCGCCGGCGACGCGAGGTCGACGGCCTCCTGGATCGTCCACCGGCCCTCGCCCGAATCGCTGACCCAGGCGTCGAGTCCCTCGAGCTGCGGGCTGTCCTTCAGGGCGCGCGCGATCAGGTCGAGCAGCCAACTGCGCACCACGCTGCCGTGGCGCCAGATCTGGGCGACCTGCTCGAGGTCGAGATCGAAGTCCTTCTTGCGCTCCATGAGCGCGAAGCCCTCGGCGTACGCCTGCATCATGCCGTACTCGATGCCGTTGTGGATCATCTTCACGAAGTGTCCCGCGCCGGCGGGTCCGACGTGGCCCCAGCCGAGTTCCTCGCCGGGTGCCAGCGTCCTCAGCGCGGGGCTCAGACGCTCGACGGCGTCGTCGGGTCCCCCGACCATCATCGAGTAGCCCTCGCTGCGCCCCCACACGCCGCCGCTGGTGCCGACGTCGACGAAGCGGAAGCCCTTTGCGGCCAGGTCCTCGGCTCGCCGCATGGTGTCCTTGTAGTTCGAATTCCCACCGTCGACGATCAGGTCGCCCTGGGCCAGCCGCGGCACGAGTTCGTCGATCGTGTCGTCGACGGGCTTGCCGGCCGGAACCATCAGCCACACGGTGCGGGGCGGCTCCAGCGAGCCGACCAGGTCTTCGATGGTCGAGAATCCGCGGCCTCCGGCGTCTCCCAGACGGGTGAGTGCATCGCGGCTCAGGTCGAAGCCACAGACGTCGTGACCACCCTCGATCAGGCGGTCGGCCATGTTGGCACCCATGCGTCCGAGGCCGATCATCGCGAGTTTCATGGCGGATCCCTTCTTCGTGAGCGTGCGGAAGAGCGTACGGAAGTATGCTTGAAACGGGACTGCCGTCGTGGTCTTTTCCCTTTTCGGACACCGTGGACGAAGCCGCCTCACGTGGCAACGAGGAGAATCCCCCGTGGGCGCATCGGAACGAACCCTGATGCTGCCCCGCGCCGAACTCCAGGGCGTGGGTCGCGTCGACACCCCCCGCGGTCCGGTGATCGTCTGGGGTGCGCGCCGGCCCGGCGCCGACCGGCCGAGCGAGGACTCCGCACTGATCCACCACGACGGCGACACCCTGGTGATGGCCGTGGCCGACGGCGCCGGTGGCCATGCTCTCGGGGGTGAAGCCTCCGAAGCCGCGGTGCGGGCCATCGCCTGGACCCTGGAGTCGGGCGAGGGCGACATCCGCGATCGCATCCGCCGTGCCCGCATCGAAGCCGTGGACGCCGTGGCTCGCCTCGGGGAAGAGGCGATCACCACCGTCGCCCTGACACTGATCCACGAGAACGAAGTCCGCACCTGGCACGCCGGTGACTCGACGATCCTGCTCACCGGCCAACGCGGCCGCCGCAAGCTCCGCACCACCGACCACACCGTCCCGGGCCTCGAGGCCGCCGCCGGCCGCATGACCCTGGACGAAGCCCGCGCGCACGAGGAGCGACACCTGCTCGTCAACGCCCTCGGCACCGAGGAGGTCGGCTGGGAAACCGTCGGACCCGTGCCGTTCGCCGCGCGCGACACACTACTGCTGGCCACCGATGGTCTCTTCGACAACCTGAGCGACGACGAGATCGTGGCCTTCGTGCGCAGCGGTCCGCTCGAGGACGGCATCCGTGCCCTGGTCGAACGCAACCACGCGCGTATGTTCGAAGACCAGGGACCGTGGCCGGGAAAACCCGACGACGTGGTCGTCCTGGCCCACCGCCCCACCTGAACCCCCACGAGGACGATCGACAGTGTACATCGCCATGAATCGCTTCCGGATCAACGAGGGACACGAAGAAACCTTCGAGACGCAGTGGCGCGAACGCGAGACCCACCTCGACGAGGTCCCGGGTTTCCGCGAGTTCCACCTGCTGCGCGGCGCCACCGAGGACGGCGTGACCCTCTACGCCTCGCACTCGGCATGGGACGACGAGGCGTCGTTCGTGGCCTGGACCGAGTCCGAGGCCTTCCGCAAGGCGCACGCGAGCGCCCGCTCACCGGAGGGAACGCTCGCCGGTCCGCCGCGCTTCGAGGGCTTCGAAGTGGTGCTGTGAGCGCTCAGTCGTCGTGTAGCCAGCCCTTGTGCCGGAAGAACAGCACCAGGGCCACGACGATCACCGCCATCACCCCGAGCAGGACGAAATACCCGTTCTGGGCCTGAAGCTCGGGCATGTTCACGAAGTTCATGCCGTAGAGTCCGGTGAGGAACGACAATGGGATGAAGATCGTGCTCATCACCGTGAGCACCTTCATGATCTCGTTCATCCGGTTCGACATCATGGCCCCGTGCAGCGACAGCAGCTGGGAGGTGGCGTCGAGCCCGCTGTGGACCACCTCGAGCAGCTGCATGGCGTGATCCTGGCAGTCGCGCAGATAGGTGCGCGCGTCGTCCCCGAAGAAGGAACTCTCCTCGCGCAGCAGGGCGGCCACCAGGTCGCGCATGGGCTCCATGTCGCGACGCAACTCCTGCAATTCCCGGCGCAGGTCCAGAACCGCGGCCACGTGCGAGCGCCGTGCCTCGAGTGTGATCTCTTCCTCGAGATCCTCGATCCTCTGACTGATCGTCTCGATCACGGGGAAGTAGGCGTCGATCACCAGGTCGATCAGGGCGTAGGCCAGGTAGTCCGGCCCGGACGCGCGCATGCGCGGACCGATCTCGGTGCGCCGACGCACCTTGTCGAACACGTCGGCCTGGCCTTCCTGCACCGTCAACAGGATCCGCTCGCCGACGAAGAGCGTGACCTGGGATCGTTCCAGACGACCGTCCGGGAGCCCGCGGATCATGCGCAGGACGACCAGGTGGAAGTTCGGGTAGAGCTCGCTCTTGGGCCGTACCGGCACGTTGACCGCGTCCTCGATCGCCAGTGGATGGATCTCGAGTTGCCGCGACAACTCCTCGAACACGTGACGGTCGCCCAGCCCCCGGACCTCCACCCACGACACCGAAGGTGTCTGCACGTGCTGGCCGATCTCGTGGACCGGCAGATCGTCCACGGTCTCGTGATGCGACGTCGAGTAGTCGATCAGGCGGATCCGTGGGGGTGCGGCATCGGGCGAGATGACCAGCGAGCCCGGCTTGGCGCCAAGCTCGGGATGCTTCTTGTGGAACATGATCAATCCCTCGTCGCTGGGTGCGTGTCCAGGCGCACGGGCTCGTCCGCGCGTGCGCCCACCACCGAACGCTTCGGCAGTGGAACCTCGATTCCCTCGGCCCGCAGTGCGGCCTCGACCGCCGTGTACATGCTGTTCAGCAGGTCGAGGTAGTTGTCGCGTGTTCCCCAGATCGAGTACTGGAACTCGATCCCCGACTCGCCCATGCGCAGGAAGACGAACAGCGGTTCGGGCTCGGTCATGCACAGAGGAGTGTCGTCGGCCACCCGCGCCAGGATCTCTCGGACGTGGTCCATGTCCGATCCGTAGGCCACGCGCAACTTCAGGTCGACGCGGCGGATCGGGAAATGGGTCAGGTTGACGATGTGCTTCTTGATGATGTCCTCGTTCGGCACGCGCACGAGCAGGTTGTCGAAGGTGCGCAACTTCACCGACAGCAGGTCGATCGACAGCACTTCTCCGGTACGGTCGTCCACCTGGATGTAGTCGCCCACCACGAAGGGGCGCTCGGCCATCAGGAACAGCCCACTGATCAGGTTCGAGGCCGAGGTCTGCGACGCGAAGCCCAGGGCCACGGTCAAGACGCCGGCGGCACCGAGCAGAACACGCAGGTCGAAGCCGAGTTCGTTGAGCGCGGTGACCACGATCAGGGTTCCCAGCACCCAGGTGATGAGGCGCCGCGTGACCATGCCTTCCTGTGCGCTCAGGCGCACTTCGACCATGCGCCCCACCCCGCGGCCCACGAGCCGCGTCAGCACGATACCCAGGATCAGGACGACCGCGGCCCGGAAGACCGATTCCACGTGGAGCGTGTCGATCAGTGCCGCGAAATCGAGGGATGGAAGCATGTCAAACATGATCGTCGATCCGGTTCAGCATGCGCCCGAAGGTGCGCAGCAGAGCGCCGCGCGTCGGTTTCTCGCGGGCGGCATGCACGTAGGCCGTGGTGCCGGCCTCGCCGGGAGGCCGGCGCGACAGCTCGAGTTCGGCCGCGTCGTCGTTCCCGCGCCGCAGCAGGGTCACCCGCTCGGCCCACAGGTGGCCGTCGCCCGCCGCGTGCAGCGACAGGAAGGGCGCGGGCAGTTTCAAGCGCTCGAGGTCGAGGCGCTTGGCCGAGCGGTTGCGCACGTGCACGGCGGCCACCGCCCGCTGGGCGAGGACGGGCACGTTCTCGAGGTTCAGGCGCGCCGCCGTGCGGCTGGCGTAGCACAGCTCGCCCACGCGGGTGCTCGGTCCGAACCAGGTGTCCGACGGGCGGAAGAGCGACGTCTCGTAGAACGGCAGGGCGTCGGCGCGGCTGCGGACCTGCAGCCACAACGGCGTGCTCACGTAGATGGTCGCCGACTCACGCGCGGGCAGGTGGAAGGGATACTCGGGCTGGGCCACCACGGGCCGGTCGGCGTGCAGCGGAAGCAGGTGGATCGAAGACGGAGTCTCCTCGAACCCGAAGCGTCCGAACTCCGCCGACGCGGGCGGATCGACCGGTTCGGGGTCGGCCACGCGCAGGCCCGGCGCGAGCGCGTCGCCCTCGGTCCACCGGGTGATCTGGATCTCGTGCGCCAGGCGGGTGATCGACAGGCGCAGCGGGCCGATCCACCAGGTGCGCGTCTCGCCGAGCGGGATCTCGTGCACACCCCACCAGGGGCGCCGCGGATCGCTGGAATCGTTCATCGGGCCTCCGCGCTCCATTGTGCGGGCCGACGGGGCGACCGCAAGCGCCGATTTCACCCCCGCCGCGCGCGCAACCAGGCCCGCAGTTCGTCGAGCGGCAGCGCGTTGAGCACGTTCTCGGCCCGCAGCCATCCCTTGCGCGCCACGGCCACGCCGTAGCGCACGTCCTGCAGGCCCTCGGTGCGGTGCGCATCGGGGCCGATGCTGATCCGCGCACCGAGCTTGGCGGCGTGGCGCAGCTCGCGCCAGTCGAGGTCGAGCCGATGCGGGTTCGCGTTCAACTCCAGCGCGCAGTCGACCTCGACCGCGGCCTCGATCACCGCCTCCAGGTCCATCTCGAAACCGTCGCGGGCGAGCAGCAGACGGCCGGTCGGGTGCCCGAGGATGCTCGTGAAGGGATTCTGCACCGCGCGGATGCAGCGCTTCGTCTGGTCCTCCGGCTTCAGACCGAAGTGGCCGTGCACGCTCGCCACCACGAAGTCCATGCGCTCGAGGACGTCGTCGTCGTAGTCGAGCGAGCCGTCGGGAAGGATGTCGCTCTCGATCCCCTTGAGCACGACGAAGTCGTCGAAGCTGGCGTTGACCTCGTCGATCTCCTCGTGCTGGCGCAGGATCGCATCGGGCTTCAGGCCGTGGGCGTAGAACGCGCTCTGGCTGTGGTCGCTCAGCCCCAGGTACTGGTAGCCCATGGCCCGCGCGGCCTCGGCCATCTCGCGCACCGAGTGGGCGCCGTCGCTCCAGGTGGTGTGGTTGTGGAGCACGCCGCGGATGTCGGCTTCCTCGACCAGCGGCGGCAGGTCGCCCTGCTCGGCGGCGTCGAACTCGCCCATGTCCTCGCGCAGCTCGGGCGGAATGGGGTGCAGGTCGAGCGCCTCGAAGATCGCGTCCTCGCTGTCGAGCTCGAGCGAGGCGTCGCTTCCGGTGGGGAACAGTCCGTACTCGTTGAGCTTCAGGCCGCGGTCCTTGGCGCGCTGCCGCATGCGCGTGTTGTGGTCCTTGCTGCCCGTGAAGTAGTGCAGCGCGAACGGGAACTGCTGCGGCGTGACCGTGCGCAGATCGACCTGGATGCCGGTGTCCAACCGCACGCTGGTCTTGGTGTCGCCGCTGCCGATGACTTCGGCCACGGCGTCCATGCCGGTGAAGGCCTCGTGCACGCGGCCGGGGTCGGCGGCGCTGACGAGGATGTCGACGTCCTTGATCGTCTCGCGGCGGCGGCGAATCGAGCCGGCCAGTTCGAAATGCTCGACGCCGTCGATCCCCCGCACGAAGTCCATGAGCCGATCGGCCGCGGCCCAGGCGTCGCTGAGCAGGTGACGACCACCGAAGCGACGGACCGTCTCGATGCCGGCCAGGATCTTCTGCTGGGTCTTCGCACCGAAGCCGTCGAGCTGCACCAGGCGGTTCTCGTTGCAGGCGTATTCCAGCTCGCCCAGGGTCTCGATGCCCAGCTTCTCGTGCAGGACACGCACGCGCTTCGGCCCCAGACCGGGCACGCGGACGATCTCGAGCAGACCGGCGGGGACGGCGTCCTCGAGTTCCACCAGGGCCGGACTGGTGCCGTCGGCGAGCAGGGACTCGACCTCGGTCAGGATCCCCTTGCCCACGCCCTTGATCTTCTTCAGCTCGCCGCTCTCGAGGCCGGCCGTGAGATCGCCCTCGTAGGACTGCAGTGCCCGCGCGCCGTTCTGGAAGGCGCGGCTCTTGAAGGGGTTGGCACCGCTCAGCTCGAGCAGCACCGCGATGCGTTCGAGGGTCTTGATCACCGTCTTCTTGTCGGCCGCCGCTGCCACGTCGTCTCCCGTCGATGGTCCCCGTCGTCGCACTCCGGTCGATCAGGGTAGTGCCGACCGCACACCCCTCACAAGCCGAGTCCCCTTGTGGACCCACGGTCCGGGCGATAGTCTCGGCGACCTCCGCCCATCCGGCCCCGACCCGAGGAGCCTCCGTGCGACCCGCCCGCTCGATCTTCGTCTTCGCTCTCGTCCTGATCGCCGGCTGTGGGACCTCCACGCCGACCCCGCCGACTCCCGATCCCGCGGCCACGCAGACGCCGCCTCCCGAGCCGGAGCCCGGGCCGCTGGAGAAGTTCGTCGAGGGCAAGGAACGCCTGGCGGGTCTGTTCGACGTGATCCTCGACCGGGACGCGGCCAGGGTCTGGCTGGAGTTCCCGCCCGCCGGCGCCGACGGTCTGGTGGCCGAGGTGCTGTACGTCGAGGGACTGGCGCACGGACTGGGCAGCAATCCGGTCGGTCTGGACCGCGGCAGGATCGGGAGCACGCGCGTGGTCGAGCTGCACCGCATCGGGCGGAGACTCTACGTGGTGCAGCCGAACCTGGGCTTCCGCGCCACCAGCGACAACCCCGACGAGCGCCGCGCCGTGGAGCAGGCCTTCGCGCGGTCGATCCTGTGGTCCGGCCCGGTGGTGGCCGAGGCACCCGGCGGCGACTTCGTGGTCGACTTCACGGACTTCGTCGTCCGCGACGCCCACGGCGTGGTCCGCACGCTGAAGCGCACGGGTCAGGGGAAGTTCGAACTCGACGACGACCGCAGCACGCTGGACCCGAGCCAGGTGCTCGCCTTTCCCGACAACCTCGAGTTCGAGGCGATCCTCACCTTCGGCAGCGACGAGCCGGGGCCCGAGGTACGCAAGGTCACACCGACGCCCGACTCCGTGACCCTGGTGCAGCACCACTCGCTGGTGCGTCTGCCCGACGACGGCTACGAACCGCGCGCGTTCGATCCGCGCTCGGGTGCGCTGTGGATCGGCTACCAGGACTACGCCGCGCCGCTCGACGAACCCATCGAGCGCAAGTGGATCGTCCGCCATCGTCTGAAGAAGAAGGATCCGACGGCCGAGCGCTCCGAGCCGGTGGAGCCGATCGTCTACCACGTCGACCGCGGCGCGCCCGAACCCGTGCGCCAGGCGCTGATCGACGGCGCCCGCTGGTGGAACCGGGCCTTCGAGGCGGCCGGCTACGTCGACGCCTTCCGCGTGGAGCTGCTGCCCGAGGACGCCCATCCGCTGGACGTGCGCTACAACGTGATCCAGTGGGTGCACCGACAGACCCGCGGCTGGAGCTACGGCGGCGGCGTGGTCGACCCGCGCACCGGCGAGCGGATCAAGGGACACGTGTCGCTGGGTTCGTTGCGCGTGCGCCAGGACCGGCGCCTGTTCGAGGGCCTGCTCGGCGCGCAGAAGACCGGCACCGGCGCGGCCGACGATCCGATCGAGCTGTCGCTCGCGCGCATCCGTCAGCTGTCCGCGCACGAGGTCGGCCACACCATCGGCTTCGCCCACAACTTCACGGCCAGTACCTGGGGCGACCGCGCCTCGGTCATGGACTACCCCGCCCCGCTGATCCGCGTGGGCGACGACGCCACGCTCGACGTGAGCGAGGCCTACGCGGTGGGCATCGGCCCGTGGGACGAGACCACGGTGCAGTACTCCTACGCCGGCTTCCCGCCCGGGACCGACGAAGCCGCGGCCCTCGATTCGATCCTGCGCGCCAGCCTGGAGCGCAGCGAGGAGTTCATCAGCGACGGCGACGCCCGGCCGGTGGGCGGCGCGCACCCGACCGCGCACCTGTGGGACAACGGCCGCGATCCTGTGTCGATGCTGCGCGAGCAGCTCGAGGTGCGGCGCATCGCACTGGAACGCTTCGGACTCGACAACCTGCCGAAGGGCGAGCCGGTGGGTCTGCTGCAGCAGACCTTCGTCCCGGTCTACCTGCACCACCGCTTCCAGCTCGAGGCGGCGGTGAAGCTGGTCGGCGGCGTCGACTACCGCTACAAGATGCCGGGCGACGACCAGCCCCTGGCCCGCCCCCTGCCCGAGGACGTGCAACGCGACGCGCTCGAGGCGGTCCTGCAGTGCCTCGAACCCACGATGCTCGACATCCCCGACTCGACGCTCGCCCTGCTGATGCCGCGGCCCTACGGCCACCAGGGCTCCAACCGGGAACTGTTCGAGGGCGCAACCGATCCCGTCTTCGATCCCATGAGCGCCGCGGCCACCGCCGCCGACTACGCCGTACGCATGCTGCTGGCCCCGGAGCGCTGCATGCGTCTGGTCGACCAGCAGCGCCGCATGGTCGTGCCCTTCGGCCTCGACGACGCGATCGACGCGCTGATCGATCGCACCTTCGACCGCCGGGCCCCCACCGAACGCCTGCGCGCCCTGCAGCGCGAGGTCCAGCGCCTGGTCGTCGATCGTATGGTGGAACGCGCCTTCGATCCCGAAACGCCCAGCGCCGTGCGCGTGGTGATCGAGAGCCGGCTGGCGCGATTGCAGAACCGTCTGGTACGCCGCGGCGGCGGCGAGGGCATCGACGCCGCGCACGACGCCGTACTCGCCCGCGATCTGGATCGCTACCTCTACCAGCGCGAATGGCGCGAGCCCAGCGGCTGGCGCGCGCCGGAGATGCCGCCAGGCAGCCCGATCGGCAGTGCCTGCGGCGGAGGCCTCTAGCCCACGTCCACGCCGTTGCGCTCGCAGATGTCGCGGAAGGACTTCTTGTCGACCGCCTTCAGGTAGGCGTCGTGTGCGTCGACCAGGTCCTCCTGGATCAGGCGCAGCAGATCGTCGTTGAGCGTGCGCATGCCCTGCTTCTTGCCCGTCTGCAGCTGACTCTCGATCTGGAAGGTCTTGCCCTCGCGGATCAGGTTCGAGATCGACGAGTTCATCAGCAGGATCTCGTGCGCGGCCACCCGGCCGCCACCCTTGCGCGGCACGAGCGTCTGCGAGATCACTCCGCGCAGACTCTCCGACAGCATCACGCGGATCTGCGCCTGCCGATCGGCGGGGAACTGGTCGATGATCCGGTCGACGGTGCTGCAGGCCGTAGTGGTGTGCAGCGTGCCGAAGACCAGGTGACCGGTCTCGGCCGTCTCGATGGCCATCTCCATGGTCTCGAGATCACGGAGCTCGCCCACCAGGATCACGTCGGGATCCTCGCGCAGAGCCGCCCGCAACGCGCTCTTGAAGCTGTCGGTGTGCACGCCGACCTGCCG
>Ga0102943_1001133_pt1 | contig 16896 bp, 11 predicted proteins | sample SalPonC_black_MG_FD_78174 | JGI IMG/M metagenome (GOLD analysis project Ga0102943, IMG submission 78174) | Salt pond soil microbial communities from South San Francisco under conditions of wetland restoration - Salt Pond MetaG... | ecosystem: Environmental > Aquatic > Marine > Intertidal zone >...
TATCAGCATTTTGAGCAAAAAGCCAATTATCTACTCCACCCATAAAAAATAAGAGCTGCTCCGAGCCAAATGAAGCGGAACCCGCGATCCGGCCAGCCAAAACGGCATGTCGGCCTACTGGTATGTAATGACGGGCATCAGCACCGATAATGGTCATAAAGCCATCGCTCCAACTGAATTCCCAGGGGGAAAACTGTATCTGGTAGCGATTCATGAACTCCAGCCAAAATTTATAGCGGGTGCCCTGGAGCATGTTTTTCATGAGCCAGAAGCTATTGTCAAAAACGTATTCTCCCTTGACGCCCAGGCGCTGAACATTCTCCGGAGGAACATCCAGTGTCGGGCGATTGGTAGAAAGAACGTTATAAGTATCGAATCGCGCTGTGGTCGTCAGGCGAAAGGACCGAAAAATATCGAGCGGATACCGCAATTGATATATAGCGATAAGGTCAATATTTCGGTTTTCGAGCGGACGCCCAAAAGCATCAGCTCGGGTTTCTTTTTGCGCCCGCCGATAGAGTGCGTATCGCTTGTCCCAGCGGTTTTTATTATCATCAAAATACACGAAGTATTCAGATCCATTAAATGTGGTGGGAAATCGGACGCCGGCCGTGACTTCGTAATCCTCAAATAAATCTTTGACTGTGAACTTCCCCAGTAAACCCAAAGGAGGGAAAGAGAACCCCTGCGGCTGACCGGCAAAGGTATTGAGCCCACCAAATAACGGTTCATTATCCATTCGAGTGACGAAATTGTCAAACTTAAATCGCAAGCGATAGGCATTGGCTTTTGACGAATTAAATACCGGGTAAGGGCGCTCGCGAGGCTGCCAGGTGGTCAGTACATCCGGGGTGAAGAGCTTTTCTGCATTTTCACGAGTCCGTTGACTGGGGCGCGAGGGCAGATTCGGGGGGTCGGGGAAGGGCGATTGAAATTTGTATTCCTCGACAGGTTCCGGGGGCTCGGGGCTTTCGGGAGCTGCCGCTTGCTGCTGGGCTTTTTTAAGTTGCCGCTCTCGTTCTCGCATTTCCGCACTATGTAGATTCGGAATGATATCCTGCGGAGTAAATTTAGATTCCGGGCATAAAAATAACCTATGTGTTTTTCGGTAGGGGACAGAGAAGGCGATCTGCCCCCCGGCAGCATCCAGCTTTTTTATATGGGTTCCAAAATTGGTCAGATTTTCCGGATTCAGAGTATACACCGTGTCGACCCAGGGTCGTTCAATTTCGATTAAGCTGGGGTCAATCCGCAATAACCGCCGCTGTTTTGCAAGTCGGATGACTCGCCCGGTGCTCAGTTCATAGACCGTTCCCACGGTATCTATATTGGAAAAAAAACGCCCGCGAAATATGCGCTGCATACCACTGTGTGTGGCTCGGTAGAATAAATACCCATCATCGCTCTGCACCGGACTCCTCTCATCGATATTAGGGGTGCGAGTCAGTCGGTCTATGCGCTCAGCATCTGGCGTGAGATCTAAAAAAAACAGATCGAATCGATTCAGAGGAACACTCGTGTCTCGTCGCTGGGGGATAAGAAGCGAGTTCGGCCGGTTGGAACTAAAAAGTACCCCTTCCCGTTGGCCCAGTTTCGCATACCGGACATCCCGATTATCGAAATAATCCTCCGTCAGGCGTTCTAAATTTCGGTTGCGTAAAGTGAAGCGATATAAATCGACATACCCCATTTCCGAGGCAGATAATACTAACTCCCCACTACTTATAAAGTCAAAGGAGTAGATTTTTTCAATGGTGCTACTTATTCGAACGCGGCCCTCTTTTCCAGTGCGAAGATTCCAATACTGAAAATAGCGTTTATCCCGGCGCTCGTAAATCATGCCCAGAACCTGACCTGAAGGATTCCAGGCCAAAAGGGGATTGTCGGGGTCTGTGGGCTGAAAAGGATTGCGAAAGCCCCGCTTCAATTTCAATTCTCGCTCTCCTTTTTCGTCCCGAACGAAAACGCGGTATTTGCCAATATCCATGGTTACATAAGCGAGCGTATTCCCCGATGGATGCAAAGCTACAGCAGTATATGGCCGATCCTTGTTTTGGTCCTGTTCGATCTCACAATCGTCAGGCAAAGGCGTCCAGTAAGGTTCTTCTTCCGTAAAGCGGTTTACATACTTACTAAACGCTTTTTCAGCCAATAAATCTGGCCCGGTACCCAGACTGTATAAAAAACTCGTTTCTAAATCCCGATTGATGCGGTTGAGGTAGAGCAAATTGGCAAACACATCCCTACCGTATGTATCCTGAACGTACTTCCAAAAAATATGTCCAGCCATTTTAGGGTGATCCCGGGCCAGATCGAAAAAATTATCGTAATCATCAGTCAGTAGGTTTTGACGCAATGAATTGTCCAATTTAGGATACCACTCTTCCCCCATAAAGGAAACAATCCCCTGAGTATACCAAATAGGCAGGTCAGAGCTGACAGCATTTTGGACGAATTCCTGGATAGAACTTCCCACCTGCATTTGTTCTAAATAAATGCGTGTAATGCCTTCCCGGATTTGGCGTTTGAGCTCCCGGTGGTCACCCGTGTAATACACCAGCATCTTTGAGTCTACAACCTTAGTCTCCCCTGTCCTCGAACGGAATATCTCCTCATTGCCCAGGTTGCTTTGATTGAAGTCAACGAGGTCGGCATATACAATTAAATCGATTTTTTCATTAAAGCGATACTCCAGCCGACGCCGGATATCCTCGTTATTGACCTCAGCGAGTTGAGAAACTACGCTGGCAATTTCCCTCGCTTTTCCGTAATAGTAAATAATAAAATTGCGGCTCTCGTACTCATTCCAGTTCTTAAAATCGTCATTGTATTGCACGCGATTTTTACCAAATTCCTGCACCGTGCCCTGTCCGGCCATATGCAGTGCGCACAGCCAAAGGCCCATCATCAAAAGAGCCGGTTTTAGGTGGTATAAAAGTGGCCTGTTATTCGCCATGATTATTTTTTCTATTCGCCGCATATGCAATGTATGAAATCTTTGGCATTTTGATGGACTATCCCTGCCTCAATAGAACACCGCGTTCTGCTTTCAGTTGATAAAGTAGGAGGTGCCAGATAAAAAGGCAAAGCAATAAGCAAAAAAAATTATACATGCCATATGGCCACCTTGCAATTTGTATCTTTGTTTGCACACAAAAGATCGACCTCAGTATGCTTCATATCACATCATTTACCTTTAATCCCTTTCAGGAAAACACCTACGTTTTACATAACGACCAAAATGAAGCCTGGATTATTGATCCCGGTAATCAAACCCCAGTGGAGGATCAAAAGTTGATGAATTTTATCGAGGACAAAAACCTGAAACCCAGCCGTATCATCAACACACATGCACATCTCGACCATATTTTTGGCAATCAGGCTTTGGTCGAGGCCTACCGCATACCCGTTTATTTGCATAAGGGCGAGTACGACACCTACAAGGCCGCGCCTCAGGTGGCTCAAATGTATGGTTTGCCCCCCTTTGAAATTCCACCGGTGACTGAGTTCATCGATGTGGAGCAAACCATGCAACTGGGCGAAGAAATCTTTCAATTGCTTTTCACCCCCGGTCACTCTCCGGCTGAGGTAAGCTTATATCACGCTGAATCTCACAGTTTGATCGCCGGCGATGTGCTGTTTCGCGACAGCATCGGTCGTACCGATCTGCCGGGAGGAGATCACCCCACCCTCTTGCGTTCCATACGCGAGAAGTTCTGGCCGTTGCCCGATGAGACAAAAGTGTATTCCGGTCATGGCCCCCAAACAACTATAGGTTACGAAAAAGAAAACAACCCCTTTTTAAAATAAAATCCAAGCTCTATGAATATGCGAACCCTTATTCCCGGCACTTTAGAGACCCGCGATCTACATCAATATTTATTGGGTTGTGTAGCCCCGCGCCCCATTGCCTTTGTCAGCACTGTCGATGAAAACGGAAACAAAAACCTGGCGCCTTACAGCTTTTTCAATGCCTTTAGTTCCAATCCCCCCATCGTGGTCTTTAGTTCTAATCGAAAGGTGGCCGACAATACCACAAAAGATACCTTGCACAATATCAAAACTACAGGTGAGGCTGTCATCAATATGGTAAATTACGATATCGTCCGCCAAATGGCCGTCACCAGTATTTCCTTCGATTCCGGGATCAGTGAATTCGAGAAGAGTGGACTGACGCCCATCCCCGGGGAAACCGTAAAGGCGTTTCGCGTTAAAGAATCTCCCGCGCAGCTCGAAGTTAAGGTACAGGATATCATCACCCTGGGTGAGCACGGTGGCGCCGGTCATCTCATCATATGCCGCGTAGAGCAATTGCACATTCGGGAAAGTGTGATTGAAAATGACCGGATTAATCCGCATAAAATTGACCTCATGGGCCGTATGGGCCGCGCCTATTACTGCAGAGCCAGCGGAGATGCCATTCACACCATCATTCAACCCGTGATGAAAATCAGTATTGGATACAATGCCTTGCCGGACTCTATAAAGTACAGCAGCGTTTTGAGTGGAAATGATCTCGGTTTGTTGGCCGGTCTCGAAATAGCCCCGGGAGACGATCAAATCGCAGAGGTGAAGAACAGTCCCAAGGTTCAGGCCTCCCTTTCCACAGAAGACCCCGTCACTGCGCTACACCACCTGGCCAAGCTGTACCTGCGCGATGATGCAGATCGCAAACAGGCCGCTGCAATCCTTTGGTTGGCAGATAAATTGTAAAACTTCATATGCTTTTATTGTGAAATAACCTCAGAAAGCATTATATTAAGGCCAAACTACAAATTATGAGCATTTTAGGAATGATTGTTCTGGGAGGCATAGCCGGATGGTTGGCTAGCGTATTGTTTAAAGGAAAAGGCTCAGGCTTATTAGTGAATATTGTCATTGGAATTATTGGCAGTATCGTTGGGGGTTGGGTGATGAGTATCCTGGGCTTAGTTGCGCAAGGGACTATAGGTTCCTTCGTTACCGCAGTTATCGGTGCTATTATTTTATTAGCCATCGTCAGGGCCGTCCGGTCATAATCTTTTTGGGGTATCCCCCGAGGCGCCCATCGAATGCGCTCTAGGCCTCGCTGCGGCGCTCGAGGGCCGGGTCATCCGCTTGTAGTCCGCTAGCCGGTATTAGCCGGCCTAAGGCTGCGGTGGCTTCTTATGTCGCCTCCTCGCCAAAGGCCGGGCTACAGACCGTCTTCGCGTACTATCGCTGCTACCCCTTACCCATAATATCCCCTAGCTTTAGTGCAGATTGTTTGAGCCTTTGAAAAGCTCAGTGTAGTCAAGTATTATTTTTTGGCCGGGCACAAACAGCTAAAACAGCTGTCATATCATTTTGACATTATTTTTTCTCTGGGTCCCTAACATTTTCCAGCATAACTTTGAACGAAACAGCTATTGCCTGGCGCGCAGGCCCCGTGAGCGGGCGTAAGGGAGCGCAGCTGTATACGAGATCGCCTCGGCGATCTCGTGTACGGAACCCCTGCAGCACGCGACCCGGCCCTGGGTAAATGCATTATAGGGTCTCAAATGCAAAGCATGGGTAGGATAGATGATTTTCCTACAGGCTAAGGATTTTAGGGCCGGGACACGGCCTAATAATTAAGATAGCGCGGCATATCCTACTGACCAAAGGCCTGGCGATCCAGCGAAAGCGACCACTCAATTTTGATTTTTTTCGGGTCGGTCGCATTTCGGTTGCGAATGGCGATTTGGGGCTTGTTGATCTTGATGAGGAAGGAGTAGGGCGAACCCTCCTCGAGTACCGGAAGGTGGTTAAAAATGGTGCTTTTGAGGTGATCCACCATTTCTTGTGAAATGATAGCGTTTTCACCGGGCGTGAGGGAAATACTCAAATGAAAGGGGGGATGGGGCTGAGCTTTTTGCAATAGCTGTAGATGTACCAGTGTCTCTTTATAGTATTTGGGCAGCAAGGAGTCTTTGCGCACAGCACTTACGGCTTTTAGGTGAAAATTTCGGACGGTATCCAGGTTTTTTGCCTGTAAAAAGTAACACACAAAATCATTGAGCGGATCTTCCTGGTCCAGGGTCAATTCAATCGATCGGCCGATCTGCCAAATTTTTTGATCGGGGAGTTGCTTCTCTTCATTGGCGTTCCACTGCACCATGGGTGACAGCTCGTCCATCTCTGGACTTTTGATCCAGTACAACACTGCCAGTGAGGCGATCATAAGGAAACTGTAGATGAGCAGCGCCCGAAGTGGAGCGCTCGGTCGTTCCAAAGGTTCGTCCTTGTCTCGCTCGGAGGTGTCTTTAGTTAATTCAGCGTCTCCCTCTTCTTCCTTAATGAGTTGAAGGAGCTTGGAGGGGGTCTGGATTTTGATATACTCAGCTTCCTCCTTGAGTATAGAGAGAAGTTTTCGACCCTTCTGCGATTCGGACGCCAGAGTTTTTAGAACCTGGGCAGCCGTGATGGCACTGAGAAAGGCTAATACTTTGTCGAGATGCTGTGGATTGAGATCGCCGGTCGAGCTGAGTTGGCGAATCACGAGCGGGTGCTCCTCCGCCACGATAAATTGGTACACGGTCTTTACCTTTTCGGGAATGGCTCCGTCGCCTCTCCGAAAGAGCTCCAGCAGAATATCCGGCTGGTCAGCCCACTCTATTTCCATATTCTCCTCCTCAAAAAATGCAATAGCCTCTCGGGACTCCTCGCGGGAATTGATGCGTTTACTGAGAAGCCCGACCAAGGTAGGCACCAGATAAACACTGGCCTTTTCCACGCCGCTGGGATGGGAGTCCAGCCAGCTTTTGGCTTCGTTTTTAAGTAGGGTTTCCGTCTTGCTCTGAACCGTCCGGATGATGCTGTCCATAAGTTTAAAGATAAAAAAGTTTTACAGAATCTATCCGGTCGATGGAACTATGCCCAAGGTGGTGTCGTATTTTTATCATCGAATGGAGTTGTGTTAAAATGGATATTCGCCCCCTGCATGATCAGTCTGTATTTTATTTACATTATTATTAAGATGCCATTTCCTGGAATGAGGGAATGGATTTAGGTGCTTTCGAAGCCCGAGATGATAAAAAATACCATCGAGCTTGGAACACTTTCGGCTGAAGGATACACTCATGATTGAATTTTATTATTATTAATATTTATTTTATGATGTTTTTATGGACACTTTTAGTCAGCCTTTGTATTGAATATACCTTTTTGACAAATCCGCCGGAGGCTCAAGCCTGTATGGACCAGGACATGCATGTACAATTGCGCACATCTACAGCGACACGGCCGCAGCTCGCCGGAGTATTTACCACTAAAAATCGGGTGGAATGGTGCCGGGAGTCGGGCGAACTTCACCTGTATTCCCATGGGGTGCAGAAGTACAGTTTCCAGCTACGGTTTCGTACACATCCGACGAAAGGCCGTTGGCAGGCATGGGGCCAATGCACCAGTGGACGAAAAGTAAAGGTGGAAATGCATTTAGATGCCCAAGAGATGCATTGGCTTCGAATCGAGTATCCGGAGTATCGCTTTCTGCATATCTTTGCCATAGATGCGGACCAAATGGATGAGGCTTTGGGTAGAACGACCATCCCCGAGATCATGGTCAGTTCTGATTTTAACCTATTGATCCGGCAGCAGATGCGAGGCCGACTTGGCCCGGGCAAGAGGGAATAGAAGCAGGAATTCGATAGTGGGACACAAGTTTGGCGTTATAGATAAGGGAAAAAAGAAAAAGATTTATGATTCAATTGCCGGGTGTAGAACAGGAAGGGGAATTGCGCGATACCAAATTGATGGCGGATTGGGCTGCAGCTCGCTGGGAGGCGATTCAGGCTGACCGCCTTTCGAGCAAGGTGGATGATAGAGAGCTGATTGACCGGACGTACAAATTGTTGCAAAAGTTGACCCTGCTTGCTACAGAGGAAGAAGGTATAGAATTTCCGACGCTGTTTAGTCGGCTGGCCTATATGAAGTCGAGACATGAACTTTCGGGACAGCTTATTTTTGCATTACAGTCTTTCCGAAAGCAAGTGGAACAAAAAGGGGCGGAATATACCCCACCTGAATTACTGAGTCTGGGTCTCTGGAGCACGGCGATATTGATTCAGGAGCTTTGGGGACGACTGCCGGATTATACAGATGTTCGGATTTCAGAAGCGCCGGCACTTCTGAAGGAAAAGCGCCAGTTTGAAGAATACATTCCGCTCATGCGCGGAATGATCACTGGGCCTGGCACGGAAAAGGAGACCTTATTATTTATGGGAGATGAGGGCACAGCAAAAGAATATGTAGTGTGTTGGAATGTCGCTGAGCGGAATGAGATTTTCTCTCATAACATCAAAAAATTACTGTTGGCCGATGTTTTTCCCTACGCTTGCCATCTCTGGCATGTGGAAATGGACAGTGAAGGGAAGTTGTATCCACAGGCCTTTATTTTCGAGCCGGACTACTTGGTCAATGTTACGGCCATTGCCTCTTGCTTTGCAGCAGAAGGGGTTCAGATGCTTCCTTATTTTTTACAGAAATTTTTACCTCGGGAACCCAGCGCGCCACTGCTAAAAGGCCATATTGCCAATCACTTTTTCGATGGTTTGCTTCGGGATTCCGATGCAGATTTTCTGCCTTTGATTCAAGAGACCTTTCAACTGTACCCTTTGGAATATGCATTGCTGGATGAAGCTGAAATGCGGAAGGTGTATGCCGATGTCAAACAATTCTTTGCGGTGATCCAGTCCGTCATTAAGAATCAATTTCCGGATTTGCACATGCATCCCGATCGTGCGGTAATTGAGCCTTCGTTTTATCATCCCGATTTAGGTCTGCAAGGTCGATTGGACATGTTACAGTTGTCGGATCCCGGGAAGCCTGATCATATTATCGAGCTCAAAAGTGGATCGGTTTTTCGAGCCAATCGATACGGATTGCAATCTTCTCACTATGTGCAGACCCTTCTGTACGACCTCATGATTTCGCATGCCTTACCCAAAGACCCTAAAGCCCTGTCTTATATATTATATTGCAAAGAGGCCGAGCGCCCCCTGAGGTCAGCTCCGGTCGCTCGTGAGCAACAGGTAGAAGCCTTGCAACTCCGAAACCGAATAATTTTATGGGAGCAAATGCTGTCGCGCCTGACCGGAGTCCCTGAAGATATTCAAGTATTCAGCTACTTACATCCCCGCCAACATACCGTTGCCGGTTTTGTGGGCCGTGATCTCCACCGTTTTTCCTCCGTTTTTCAGGCTCTCAATGATGCGGAACAGGCCTATTTTGCGGCTTTTACAGGATTTATGGCACGCGAGCACTTACTCGCTAAAATAGGTCGGGATCAAAGTGACCGAAATTATGGTCTGGCTGCAATTTGGCGAGAGTCACTTTCTCAGAAGCAGGATCGTTTTGGGGTCTTGAACGCATTGGAACTAAAAGCGCACCGCCGGGAGAAAGAACATGAATTGGTCTTTATCCGATCAGAGCAGACAGACGCTTTGGCCAATTTTCGGGTCGGGGATATCGGGGTGCTCTACCCTGAGAAGAAAAGTCATTTACCGACGAGGGGGCAGGTTTATAAATGTTCGATTATAGACATGAATGCCGAAGAAGTCATTATCCGGCTCCGCAACTGGCAGTTGGATGATCGGCAGTTCATTCCCGGTAGCCGGTGGAATGTAGAGCACGATATGCTGGACAGCAGTTTTTACAAGTCCTTCCAAAATTTATTTTTATGGGCATCGGCACCAACCGCTCAGCGCAATCTGTATATGGGATTGCGTCCCCCGCAACAGTCGGACTCAGTAGACAATCACACCATAGATCGGCCATCGATCATGACGGACCAACAGTTTGAAATCCTTCGAAAAATGGTGTGTGCGGAAGATTATTTTTTATTGTGGGGCCCACCGGGGACCGGGAAGACTTCGGTGATGTTGAAATACTTTGTGGAGCACATCTTAAAAAATACAGAGGAACGCTTGCTGCTTCTAGCCTACACTAATCGTGCAGTGGATGAGATCTGTCACACCCTGGAGGAAATTCGTGTGGAGGGCGAGATCCCCTATGTTCGGATTGGATCTACCTATGGCGTGGCGCCCGAGTACAGACCCCGTTTACTTCAAAAGCAAATGGTCCACCTGGATAGTCGGTCCGAATTGAAGGCCTTTTTGCCCCGGCAGCGCATTTATACAGCTACAGTGTCGTCCTTTATGGGCAAGCGCCATTTGTTGGATTTGGTTGATTTTGATCGCGTAGTTATAGATGAAGCCAGCCAGCTTTTGGAGCCTATGATGGGTGGAATTATTCACGATTTTAAACGGGTGGTTATGATTGGAGACCATCGACAATTACCAGCCGTAGTGCAGCAAGCGCCGGGGATGACTCGGGTGCGTCCTGAGCGTCTTAGAAAAATGGGCTTTCGGGATTTAGGTGACTCCTTATTTGAACGTCTTTTTCGGAAAGTTCAGGAAAAGGGCTGGTCTCATGCCTATGATCAAATCTCTTTTCAGGGCCGCATGCATCCTGACATTATGAAGTTTCCGGCGCAACACTTTTACGATGGAAAATTGAGAGTTTTGCCTGTATTGAAAAAAACGGATTCTACTTTTTCGGCGGATCATCTCTCTCCCACTCTTTCCTTTTTATCTCGAGAACGGATGGTCTTTTGGGGCTCCTCAGTTCGGGAAGAAGAACTGCTATCTAAGACCAATCGGGATGAGGCTCGAAAAGTTGTGAATCTCATTGCCCAGTATCAACAAATATGGGCAGACCAGAGCCTCGACTGGAGTTCGTCGACTCTAGGAGTGATTACGCCTTTTCGAGCACAGATCGCGCAGATTAAGAAAGAGCTTTGGGATTCGAAGATTGAAAATCCAGAGCTGATCAATGTCGATACCGTGGAGCGATATCAGGGCAGTGCTCGCGACATCATCGTAATGAGTTTGTGTATCAATCGGCCTGATCAGTGGGCGTCAATTTGCTCGGTAAATACCGAAGGTGTAGACCGGAAGTTAAATGTCGCGATCACCCGCGCCCGAAAGCACTTTGTATTGATCGGCCATGAGAGGCATATTGAGAATCAAGCCTTGTACGCTCAGTTGGTAGACCAGATGGCCCGGTATGAGACGAAGAAAAGATAGGATAGAGGATCAGGACGCCATTTTTCGGCTTTATAAACAGGCATTTTTGGCTTCGCAAACCCACAGATCCCTTTTTACTTTATCAGTGATAAGCGACCGTTGAATGAATAAGGGTAGAAAAAGGCATAAAATTGCAACAAATCACCCCCGTATTTTTTTCCATGTCTATTAGCATCTGATTATACCATAAAACATTCCAGCAAATGCGTAGAGCGGCGATCATTAATATTGGAGACGAAATTTTACTGGGTCAAATCGTCAACACCAATGCATCCTGGATGGCAGAGAGTTTATCTGAAATTGGTGTACAGGTAGTTTCTCATCAGGTCGTTGCTGATGATGCGGAGGCTATCCGGAGTGCTTTGGATTTAGCCCAGAAGCAGGCGAGTTTGATTTTATTGACGGGGGGATTAGGTCCCACAAAGGACGATATCACTAAAAAAGTACTTGTTGATTATTGTGGGGGCGAAATGGAATTGGATACAAGCTTGTACGAACGATTGCAAATGTATTTTCGGAAGTTGGGTCGGGAAGCTACTGAGGCCCACCGATTACAATGTTACATGCCCACAGAAGCAGAGCAGCTCAATAATAAAATGGGGACAGCTCCGGGTATGTTTTTTCAGCAGGGAAAAAATTGGATTATTTCGCTGCCCGGTGTTCCCTATGAAATGAAATATTTGATGACGGAAGAGGTGCTTCCTCGATTGCAAAAAGAAAGGGTGGGCCAGCATTTAAAGCGGGTTACACTTTTGACTGTCGGTCGGGGTGAAAGTCAGATCGCGGAGTATATAGAAGACTTAGAGGATGCTTTGCCTGACCACATAAAGCTAGCCTACTTGCCCCATTTAGCTCGAGTCAGGTTGCGATTGACTGCGACTGGAGAGTCTCCCGATACGTTGACGAAAGAACTTGACTATTGGAGAGAGGCCCTGTCAGAAAGGCTAGGTGACTTAGTTTATGGATACGATCAGACCGAGCTGTCGGAAGTGATTCAGGCTGAAATGCTGAAGCGCAAACTGACGTTGGCCACTGCTGAAAGTTGCACCGGAGGTAACGTGGCACGTGAGATCACAAGCAATCCGGGTTCTTCGGGCTATTTTGTAGGCGGCCTGATTCCCTACAGTAATGAAATGAAGCAACAAATTTTGGAGGTTCCTAAAGATGTTCTCCAGCAATATGGCGCGGTGAGTGAGCAGACCGTTCGAGCTATGGTTAAAGGGACATTAAAACGATTGGGTGCAGACATTGCGATAGCCACATCGGGCATAGCCGGTCCCGGGGGCGGGACAGCCGAAAAGCCGGTCGGCACCGTTTGGATCGCCTGTGGTAATGCAGATCACACCATCGTAAAGCGCCTGCAATTGAATAAGAATCGAAAATTAAACATCGAGTATAGCACAATTTGGACACTGAATTTGATTCGCCGCTTTTTAATGGCACTTTAATTCCTTATTTTTGTCCCACCTAAAGATAGGAATTGACAACACACGAATAGATATATAATTATGGCATCATATGATTTGGTCATGCCCAAAATGGGAGAAAGTATTATCGAGGCTACCATCCTCAACTGGGTCAAGGAAGTAGGAGACAGCGTCGAGGTCGATGAAACCATACTCGAAATAGCTACAGATAAAGTAGATTCCGAAGTGCCTTCTCCAGTAGAGGGTACAATTAAAGAAATTTTATTTCAGGTCGATGATGTCGTTCCAGTTGGAGAGACCATAGCGGTCATCGAAACGGATGCCTCAGAGGCTTCTGATGGAGCATCTGAAAGCGAATCAGGAGAAAAGGAACCAGAGCCGGCTCCTGATACAGAAAAGGAAAAGCCGAGCCCGGATCCATCCGTGAGTTCCCCGGCCACTGCAGGTGGAAGTTCTCCTGATTCAAAACCCGCAGAGGAAGCGAGTTTACGTCCGGGACAAAGTGATCGCTTTTATTCACCATTGGTTCGAAAAATTGCATCAACCGAAGGCATCTCGAAAGAAGAACTGGATACTGTACCCGGAACGGGTCGCGAAGGGCGAGTCACAAAGCACGATATTCTTCAGTATTTGGAAAACCGGGGATCAGCTCCTCAACCGCAGCAAGCGTCTCAGTCGAAAGAGGCAAGTTCGGCTTCCGCTGGAGCAGCATCAGAACCGAAATCACCGCCGGTAGCCATTGGGCAGGACGATGAAGTAGTCGAAATGGACCGCATGCGGAAGATGATTGCAGAACACATGGTTCGATCGAAACGAACAAGTCCCCACGTGACTTCGAATGTGGAGGTAGATGTAACAAATTTGTTTAATTGGAGAAATAAAAATAAAAAGCGGTTCCAGGAAAAATACGGAACCAAGATTACTTTCACACCGATCTTTTTTGAGGCGGTGTGCAAAGCTTTGCGCGACTTTCCAGGCGTAAATGTTTCAGTCGACGGTACCCAGATCATTTATCGCAAACATATTAATATAGGAATGGCAACAGCTTTGCCATCTGGCAACCTAATTGTACCTGTCATCAAAGATGCCGACCACTTAAGTCTGGTAGGACTGGCAAAAAATGTCAATGATCTGGCTGGTCGGGCGCGAAATAATGAATTAAAGCCCGATGAATTGCAAGGCGGAACTTTTACGGTTACGAATGTGGGGACATTTGGAAATGTAATGGGTACGCCTATTATTTTCCAACCGCAGGTTGCCATATTGGCTACAGGAGCCATTCGGAAGAAACCGGCTGTCCTTGAGACAGAACACGGCGATGTCATTGCGATTCGACAAATGATGTACCTATCATTATCATACGACCACCGCGTGGTAGATGGTGCTTTAGGCGGCACTTTCTTGCGTGAAATTGGCCGAAATCTCGAGGCGTTTGATCCAAATCGGGAGATATAATTTTGTAAAGGGATGCGAAAGCTGTTTTATATATGGGCACTGATGATACCGGTGTCCATGATTTTGTGTGCACAATCGCCGATGGACCTCCGAAAGGCGGGAAGTGTCGCATGCGAAAACGGTGAATTTACCCGAGCCATTCAATATTATCAGGATTATATAGAGTTGACTGGAAATCGGTCCGAAGTAGCTTTAGCTTTAGCGGAGGCTTATTATCATCGCGGGTTTTATGCGGAGGCTTCCGAAGAACTGTTTTTTTTACGCGAACAATCCCAGTCCATCCCTCCGGATGTTCTTTGGTGGGAGGCACGCGTTTTACATGCGCAATATCGGTTCTCAGCAGCAGCCGAGCAATATAAAACCTATTGGAAGTTTGTTTCCTCCGATGATCAACGGCGTGCGGAGCGCGCATTAATCGACTGCGAGCAAGGGCAATTGCTTCGAACACAGGGTAAACGTGCTTTTGTGCAAAACATGGGCTCTCATATCAATTCTAGCAGAGATGAATTGGCTCCCATTTATCACTCTCTTGAAGGTCAAGAAGGAGTAATCTACTCTTCAAAGGATCAAGGTGATAGTAATCTTTATACCGGTGGATTCTCTCCTTATTTTGTGGGGAATCTGTCTGAAAAGCCAAAATCTCTATCTGATCATTCGATAGGAGAGGGCTTAGTATATGCAGTGGATACATCGAATGAAGAGCTGATATTTTTTTCCGGTAATCGCTGGCCTTATGGAGATATCATGAGATCTGAGAAGTCTTCCGGTACTGAGCGCGAAGAAAAAGTAAAGCACTTTACAGGCCCATCTCACGGGAAGTATGGTGACACAGATGTGTTTTGGACATCCGGAAATTGCATTTTGTTTGCGGCGCAAATGAAGAATGGGGAAGGGGGTTACGATATCTACAAGAGTTGTGAATCCATCGATGGATGGAGTACGCCCGAGTTACTTCCCGGTCAAATCCATTCAAGCTGGCACGAACGAAGTCCGAGTATACACCCCAATGGAGAGATCTTATTTTTCTCCTCAGATCGTTCTGGGGGTGTCGGGGGGTTTGATATTTATTACAGCGAATGGGATGGAAGGGCATGGGGGCCGCCTCAAAATCTTGGAATTGGTGTCAATTCTCTACGAGACGAGCTTTTTTTTCGTTGGGGTGGGGATGAATATACGGCCTATTTTGCATCTGACCGGCCAGGTACGTTGGGTGGTTTTGACTTGTTTCAAGCTTACTTTAAAGAACCGTTCGCCAAAAACGTGGAGGATGATCTGGTTTTGAGTCCGGATGAAAATAGTCTTCAATTCGGCGCATCTTCCGACCCCGATATTAAGCAGCCTTTGTTTTTTAAAGACCTGGATGCGATGATATCTTCTGACCAACAAGATTATTTGCGAAAGGTGGCTGCATTTTTGACTGAGTTTCCCGATACCGAGGTCCATTTTTTGTGCAGGTCCCGGTACGAGGGCCCCAAGAAGTACGATTTGTTTTTCTCTTTGAAAAAGGCACGACAAGTAGCAAAAGAATTGAACGCATTGGGTGTGGCTTCAAAACGTATTCACTTGACAGCTGCCGGCAAGGGAAGTAGTAGTGTCGTTTCGAAAGAAGTTAAAGAATATACCTATCGGTTAGATTTAGTGTTCTCTGACATGGACCAATACACCGAAGAGCAGAACACGCTTTCATCTTCAGCTTTTAATAACCGCTTGCATCAATCAGACTTTTTTTACCTTGCAGCCGATAGTTTACTTGCTGGCTTAACCTATAGTGTCCAAGTTGCAGCATTTCAGCGTATCTTTGAAGGGGAAGTACTGGAGTCTTATCAATGGCCCATGGTGAAAACCCGCCTGGATAAAGAGGTGAACCACTATACCGTTGGCATTTTTACGACCTATCGTGAGGCAAAAAATTTGCGGAAGCGGTTATTGGCATCGGGCTATAAAGGCGCCTTCATCGTGGCCAAAATTGATGGCATCCGAAAAACGCGAGGACAACTGCATCCATTGAAGCATAAATTTAGAGATTTGACATCCTATATTTATGTGGACTAACTGAAATCATATACATGAAAAATATTCCATTTATTCGAGAAAGTATCCGCAACTTAAAAACGGTGGGTACTATTACTAAAAGCTCTCGAGCTTTGTGCAAGGGGATGGCTAAGGAGGTCGATTACAGTTCAGCAAAAGCTATAGTCGAATTAGGAGCTGGAGATGGAGTCATTACCAAACATATCCTTAAGGCGATGGCCTCGGATGCTCGATTATTGGTATTTGAAGTTAATAAATCTTTTTGCGATCAACTTCGGTCAATTGAGGATGAACGTCTCATCGTTGTTCAGGACGGAGCCGAGCGATTGAAACATTATTTAGAGAAACATGATTTCGGGAAAGTGGATGCCGTGGTTTCGGCCATTCCTTTTGTAATTTTCTCAGATGATGAAGCCCGGCATATTATCACGGCCTGTCGCGACCATATGAAAAAGGGAGCGCCGTATATTCAGGTGCATTACTCCTTAGTGGCCCGAAAGATGTATCGGGAGATTTTCGGAAATGTTAAGACTAAATTTATACCTTTTAATATTCCCCCAGCCTTCGTACTCACCAGTCAGGTTAATGGAGAAGGAACGCCCGAAACTGTGATAACCGATGAGACTAAAGCATAATTACTTTGTCAAGGCCTAAGTATCGCATGCTGTTGTCAATATCCTTTGAAAGGCCTAAATAATAACCCCCACCGCCTGCACCACAAAGTTTGAGGAGGTGAGGCCCATCGTCTACTAACATTTCGGCCCAGATTTCTTTTACACCGTCAATGATCATGGGTTCAAAATGAGAGAACTCGAGTTGACTGATGGCTTTAAACTCGTCCCACAGTTTCTTTTTGCCCCGAAGAGTGTATGAGATCGCCTTTTGATTTCGCTCAATCA
>Ga0102943_1001135_pt1 | contig 16889 bp, 14 predicted proteins | sample SalPonC_black_MG_FD_78174 | JGI IMG/M metagenome (GOLD analysis project Ga0102943, IMG submission 78174) | Salt pond soil microbial communities from South San Francisco under conditions of wetland restoration - Salt Pond MetaG... | ecosystem: Environmental > Aquatic > Marine > Intertidal zone >...
ACGAAGCTTTTTTAATTCAGTAAGGAATCATGTGGTATGTTTATATCATAGAAAGCCAAGAGAAAGATTGGAAGTACGTTGGCATAACCGATGAGCTGAAGAGTCGGTTCCGAAAGCACAATCGTAGGGAAGTCCAGTCCACTAAGCATTATCGCCCGTTTATTTTAGCTGCTTATGTAGCAGTAAGAGATAAGAAAAAGGCCGTTGCTTTGGAGAAATATTTTAAAACTGGTTCCGGGCGTGCAATATTAGAAAAAAGAATTTTATGATCATTTTGAATCCCTCCCTCTTTTAATCGACGAAGCCTTGGCATAGTCGATCCGCTCAACTACGCTAAAGCTTCGTTGAGCAAGCCAATGTTGAGCTTGCCGCGAAGCTTTTTTTATTTCAAGAGTATCTCTTCCACAAACGAGAAATCAAAAGTTTTAGAATTTTCTTCACTGCCAGTTCTTGAAGGCCCGGGCCAATTTATTTCGTGCATCAGTAAAAATCACAAACCTTAAACATTAGACTTTAGAACCTTGGACCTCTAAACCTCAATAGTTAAACCTCTGCCGTGTAAAAGCCTTTACTGGTTCACCATTCTGGCGGGCTGGGCGAAATCTCCACTGCATAGCCGCTCTCAATACGGCATCCATCAGTCCATATTGAACATAATCGAGCTGCTCATAGTCACTTCCGCCTCGTTCGTATAGCCGGATCTCCATAATACTTACCTCCTCCACTTCTCCCTCCTGGTCTACCAGGAAATTGACAATCATTTCCAGCCGGCCTTTGTATTCCTCGGGAACTTCTTTGGGAGCTGTTGCTTCTACAATGTGTACAACAGAGGGCGGAATCTGGGGATTACCGACAATCCGATCTTCGTTACCGCTTAAAGCAGTACCCGTACCCTCTTCAGGTAATGGCAGTGTTTCAAGATCCAGCTCAGTTTCAAAATCCAGCTCCTCCTCAACGATTACATCATCCGGAACCGGGACGGGGGTCTGGGGTTTCGGCGGTGGCGGTGGTGATGACTGCTGGCGCGTGATTTGGATATCTTCCAGTGCAACGACATCGTCTTGTTCAACCTGAACGTCAATTTTGGGCTCATAAACAGTTTCGGGCCAGAAACGAATCAATAAAATCATTGAAAGCTCTACAAAAATGATAGAAACCAGCACCAAATTACGATAGTGCCTGTCTGAGAGACGCCTGTTTTTTTTCTGATGATTTTCTTTCGTCACCGTTTATGCCTGGTTGATTTTGATAAACATACAAATGTGCATTTTACTATGCATAGAACGGATAACGTGCTGATTCCTGATAAAATTTGGTTTTAATTTTATCGGTGTTTCTGTAAAGCCCGTCGTATAAAACCGTCATGTTCCTTCAGTTTCTGATGCGCTGTTTTTTTGTCAACATCTGTTAGCGCCATCAGCAAAGCAGTTTTTACATGATTATCCGCTGTGTCGAGCAGTTTTGATGCTTCGCTATAATCAACACCGGAAAGGCTCATAACAATCCGCTTGGCCCGCTCTTCGAGCTTTTTATTGGTGAGCTGCAAATCAACCATCACATTTTCATACACTTTTCCGAGACGGATCATCGCCCCCGTGGTAAACATATTCAGAATCATTTTTTGAGCTGTTGCGCTTTTCATTCGGGTGCTTCCCATCAACACTTCGGGCCCCACAGGAACGGCAACTAAATAATCCACTTCAACTTCTACTTGTTCTTCCGAAACAGTTGTAACCATTATCGTTACGCAACCGATGGATTTAGCCTGTTTGAGTGCACCGTGAACATAAGGAGTACGCCCGCTTGCGGCTAAACCGATCACAACGTCTATGTTGGTAACGTTTAAACGTGTCACCTCATCCATCCCGACCTGTTCGCTGTCCTCGGCACCCTCCTGGGCAACGAACATCGCTTTATTCCCCCCGGCTATGAAACCTTGTACGACCTCAGGATTGGTCCCGAACGTGGGCGGGCATTCAGCAGCATCAAGTACACCGAGACGTCCGCTGGTACCCGTTCCAAAATAGAGTATTCGACCCCCGATCTTTAATTTTTCAACAATGGAGTCGATCGCCTCGGCGATTACATCCAGTTTTTCCTCAACGGCATGAGCTACCTTTTTATCCTCATCGTTTATGATTTGTACGATGGTCCTGGAATCGGCCAGATCGATCTCGTTGCTGTTCGGGTTTCGCTGTTCGGTAAGTAGTTTTTCGAGCTGGTTAAATAATTTTTGGTTTGATTTCACTGAACTGCTTTTCGTTTTTTCCACCAGACACTTTCTTCAATTACCGTACCCGATGGTTTTGATTTTGTTGATGATTGTTCATCTCTAAACCTGAGTACCGAAGATACAATTGCAGCCAGTTTTTTGTCAGTGAAATCTGAAATATTATCCGGAGTGAAATGATCAGGCACAAAATGTGTGTCGTACTGCCCCTCTCGAAATTTCTCGTGCTTCAGCGTAAATTGACAAAACGGGATTGTTGTGCGTACCCCGGAGATCTCATATTCGTCCAGTGCTCGAAGCATACGATCAATTGCCTTTTCTCTATCGTTGGCAAATGTACAAAGCTTGGAAATCATGGGATCGTAATAAATGGATACATCTTGCCCCTCTTCTATACCCGCATCAACACGTATGCCCGGACCTGCAGGAATTCGATGACGGTGAAGGGTTCCCGTGCTTGGTAAAAATTTGTTGGAGGGATCTTCAGCATAAATACGGCACTCCACGGCATGTCCACGTTTTTTGATATCCTCTTGTTTGAAAGGTAACTCTTTACCTTCGGCAACATCTATCTGGAGCGATACCAGGTCTAAACCGGTAATCAATTCTGTAACGGGATGCTCTACCTGGAGACGGGTGTTCATTTCAAGGAAATAGAAATTCATATATTTGTCCACAAGAAACTCCACGGTTCCGGCACCAACATAATTACAGCTTTTGGCAACGGTACATGCAGCATCTCCCATCTGCTTGCGAAGTTCATCAGTCATAATTGCCGAAGGGGCTTCTTCGATTACTTTTTGATGGCGCCTCTGCACAGAACACTCCCGTTCAAACATGTGTACAACATTTCCATGCATATCTGCAAAAACCTGGAACTCAATATGCCGTGGTTCTTCAAGATATTTTTCCACAAACACACGGTCGTCCCCGAAAGCGCTCCTCGCCTCCGATTTTGCTGCTTTTACACTGCTTTCGAACAGATCTTCATTGTGAACAATTCTCATTCCCTTACCACCACCACCGGCTGCGGCTTTAATCAAGACCGGGTAACCAATCTCTTTAGCAATTGTTTTCGCCTCCTGGATATCTTCCATGGCTGATTCCGTTCCCGGAGGAAATGGAACATCGGTCTTTGCCATCAGTTCTCGGGCTTTTGTTTTATCGCCCATCATCTCTATTGCATAGGCTGTGGGGCCAATAAAATTGATGTTATTTTCCTCGCAGAGATTAGCAAATGTTGAGTTTTCACTAAGGAAACCATACCCCGGATGAATAGCATCGGCACCCGATTCTTTAGCTACCTCAATTATCTTCTCCATCTTCAGGTAACTCTCGGATGATGCCGCCTCGCCAATATGATACGATTCGTCTGCTGCCAACACGTGAGGCGCAGTTTTATCGGGTGTAGAGTAAACACTAACAGTTTCAATTCCCTTTTCTCTGCAGGAACGAATCACTCGAACTGCAATTTCTCCCCGGTTTGCAATGAGTACTTTCTTAATAGAAGCCATAATATTAGAACAGGTTTTTTTAATCTTCAGAGCTGTAATTGGAGATTGTCTTGATCCGTCTGAGATTTCCGACAATATTTATTTTTAAGATCTCAATTTTTCACTCTCTTCATTGAAAAATAGTAAAAAAAAGATCAACAGTAAGGATAATTGAGAAAAAAAGATCAGCTTTTACGAATCAAGAATCCGTTTTCAACTGGTAGATAATTTTAGGTAAGATTGAAAACTTCTCAGTTGCATTCAGATAGGCACGTTGATTGAAAACCTGGTACTGATTCTCCTCAATTTTGTTCAAAATACGGCTGTAATTTTCCCGGGCAAGAAGTACAGGTAGCCGGCTATCACGATTCAGCATGGGAATTCCCTTGTCAGCTTCTATATAATACTGACGTGCTCGATCTATTTGAAACTTCATAAGGTCAATAAATCTTCCGGATAATTTTTTACTGAACATTTCATCTTCACTTACTTTGAAACGTTCTAAATCCTCTCTTGGGATATAAATTCGTTCCCTGTCAAGATCTTCACCCACATCTCTCAAAATATTTGTTAACTGCATGGCAATTCCCAGTTCCACAGCGTGATTAATTGCCTGGGGATCTTTGTATCCAAAGATTTCTGATGTCATCAAACCCACAACCGATGCAACCTTGTAGCTGTATTCGTAAAGCTCCTCAAACGTATCGTACCTGTTTTTAACAAGGTCCATTTTTACACCGTCGAGGAGTGTTAATGGGTGCTCGAGTGAAATATTATACCGATTTAAAACATCGGCGAAGGCAATAAGAACACTGTTTGTTTGCTCAGCTCCACGATAGGCGCCAATCAGTTCTACACGGAATTTTTCCAGTTGGTTTATGACATCTGCACGACTTTTTTTCGCTTTGAAAGGATTGTCTTCATTCTCATCTACAATATCATCCAGTGTTCGGCACAGGCCATAAATGGCAAATATTCCTCTCTGCTTGTGATAAGGGAGGAAACGAGTAGCCATATAGAATGTTTTGGCATGTTTCCGTGTGATACTCCTGCAGTGAGCATATGCAAACCGGAGCCGGTTATCTTCTATCTCTGAGATTACAGCTTTGTGAAAGCTGGTTTTTTCATAAATAGGCCGGATTAGAGAGTATGGAATTTTAATAAGATCTGTCATGTAAAAATCTCGAACATTTATTTATCTAATGCCAGAAGTATTATAAAAAGTTCCTGAAAATTAATAATTACGTTAAATATCTTTTTTTCCTTTATTTTAAGATTGAATAAAATGCACTCTATTCCTTAAAAAAGATGTGCAAAGCTTATTTTGTTATTAATTGAATTGGTGAACTATGAAATCTAAAAATAAAAAGATAACCATTTATCAGGTTGCACAACGAGCAGGAGTTGCAATCTCTACGGTATCGAGAGTTTTAAATAATTCACCCAACGTTTCTGAAAAAACCAAAGAAAAAGTAAATGAGGCAATTAGTGAGTTGAATTTTCGACCTCAGGTTAGTGCCCGAAAACTTGCCAGCCGGGAACCCCAAATGCTGGCTATTGCAGTCCCATCATTTACCACTCCATACTATAACGAAGTTTTGAAAGGTGTTAAAGATGAAATCCAGGATATGGACCTGGATATTGTGATTTATAATACGGGATCAAAAAATCCCAAAGAAGGAGTTGAAAACTTCTTTGACCGGGGAACAGCAGATGCCGTGATTACTATCAGTATTGATGTTACGGAAACTGTTCATCAGCAACTGCAATCGTCCGAAATTCCTGTCGTATTGATTGGGAGTTCTCATCCATCCTACAACTATTTTGAATTAAATAATCGAAAAGGTGGTTTTTTGGCCGGCGAACACCTGATTAAACAGGGTTTCAGCCGTTTGGGGATGATCAAACCGGTTCTTAATAACAAATCTTCACAGGAACGAGAAGCAGGTTTCATGGAAGCCTTGCGTGAGTTTAAAATGCCAATTGAAAAGAAATTCTTCATCTCCGGGGAGAGCACCAAGCATGCAGGTTATACAGAAGAAGCCGGTTTTGAGGCCATTTATACCTATGAAAAAATGGGTGACTTCCCGGATGCAATTTTCTGTTCGAATGACACTCAGGCAATTGGTGCTTACCATGCTTTGTCAAAATTGGGAATGAGAATCCCGGAAGATATCGCCATTATGGGATATGATAATATCAAATTTACCAAATACCTGGATCTTACTACGATCGATCAGAAAATGTACTCAGTGGGTGTTTCTGCAACAAGACGTCTGGCTGAAATTATTCGACACGATCCTGTTGAGAAAATTCAGAAAGTGATTGATCCTATACTTGTTCCCAGAAATTCTACAAAAAACGTGAACAGCTAACCTCAGATGAACAAGCAGGAAGCACTCGAGCATTGCATCACATCTACAAATGTAAAAGGTCCCGGCGAACCATACCGGGGAAAAGTTCGGGATGTCTACTCTCTTAAAGGTGATTTGCTGGGAATCGTTGTATCAGACCGAATCTCAGCGTTTGATCACATCATGAAGCAGGCTATTCCCTTTAAGGGACAAATTTTGAACCAACTGTCTGCTTTTGGTTTTTCAAAGGTTGAAGATATCATGCCCACCCACGTTAAGGAAGTTCCCCACCCAAACGTGATGATTTCAAAAAAATGCGAACCGATTCCGATTGAAGTTGTAGTAAGAGGTTACCTGACGGGGCACGCCTGGCGGGTGTATAAATCCGGGAAACGAGAGCTATGCGGCGTTACTCTTCCGGGAGGCATGAAAGAACATGATAAATTTCCTGAACCGATCCTCACTCCTGCCACTAAAGCCAAAGAGGGACACGATGAGGATATTTCCGAAAAAGAGATCCTGGACCGTAAGTTTGTTGTCCCGGAACGTTGGGAGGAAATTCGCGAAAAAGCTTTTCAACTTTTCAATAGAGGTACTGAAATTGCTGCCAGACAAGGTCTTATTCTTGTTGATACAAAATATGAAATGGGATTACATGACGGTGAACTTACCCTGATTGATGAAGTTCACACTTCTGATTCTTCCCGATACTTCTACCTGGAAGGATATGAAAAGCGACAGAAAAAAGGCGAACCACAAAAACAACTTTCCAAAGAATTTCTAAGAGAATGGCTTATGGAGAAAGGCTTCCAGGGTAAAGAGGGCCAAACTCTGCCGAACCTTCCTGATTCGTTTCGTTGGAGTATCTACCAAAGATATGCCGAACTGTTTGAAACATTATCGGGAGAGCAATTCAGACCGGTAATCGTAAAGAATATCGATAAGGAACTGGAAGAAATTTTTCAGCGGTATTTATAAGAATTAACTTAGAATAAAAGACTCTGCAATTTTAATGATGAGTCATTTAAATTCTTACAAGTATTATCCTGGTACAGCCAAGTCCTGATAATTCGACTACGTTTTGGTCATTCTATAAGAATAATTTCTATAGTATCTCAGCCGGAATTTCTTCAATTTGTTGAATCTGAATATTCCTGTAAAAAATTTCAGCCCCCTCTGATTGAAGTTGAATCTTACCTTTTCTAAGCGGTTGAAGAGAACCATTATCATTGTATTGTGAATTATAGATTCGCATATTCACATGGCCATTTACAACGTGAATACTATTTCCATCCACGGTGTAGATTTCAACGGTATTCCATTCCCCCATAGGACGTTCATGATCCTCATTGTGATTACAAACAGCAGTCCTCACATCAAAGAGTAGTTTCTCTGAATTTTCATCATAATAAAACTCATCACCGGACTTACGTGCCGGTATACGGGCCGACGTTGTATCAACTGCTATAAAATCACCGGTATTATCTACCATCACCTGGCATTCCAGTGATTTCATCCATACTCCGCCCCAAGCACCTTCTTCTCCTATTGAATGATATAAAATTCCACTGTCCATTAGCAGATCTTCTCGAGGCGGGTATTTCTCGTCTCCCCACTTAAACTGTAGTCGTAAATGATAATTTTCATACTCCTCTTCGGTAACAAGTATTCCAAATGTTTCACCTGATATGCGAATGACCGGTTCATTATCCTCTTCAACAACTGTAAAAACCTGTAATGGATCACTATTTAAACCAATTGGCTCAATATAGTTTCCTTCATCATCACGTGGAATTGAGGGCACTTCAGAAGTTGGTTCAGGCCTTCTTTGATAGGTATACCAACCTGTCAGATCTTCCCCGTTGAACAAGGAAATCCACTCCGTTTCTTGTTTCACATCCTCTCCATTTGGGAAAATACTTATAACGGAAGGGACAAGAATAAAGATGAATAATACCAGCAATAGATTTTTCATATCTCAAGTGATTTTTATTCTGATTAATCTTCTCTAAGATAAAAAGAATTTCCCCGGATAACTTTCAATGCTTTAAATTAACTCATGCTTATTTGTAATTTTTCAGTGGACTCGTGAGTAAAGTTGGTAAAAATTTCAAGTTCCAGTTTCTTGGCTTCACCTTGAGTTGCCTCTTCAATTGAATAGTGCCTCTCTCCAACCAATCCAACACCAAGTATCAGGAACAATCTGTATCTGTTATGGAGTCGCGTCAGGCTTAGATTAATCTTTAGTAAGTCGCCTGTAAATCGGAAACAAGAATTGAGTTAACTACAGTTTTCCCGATCTTTGTGCCCATTCCGGTTACAAAATTATTTTGGAGAGATCACGATTCTAAATCACGTTTTGCGGCAATAAATGCTGTGTGGTATTGTACCTTAACCCGGCCTTTCTCTTGCTCTAGCCAATAGTCATTCAACAGGTTCAACTGTTTAATCGAAAGTGAGCTGTTATTAAAATTGGTTGAAGAACCAAGATTTTTCAGGTGTCGAAAGAAATCAAAAACAGAGCTGAATGTTTCGATCATATCATCTTCATAATAATCTACCTGGAAAGGCCCCATCGATAGATTAATAACTACTTTTTCAAGATCCGGAAGCGTATTGCCGGTATATGGAATTCCGAGATCGAGACAATATTGCCTCCAGTTTGAAAATGACTCACTAGCGGGAAATGAGATCAAAAATATGCCACCCGGCTTAAGTGAAGTAGCAATCTTTGATAAGGTCTGTGCAGGATGTTTAAACCAGTGTGAAACGTAATTACCGGTAACTAAAGCATACATGATTTCATCGAAATCAGCCTTTTCAGCATCCAGCGTACGAAATGAGGTGTTACCTGTTTCCGAAAGTTGTTCTCTGCAAAATTCCACCATCTCTTCAGAAAGGTCGGTAACAATCAACTCCCTCTTATTAAACATTTTTTGAAGATGACGGGTAAAAAAACCGGTTCCAGCTCCGATTTCCAGGATAGGTCCGTCCGGAACAGAATACTGCCATGGTTCCAGTGCCTTTGCAAGTCGATCGGCAATATTTTTTTGGAGATTGGCATGTTCATGGTAATAGTGAACCGCACCGGAAAAATTATTCCTGATCTCCTTTTTCGAATCAGTCAAATTAATTTCTGCTTTAAAAAATTGTTATTTGATTTGCAACAGGGAGTTCAATATCTCAAATATTTTTGAACTATGAGTAAAGGGAATTGCATGTCCCGCTTTCTTAACCTCAAAATATTGACTTCTTAATCGAAGTTTTGAAAACATCTCCCGAGCTAGTTCATTGTCCACAATTTTGTCTTCTGCTCCATGAAATATAGTGATGGAGTTCATATCAAAGATATCGGCATTTTTACGGTTATCGTGATCAAGGTCACCAAGATCAGATAACAGTAAATCGTGACGAAGATCCCCCGGCACTTCAATTTTGGGTTCTTCGGGATGAAAAACTCTTTCATAAAACTTCTGAAGTACTTTTTTGGGAGAATCAACAAACTGCGACTGCATCTTTCTGAGGAAAAACTTGGAGCGTTTGTGTTCCTCATCTGAGATGGGATGAAAATTGAGAAAACCACTGATAATTACCAGGTGATCGGCATTTTTCAGAACCGATTGTTCGCACCAATGGAGTCCGTATGAATGAACCAAAAGTAGTTTCTCGGAACCTGATGACTCATCCCATGAAGGGGAATATGAATCTGAGAAATACCCCCTGTCAGCGGCTTCAAAATGTGCATACGGCTGCAAATTGACCTTTAGTGGATTCCAGATGGATGTGTTAACCCCCCATCCATGGTAAGCTAAAACTTGATATTTTTTTTCGCTCATAGTTAAAGCAGTTCAACTAATTTTGTGCAGTCCGTTTCCTGATGTGCAGAACCCAATATTAATAGTGGAGGTGCATTATAGTCAGAAAAACCACTGAAATAATTAATCAGGGCATTAATTACCGTTTCTGTTGAAGAGGAAGTGATTGCTCCAAACTTCTGGGTAAACTTAATTCTTCGCTCTTTCTGTAACTTTTGATTTGACAGGTTCAGAAAAACGTTACTGCTGAAATTCAGAGGGTTCTTCCCTTCAATATTTATAAAATGAGATGATTCAAATGAATCAATGAGATTGAATGTATTGTTGCGATGCTCCGATATTCTTTCTTGAAGCTTTTTATTCAGTCGATCGTGAGGTGATACACTATTCTTCACGCATCAGGTTTGTTATTGATTCAGATTCGTTATTCCATGTTGAATCAGATTCAAACGTTCGTCCCATCGTGCGGAATTGACGAACAAATCGGCGTTTACGTACGCTCGGAGCAAACTGACCATACTCGATCATAAAGAGGCGTTCTGTCCTCGGATCGTAATAAGTAAAGTTCACAAAAGGCCCGCCCATGAAATCATTTGTCATCCGCCAGGTTCCAAGTGTTTCGTAACCGATAATCCTGTCATCGCGGTTCATCTGTGTAGTAATGACGTTTCGGCGGCTGTCATATTCCGTTGTTACATATGAACCTTCGCGAGTACCCTGAACATATTTTTGAAGGAGAGAATCGCGCGTGGCATTAATCCATTCACTATCAATAAAACCGATTCCTTCCACATCGTCCTGCCACCAAGCCATCATCCATCGATCATTCTCAGGTAGTGAGCGTCTGAAGACCGCTACATTTGATGTATCGACAGTTTGAATATAATCATGCTGCATTCTCACTTTCCATCCATGTTCATTCCAAAGCGAGTCGCTGATGGCAACCTGTTCACCCCGACGATAGATTTCATATTCTCGCCGTTCAAATTCCTGCTCCATCAAATGACTGACAAGTGAACTCTCAGAATTTCGGATTTTTTGTGCCAGGGATGAATCCGAATTTGAAGTCAATATTAATACCCATTGATCTCTCACCCATTGATCTTCAATCGGAAATGCAAAACTTTCTCCTTCACGAACCCGCTCTTCTACATCATCGCTTAACAGGGCCCGTATTAACCTTCCCACGTTGTTCTCTGAATCAATAGGAGCAGCAAAAATTAAATTTTTCAGGTTTTGGATGTTATCGAGTTGGTCATTTGTTTTAAATTCCCGAAACGTCAAATCGTAGGTAGGTTCGGGACTCGGTAAAGTTCTTATTCCGGCTCCAAACGTTTCTTCAAGAGCCAGAGCTGTTTCACTATTCCAGTCTGTGGAATCCATTACAACGTATACTTCATCTACAGCTCCTATGGATCTTGACCTGTAATCTCCTTCACAAGCTGCAAAAAATCCAATTCCAATGACTGTTAAAACCAATAAAAACTTATTCATAATGATATCAAATTGTGGGTTAAGCTTTCCCGAATTTTAATTTCCTAACAAAGCTGAATACTTTATCCTTCCACCCTTTTTTGGGGTATTCTTTTCTGATTGCATCAATAAGAGCACTCCCTACGATAAAACCATCTACTTCTTTTGATATTATTTTAGCGTCCTCGTAACTCTTGATGCCAAATCCTACAAGTTTAGGATTTTTTGTGACGTTCGACTTTACCCGATCGATAAATCTCTCAACCGATTTTGCCACTTCATCACCCTCACGAGCACCCGTTACACCGGTTACTGAAACGCAATAAACAAATCCGTTGCTATGCTGATCAACCAAACGCATCCGCTCATTTGTAGAGTTCGGGGCGACAAGATAGATTAAATTAAGATTGTGCTCATCAGCAGTTTTGGAAATAATGGACGATTCCTCAACCGGAGCATCCGGAATAATTAAGCCGTCCACTCCGCTCTCCTCGGCTTCTTTGCAAAAACGATCAACACCATACTTCAAAATCGGGTTGATATAACCCATCAGAATCAAAGGAATTTCTGATGATTTTCGAACTTCACGAACCATTTCAAAAATCTTGCTCATCGTAATTCCATTACTGATGGCCGTATTGCTGGCGTATTGGATGGTTGGGCCATCTGCCAACGGATCGCTAAATGGCATTCCAAGTTCAATCAGTTCAGCACCATTTTCCTCGAAACCTAAAATCAACTCAACTGTTGATTCAAGATCCGGGTAGCCAGCTGAAATAAACAGTGACATTATCTTATCGTCGTCACTTTTATTCTCAAATAGAGACTGAATGCGTGTTTTTTGTGCAATCATACAAGTATAAACGTTTGATTTAATGCTTTTCCCGAAAAAATCACCGATCAATGAATAAATGATACATATCAGGATAATTAGGCTTAAAATATCAAAAATTTAAGGTAGGGAAATGAAAAGACTTTTTACATATCGGATCTAACGAAATGAGCACAATTACAGAATTTTACCCATTATCACATATGAGACGATGGTGTTGAAATGAGACCCATAATCAAAAGAGTTTCTTTGAGACATTTAATTATGGCTTTTTTCATAAGCCTGAGTTGTGATGTAGTACTTCGTTAACAGGTTCGTTCGCTCCCATTCTGGTAGTTGTCCTTCTTCAAGAGCATCCAGATAATTTTCAGTTACCCTGGTAAAATGTTCTTCATGAGACTCATTAAACTGTTCCGGTATTTGGATCTTCCAACCAAATGGAGTACGCACAGCGGAAAGTCCGGGATACCGGTCACCCAGTTGAGCCAATGCGTTATTTATATTCATTTCATACTCTTCAGAATCTGGCTCTCCAACCGGTTCAACATATAACGTTGCCTGGAAATCCTGTTCTACATTCTGGCGTATCACCAGATTTGCGTTTGTTCCCCGGAGGCTGGAATAATGGGTATCTCCACCCTCAGGATTGGTAAATCCCCATTCTACCGAAACCTTTGCAAACGCATCTTGTACCTCAAAAACAAATTCACCATTCGAAGTTACATGTAATACCGAGTCCGACTCCACATCCACCATCAGGTACTCAGGGAATCCCTCTTGCTGTGTAATGAGCTCAAATTGGGATTGCCTAAGTTCTGTGTCCCAAACCCTGGCATGGCTGACTGCAATCCCATTGTCTTCATCTCGATAATCAATGGGCTGGTTTGGAAACAGTTGCCATAAAATCATATCAACCAGGTGCGTGGAGACATCCACAATGGCTTCCCCCTGCTGACTGACATCAAAAAACCAGGCCGGGCGAACCAACGTTTCCCCGGCTACCGTTTTATAGAAAAAATGAACACTCTCTTTCACAATGGCTGGATTCTCCGGCGTTCCCTTTTCAAGTTCTCCGAACAGTTCAGGGATTTGGGAGAGTTCTTTTTGCAGGATCGTTGTAATGGCATGGCGTTCGGTCATAATATCATTCACGACCACCCCCTTTTCATCAGCCGTTTGCAATGCTGTCGTCAGCGTGGCAAACTGATCCGGTTCAATGATCATCGGCTTGTCTGCAAGGACGTTTATACCATTATTTATCGCAGTGGTTATATATTCAATTTTACGTGCGTTATTACCTGCAACGACCATCACATTGCCCGGTTTTTCCTCTACCATTTTACCCAGGTAATCCTCTCCTCTATAGACTTGCTGATGCCAATTCGTGGGATTCTCCTCACGGGTATTAAACTGATCAATCATCGCCAGATAAGCCTGGAGTTCTTCCCCCTCAGGCGCATAAACATGCACCACAGAATCAACCTGGGAATAGTTATTCATCTGAACCAATCCGGCATGAAAATGTCCGGGATTCACAGTCATTAAACGAACCGTATTATCTTGCTGCGAAGATTCCATTTGTGAGTTTTCTTGAGTGCAGGATATCATGAGTAAAAGAAAAAGAGAATAGATCAGGTATTGTGTTCTCATAAAAAATCAGAAACTATAATGCGATGGATATTATACGTATTCAATGTAAGATGATTCCCCCACACTTAGATAAGGGGAATCATAAACAAACGAATTTATATGGTTATCACAGATTCAACTCTGGAATTTGAGCCAGTGAATAGGGATACCGTTCAGGTCTTGAAAGCATCCTGTTGGCTTCATCGTCATTTTTAAACCGCTCATTGACCGGATCCCAGTACAGTTTTCGCGGCAGCTTCATGGCAATATGTGACAACAGGCAGGCTGAACACGAACGGTGAGCGACTTCAACAGGTGCTACCGTCTTTTGACGGCTACTTATACATTCAATCCAGTTTGAATGCTGCTCACTGCTTTCATACAGATGGATTTCATGGGGGGCAATTTCTGAATCCAGGATATCCGGGTTGCTGGCCTGAATAGGAGAATTCGATCTATCGCCGCTATCCGGATCACTATCGGTAACGCCACTTCCCCGGGTGACAAAAATCCACCCGTCTTCACCTTCAAACCTTACACCATTGGGATAATCACCACTCACATACATAGTGACTCCATTGTCATACTTAGCGGTGACATTGAATGCCCCGTGAACCGTCCAAAGACCCTCATAGTTGGGATCATCCGTTGGAAATTCTGCCTCAGCTTCAATCTCAACCGGCCCTGAATATTCAGTTCCCATTCCCCAGTGAGCAATATCTAAGTGATGAGCTCCCCAACCGGTAATCATGCCGGCTCCGAATTGTTCGCAGCGCAACCACCCGGGCCGTGAGTATCCTTCCAGCGGATGTACCCGGTCAAGTGTGTAGGGCTTCATCGGGGTGGACCCCAGCCACATATCGTAATCCAGGTGTTCGGGAACCGGCATCGGGGTGGGATCTCCGCCTCCGGGATCTCCCGGTAACCCAACCTTGATGGTATGAATCTTCCCGATCCGGCCGTTGCGAACCAGCTCACAAGCTTTTTTAAAATGGGGCCAGGGGGATACCGATCGCTGCTGACTGCCGATCTGGAATACAACTCCGGTCCGGTGAATGATGTCACTCATAACCCGCCCCTCATCGATCGTGAGGGAGGTCGGTTTTTGCAGATAGATATCCTTGCCCGCCAGGGCTGCCTCAATGGCCGGCCGGGCATGCCAGTGGTCGGGTGTACTAATGATTACGGCGTCAATGTCCGGTTGCTCCAGCATGTCCCGGTAATCCTGGTACATCTGTACATCCACTTCATTCTCCCAGCCTTTCTCTTCAGCGTACCATTGTTCAATAAAGTCTTTCCCTTCCTGCATTCGGTTGCGATCCACATCACTGACAGCCACCAGGCGAACATTGTCGTGTTTCATCGTTTCCGGCAGGTCATGCCCCCGGGCAATTCTGCCAAATCCAATCTGGGCGATATTGATCCTGTTACTCGGTGCATTTTTCCCAAACACGGTGGAGGGTACAATAGTCGGTGCCATCAATACACCGGCGGCTCCAAGAACGGATGTTTTCAGGTAATCACGTCGGGTCATTGCATTTTTTGTGCCGGTTTTATCCTTGTCGTTCTTCATATTCTATGCGTTATCGTCGGTTGTTATTATGCGTTTAAAGGTCGGTATTTGTATGTAGATTAGTCGGATGTAACCCATTCAATGCCACCAAGCAGATGCTTGACGAAAAGTGAATCAGAATAATGCTCCGGGCGGTGACCCAGAGAAGTATACCATTGGCGTCCGCCATCAAACTCCTGTGACCAGGAGATCGGGAATTGATCCCCAAATGTAGTGCCGGGAAACTCATCCATCTGTTCATCGCTCACCGTCGTTAGATCGGCCGTGACCAGCACATCCATTTCGGGATTGAGCTCTTTCAGGTAATAACATTCATCATCGATAATCTCCCAGCGGTCGGGAAGCGAAGAGGTGGACGGGTGATAGGGATCGATAATCTCCACGGTAAAATCCTGTCGGGGTGCATGCCTCTCAAAATTTCCTCCAACCAGTTTGGAAAACCAGGGCCAGTCCCGCTCCGAACCGCTGGCCGAATGAATGCCCATAAATCCTCCTCCCAGTCGGGTATATTGTTGAAGGGCTTCACGCTGACTGGCTGTTTCGAACGCCTCATTGTTGGTGTTAGAAAATATCAAACCGTCATACTGCTTGAGATTCTCCTCAGTAAACACTTTAGGATCATCTGAAACGTCCACTGAAAAACCGTTCTCCTCCCCGAGTTTCTGAATAGCATCAACACTATAGGGAATATTTTCATGGACATATCCATCCCCATTCTTCGTGTAAACAAGAACTTTCTTGCCTGTTAAGTTATTCAAAGGACGAACTTCTACTTTTGGCGGATTGGCATAACCGGTCCAATACCGCTCGGCCGTTTCAGCGTCAATCTCACCATCGTACACCATCATCCTGTATTTGAGCGAATAGGACTGCCCGGGGGCAAGCGTCCAGTCCCGATCCTGGGCCGGATTAAAGTTGATATATACATTCTCCTGCCCGCCATTGGCATCCACCGGCCACAAGCGTAATTTCTCAGGAAAATCGTGGTTGCCGGGATGGCTCATAAACAAAACACCCGATCGGCCTTCTTGAACCTCAGAGATCCCGTTCACATCAATCCATCTCGCTCGGGTTGCATTCCCGTTGCTCTTGTCAAACCCCTGCGAAGTTAACAGGTCGGCGGTATCATCATTCCATGTTTCGGTGGCCCTTAAGCTAAATCCCTGGTAGCGGTAGGCTTTAATGGTTAGTGGAGATTCAGATGCAGGATTAAGCGTAGAGACAAAATCAATCAGCCAGATGTCATTAACCGGGTCGGCATTCCAGGCAATGACCTCCCATTTCTCATGTAACGCCACCTGTTCTCCGGTTGGAGCGCTGAGATCCACATGTTTTAGGAAAGTCTCAAATCCACCAAAAACAGGACCTGAGGTTGTCTGAAGTGTTTGTTCATGCCGAACTGTACCTTCCCCATCCGCTAAATTCCAGAAATCAACCTCGCGCCCCTCGAAATCTGTCCGCGTCCATGGGTTCCAGATTCCGTAATGATG
>Ga0102943_1001137_pt1 | contig 16882 bp, 17 predicted proteins | sample SalPonC_black_MG_FD_78174 | JGI IMG/M metagenome (GOLD analysis project Ga0102943, IMG submission 78174) | Salt pond soil microbial communities from South San Francisco under conditions of wetland restoration - Salt Pond MetaG... | ecosystem: Environmental > Aquatic > Marine > Intertidal zone >...
CATGGACGAGGAGGCCGCCGCCGCGAACCCCTTCTTCCCCGGCCGCGTCGCGCACGGCTACCTGCTCCTGAGCTTCGCCGCCGGCCTCTTCGTCTCCCCCGAGCCCGGCCCCACCCTCGCCAACACCGGCCTCGAAAACCTCCGCTTCATGGCCCCCGTCTCGCCGGGCGACTGCATCTCCGTCCGCCTGACGGTGAAGTCCAAGAAGCGCCGCACACCCGACTACGGCGAAGTCCGCTGGGACGTGGAACTCACGAACCAGGACGGCGCGACGGTGGCGGCCTACGACCTCCTGACGATGAACTCCGGCTGAAAAGGCGATTGACGGCGGAGAACCCCTCCGTCATCTCAACGAGATGCCGTCATCGACCGTTTCGCGGCCCGGCCGCCCCGACACCGCCGACGCCCCGCCGGAAGACCCCGGCTGGGCCGAACTCTCGCGCCTAGAGGCCGCGCTCGTCGAACTCGACGCCGCGCTGCTCCGCCGCAGCCGGCGCCACGTCTCGGCCGTGGTCGGCGCGGCGGGCAAGGTGGCGATCGGAACGGCCTCCACCGCCTCCGTCCTCGGCCTGATCGGCGCCTTCGGCACGGCCTCCACGGGAACCGCCATCGCCTCGCTCTCCGGCGCCGCCGCCTCGTCGGCCTCGCTCTACTTCGTCGGCTCGCTGGTCGGGCTCGGCGCCGTCGCCGGCGGCGCGATCCTCGCGGCCGGCGGGATCGTCGCCGGCATGTTGGGCTGGCACGCCGTCCGCCGGCGGCTCTGGGGCCGCCCGCGCGACGCGGCGGCGCTGAGCGAGGGCGAGCGCGACCTCCACGTCGCCGCCCGCCACCTTCTCCACGCCATCGCCCGCCAACGCCGGCTCGCGCGCCCGCCCGCCCCGGCGGAACTGACGCTCGTCGCACGCGAGGCCGTGCGCCCCCTGCTCGCCCGCCTCGCGGCCGAGCGTCCGGGCGACGGCGCTCCGCTCATCCGCCGCTGGGCGCTCTCGGGCGCCCGGCGCAGCCTCGCCGCCTTCGCCAAGAGGAACGCCCGATGACCGCCCAGGACCCGTCCCGCCTCCGCAGCCGCTCGGCCGTCGCGACGCTCGCGCTCGGCCTCCAGCGCATCGCGGACGGCCTGCCCGCGTCCGACCCCGTCGATCCCTTGGTCGAAGAGGCCCTCCGCCGCGCCGTCCCCGCCCTCGCCGAGGCGAGCCGGGGGGCGCTCGGCGCTCATCTCACCGCCCTGTCGGAAGCGCAGCTCCGCGGCCTCGCCTCCAGCGTCAAGGGCGTGTTCCACGAGCTCCTCGTCGCGCGGGCCGAGAACGTCGACGGCGACGTGGTGCGGGTCGAGCAGCTCAAGGCCGTCGCCTCCCCGTACGAGGTGCTGGAGCATCTCGACCGCTACCCGGACATCTCCGTGGCCGTCACCGACGAGGTGGCCGCCCGTCTCGCCGGCACGCCGGGCGTGCGGGCCTCCGGTCACGCCAACGCCGACCTAGACGCCGAGGTGGCGGCCGGCTTCGAAGCTCTGAGCGATCCCGCGGCGCTCGACGACCTGGCCGAGGCAGCGCCCCTCGTCGCCGCCGCCACCGCGGTCGGCGCGCATCTCACAGGCCGGCCGACCGACCCTCGCCGTCTTCGCGAAAGCCTCGAGGACGCCGCCGTCGGAGGCGTCGCCGCCACGGTATTCGCCGCACTGCTCGACACCGTCGCCTGACCCCGCCCCGAGGGCGGCGACGGCCCTCGGGGGGCATCGAGCCCCCGCTCGGGCCGGCGAGGCGCGTCGCGCCTCGCGCGCCCGGCCTCGCCGCCGGCGCTTCCCCCGGCGCGGGCAGATGCCTATCCTCGGGCCCATGACCTCGCCCCTGATCTCCCCCGCCGAGCTCGCCGAGCGCCTCTCCGACCCGCGCGTCCGCGTGTTCGACTGCCGCCTCGCCCGCGTCGCGCAGCCCTCCGGGCCTTCGCTCTGGAGCTCGGGCGAGCCCGACTGGCGACGCGAGCGCATCCCGGGCGCCCGATTCCTGCACATGCTCGACGACCTCTCCGACCCCGACGCGCCCGTCCCCTACACGCCCCCGCCGCCGGAGGCGCTGGCCCGGAGCCTCGCCGCCCTCGGCGCCGACCTCTCCATCGATCTCCTCGTCACCTACGGCGAAGGCGCCGACATGGCCGCGCACCGCGCCTGGTGGACGCTCGCCCAGGCGGGGGCCGAGGCGCGCACCCTCGACGGCGGCCTCGCGGCCTGGCGGGCCGAGGGCCTGCCGCTCGACGCGACGTCCCCCTCGCCCCCCGTCCCGGTCCCGGCGCCGACGACCCTGCCGCGGCCGCGCCGCACCCTCATCGCGACCCGCGACGAGGTGGAGGCCGCGCGGAACGATACCCGAACATCGCTGCTCAACGCCCTCCCGCCCGAGCTCTTCCGCGGCGAGGGCGATCAGGTCTTCGGCCGCCGCGGCCGCATCGCCGGCTCACGCTCCCTCCCCGCCACGGAGGTGATCGATCCCGACACCGGCCGCTTCCGCGACCCCGAAACCATCCGCCGGAGGCTCGCCGAGGCCGCCCCGGGAACCGACCGCGCCATCACCTATTGCGGCGGCGGCATCGCGGCCTCGACCCTGCTCGTCGCCCTGCTGCACGCCGGGATCGAGGACGCCGCCCTCTACGACGGCTCGCTCCTCGAATGGGGCGCGGACCCCGCCTCGGCGATGGAGACCGGCCCCTGAAACGCCGAAGGGCCGCCCCGGCGGGACGGCCCTCCTCGAAAAAACACCGTCTTCAGACCGTCACTTCGGCGCCATCCGGATCGAGCCGTCGAGCCGGATCGTCTCGCCGTTCAGCATCCGGTTGGCCGCGAAATGCGCCACCAGCTCGCCGTATTCGGACGGATCGCCCAGCCGCGCCGGGAACGGCACCTGCTTGCCGAGGCTGTCGCGCGCCTCCTCCGGCAGGCCCATCAGCATCGGCGTCAGAAAGAGGCCCGGCGCGATGGTGTTCACCCGGATGCCCCGGCTCGCCAGATCGCGCGCCATCGGCAGCGTCATGCCGACGACGCCGCCCTTGGAGGCGGCATAGGCGATCTGCCCGATCTGCCCGTCATAGGCCGCCACCGACGCCGTGTTCACGATCAGCCCGCGCTCGCCGTCCTCGTTCAGGGGATCGGCCGGGCTCATGCCGGCAGCCGCCTGGCTCGCCGAGTTGAAGGTGCCGAACAGGTTGATCAGGATCGTGCGCTTGAACATCTCCGCATCGTGCGGGGTCCCGTCCCGCCCGACCGTCCGCGCCGACCAGCCGACGCCCGCGCAGTTCACGCAGATCCGCTCCTGCCCCTGCGCGGCGCGCGCCGCCTCGAAGCCGGCCTTCACGCTCTCGGGGTCGGTCACGTCGACCTTGTGGAACGTCCCGCCGATCTCCTTGGCGACCGCCTCGCCCTTCTCCTCGGCCATGTCGAACAGCGCGACCGTCACGCCCGCCTTCGCCAGCCGCCGCGCCGTCGCCTCGCCGAGGCCCGAGGCCCCGCCCGTCACCACCGCCGGGGTCGCCGCTCCGATCTCCATGCGTCTCTCTCTCCCTCGCTTCGTCCGAGGCGTCAGCCCGCCTTCGGCTCCTTGGTCTCGACCGGCCCGCCGGCCTCCTTCCAGCCGCGAAACCCCTTGGCGACATGCGCGGTCTCGAGCCCCAGCGTCCTCGCGACGTCGGCGGCGAGGATGCTGCGCTGCCCGCCCGCGCAGAAGAACACGTACTTCGTGTCCTTCGCCTGGAACACCTCCTTGGTGTAGGGCGAATCCTCGGCGATCCAGAACTCCAGCATCCCGCGCGGGCAGTGATAGGCCCCCGGCACGGCTCCGTCGCGCCACAGTTCGCGGATGTCGCGGATGTCCACGAGCTGCACGCCCGGGTCGTCCCGCATGGCGACGGCCTGTTCCGGCGTCACCGTCTCGATCCGCGCCTCGGCTTCGTTCAGAAGCTCGGTCAGAGTCCTCGGCATGGCGTCCTCCCCGTCCGATCCGGGCCGGAGCCTCGTCCGATCCGAGGCCGGACGCAAGCGCCCTCGCCGGCCGGCGATCACGCCCCCGGCGCCCGCCCCGGGCCGGCGAGGCGCCGAGGTCCGGGCGCGACGACGGGACCTCGTGCGGCGGCCTTCCGGAATTGCACCGCCGGCGGCGTCGCGTCATAGGTGAGGCCCCATCTCGAAATCACTTGGATCGGACCGAAAAATGGGTGACGGGGGCGGACTGCTTTTCGCGATGGCCTTGCTGCCCTTTCTGGGGGCGCTGGTCCCCGGACTGATGATCCGGGCCGGCCGCGACGCCTGCGCCGCCTTCACGGCCATCCCGACCGCGCTCGCCCTCGTCATGCTGCTGGTGCTCGCGCCCGCCGTGCTGCGCGGAGAGGTGATCGAGGCGCGGCTCGAATGGCTCCCGCAACTGGGGCTTTCGGCCTCGTTCTTCCTCGACGGGCTGGGGCTTCTGTTCGCCGGAATGATCCTCGGCGTGGGACTGCTGATCACGCTCTACGCCAGGTTCTACCTGTCGGGCGAGGATCCGATGGGGCAGTTCTACACCTACCTCCTGCTGTTCCAGGGCGCGATGCTCGGCATCGTCCTCTCCGACAACGTGCTTCTGCTCCTGATCTTCTGGGAGCTGACCAGCCTCTCCTCGTTCCTGCTGATCGGCTACTGGAAGCACCTGCCGGAGGGGCGGCAGGGCGCGCGCATGGCGCTGGCGGTGACGGGAGCGGGCGGTCTCGCCATGATCGGCGGCATGCTGATCCTCGGCGAGATCGTCGGCAGCTACCAGCTGACGGACATCCTCGCCTCGGGCGACGCGATCCGCGCCTCCGAATGGTACATGCCGGCGCTGATCCTGATCCTGATCGGCGCCTTCACCAAGTCGGCGCAGTTCCCGTTCCATTTCTGGCTGCCGCACGCGATGGCGGCGCCGACGCCGGTTTCGGCCTACCTGCACTCGGCCACCATGGTGAAGGCGGGGGTGTTCCTGCTCGCCCGGCTCTGGCCGGCGCTCTCGGGCACCGACGCGTGGTTCTACATCGTCACCACCACCGGGCTGGTGACCATGGTGCTCGGCGCGCTGATCGCCCTCTTCAAGGACGACCTGAAGGCGCTCCTCGCCTATTCCACGGTCAGCCATCTCGGCCTGCTGACGATGCTGCTCGGCTTCGGCACCAAATTCGCGGCGATCGCGGCGGTGTTCCACATAATCAACCACCTGACCTTCAAGGCCGCCCTGTTCATGACGGCCGGCATCGTCGACCACGAGACGCACACCCGCGACGTCAAGCGCCTCGGCGGACTCGCCGGGCCGATGCCGATCACCTTCGCGATCGGCGGCGTCGCGGCGCTGTCGATGGCGGGGATTCCGCTGTTCAACGGCTTCCTCTCCAAGGAGATGATGCTGGAGGAGGCGGTGCATGTCGGCGGCCTCGCGGTGCCGCTGCTGGCGACGCTCGGCGCGCTGCTGTCGGTGGCGTACTCCTTCCGCTTCATCGCGCACGTGTTCCTCGGGCCGGAGCGCGACGACTATCCGGCGAAGCCGCACGATCCGCCCTTCGGCATGTGGGCGGCGCCGGGGCTGCTCGCCCTCATGGTGGTCCTGATCGGCATCCTGCCGGCGGTCACGGTCGGCCCGCTGGTCGCCGCCGCCGGCGGCGCGGTGATCGGCGACGCGAAGATGCCGTACTACTCCCTCAAGATCTGGCACGGCTTCAACCTGCCGCTCCTGCTCTCTGTCGTCGCCGTGGCGGGCGGCGCCGCGCTGCTGTTGCGCCACGAGCGGCTCGAGCGCCGCTGGCAGGAGACGCCGCGGCCGGAGGCGAAGGCGATCTTCGACCGGCTCGTCGCCGAGGCCGTGCGTCGCACCCGCGCGATCACCGAATACGCGCATGACGGCGCGATCAGCCGCTACCTCGCGATCTTCGTGGGGGCCTCGGTGGCGCTCGGCCTCGTCGCCTGGTGGGGCGGCGGCGTCGGGCCGCGGACGCGCGAGCCGCTGCCGATCCCCACGGCGGTGGTCGCGGGCTGGATCGCGCTGCTCGTCGCCACCGCGGCGACCGTGCTGTCGCACCGGCGCCGATTCCGGGCGCTGGTGCTCGTCGGCGTCGTCGGCCTGATGATCTCGGGCGGCTTCGTCTATCTCTCGGCGCCCGACCTCGCGCTGACCCAGATCTCGGTCGAGACGGTCACGATCATGCTGCTTCTGCTGGCGCTGCACTTCCTGCCGAAGGAGACGCCGGTCGAGAGCGACCGCGCGCTGCGCCTGCGCGACGGGGCCGTGGCGCTCTCGGCCGGGATCGCCGTCGCGGCGCTCGCCTACGTCTTCCTGCTGCGCGACGTCGACGCGATCTCGGACTACCATCTCGCCAACTCCTACGAGGGCGGCGGCGGCACCAACGTCGTCAACGTGATCCTCGTGGACTTCCGCGGCTACGACACCTACGGCGAGATCATCGTGCTCGGCATCGCCGGCCTGATCATCTTCGCGCTGATGGAGGCGCTGCTGCACGGGCCCGCCTCCCGTCGGCTGCGCAACACCGACTACGCGCAGGACCGCTCGCGCGACCGGCACCCCCTGATGATGGTGGTGGCGACCCGCGCGATGATGCCGATCGCGATCATGGTCGGCCTCTACATCTTCCTGCGCGGCCACAACGAGCCGGGCGGCGGGTTCGTCGCCGGGCTCGTGATCTCGATCGCGCTCCTGATGCAGTACATGGCCTCGGGCTTCGCCTGGACCCAGAGCCGCCAGCGCATCGAGTATCACGCGATGATCGGCTGGGGCGTGGTGATCGCGGGCCTCACCGGGGCGGGCGCGTGGCTCGCGGGCGAGCCGTTCCTGACCAGCGCCTACACCTACGTCCACCTGCCGCCGCTCGAGGAATTCGAGCTCGCGACGGCCATGCTCTTCGACCTGGGCGTGTTCCTCACCGTGCTCGGCGCGGTGATGCTGATGCTCTACAGCCTCTCGCGCATCGCGCGCTACGCCGGGGAGACGGTGAACGTCGACCCGATGGACTACGACCCCACCAACCGGGTCAACGGCTTGAGGAGGGACGGCTGACATGGAGTTCGTCGTCGCCAGTTCCGTCGGCGCGCTGACCGCCGGCGGCGTCTATCTGATGCTGCGGCTCCGGGCGTTCCCGGTGATCCTCGGCCTCGCGCTGCTGTCCTACGCGGTCAACGTGTTCCTGTTCGCCTCCGGCCGGCTCGCGATCGACAAGCCGCCGGTGCTCTCGCCCTACGGCGAGGCGAGCTACACCGATCCGCTGCCCCAGGCGCTGGTGCTGACGGCGATCGTGATCTCCTTCGGCATGACGGCGGTGCTCGTGATGGTGGCGCTCGGCGCGTATCTCGAATCCGAAACCGACCGCATCGACGTCGACGCCCCCGCCGGCGAGGCCGAGGGCGAGGACGCGCCGAAATGAACCACTGGATCATCGTCCCGGTGCTGCTGCCGGCGCTGCTGGCGCCGCTGCTCGGCTTCGTCATGCGCCACGACATCCGCCTGGCGCGCGCGGCATCGCTCGCGGGGACCGCCGTGGTCGCGGCCGTGGCCCTCGGCCTCGCGGTCGCCGCCGCCGGAGACGAGGCGCAGGTCTACCGGCTCGGCGGCTGGCCGGCGCCCTACGGCATCGTGCTGGTGCTCGACCGGCTCTCGGCGCTGATGGTTCTGCTCACCAGCCTGCTCGCGCTGATCGTGCTGGTGCACGCCGTGGTCACCGGCTGGGACGCGCGCGGCCGGCACTTCCACGCGCTGTTCCAGTTCCAGCTCATGGGGATCGCGGGCGCCTTCCTCACCGGCGACGTGTTCAACCTCTTCGTCTTCTTCGAGGTCCTGCTGATCGCCTCCTACGGGCTGATGATCCATGGCGGCGGGCGCGACCGGATGCGCGCGGGCCTGCAATACGTGGTGATGAACCTCGCCGGCTCGACGCTGTTCCTGTTCGCGCTCGGCACGCTCTACGCCTCCACCGGCACGCTCAACATCGCCGATCTCGCGCTGCGGCTCGAGGAGATCCCGGTCGAGGAGGCGGCGCTGGTCCGCGTCGCCGCGATGCTGCTGATGATCGTCTTCGCGGTGAAGGCGGCCCTCTTCCCGGTGCAGTTCTGGCTGCCGGGCGCCTACGCCAACGCGCCCGCGCCGGTCGCCGCGCTCTTCGCGATCATGACCAAGGTCGGCGCCTACGCCGTGATCCGGGTGCACACGGTCGTCTTCGGTCCCGGCGTCGCCGCGACGGACGGGATGGCCGGCGACTGGCTGTTCCCCGCCGCCCTCGTCACCGTCGCCGTCGGCGCCTTCGGCGTGCTCGGCGCCCGGCGGCTGCTGCCGCTCGTCGCGTTCTCGGTCCTCGGCTCGATGGGGACGGTGATGCTCGCGGTCGCGGCCTTCACGCCCGCGGCGACGACGGCCGCGCTCTATTACATGGTGCACTCGACCTTCGCCGCGGCGGCGCTGTTCCTGCTCGCCGATCTCGTGCTCGCCCGGCGCGGGAGCGAGGCGCTGACGCCGCGGACGCCCGTCGTGCAGAACGGGCTCTTCGCCGCGCTGTTCTTCGCCGCCGCCATCGGCATGGCCGGGATGCCCCCGCTCAGCGGCTTCCTCGGCAAGCTGCTGGTGCTCGACGCCCTGCGCGCGCCGGGCGAGATGACCTGGGGCTGGAGCGCGATCCTCGCCGGCTCGCTCCTGACCATCGTCGGCTTCGCGCGGGCCGGCAGCGCGCTGTTCTGGAAACCCGCGGCGCCGGCCAGGCCCGCGCCGGCCGAGGCCGCGGACCCGCCGCCGAAACCCGCCACCGCGGCCGAGATCGCCCCGCTCGCGGCCTCGCTCGCCATGCTGGCGAGCCTCGCGGTCTTCGCCGGACCGATCGCGGGCTACCTGGAGGGGGCCTCGCGCCAGCTGCACGAGCCCGCGGGCTACATCGCCTCGGTCCTCGCCGAGCCGGAGGAGGACTGAGCGATGCTCGCGCGGCTTTTCCCGCATCCTCTCCTGAGCGCCACCCTGACCTTCGTCTGGCTGGGGCTGGTCAACACGGTGACGCTGGGACATCTCGTTCTCGGCGGCCTGTTCGGCATCGCCGTTCCGCTGGTCACCGCCGCCTACTGGCCGAACCGTCCCAAGCTGCGCAATCCGCGCGCCGTGGCCGACTACACGCTGGTGGTGCTGCGCGACATCATCGTGGCCAACGTCGAGGTGGCGATCATCATCGTGTTCCGTCGGCGGGACGACATCCGTTCGCACTACGTCACCGTGCCGCTCGACCTCACCTCGCCCGAGGCGATCACCGTGCTCGCGGGCACCATAACCCTGACGCCCGGCACCGTCTCCGCGGCGCTGGCGGCGGACGCCGGCAGCATTCTCGTGCACTGCCTGCACACCGACGAGCCCGAGGTCATCCGCGACACCATCAAGAGCCGCTACGAGGCGCGTCTGAAGGAGATCTTCCCATGATATCCGCCGCTCTCGTCTTCGCGTTCGGCTGCTACGGGCTGGGGCTGGTCTTCAACCTGATCCGCCTCGTCAAGGGGCCCGACGACGCCGACCGCATCCTCGCGCTCGACACCATGGTCATCAACGTGATCGCGCTGCTGGTGCTCTACGGGATCCTCCGCGGCACCGGCGTCTACTACGAGGCCGCGATGCTGGTCGCCATGGTCGGCTTCGTCTCAACCGTCGCCTACAGCCGCTTCGTGCTGCGCGGCGACATCATCGAGTGAGGTCGCCATGACGTTCCTCGCCGAACTCCTGATCAGCCTCTGCCTCGTGATCGGCGGGATCTTCGGTCTCGTGGGCTCATGGGGACTGATCAAGCTGCAGGACACCATGCAGCGCCTGCACGCGCCGACCAAGGCGACGACGCTGGGCGTCGGCGGCGTGCTGGTGGCCTCGGTGCTCTACTTCCTGCTGATCAAGGGCAGCTTCTCGTTCCACGAGCTCCTGATCACGCTGTTCCTGTTCCTGACGGCGCCGATCACCGCGAACTTCATCGCCAAGACCTTCATCGCCCGCAACCGCCGGCCCGACGACCTTCCGGGCACCGAGCGCAAGCACGGCTGGGCGATCTTCGACGACCCCCCCCAGCCGCCGGACCCGCCCGCCGACGCCGACCGCTCCTGACCGGCGCGTCGCTCAGATCCGCTCCAGCGCCACCGCGGTCCCCTCGCCGCCGCCGATGCAGATGCCGGCCATGCCGCGCTTCAGGTCCCGCGCCTCCATCGCATGCAGAAGCGTCACGAGGATCCGCGCGCCCGAGGCGCCGATCGGATGGCCGAGCGCGCAGGCCCCGCCGTTGACGTTGAGCCGCTCGCGCGGAATGCCGAGCTCGACCTCCGCGGCCATCGGCACCACCGCGAAGGCCTCGTTGACCTCCCAGAGATCGACGTCCTTCACCTCCCAGCCGAGCCGCGCCAACAGCCGCCGCATCGCCGGCCCCGGCGCCGTCGGGAAGTCCTTCGGCAGCGCCGCGTGGCTCGCATGCCCCAGCAGCTTCGCCCGCACCGTCAGGCCGCGCTTCTCCGCCTCCGAAAGCCGCGTCAGCACCAGCGCCGCCGCCCCGTCCGAGATCGAGGAGGAGTTCGCCGCCGTCACCGTGCCTCCCTCGCGGAAGGCCGGCTTCAGGTTCGGCACCTTCGCGGGGTCCGCCGTCCGCGGCTGCTGGTCCGTCTCCACCACCGCCTCGCCCTTGCGCCCCTTCACGGTCACCGAGGCGACCTCGGCGTCGAAGCTCCCGTCCGTCTGCGCCCTCAGCGCCTCGGTGAGCGAGCGGATCGCGTATTCGTCCTGCTGGTCGCGCGTGAACTGGAAGGCCTGCGCGGCGTCCTCCGCGAAGGTCCCCATCAGCCGCCCCTTGTCGTAGGCGTCCTCCAGCCCGTCGAGGAACATGTGATCCTTGGCGGCGGCGTGGCCGAGCCGCGCGCCGCCGCGCATCTTCTCCAGCAGATACGGCGCGTTGGTCATGCTCTCCATGCCCCCCGCCACCACGAGGTCGGCCGAGCCCGCGAGCAGCGCGTCATGCGCCTGCATCACCGTCTTCATGCCCGAGCCGCACATCTTGTTGAGCGTGCTGGCGGGCACGCTCTCCGGCAGCCCGCCGAGGAACCCGGCCTGCCGCGCCGGCGCCTGCCCCTGCCCGGCCGGCAGCACGCAGCCCATCAAGAGCTCCGAGACCTCCTCCGCCTTCGCGCCCGCCCGCTCCAGCGCCGCCTTGATCGCGACGCCGCCGAGCTCGGCGCAGCTCGCCCCGGCGAGCTCCCCCTGGAATCCGCCCATGGGCGTGCGCGCGGCGCCGGCGATGACGATGGGGTCGGTGGTCATGGCGTGTCCTCCTCTCCGCCCCGCCCGCGGCGGGGCCGGCTTGTCGCGTCCTGCCGGGCATGAGTAACTGTTCGCGCCCGCCCGCGCCATCGCCCCCCGCACCGGAGCCCGCCATGCCCGGCATCCTCGTCCTCAACGGCCCGAACCTGAATCTGCTCGGCGAGCGGGAGCCGGAGATCTACGGCCGCACCACCCTCGCCGACATCGAGGCCGCCTGCCGCGCGCTGGGCGAGACGCTCGGCGTCGGCCTCGACTTCGCGCAGTCCAACCACGAGGGCGAGCTGGTCGACCGCATCCAGGCCGCCCGAAAGGACCGCGACGCGCTGGTCATCAACCCGGCGGGGCTCTCCTTCACCTCGGTCCCGATCCTCGACGCGCTGAAGATCTTCCCCGCTCCGGTGATCGAGCTGCACCTCTCCAACATCCACGCGCGGGACGAGCACCACCGGCACTCGATCCTCTCCCACGCCGCGTCGGCGGTGATCTGCGGCCTCGGGGCCTACGGCTATCTCGTCGCGGTGCAGGCCGCCGCCCGCCTCGCGGGGGCGACGCCCGAGGCCCTGCCCGCGCCCCTCCGCACCGGCCTCGGCTGAAGCCGGCCACGCCTCACTGGTTGCGCTGCCGGTACGTGATCCGCCGCACGCTCCCCGTGCGCGAGCGCATCAGGATCGTCTCCGTCTCCATCCACTCGCCGTCGCGCCTCGCGCCGCGCAGGATCGAGCCGTCGGTGACGCCCGTGGCCGCGAAGATCACGTCGTCCGTCACCATGTCGCGCAGCGAATACACCCGGTCGAGGTCCTCGATCCCCGCACGCGCCGCGCGGCCCTTCTCGTCGCCGTTGCGGAACATCAGCCGCCCGAATATCTGCCCGCCCATGCAGCGCAGCGCCGCCGCCGCCAGCACGCCCTCCGGCGCCCCGCCGGAGCCCATGTACATGTCGATGCCCGTGGTCTCCGCCTCGGCGCAGTGGATCACGCCGGCGACGTCGCCGTCCGTGATCAGCCGGATGCCGGCGCCGGTGGAGCGGACCTCGCGCACCATCTCCTCGTGCCTCGGCCGCTCCAGGATGCAGCAGGTGATGTCCGACGCCGCGCAGCCCTTGGCTCTCGCCAGCGCGTAGACCCGCTCCGCCGGACCCATGTCGAGGCTCACCACCCCCTCGGGATAGCCCGGCCCGATCGCCAGCTTGTCCATGTAGACGTCCGGCGCGTGCAGCATCGAGCCGCGCGGCCCGATCGCGATCACCGCCAGCGCGTTCGGCATGTCCTTCGCCGTCAGCGTCGTGCCCTCCAGCGGGTCGAGCGCGATGTCGACCGCGGGCCCCTTTCCGGTGCCGACCTCCTCGCCGATGAAGAGCATCGGGGCCTCGTCGCGCTCGCCCTCGCCGATCACCACCACGCCGGCGATGTCCAGAAGGTCGAGCTGGGTGCGCATCGCGTCCACCGCCGCCTGGTCCGCCGCCTTCTCGTCGCCCCGGCCGACCAGCTTGGCGGCCGCGATCGCCGCCGCCTCCGAGACCCGGGCGAGGCCGAGCGAGAGCATACGGTCGGCGAAGATGGCGCGGCGCGCCTCGGTGATCTCGGTCATGACGGCTCCTCCCACACGGCCGGTCCCTGCTAGCCAGCGGAACGCCCTCCCGCAAGCGAAACTCCCTCGACAGCGGCCGGCGGCCCCGCCACGCTCGCGCCGCGGCAACGAAAGAGGAACCATGACCGATCGCCTCAAGGGTCGAAGCGCCCTCGTCACCGGCGCCTCCAGCGGCATCGGCCGCGGCGTCGCGCTGGCCTTCGCCGCCGAAGGCGCCCGCGTCGCCGTCAACCACCCGGACGAGGCGACGCGGGAGGCCGCCGAGGCCGTCGTCGCCGAGATCCGCGCGGCGGGCGGCGAGGCGCTCGCCCTCCGCGCAGACGTCGCGGAGGAGGCGGAGGCCGACGCCCTGGTCGCCGCCGCGGAGGAGGCGCACGGCCCGGTGGACGTGCTCGTCTCCAACGCCGGCGTCGCCCGCGCCGCGGCCCTGCAGGAGATGGCCGTCGCGGACTGGGACCGGGTGATCGCCGTGCATCTTCGCGGCGCCTTCCTCGTCGCCCGCCGGGTGCTGCCGGGCATGTACGCCCGCGGCCGGGGGCGGGTGCTCCTCACCGCCTCCCAGCTCGCCTACAAGGGCGCGGCGGGCTTCGCCGCCTACACCGCCGCCAAGGGCGCGCTGATCTCCCTCACCCGCACCCTCGCGCTCGAGGCCGCGGACACCGGCGTCACCGTCAACGCCGTCGCGCCCGGCGCCACCATGACCCCGATGCTCGCCGACGTGCCGGAGGCGATCCTCGAGAGCGTCCGCGCCTCGATCCCGCTCGGCCGACTGGCAGAGGTCGAGGACATCGTGCCGACCTACGTCTTCCTCGCCTCCGACGACGCCCGCCACTACCAGGGCCAGTGCCTCAGCCCCAACGGCGGCGACGTGTTCCTCTGACCGCCCCCGCTCAGACGAAGGCGAAGTCCCCCGGCCCGAACTCCGAGACCTCCGCGTCGTCGATCCGGATCGCCGTCTTCGCGAAGGCGGCGATCACGTCGCCCTTGCGGCCCTCGATCGAGCGGCCCTCCACCCGTCCGCCCCCGGATTCGATCACGATCTCGTCCTTGCCCTGCCGGAAGTCCTTCAGCTTGCCCGCCCGTCCCGGCCCCCGTAGACGAAGCTGTCCGCGCCGCCCGCCGATCGCCATTTCGTTCCCCGGCCCGCCGTCGATCGCGTCGCGCCCGGCCTGCCCCGCAAGCCGGGCGTCGCCCTTGCCGCCCTCGGGCGTGTGGCGCCCGACCTCGCCCGCCGCGCGGTCGTCGCCTCCGCCGCCCCGCAACCGGTCGTCGCCGCCGGGCCTCGGCCGCCCCTCGGCGCCGTCGCCGCGAGGTCGAGCCCGCTCACCGAGATGTCGGCCGTCCCGACGATCCCGCCGCCGTCCGTCAGCTCGCCCCGCCCGTCGGCGAGGCCGGTCCGCGCGCCACCCGCCCCGCCAAGGGCGGCGTCGCCGGAGAGGAAGCCCGTGCCGTCCAGACGGACGACATCCGACGCCTCGGAGAGACAGTCGCAATACGCCGCTGCGCTCGCGACGGGCACGCGGAAGTCGCCCGTCTCCGGCAGCGACGTCGCCGTCCAAAGCGCGCTCGGATCGGCCCGAGCCATCGCCCCCTTCCGCCGCTCCGCCCCAGCTCGCGGCGGAGCCCGCAGGGGCCGGGCGCCCGCCGGCGACCCCGTTCTGCGCCTCGACCGCGGTGCGCGTCCGCGCTACGCCTAATCCCCGGCCGCGGCGCGACAGGGAGGCCCACGCGAATGCTCACCCGCATCGGAGACGTCGAGATCTGGCGCGTGCTCGAAGGCGACGACGCCCTCATGCCGCTCGCCCGCTTCTTCCCGGGCCTGACGGCCGAGGCGCTCGCGCCTCACCGCGCCGCCCTCGTGCCCCACGGCATCGCGCCGCACCCCGAGACCGGCGAGGACTGGATCCGCCTGCCCGTCCAGGCCTTCCTGCTGCGCACCCCGCGCCGCACGATCCTCGTCGACGCCTGCGTCGGCGACGACAAGACCGTGCCGCACCTGCCGCGATGGCACCGCCGCAAGGACCCGCGCTTCATGGCCGCCCTCGCCGCGGCCGGCGCGGCGCCGGAGGACGTCGATCTCGTGCTCTGCACGCATCTGCACGTCGATCATGTCGGCTGGACCACGCGCTGGACGGCCGATCACTGGGTCCCGACCTTCCCCAACGCCCGCGTGCTGACCACCGCCGCGGATCTCGCCTTCGCCGAGGAACGCGCGCGGCTCGACCCCGAGGGGGCCGCCGGGCGCGTCTTCGCGGAGACGCTCGGCCCGCTGATCGCCGCCGACCTGATCGACACGGTCGAGCCGGACCACCAGCCGGACGAGGCGGTCCGCCTCCGCTCGACGCCGGGCCACACCCCCGGCCACGTCTCGGTGGAGATCCTCGCCTCCGGCGCGCCGGAGGCCCTCGTCACCGGCGACTTCATCCATTCGCCGCTGCAATGCGCCCTGCCGGACCTCTCCCCGGCGCCGGACGCCGACAAGGCCGAGGCCGCCTCGACCCGCCGCGGCATGCTCGAGGAACTGGCCGAGACGCGCCGCCTGACGCTGGCGACGCACTTCCCCCTGCCCTCCATCGGCCGTGTCGCCCGCGCCGGCGCGGCCTTCGCCTGGATCCCGCTCGACTGACCGCCCGCGCGACCCCGCCCGGGGCGCGCGCCTCGGGGGGATCGACCCCCCTCGGCCCGCCGCGACGCTTCGCGCCGCGAAGGGGCGCCCGGACCGCCGGTGCCGTCGCAGGGCGGCCCGCCGCCCCGGCCGCGTCGTCGCCGGGGACGACCGCTCGCGAGCCTCCGCCCCGCATCTCCGAGCGACGACGACGCCCTCGCTCCCGGCGCGCAAAACTCGCCGACGACCTCGGCGCGCGACCTCGTCGCCCCTCGGGCCGCCGAACCCTCAGACCGCCTCGACCCGGAACGCCACCGGCGGCGCAAGCAGCTCGGGCATCGCGCCGAGCCGGCCGAGCGCGCCGTCCACAGCCGCCCGCGGCGCCGGATGCGTCACGAAGATCGCCGGCGCCGTCTCCCCCCGGTGGTCGTACTGGCGCATCTGACGGATGGAGACGCCTTCCTCGCCCAGCGCCGCCGCCACCTTCGCCAGAACCCCCGGTTCGTCCCGCAGCGCGAGGCGCAGATAGAACGCCGCCGGCGCCCCGTCCGCCGCCCGCGGCGCCTCGGCCAGCGCCGAAGCCGGCCGCCCGAACACCGGCGTCGCCCCGGAGCGCGCGATGTCGAGCACGTCCGCCATCACCGCCGAGGCGGTCGGCCCGGCGCCCGCCCCCGGCCCCTCGAACACCGTCTGGCCGACGAAGTCGCCCTCCACCACCACGGCGTTGGTCACGCCCGAGAGCAGCCCGATCGCCGAGTCCGCCGGCACCAGGCACGGCGTCATCCGCTGCTCCAGTCCCGCCTCGGTCATCTTCGCGACGCCCAGCAGCCGGATCCGGAAGCCCAGATCGCGCGCCTGCGCGATGTCCGTCGCCGTCACCGCCTCGATCCCCTCGATGGCCACGCCCGCGAAATCGACCCGCGTGCCGTAGGCCAGCGCCGCCAGCAGCGCCAGCTTGTGCGCCGCGTCGATGCCGCCCACGTCGAACACCGGATCGGCCTCGGCGTAGCCGAGCCGCTGCGCCTCCTCCAGCATCTCGGGAAAGTCGGCGCCGCGCGCCTCCATCTCGCTCAGGATGTAGTTGCAGGTGCCGTTCATCACGCCCATCACGCGGACGATCCCGTTGGCGGCCAGCCCCTCGCCCAGCGCCTTGACGATCGGGATGCCCCCGGCCACCGCAGCCTCGAACTTCAGCGCGACGCCCGCCGCCTCCGCCGCCTCGGCCATCGCCGCGCCGTGATGCGCCAGCATCGCCTTGTTCGCGGTCACCACATGCGTCCCGGCCTCGATCGCCGCCTCGACCCCCGCCTTCGCCGGCCCGTCCTCGCCGCCCATCAGTTCGAGGAACACGTCCACGTCGTCGCGCCGCGCCAGCGCGACCGGG
>Ga0102943_1001139_pt1 | contig 16862 bp, 18 predicted proteins | sample SalPonC_black_MG_FD_78174 | JGI IMG/M metagenome (GOLD analysis project Ga0102943, IMG submission 78174) | Salt pond soil microbial communities from South San Francisco under conditions of wetland restoration - Salt Pond MetaG... | ecosystem: Environmental > Aquatic > Marine > Intertidal zone >...
AAGCAGAAGAAAAATGGCTTACCCAGCTATTTGATTTTTGCAAGTATGTTTTTTCAGTACCAACAATTTCTTCACACAATCATAACCACCATTACCGCGTTTGGAATTATTGTAAAGAAATTTTAACGGCAATATATCCTCACAAAAAAATTTCCTGCGAATTAATTGAGGGCTGTATCATAGCTTCCTTTTTTCATGACACAGGATTAAGCAATACAATAAATGAATACCATGGAACAGAAAGCAAAAAAATATGCCGGAATTATTTTATAAAAAACAAATTGTCCTACCCTCAAAACTTTGAGGATATTTTATGGACGATAGAAAACCACGATGATAAAGATTATCGGATTCAAAACCAAAAAAATAATTCGATGATAACAATTCTCTCCACTGCCGATGATTTAGATGCATTTGGCAAAATTGGCATCGTTCGTTATACAGAAATTTATTTATTAAGAGGAATCAATATAACACAATTACCTACCATGGTTATTAACAATATTAATAAAAGATTCTTAAATTTTAAATTCAACTACGAATGTTATCCGGATTTGTACAAAAAACACCAAAAACGATATTTAATAACAAAAAACTTCTTTGAGGAATTAAATGTGGAAAGTAATACTAATTAACAATTTCTTTTCATAAACCACACCGTAAAACCTATAAAAGAGGCATTCCATTCGTGGTAAATATAAAAACCAAATTTCTTATAAAAATTTAAATTTCGGGGGGTAGAAGTTTCAAGATAAACAGGTAATTCTTCCTTATCTGCTATATCAAGCAAATCCTGCAATAATTTTTCACCTGTTCCTTTTCCCTGTTTCTCAGGATTAACTCCTAAAAACCACAAATAAATGTAATCTGTTTTGGGATGATATTTTTTAATATAATTTTCTCTTCTCAAAACACAAACCAAACGACCCAAACCGATAACTTGAAGGATAAAGTTAATATCTTCTAAAAATCTTTTAAAAGTGTATGTGGAACGATTTGGATAGTCAAAAATTATTGCTCCCTGGTTATCTTTCGAAAGATATACACCATCATTTATTACACACAAACTATATGCATAATTCATTAAACCGGTGAGTTTTTTGATTCTCTTTTTTCCAGCACCGATTACCCAATTAGCACTTTTGTTATTATCAAAGGAACGAGTAAGTATCTCTGCTATCTTTGTTTTATTACTCTTGTCAGCTTTTATCATAGAATCATTTAATAAAGAAATCAAGCAATTTCTCCCCCTCAATATAAGCTGTAAGTCTGTCGCCTATTTTCACCGGGCCAACCCCTGCAGGTGTACCGGTAAATAATAAATCGCCAATTTTAATTGTAATAAACTTAGAAACATAAGCAATCAGTTGGTCTGTCGAAAAAATCATTTCTTTAGTATTTCCTTGTTGCACGGTTTTTCCATTCAGATCAAGCCTAAAATTTATATTATTAATATCGCCCAGTTTTTCCAGTAAAATAAAATTACTAACAGGGGCTGCACCATCAAATGATTTAGCAATCTCCCAGGGCAACCCTTTTTCTTTACACTTTTTTTGCAGGTCCCGTGCTGTAAAATCAATACCTATCCCAATTTCATTGTAATATCTATAAGCAAATTCAGGGGCAATATTCTTGCCTAAACGGTTCAATCGTACAACAATTTCCACCTCAAAATGAATTTCGTTTGAAAAATCGGGATAAAAAAAAGGCTGATTATTTTTTAATATAGCAGAATCAGGCATCATAAAAAATAAAGGCTCTTTCGGAACAGGATTATTTAACTCCCTGGCATGATTGATATAATTTCTACCAATAGCAATTATTTTCATACTATTTATTTATGATTTCTTTATCTTATTTATTGTGAAAAACTATCTTGTAAGGCCTAATCTCACTTTTTGCAAAACCATTTTTTATTGCCGGATCATTATTTACAATATCCATCAATTCTTCTTCACTTTCAACATCAATAACAAACATTCCGCCTCTTTTTTCATCCAGGAAAGGTCCGGTAATAATGAGCTTCCCTCTAGTATATAATTCTTTAAGATATTCAACATGAGGTTGCATCATTTCTGCCGTCACATCTTTTCGTAACATGTGGTGGATTACTACATAATTCATAAGAAATGTTATTTATTACTATCGTTTATGCTTACTAAATTTTACTATTAAATTTTCTAAGCTTAATAGCTGTTAACACTTTTTTTGTGTACAAAGGAAACTCGTTGTTTACTATCCATCCGTAATATCCGGGATCTCTTTCTAAAACCGATTCAACAGTTTTACCTTTATATTTTCCAAAATTAAATACTTCCTGTCCTTTATCATTATATACAATGCGTCCTGCAAAATCGACATTGGTATTATGAGTAGAAAATTTGGACAGCTTTTCAATGTCATTTTCAAGATCATTATATCGTTCGAGCTGAGCCTTTAAAATTTCAAACGTAGCAATAGTATCAGCCTCTGCTGTGTGTGCATCTTCTAATATTTTATTGCAATAAAATTTATACGCGGCACTGAGAGTACGTTGCTCCATTTTGTGAAAAATAACCTGAACATCAACTGAACGTAATTTTTTTAGGTCAAAATCGATATCGGCGCGAATAAATTCTTCGGCCAGCAAAGGAATATCAAATTTTGCTGAATTATAACCTGCCATATCACAGCCCTCTATAAACTGAGCGATACTTTTACCTATTTCACTAAATGTTGGTTTATCTTTTACATCTTCGTCGCTTATCCCATGTATATCGGTAGTTTGAGGTGGAATAGGAATACCGGGATTAATTAACATGGTTCTTTTTTCTTCGGAACCATTTGGAAAAACTTTTAGCATCGATATTTCTACGATACGATCGTTAGCAATATTAACACCCGTTGTTTCCAAATCAAAAAATACAATTGGTTTTTTTAAGTTTAAATCCATTCTTACTATGTTTTTTTGAAAAAAAAGAGTTTCGTTCCGAAACTCTTTTTCTCTGAAAAATATAAAATTAAATTAGTTTTTATCCTTTAATCATCATGGGCATTAATAACATTAGCACATCCTCTTCCTCGTTTTCTTTTTCGGCAGGGAAAAAGATTCCTGCACGCGATGGGTCAGAAAACTCTGCCAAAACATTGGTAGATGATAGATTCGAAAGAATCTCAATTAAAAAAGAAGATTTAAACCCAATGTCCATTTCATCGCCTTCATATTGACAATTCAATCTTTCATTTGCAGAAATTGAGAAATCAATATCCTGAGCAGAAACATTCATTTGATTATTTTTCAATTCTAATTTCACCAAATTACTGGCCTGATTAGAGAAAAGCGCAACACGTTTTAGGGCGTTATATAATTCCAATCGATCAATGGTTAATTTATTCGGATTATTTGTTGGGATAACCGAGTTATAGCTTGGATAATTTCCCTCAACCAAACGGGAAACTAACTTATAATTTGAGAGGGTAAAAAATGCATTTTTATCATCAAATTCAATGATTACATCATTTTCTTCTTTTGGAAGGATTGCTTTTAACAATGATGCCGGTTTTTTGGGTAAAATAAAAGAAGATTCTTGTTCGGCTTTGGCATCCATTCTTCTGTATCGAACCAATTTATGGGCATCAGAAGCAACAAAGGTCATGCTATCAGTAAATAATTCGATATAAATACCATTCATTACCGGACGTAATTCATCATCAGCCGTTGCAAATAAAGTTTTGCTTATGCCATTAAGTAATAATTCAGATGATAATTGGATGGATGTTTTCTGATCATCCTTAATAATTGGTAGCTGGGGAAAATCTTCTCCATTTTGTCCAACAACGTTATATTTACCGTTTTCGGTAGTAATAACAACACCAAATGTTTCGGGGTTGATATCAAATGTTAAAGGCTGGTCGGGAAATTCTTTAAGCGTATCTGTTAAAATTCTGGCAGGAATAGCAATGCTCCCTTCATCAGTTACGTTTTCTAATGAAATAGTTGTAATCAGGGTTGTTTCTAAATCCGACGCTGTAATTTTTAATTCATTATCTTGCAATTGAAATAAAAAATTATCAAGAATCGGTAAGGTGTTTTTTGTGCTTATCACCCTGCTAATTGACTGCAAATGACTCAATAACTCTGTGCTGGATATAACAAATTTCATTTGTATTTATTTTAAATTTTTATTGATTTTCATTTTTGAATTAAATATCAATTATACGAAAAAAATATCAAGTAGCCAATAGGGCTATAGGATTTTTATATTAGCGAAAATAATCAATTTCTTTTAATAAAGGATCAAAAATATAATATTGAATGATGATTAATTCATTATTTTGATTAAAAACTGCATACGCCCTGTCATAATCATATTTAATTTTATTTCCAAAGTCATCCCGTGCTTTCTCGGGAGCTTTTCTATAAATCGAAATACTATTTGTATGATGATTAAAATCGGTTACACTTATTTCACAAAAAGGTGTGGAATTTATGATCGAATCGGTTTGATGTGCTGATAAATGCTGGTCAATTTTTTCAAATGCTATATCATGAAAGTAAGTAAAATAACGCATAGCCCTTTCTACATTAAAATCTTTTATATATGAATCCTGTAAGGGTCTTTTTAAGGCAAAAGTGCCATTGTTATAATTTATTAACTGAAAGGATGCATTTTGATTCAGAGGGTATTCAACTATAATATTTTGAATATTTTCCGGTTGATAATCAAATATAATTTTATCTCTCCAAAAATTTTCATTTATAGTATAAAATTCAGCCACTAAACCATTAAACGAGGGAATCCTCACTTCGTAGGGGTCTCCCCCCTCTTTCATCATATAGGTTTTTTCATCGTTTATTTGCGGGGTACTAACCAGGTAATGATTTATCCTTCTGCTATTCTTATAAATCTCAACTTGATAACCTTCATTCTTTACTAATAGTCTTATCTGTTCTTTTTGCACGTTTGATACGGGCTTAAAAATATCAATCCCTGCCAATACTTTTATCAGATTTTTAATCGCAAATTCTCTGGCTAAATATTTATTATTAACGCTCCATTGCCCACCTTCTTTACTCAAAGTAATATCCTTATCCTTATTTTGAGCAGAAATTCTGATTTTATCAATGTTTTTTGTTGATTTTACTGCAAAATTTGTATTACGTCTGCTTAAAGTCCCTTTTGAGTCGGTAAAAAAATAAACAGCAGCGATTATAAGCAAAAATATAGTTATAAAAAGAATTATATGTGTACGATTCAATGATTTACTTTTTAGCTTCATTTATACGGTATATTTTCTTTTCCTTATAAACATCAGGATTCCTCCAACAACAATAACAAAAAATATGGGAACGATTGTATTAATAAGTTGCCATTTAAATCGTTCATCAATAATCTTTGCTTTATCCAGTATACGAAGTTTAAATTCACGCGAGCGCAAATCAAGTAATCCTTTTTGATCTACCAAATAATGTACTGCATTCATAACAAACTCTTTATTTCCATAAGTTTGTTTGGTATATCTGTCATAGCCTAATGGGGAGATAAAAACGCCATCGGCTCGTTGTCTTACTTCATTGCGGATGATATCGGCATCAGAAATAACAATCATCTCGGTAGGTTCACTGGTTTCTTTAAACGAGAAATCATTTTTACCAAGAATATTCTGCAAATATCGGTTTTTAAAAACCGATTCGAAAGTACCTTTAAGCAAAACAGCTATGGGTAGATGTGCTTTATTAAATGCAGCAGGATTGATTTGTTCTCTCACCTGAGCAAGATTAACTAACAACGGAGCATCCAGAACTCTTGCATTTGCCGAAGAAGATAATAAGATTTCTTTCGCTATATCAGTTCTTGCACCAACAGTATCAATAACACCAGGAAATTTTGTCCTTATTACATTCAAACTTTTTGTAACAGGATGGTTATCGGGCGGAATAATTAAAGGGTAATACAACCAGGGAGCAGGAGAAAATTTAGGTTGAGTACTACTTACAGATGTATTAATAGGTATAACAGCACATTGAACATCCTGAATAACATTTGGATTAATGCGCACTCCATATTTAAATAGCTGGTCGTTTAGATTTACATCATTAATTAACGCAAAAGTGGAGCTCCCTGTTGATAAGCTGTCCATATTAACATTTACAGCATCAATAAACCAAAGCACCTTACCTCCGTTCATAATATACTGATCAAGTATAAACTTACTTTTTTCTGTATACTCTTCTTTAGGTCCGGCAATAATAACTGCATCATAAGGTTCCAGAATATTTAAATATTCTTTAATCGTTACTCTGTCTATAGAATAGTATTCTGCCAATGCTTTAGTTATATCTCCGGTTTCAAATTCATCCAATTCATTTTGTCCTTCAATGAAAGCAATTTTTTTACGTTTTTTTGCTGTAATTTTCCTGATTGCATCCACCAGTTCATATTCAATATCCTGAATTGAATTGTTTAAATTCACCTCAGCAGAAAAAGCCGGATTATTTTTCAAAAAATTTACGGGTGTTTCTTTATCACGATAAGTAATTATTGCTCCGGGAAAAAGTAGTTTTTCAGCAATACCTCCTTGTTTGTCTCTGTCTTTAACATTGGTTGGCTCTAATCCCCGATCGTATAAATCCCGAAATAAGGCGTTACGCTCTGACTGTTCAGTAGATCTTGAAGGATTAACAAAAGTATATTGAATATTTTCCCCAGCAATAACCCTAAATTCATCAAGCATCTCTTTAATCGATTTCTGCATACGCTGAAAACCAATCGGCATATCACCATCCAGATAAACTTCAATATAAACTACATCATCCAGTGAATCAATAAGCTCATGTGTTACTTCTGACAAAGTATATCGTTTATCAGAAGTTAAATCAATACGAAAAAAAGATTGTGAGGAGATATAATTGATTAGCACTAGAATAACCAGAGCCAATGCCAATTGAATAATATTTTGTTTTTTTTGATTTTTCATTACACTTATTTTTTGGGATTTACCACTTTCTGCTTTGTAAAATTGTTTTAGTAACTAAAAGAAAGAAAGCAATAACACTAACAAAATAGATAACATCACGGCTATCGATTACCCCCCTGCTCATAGATTTATAATGTTCATTGATACCCAGGTTGATAACAAATGCTTCTATTGAATGAAAAACAGATAGTCCGCTCATAAAATCAAATCCGATAAAAGCTACAAAACTTAATAACATTCCTATGATAAAAGCTACAATCTGATTATCAGTAAACGAAGATGACAAGACCCCAATAGATACATAAATAGCAGCTAAAAAAAACAACCCGATGTATGATCCCCAGGTACCACCTGTATCAATATTGCCCACCGGATTACCCAACTGATTTACAGAATAAAAATAAATCAGTGTAGGTAATAATGAAAAAAGAACTAACCCCAAAGCAGCAAGATATTTAGCAAAAATAATCTGAAAATCAGACAAGGGGCGGGTTAAGAGTAACTCTATAGTCCCTAACCGTTTTTCATCTGCAAACATACGCATGGTAACTGCAGGGACTAAAAATAAAAAAATCCATGGAGCAATAGTAAATAATGGATCTAATGTAGCATAACCACCATCGAGTATATTATTGTTGCCGGGAAAAACCCATAGAAATAAACTGTTAACTACGAGAAAAACAATAATTACAATATATCCGGTTATTGAACTAAAAAATCCGTTAATTTCTTTCTTAAAGAGTGTAAACATTTCCTTACAATTTATTTGAACACAAATTTACTTTTAAAATCTTTTAATCAAAATCATACGAATTAAAAATAGCAATTGCTATTTTTGCATTGCAACAAACAAACTCGCTTAAATGCTTTTTAAACGATTTAGTATTCTTTTCATTATTTTCTTCCAGTCTTTTTTTTGTATAGCTCAGGATTCCTCGCTGAGTAAAACAGGATTAGGCTTAGAAGTTGATTATGGGTATGGTTCAATAATGCCCCACCATAAAATGATTGAATATTTTATAGAAGAGCATATACAAACGTTTGACATTAAAATTAATAAAGCAAGCTATGGAGATAAATACTGGAACCAGCTTTTCAGATATCCGTATTACGGAATCGGTTTTTATAGAGCAAATTTAGGAAATAATGCTATTTACGGATATGTTAATGCACTTTATTCATATGTTAAGGTTCCAATATTAGGGAGGTGGGAAACTGCCAATTTAAGCTGGCAAATAAGTGTGGGAGCGTCCTATCTTACTAAACATTTTGATATTGAAGAAAACCCCAAAAACCTGGCCATTGGCTCTCATTTAAATATTTATGCCGATTTTAGCTTACAATCACAAATTCCATTATCAAAAAAAATAAATTTAACGAACAATATAAGATTTACTCATTTTTCCAATGGAAAGGTAAAGTCGCCCAACAAAGGGTTAAATGTTATCTCCGGCACGATTGGTTTGTTGTATAATTTTAACGAATCAATAAAAAAACACCATCATGAATTACCTAAATTGAAAAATAGTAACGAATATGCAATAATTTATGCTGCAGGTGTTAAAACAATATCAAGATATGAGCAAGGATATTATTATGCTTCCTCGTTAATGTTCGATTACTATCGAAATTATTCGTTAAAAAGAAGGTGGATACTGGGAGCTGATTTATTTTATGATGAAACGAAAAGAAATATTTCAAATCAAAACCAATCAACAAATATAATAAATACTGATTTATACCAGGCAGGAATACACATAGGGCATGAAATGGTAATGGGGAAATTGGGATTAACACTTAATGTTGGTGGATATGTTTATATGCCGGTTGAAGAAGAAGCTCCTATCTATAGCCGGGTTGGTTTAAGGTATAGATTTACTGAAAAGTTCATCGCTAATTTAACACTAAAATCACACTGGGCTATTGCCAGTTATATTGAATGGGGGATTGGATATGTTTTTTAATATTTACACATATATAATTGATAATCATAAGTTAAAAATAAATAAAATTGTTTTTTTAATTCCGATTATTGTTTTTTTAACAAGCTGTAATGAAGCAATCTTTGATAAAGGAAATATCCAGTTAAAAGAGATTGAAACCCGGAGTTTTAAAAATATTGAAATCAATGATATTTTTACATTGTATTTGTATCAGGATACCACACAAAAAATAGTTGTTAAAGGAGGAAGCAACCTTATTCCTAACCTGACTTTTGATGTGGACCGGAATGGAACCTTAAAAATTACCGACTTGAATACTGCCCGATGGTCAAGAGATTATGAAAAAATTGAGTTGCATATTACTGTTGACACATTACACTTTTTAACCCTTAACGCTCCTGTTGCATTAACGTGTATTGATACAATTATTACAAAAGAGCTTAAAGTTTTTTCCATTACAGATTACGCGGATATTACTCTTTTAGTTAACTGTGACAATCTTTATCTGGTAAATTCAGGCACCTCAGGTGGTCAGGTAACCATAAAAGGGACTACTTATAATTTTAGTTTTTGGGCCAGGGCTTCTTTACAAATTTTTGCCGGACAACTTACCGCGAACAGAATCACGGCTAAAAACGAAAGTATTGGAGATTGCTATATTCATGCAACAGAGTATCTTTCAGCAGAAATCTTAAAATCAGGATTCATTTATTATAAAGGAAACCCTGAAATCATTGAATATATTAACGAAGAGGCACAAAAAAAGTTAATTAAACTGGATTAACGTCTTCTTGCAAATAGTTATATAACAGCTGGGCTACTCTTTCCGAAGCACCTGTACCGCCTAACTTTTTCCGCAAACCCTCATAATTATTAAGCATTTGCTGCCGAAAAGCTTTATCATAAAGAATTTTATTCAATTCTGTTTCGAGTTTTTCAGCATTCATATCAAACTGAATTAACTCTTTAACCACTTCAGCATCCATAATTATGTTTACCAGTGAAATGTACTTTGTTTTTACAAATTGTTTGGCAATAAAATAAGAAATATTGCCGGCACGGTAACAAACTACCTGCGGTACATTAAATAAAGCGGTTTCTAAAGTTGCCGTTCCTGAAGTTACTAAGGCTGCTTCGGCATGTTTTAAAACGTCATACGTTTGATTAAATACTACCTTTACATTGTTCTTTTGAACGAATTGTTGATAATAGTTCGGTTCAATAGAAGGAGCTGCTGCAATAACAAATTGATAATTTTTGTAATGATGAACAATTTCCAACATAACTCCCAAATTCCTATCGATTTCCTGTTTACGACTGCCAGCTAACAGCCCAATTATGGGTTTTTTCTCTAATCCGTTATTATTAATAAACTCATCTAAACTCCCTTCATCATTAATTTTTTCCTGTACTGCATCAAGCAAAGGATTCCCGGCATAATCTACCGGATAACTATGTTTTTTAAAGTAATCAACCTCAAAGGGAAAAATCACAAACATACGATCAACAAAAGCCTTTATCTTTTTTATTCGAGATTCTTTCCATGCCCAAATTTTGGGTGAAATGTAATAGTAAACCTTAATTCCTTTTGATTTGGCAAATTCGGCTATTCGCAGATTAAAACCGGGGTAATCGATCAAAATCAGTACATCAGGATTATACTTAAGGATATCTTTTTTACAGATAGTCAAAAAATTATTGATTTTTCTGAGGTTAATAATTACTTCCAGAAACCCCATTATAGCAGTCTCTTTGTAATGCTTAACCAGCTTTCCTCCCTGCTGTTGCATTAAATCACCTCCCCAGAAACGAAACTCAGCGTCTGAATCAACCTTTTTCAACCCTTTCATAAGGTTTGAGCCGTGTAAATCGCCAGATGCTTCACCGGCTATTAGATAATACTTCATTTCTTTAAGACAATTATAAAGCAAACTTAGTAATAAACACAAAAATGGCAAACAGTATGGTAGCCATCAAAACACCACGAGCCGAATAGAGATAATTTAACCATATAAAAATAAAGAATAGAATGAGGTTTGGAATTACGCACAAACTAACAATTTTAGTAAACAATTGTTTGTCTAACAGATAACCTATCAGTTCTGTAAAATCATACGCGGTAAAATTAAAAAAATAGACCAACACCATTGTTATAACAGGGGCTAAAATACCAAGGGTCAATCCCAGCTTAAGATTATTTAATTTAGATTTCATATTTCCATTGTTTGAAAAAATCCATCTTATCGTTCGCTGTAAAATCAACTTTTATGGGAACTAACGAGACATAGTTATTTCCCAAAGCCCACTCATCGGTATCGACAGACCCGTTTTCTGAATTTTCAAAATATCCTGTAAGCCAGAAATATTCTCCATTACGAGGATCAACACGTTTCTCAAATTCTTCTTTCCAAACCCCTTTAGCCTGACGACAAATTTTAACCCCTTTAATTTCCTCTTTAGCTACCGAAGGAAAATTAACATTTAAGCAGGTACTTTCAGGTAACCCGCTAATTAAAGTGTTTTCAACAATTCTACGACCATATTGTATAGCTGCAGTAAAATCAGCATTACTGGAATAATCCAGGTGTGAGAAACCAATAGAAGGAATCCCATAAATACATCCTTCGATTACAGCCCCCATCGTTCCTGAATAAACAACACTTATCGATGCATTGGAACCATGGTTAATCCCTGATACCAACAAATCAGGTGTACGATGAACAATCTCGCTCATTGCTAATTTTACAGAATCAACGGGTGTTCCGTTACATCCGTAAATTGTTACGTTATCCTCCTGCACAAGTTTTTTATAACGAATAGGTACTTTTACAGTTATCGCGTGTGACATTCCTGAGTTTCCATGCAAAGGAGCAACCACAATTACCTCACCAAATGGCTTTACCATTTCAATAAGTGCGCGAATACCTTTTGCATGAACACCATCGTCATTTGTTACTAATATTAAAGGTTTATTTTTTTCCAACTTTTAACACTTTTAAAATTATAATTTAACGTTGCAAAGATATTCAATTCACACGAAGTTTCCATACAATCACTTTTTTAATTCATATTAAATCAGTTGTTAACCACTTGAGTCAGATGCATTGTTTTCCCTCATCCAATTTTTCAGCAAAAGGAAATTATCCCTACTTGAAGATTAATACTTACTCAATTTTTTATATTTTTGCTCTTTCAGTCAAATCAGTAAATAAAAAATACTTATGAAGATATCATACAACTGGCTCAAAAATTATATCGATACAGATTTACCGCCCAATGAGGCAGCAAAAATTTTAACCAATACAGGATTAGAAATTGAAGGGATTGAACATTTTGAGTCGGTTAAAGGCGGATTAGAAGGGTTCGTAATTGGCAAGGTTACCTCCTGCAGAAAACATCCAAATGCCGACAAACTAAGTATAACTACCGTTGATATTGGTGAAGAAAAAGAACTTCCCATTGTTTGTGGTGCGCCCAATGTTGCCCAGGACCAAAAAGTTGTGGTGGCAAAAGTAGGAACAACCTTATATTTTGGCGATGATGAATTAAAAATTAAAAAAACAAAAATTCGTGGAGAAGTTTCAGAAGGGATGATTTGTGCCGAAGACGAAATTGGTTTGGGCACATCGCATGAGGGAGTTATGGTTTTGGATAACTCAGCAAAAATAGGAACCCCTGCTAATCAATATTTTGAAATAGAAACCGATACCGTTTTTGAAATCGGGTTAACACCCAATCGTATTGATGGTGCTTCACACATTGGAACAGCAAGAGACCTGGCAGCTTATTTAAACCTGGGACAAAAAACATCTATCACAAAACCTTCGGTTGAACATTTTAAGGTAGATAACCACAGCCTTCCTGTTGATATAAAAATAGAAAATCCCGAAGCCTGCCCACGATATACAGGAATTACTATTTCCAATATTAAAGTTGGTCAATCGCCTGCATGGTTACAAAACAAATTAAAAGCCATCGGACTAAAACCCATTAATAACCTGGTAGATATTTCCAACTTTGTATTGCATGAAACCGGCCAACCTTTACACTTTTTTGATGCTGATAAAATTGAAGGAAATAAAGTTATTATAAAAACACTGGATGAAGGATCAACTTTTATTACGCTGGATGAAAAAGAAAGAAAATTATCGGCTGATGATTTAATAATTTGCAACGAAAAAGAAGGAATGTGTATTGCCGGGGTTTTTGGAGGAATAAAATCCGGGGTAACCGAAAAAACAAAAAATGTTTTTATCGAAAGTGCTTTCTTTAATTCGGTATATATCAGAAAAACAGCTAAAAGACATGGTTTACATACCGATGCTTCGTTCCGTTTTGAGCGTGGTGCAGATCCAAATAACACAATTTACCCACTTAAAAGAGCAGCTCTATTAATCAAAGAAATTGCCGGTGGAGAAATATCTTCCGATATTGTTGACATTTATCCCACCCCGGTTAAAAATTGTACTGTTGAATTAACGCTTACTAATTTAAAACGATTAACCGGAAAAGTAATTGAAAAGGATATCGTTAAAAAAATTCTTAATTCGCTGGATATTAAAATTATCCATGAAAACAATGATAGCTTAACGCTTGAAATTCCTACCTATAGAGTAGATGTTACCCGTGAAGCTGATGTAATCGAAGAAATATTGCGTATCTATGGATATAACAATATTGAAATTACAGAACATGTTAATTCAAGCATCTCCTACTCACAAAAACCAGATAAGGAAAAGATTCAGAATCTGATATCGGAGACTTTAACAGCAAATGGTTTTCATGAAATTATGTGTAACTCGCTAACCAAAGCAGATTATTATAGTGATTTAGAAACCTATCCGGCTGATAATTCGGTAACCATTTATAACCCGCTTAGCAATGACCTGAATGTGATGCGGCAAACATTACTGTTTGGCGGCCTGGAGTCTATTGCACACAATATCAATCGACGAAATCCTGATTTAAAATTATATGAATTTGGGAATTGTTACCACAAGAAAAAAAACGAAAGTAAAAACCCATTAAAAAAATATAACGAATCCAGACAAATGGCATTATTCCTTACAGGAAATAAAACCAAAGAAAGCTGGATTAGCAATCAGGAACCAACCAGTTTCTTTTATCTGAAATCATTTGTTGAAAACATACTAAATAAAGTGGGTGTTGTTTTAAGCCAAACAGAACAAAATGATACAGGTAAAGATATCTTTTCTGATGGCCTAAGTTACATGTTAAATAATAATATATTAGTAGACTTTGGCAGTATCAGCAGAAAGATTTTAAAAACAATGGATATTGATGCTCCGGTTTATTATGCAGAATTTAACTGGGATCAGCTGTTAAAGGTTATGGCTAAACATAGCATCCGATTTACCGAAATACCAAAATATCCTGAAGTAAGACGCGATCTTGCATTATTAATTGATAAGCATATACGTTTTAATGAAATAAAAAAACTGGCCTACAAAGCAGAGAAGAAACTTTTGAAAGAGGTTTCATTATTTGATGTTTTTGAAGGCGAAAAACTGGGAAAAGATAAAAAATCCTATGCACTAAGCTTTATTTTGCAAGATGAAAATAAAACTCTTACAGACAAGCAAATTGATAAAATAATGAATAACTTTATCAGAGTATTTGAAAAAGAAATGGGTGCTCAGATTCGTTAATTTATATTTTGTTAAAATGAAAAGAATAACCAAAAGAGAAATTATTGCATTCATTTTAGGCATACTTTTCAGTTTATTGCTTGAGGTAATATTTAACTGGGATGCCCATGTAAAAGCTTTTAAAGAAGGAATGAAAAGTGCCCAAAATAGTTCATTAACCGACATTTAAAATTTTTAAATTATGGCAAAAATTGAACTTATACAAGATGACATCACCACATTAGAAGTTGATGCCATAGTAAATGCTGCCAACAAATCGTTGCTTGGCGGCGGAGGAGTAGATGGTGCAATTCACAGAGCTGCCGGAAGTGATCTGCTTGAAGAGTGTAAAACATTAAACGGCTGCGAAACGGGTGAAGCAAAGATTACTAAAGGCTATCATCTACCTGCAAAATATGTTATTCATACCGTTGGGCCTGTTTGGCATGGTGGCAATAAAAAGGAGTCGGATTTGCTGGCTAATTGTTATGAAAACAGTTTAAAGCTTGCCTTAGATAATCATATTAAAACCATTGCATTTCCTAATATCAGCACTGGGGTGTATGGTTTTCCTAAAGATAAAGCTGCAAAAATTGCCGTTAAAACGGTTTCTGATTTCTTAAAACAAAATAATAGTATTGAAAAAGTTTATTTTGTTTGCTTTGATAATAAAAATTATACCCTCTATAAAAATATTCTTGAATAAATAATTTAAGCTGGCATAATGGAATATTCGATATTCTGAGATGCTTTTATACCTATGATTAAACAAACACAAACCAAAGTAAAAGATTTCCTGTCGTTAGTAAAATTCAGTCATACAATTTTTGCCATGCCATTTGCTTTTATTGGTTATTTCCTGGCTTTGTATCAAACCAATGCAAATTTCGAATGGAAGCTTTTAGGCCTTATTGTATTATGTATGATTTTTGCTCGAAATGCAGCTATGGCTTTTAATCGCTTTGTAGACCGCGAAATAGATAACAAAAATCCACGCACAGCCGTAAGAGAAATTCCTTCAGGAGTCATCAAGGCTAAGTCAGCATTAATTTTTGTAATTGTTAATTCTTTACTCTTTATATTAACCACCTACTTTATTAATAAAATTACATTTATTCTTTCGCCTGTAGCACTTTTAATTATTTTAGGGTATAGTATTACCAAAAAATTCACCGCTATATGTCATCTAATCCTGGGGCTGGGTTTATCGCTTGCTCCTATTGGAGCATATTTAGCCGTAACAGGAACATTTAACCTACTACCTATTCTTTACTCATTTGTAGTATTGTTTTGGGTAAGTGGATTTGATATTATTTATGCTTTACAGGATTTAGATTTTGATAAGGAAGAACAATTAAAATCTTTCCCTGTTTTTTTTGGACGAAAAGGAGCCTTAAGCGCTTCTATCCTTTTGCACTTTTTATCGGCATCAATTGTAATTGTTGCAGGACTTGTTGCTCATTTCGGGCTAATGTACTGGCTGGGAAGTATTATCTTTATTCTCTTATTAATTTACCAACACCTGTTAGTTAAACCCAACGACTTAAGCCGGGTTAACCTTGCCTTTTTTACTACCAACGGTATTGCCAGTATTATATTTGCTGTATTTACCATTACCGAATTGGTACTTGACATTTGGTTGCTATAACCAAAGTTAAACGACATTTTGACACAACACCTTTAAGCACAGTATATTGGCATAACTTTTGTATATTTATTTTTAAGAAATAAATCCTCTATTCAATTACCTGATTTGGATTATTAATTAAAAAAAGGAAAAGGTTATGGCTGACGATTTATTTTTTAAACCGACGCACTCAATTCTTGGAGGGTACTATATCCCGGTAAGGGATGACTGGAATTATCATATTAAAAAAAGACATCTAACAGAAAAAGAAAAAGAAATTTACGCCAAAGATTTTGGAGAACAAATAATTACAGACAATCAATATTTTGAATGGTGGAAAAAAGTGCATTCAATCAATCAAAAGGAAGGAGGTAATTATGAAAACTAAAAAACCTTTATGGATTACAGCACTATTAGTATTGATTGGAACAGCTGTTGAATTCTGCGATAATATAAATAATTCAACCAAAGCAGAAAACCGAACCTGAAAGAAAAGAAACACTCAACCTATAAAATCAAAACACAACTGGGCATATTAAAAAAGCAAGCTGTTTTTACTTATTATTTGATTCCATTTAAGGTTAATTATTAGTTATTAATCATAATTTACACGACCAGAGCATTTTTTTTGAAAAGAATTTTTAACTTTGAGTAAATATTTTGAAACATTTAGTAGTAACTTTGAAT
>Ga0102943_1001141_pt1 | contig 16855 bp, 12 predicted proteins | sample SalPonC_black_MG_FD_78174 | JGI IMG/M metagenome (GOLD analysis project Ga0102943, IMG submission 78174) | Salt pond soil microbial communities from South San Francisco under conditions of wetland restoration - Salt Pond MetaG... | ecosystem: Environmental > Aquatic > Marine > Intertidal zone >...
AAGGGCTTGAAGCTCATCTCCACGCCCTCGGCCTCCGCGATCCGGCTCCCCATGTAGTGGAAGCTCGACCCCGCCGTGGTCATGCCGAAGGTCTTTCCGCCCAGCCCGGCCGGCGAGGTCAGCCCGGCCGCATGCGCGTCGTTCGAGGCGAGGATCATCTGCCCGTCGATCCCCGGCTCCTCGCGCAGCGCGCCGCCGATCACCTTCGCCGCGCCCTTGTTCGCGAGGCTGAGCAGCCCCCCGGTGATCGCCGTCACCGCGTAGCCCACGTCGCGCGAGGCGACGGCGACCGCCATCGGCTGCGCCGCCTGGAAGAACTCGAAGTCCACATCGAGGCCCGCCTCGGCGAAATAGCCCCGCTCCTGCGCCACGAAGCTGGGCGCATGGCTGGTGAAGCGAAGCGCCCCGACCACGGTGCGTTCCGCCCCGCGCGCCACCCGCGGCGCGGCGAGCGAGAGGGCTGAGACGGCGCCGATTCCGGCGAGCGCCCGGCGGCGGCTGATCTGGCTCATGGCGGTCCTCCCTGGTCCGCGCCGCCTCGAGGGGCGCGTTCGGAGCGATAGGACGGACCCCGCCAGGCCCCGTCAACCCCATGGCGCTTGCTCTTCGCCCGGAATCAGGGCACAATTCAGGTCTTGTTCATGCGTATCGACCGGAGGCCGCGTTCCATGGAAAGCTTCCACCCCGACGCCCTGATCCCCGAAGCGCAGCGCATCGCGCCCGCCGGGCCGCGCCTCTTCGCGCAGCCCCGCCCCTGGACCGCGCCGCGCCGCGCGGCGGTCCCCGTCGGCGCCACCCGGGTTCCGGCGCGCGAACCGGAGGGGCCGGCCGGCCTCCGCGCCCGCTTCCTCCGCCGCCATCCCGGCGGCTTCGCCGACCCCCTGTTCCGCCTGACCGAGCGCGCCGGCCGGCTGGAGGCGCGCCGCCGGCTCCTGCGCGCCGTCTCCCCCGCCGCGGCGGAGGCCGGCGCGGGCGATCCCGTCGCCGCCCTCGCCGCGCTCGAGGCCGCGCGGCTCCTCGGTCCCGAGGACGCCGAGGCCGCCACCCGGCTGCTTCGCGGCCGCCGGGCCCGCGCCTTTCTCGCCGCCGCCGCGCGCTTCGCCGCCGGCGGCACCGCGGCGGGACTCACCGCGATGCGCGCCGCCGCCGCGCCCGACGCCGCCGGGCGCTGGCCCGTGCTCACCGCGATCCCGTTCCTGTGGCGGCCCGACGCGCACATGCTGCTGGATCCCGGCCCCGCGGGCGAAGCCGCGCGTCATCTCGATCACCCGCTCGCCGGCCGCCTCGCCGCCGGCGGTCCGGCCGAGACCTATCGCGCGCTGCTGCAGCTCTGCGCGGAACTCCGCGCATCCGTCGCGGATCTCGCCCCGACGGACAACCTGGACCTGCTCGGCCTGCTCCGCGCCGCCGCCCGTCCGGGCTGAGCCGTCACAGGATCGAGCCGAGCTTCGAGACCAGCCGCGCGACCGCCGAGACGTAGCGCGTCACGTCCTCGACCCGCGCCGTCGCCTTGCGCGCCGTCTCGCGCGCCCGCTCCGCCTCGCCCATCGCCGCGCGCAGCTCCGCGAGCGCGCCCGTGGTCGCCTCGGCGCCGTCGAGGGCCTTCAGCGCCAGCCGGCGGAGCCGCATCGCCTCGCTCTGCAGCCGCGACGCCTCGCGTCCAAGACGGACGAAGGCGGACCCGGGATCGTCGCTCCACGGCGCGGACGGGCTGCCCTGCCGCGCCCGCAGCGCCGAGACCTCCCGCTCCGCCGCCCCGGCCTCGGCCAGCAGGGCCTCCGCCGCCTCCAGCTTCGCCATCGCGCATCCTCCCTCGATCGGCGGATCAGCCGCCGGAGACCACCGTCTCCAGCGGCTCCGCCAAAGCCTCCGCGGCATCCGCGATCCGCTCCAGCGCGCGGCGGTAGGCCGCCCGGTCGTCCCGCTCGGCGGCCTCGGCCAGCGCCGCATGGGCCTCGCCCAGCCGCACGAACGCCGCGTAGGCTCCGAGGTCCGCGCTCACCTTCGCCCGATGCTCCGCCACGGCGGCGTCCAGTTCGGCCGCCGCCGCGCGCAGCTCCGCCGCGCCGAGTCGCGCCTGCGCCCGCATCGCCTCGTTCAGCAGCGGCTGCACGCGGTCATCGTAGGCCTGCGAATGCACGCTCTCCATCATCGCGGCGTAGGCCCTCTCCAACGTCTCGGTCGCCGCCTGCACCGCCGGGTCCGTCCGGGGCACGATCTCGCGCAGCGCCTCGATGCGGCGCGCCTCCAGCCAAAGCGCCCCCGCCTCGGCGATCACGGCGCCGACGGCGCCCGGCACGCCCTCCGGAAAGGAAACGCCGGCGTCGACGTCCGCCGCGGCGCTCTCCAGACGGCCGAGCGCGCCGCCGAGATCGACCGCCGCCTCGCGGAAGGCGTCCTCGCCGGACCCGGCGCCTTCCGCCAACTCGCCGAGGGCGACCGCATAGCGCCGCATCGCCTCCGCCAGCGCGTCGAGCGTCGCGTATTCCGGCGTCTCGACCAGCGGCGAGGCCGTGCCTTCCTCCGTCCGGTCGCGCTTCAGCGTGCAGTCCGCGAGGCGCGGCGCCGCCCCCGCGAGCGGCACGCAGGCGCCCCGGTCGACGAAAGGAACCGCATCGTCCGCCGCGAGGCGGTCGTAGCCCTCCGCGCGCTCGGCCGCGCGATGCCGCGCCGAGACGTCGCCGTAGGCCGCCGCCGCCGCCTCGGCCGTGTCCGCATACTTGGCCGCGGCGTCCAGGAGCGCCGGGTCCGCGCAGCCCGCCGTCGTCAGCAGCATGGCCGCCGCCGCGAGGCGGATTCCCCCAGAACGATGAATCATGTCCGCCCGCCCCCCGGAAACGCCGTTTCCGAAAGGTTACCTTCAAGGCAAGCCGCGTGCATCCCAAATCGCCTGATGCATCGGCCCCCCAGGCGTCGACCGCAGGGTCACGCCGTCGAAATGAAGGGGGTGATGGTGGGCGCGGGCAGGATCGAACTGCCGACCCCTACGATGTCAACGTAGTGCTCTCCCGCTGAGCTACGCGCCCCATCGCCGGCGGGAATAGAGCCGGGCGCGGAAGGTGTCAACGGCCCGAATGCCGGGTCGCGGACGGCAGGTCCCTCGCCCCGCTCAGAAGGCCTTGAAGGTCAGCGTCGTGAAGGTCCGCTCGATGCCCTCTATGTCGTGAAGCCGCTCGTTCACGAAATGGCCGATGTCGTCCTCGTCCTCGAGGTAGAACTTCGCCAGAAGATCGTACTCGCCCGAGGTCGAATGGATCTCCGACGCGATCTCCCGCTGCGCCAGGGTATCCGCGACGTCATAGGCCCGACCGAGCTTGGTCTTGATCTGAACGAAGAAGCACTGCATTCCATCTACTCCACCACTGCCGCGACCAGCGCGCTCTCCGCGTCCGCCAGCCCGGCGATCACGTCGAAATGATGCCGCCCCGGCGCCACCACCTCCCGCGTCCGCGCGCCGAGGCCGGCCCAGACGTTCGCCAGCAGCGCCGTCTGGCGCAGGAACTCCGGCCGCTCGTCGCCGCCGACCCAGGCGACCAGTTCCGCCCCCTCGGCCGGCTCGCACAGCGCCGGGCTCTCCGCCCGCGCCTCCGCGAGATCGAGCCGCAGCGTCGCGTTCATCGCCGTCCGCAGCAAGGGCCGCAGATCATGCACGCCCGAGATCGAGACCGCCCGACGCAGCCGCGGCCGCAGCCCCGGCGCCAACGCCACGTCCCGGCACAGCAGCCGCGCCGCCAGGTGCCCTCCGGCCGAATGGCCCGAGACGACGACCGGCCCCGCCACGAGATCCGCCGCGGCCGCCACCGCCGCGGCCGCCTGACGCGTGACGTCGGAGATCCGCGCCGCCGGCGCCAGCGTGTAGCTCGGCACGGCCACCGCCCGGCCGCGCGCCACCGGCCCCGCCGCCAGATGCGACCAGGCCGACTTGTCGAAGCTCATCCAGTAGCCGCCATGAAGGAAGACGACGAGGCCGCGCGGCGTCCCCTCCGGCAGGAACAGGTCGAAGCGCTCGCGCTCCCGGTCGCAGAGCGGCCCCTCGTAGGGCAGATCCAGCCGCGCCCGCCCGCCGAGAGACGCGCGAAAGGCCGGCGCCGCCCGGCGCCAGCCTTCCACGATCGCGTCGGTCTCCGGGATGTGCGCGCCTTGGGCGAAGGCGTCGTCCCAATCCGCCGCCGGCGCCCGCAGCACCTCGACGAAAGCCTCGGGCGCGCCCGCCACGCTCGTCGGACGCGCCCGCGCGACGCTCAGATCGCGCTCTCGATCCACTGCTGCAACGCCGATTTCGGCGCCGCGCCGACCTTGGAGGACGCCACCTGGCCGTCCTTGAAGATCAGCAGCGTCGGGATGCCCCGCACGCCGTAGCGCGAGGGGGCGTTCGGGTTCTCGTCGATGTCGACCTTGACGACCTTGACCTTCTCGCCGAACTCGCTCGAAAGCTCCTCCAGCGCGGGGCCGATCTGCTTGCAGGGACCGCACCATTCGGCCCAGAAGTCGACGACGACGGGCTTGTCGGACTTCAGGACCTCGGCCTCGAAGTCGGCGTCGGTGACGGAGACGGTGGCCATCGGGGAGCTCTCCTTGCCGTCGTGAGGGAGCGCCAGAAGTATGGACGCCCCGCGGGGGGGTCAAGACGCCGCCAGCAGCCGCGCCAGCGCCGCGTCGAGCGCGGCCTCCGGCGCCGCCTCCAGCCGCGGGACCGCCGTCCAGACCAGCGCCGCCTCGATCCGCCGCCCCGGATGGATCAGCCCGATCGCGGCGCGATAGGCCGCGAGCTGGCGCAGATAGCCCTCGGGCGCCCGCTCCGGCGCGGCGCCCGTCTTCCAGTCCAGCAGCCGGATCGGCGCCGCCGGATCCGCCGGGATCCACACCCGGTCCACCCGCCCCGAAAGCCGCCGCCCCGGCGCGATCTCGGCCGAGAGCGTCGCCTCCACGAGCGTCTCCTCCGGCGGCCCCAGCCAGTCGGCGAGGCCGGGCGGCGCCAGCGCCCGCTCCGCCTCGAGAAGACCGGCCTCCAGCGCCGCCGCCGGCAGGCCCGGCGCCACGGCGGCCATCTCGGCGAGCAGCGGACCCCGCGCCGCCCCCTCCGCCAGCCGGTCGAGCGCATGGTGGATCGCGTCGCCCCGCGCCCGCGCCGCCGCCCGGCCGAGCGGGACCGCCGGCGCCTCGTCCGGCGGCGCCTCCGTCGCTTCCGGCGGGCGCCGGTCGGCCTCGAAGGCGCTGGCCGCGATGCGCTTCGTCGGCTCGGGCCCGGCGGGCGGGCGGCGCGCGGGGTCCGGGAGCGGGTGCGACGCGGGCGCCTCGGACGGCGCCCCGGCCCCCGTCTCGGCCCGTTCCGGCCAGCCGTCGTCCAGCCGCAGCATCGGCGCGGCGAGGTCGCCCGGATCGAGCTTGCCGGGCGCCAGTCCGCACGGGCACTCGGCCTCCTCCGCCCCGGCCCGGCGCAGCCCCTCGGCCACCGCGTGATGCCAGCAGCCGTCGTAGGCCGGCTTGGTCTCGTCCCCGCAGCCCGCCACCAGCAGACGCGATTCGGCCCGCGTCATGGCGACGTAGAGCAGCCGGCGCCGCTCCTCCGCCTCGCGCCGCTTCGCCGCCTCCATCGCGCCGCGCAGCGGTTCGGGACAGTCCTGCGCCCGACCGGTCCCGGCCCAGAGCGCGACGCCGCCCACCACCTGCACCGGGCTCGGCGAATGGATCCTCGCGGGCCCCGCGTCGGCGAGGATCACGAAGGGCGCCTCCAGCCCCTTGGCGCCGTGCACCGTCATCACCCGCACCGCGTCGCCGCCCTGCTCCATCTCGCGCTTGATGGAGCCTTCGCCCGCCTCCATCCAGGCGAGGAAGCCCGGCAGCGTCGGGACCTCCGCCCGCTCGTAAGCCAGCGCCTGCGCGAGCAGCTCGTCGATCGCGTCCGCCTCCTCCGGCGCCAGTCGCGCGGTCAGCGCCGCCCGCCCGCCATGGCGCACCAGCGCGCGCTGCATCAGCTCGAACGGCCGGTCGAAGTCGGCCCGCCTGAGCACGTCCTCGACCAGGGCGCGCGGCGCCGCGTCCGCCTCCCAGCGCGCCCGCACCCGTCCGAGCAGCGGCCCGCGTCGGCCATGCGCCAGCTCGAACAGCGCCTCCTCCGAGATCCCGCCGAGCGGCGAGCGCAGCACCTCCGCCAGCGCCAGATCGTCGCCGGGATCCAAGGCGACCCGCAGCAGCGCCAGCAGGTCCCCCGCCGCCAGCGAGTCCGACAGCGAGAGCCGGTCCGCCCCCGCCACCGGCACGCCCCGCGCCTTCAGCGCCGCCACCAGACCGCCCGCGATCCGCCCGCGCGAGCGCAGCAGGAACAGCACGTCCCCCGGCCGCATCGGCCGCGCCGCCTCGCCCCGCCGGGGCATCGGCGCGCCTTCCTGGATCAGGCCCGCGACGCGATCCGCCAGCGCCTCCGCCAACCGTGCGTCGGGGGCGGTGGCGGCGGGCATGTCCACCGGCTCCCACCACTCGGGCGCCGCGCCCGCCTCGGCCTTGCCGAACAGCGGCCAGAGCTCCACCCGCCCCGGCGCCGCCGCGTGAAAGGCCCGGTGCGCGGGCGGCGTCCCGTCGGCGGAAAGCCCCGTCGCGTCCTCGGCGAAGACCGCGTCCACCGCCCTGAGCACCGCGGGGGCCGAGCGGAACGACCACTCCAGCGTCCGCGCCTCCACCGCCCCGCCGGAGGCCGCCCCGAAATGATCCCGCATCGCGCCGAACGCCTCCGGCGCGGCGCCCTGGAACGAATAGATCGACTGCTTCTCGTCGCCCACCGCGAACAGCGTGCGCGGCCCGCCGGCCTTCGCCCCGGCGCCCCCCGCGAGGAACTCGTCCGCCAGCGCCCGCACGATCCGCCATTGCCGGGGCGAGGTGTCCTGCGCCTCGTCCACCAGGATGTGATCCAGCCCGCCGTCGGTCCGATAGAGCGCGAAGGACGGCATCCCCTCTACATCCAGCAGCGCCGCCGCCCGGCGCACCAGCTCGTCGAAGCTCAGCGCCCCGCGCCGCGCCGCCTCGCGCTCCAGCCCCGCCAGCAGCGGCCGCGCGAAGGCGTGCAGATCCTCGCTCGCCGCCAGCGCCGCGCGCCGCAGCCGCGCCTCGCGCAGCGCCTCGGCCCGGTCGAGCAGCGCTTCCGTCGCCGCCTCGCAGCCGGGATCGGCCGCCTTGGCCGCCTTCGAGGGAAACTTCGCCGTCGATCGTCGCACGCCGGCCCTGGTCAGCCCGACCGCCTCGATCCCCGCCGCCGCGACCTCCGCGTCGCCGGCCGTCAGCGCCGCGGCCGCCGCCTCCAGCTCCCCCGCCGCCTCGACGTCGGTCTTGCCGCCCGCGCGCAAGGCCGCGGCGAGCGCGCGCAAAGCCCGCGCCTCCGGCAGCATCGCCGCGAACTCCGCATCCCCCGGCGCCGTCAGCACCGTCCCCGGATCCGCCGCGAACGCCTCCGGCAGCCCGCCGATGCGCCTCGTCAGCGCGTCGAGCCCGCCATCCGTCACCCGCGCCGCCAGCCGGTCGAAGGCCGCGTCCTCGCCCGCCTCCGCCGCCAGCGCCATGGCGTCGCGGAGGGCGGCGCGGATCTGCGCCTCGGCCCGGTCGTCCAGCTCCCGGAAGTCCGGCGGCGCGCCCGCTTCCAGCGGAAACCGCCGCAGCAGCGCCGCGCAGAAGGCGTGCAGCGTCTGGATCTTCAGCCCCCCGGGCGTCTCCAGCGCCGCCGCGAACAGCCGCCGCGCCTCGGCCAGCCGCGCCGCGCCGAACGGCCCCGCCTCGCCCAGCGCCTCCAGCTCCGCGCGCAGCGCGTCGTCGGGCGCCAGCGCCCAGCCCCCCAGCAGCCCCACCAGCCGCGTCTGCATCTCCGCCGCCGCCGCGCGCGTGTAGGTCAGGCACAGGATCCGCTCCGGCGGGCAGCGCCCCAGCAGCAGCCGCGCCACGCGCTTGGCGAGCACCGAGGTCTTGCCCGACCCCGCGTTCGCCGCCACCCAGACCGAGGCGCCGGGCGCGGTCGCCGCGATCTGCGCCCGCGTCGCCGCATCCGCGCCGCTCATTCGCCCGTCTCCCCGCTCTCGGGCCACTCGCCGCGCCGCGCCAGCCGGTCGTAGTCGCCCGCGAAGGCGATGAACTGCGGCCGGATGCGGGAGCGATAGGGCGTCGCCTCACAGTCGTAATCCGCCAGCAGCCGCGCCAGCTCCGCCCGCGTCTCCGCCACCGACACCTCCGAGAGATCCACCGCCTGCGCCTTGCCGCCCTCGCCCGATCCGGTGACCCCGACATATTCCAGCCCCGCCACCGGCGCCGCCTCGATCCCCTCGAAGCCGCCCGCCTCCGCGATCAGCCCCTCCAGCAGCAGCTGGCGCGAGAAGGCGCGGATCTGCTTCGCGGTGGGCGGCGCGCCGGTCTTGTAGTCGTAGATCGCGAGCGCCCCGTCCGGCGCCCGGTCCAGCCGGTCGGCCCGCGCGCGCAGCGTCACCGGCCCCGCGGGCGCCGCGACCTCCACCCGCCCCTTGGTCTCCAGCGCCAAGATCCGCCCGCCCGCGGCCCGCCGCGCCGCCTCGGCCTCGGCGAACCAGTCCGCCGCCCGGCGGAAGCGCGCCAGCCACAGCCGCCGCTCCGCCGGCCATGGCGCGCGCTCGGCCAGCGCCGCCTCGGCGGCCTCGACCAGCGCCTCGGCGAGCCTCTCGGGCGGGGCCGCATCCGGCCAGTCCCGCGTCGCGCGGCCGAAGCGCTCCAGCGCCGCGTGCAGGATCGTGCCTCGGTCCCGCGCGTCCGGATCGCGCCCCAGCGGGTCGAGCCGCGCCAGATCCAGCACCCGCTTGGCGTAGACCGCGTAGGGATCGCGCACCAGCGTCTCGATCTCGGTGACCGAGAAGCGCCGCGGCCGCGCCGCCAGCGGCGGCCGCGGCTCCGGCCGCGCCGCCGGCGCCCGGCGCGGATCGTCGTCGGCCACGAAGTCCAGCCCGTCGACCGCCCGCAGCACCGCCGCGCCGCGCCGCCGCACCTCCGCGAGGCGCCCTGCGCCGCGCTCCGGATCGAAGCCCGAGGCCCGGTCGGCGCCCTTCAGCAGCGCCTCGAGCCGCGCCAGCCAGCGCGAGGCGACGGTCGGCCCCGCGTCGTCGCGCACCGCACGAGACAGCACGACCCGCGGCGCGTTCGCCGCCTGCAGGAAGTCATGCGCCGAAAGCCCGGTCCGCGCCTGCGGCGACGCGAGGCCGAGGCGCGCGCGCAGCTCCCGCCCCAGCCAGGGATCCGGCCCGGGCGCCGGCGGCCAGACCCCCTCGTTCAGCCCGCCGAGAATCACCAGATCCGCCGTCTCCGCGCGCGCCTCCAGCGTGCCCAGCAGCTTGACGCGCGAGGACGCCTCCGGCGCCGGCTCGGTCACCGACTCCCCTGCCGCGAACGCCCCCCAGAGCGCGCCGTAGCCGACCGAGGCCCCGGCCCCCGGCGCGGCCTCCGCCGCCTCCAGAAAGGCCTCCGCGAAGGTCAGCGCGCTCCGCCCCGCCTCCTTCTCCCAAAGCGGCGGCGTCGCGGCGTCCTCGCCCGGCGCCGCGCCGGCGCCGGGCGCCCCGGCCTCCTCGCGCGCCCGGCCCGCCTCGCCCGCCGGCGCGGCGCCGTCTGGCTCGGCCCCGGCTCGGCCCCGGCCTTCCGCCACCCCGGCGCCCCGGCCTCCCGCCGTCGCCGCGTCATCCGGCGCCGCGTCCCCCGCGTCACCCTCCGCCTCCGACCCGCCCGGCCCGGCGTCGAGGCCCGGCCCGCGCGACAGCGCCTCGGCCGCCGTGCGATGCCGCCGCGCCGCCTCCGCCGCGTCCCCGGCCGGCGCGGCGAGGGGCGCGAGGGCGCCCCGCAGCCACGCGAACCAGTCGCCGAAGCCCTCCGGCGCCGGCGGTCGTCCGCGCTCGCGCTCCGGATCGTCCGAAGGCCGCGCCGCCGCCCAGAGCCGCGCCCAGTCGATCTCCGCCGGCCCGCCGCGCAGCGCGCGGCGCTCCAGCGCGCGGGCCATGCGGACGTGCCGCTTGCGCGCCGCGTCCCGCCCGCCGATCAGCGGATGGCGCAGCAGCGCCGCCAGCACCCGCGTCTCCAGCGGCCGGCCCACGCTCCCCGCCAGCAGGCCCAGCGCGACGCCGGGCGGCGTCAGCGACAGCGGCGTCCCGGCGCTGTCGTCCGGCACGATCCCCCAGCGCGACAGCTCGGAGGCGACGCGCCGCGACAGCGCCCGGTCCGGCGTCACGAGCGCGGCCACGCCGTCCGGACCGTGCGCCGCCTCGGCCAGCAGCGCGGCGATCGCGGCGCCCTCCTCGCGCGGGCTCGCCGCCTCCATCCAGGTCAGATCCGCCGTCGCCGCCTCCGCCCCGGCGGCGAGCGCGGGCAGCGCCGCCGCCCAGGCGTCCGTCACCGGCGCCGGGCGCAGCGCCTGCGTCGTCAGCGCAAGGCGCGCCGGCGAGGGCGCCGGCTCCGCCAGCCAGGGCGCAGGGTCGCGCGGGCCGAGGCCGAGCCCCGCCACCAGCCGCACCAGATGATGATGCGGATGTTCCGGCCGCTCCCCCGCCGCCAGCGCCTCCCAGACCTCGTCCGGCATCTCCGGGTCCCAGCCCGGCAGCACCACCGCCCCCTGCGGCAGCCGCGCCACGGCGCTCAGCAGCTCCGCCGTCGCCGGGGTGGAGCCGGTGGAGCCGGCCGCCATCACCGGCGTCGCCGGCGGCCGCGCCGCCCAGGCCTCGGCCGTCGCGCGCACCGCCGCGCGCCGCCGCGTCTCCGGGTCCGGCGCGCCGCCCTCCGCCTCCGCCAGATGCCGCGGCCAATGCTCGGCGAGGATGGCGAGGAAGTCCGCCGCCCGGCGCCAATGCTCGGCATGCTCCGCGAGGTCCAGCGCCCGCAGCTCCGCCGCCGTGACGCCGCCCGCCTGCAGCTCGTCCAGCAGCGCGCGCAGCGAAGTGGCGAGACCGGGGGCGGAGGCGGCGGGCCCGAAGCCCGTCTCCCGCGCCAGGAACGCCTCCGTGAGCCGCAGGAGCGCGAAGTCCCGCCTCAGCCGCGGCGGCGCCGGCGCCAGACCCGCCGCCCGCGCCTCGGCCTCCAGCGCGCCGACGAGCCGCAGCTCCGGCAGCCAGGTCCCGGGGCCGGCCGCCTCCAGCGCCGCCTCCACGGCCCGCGCCGTGCGCCGCGCGTTGAGATAGACCCGAACCCGCGCCATCGCCTCCGGCGGCGCCCCGGCGAGGCGCGCCCGCAGCCCTTCCGCGAAGCCCCGCGCGAAGGCGGCGCCCGGGGGCAGGAAGAACACGCGGGGACCGGGAGCGTCGGAGAACATTGCCCGAACCCTGCCCCCTCCCACGCCCTCCCGCAAGCGCCTATCCCCCCAGCAGCGCGTCCGCCGCCGCCAATCCCGCCGGCGTCCCGACATCCACCCACGGCCCCGGATGCGTCACCGCGAAGAGCCGCCCCGCCGCCAGCAGACGGTCCCAGACCGGATTGGCGGAGAACGGCCCCTCCGCGACGCCCGCGAACACCTCCGGCCGCACGATCTGCGCGCCGGCATAGACCCAGGGCGCGGTCGCCGCCGCCCCCCGCCGCTCCGGCCGCCCGTCCGGGCCGAGCCGGAAGTCCCCGGCGCGCGTGTAGGCCCGCGCCTCGGCCCGCGGGACGAGCAGCAGCAGCGCGTCCATCCGCGACCCGTCCCAAGCCTCGGCGAGCTGCGCGAGCGGCGGCGGCCCGGCGAAGACGGCGTCCGAGTTCAGCACGTAGGCCGGATCTTTTCCCAGCAACGGCAGGGCCTTGGCGATGCCGCCGCCGGTCTCCATGAGCCGCTCGGTCTCGTCGGAAAAGACGATCTTCGGCCGCGTGCGGTCGGTCAGATGCGCCCGCAGCGCCTCGGCCTGCCAGTGCAGGTTCACGACGGCGCGCGACACGCCCGCCTCCTCGGCCCGGTCGAGCGCATGGTCGATCAGCGCCCGCCCGCCGGCGCGCAAGAGCGGCTTCGGACGGTCCCGCGTCAGCGCCCCCATGCGGGCGCCGAGGCCCGCCGCCAGCACCATCGCGGTCCCGGGTCCGCTCACGCCGCCAGCCTGGCCCGGACCGCCGCGTCGGGCGCCGGCAGCCCCTCCAGCGTCCGCGCGAGCTCCTCGAGCGCCGGATGGCCGAGGTCGCGCCGCAGATGCCCCCAGACCCGCGGCAGCAGCGCGAGATAACCCGGCTTGCCGTCCCGCCGCGCCAGCCGCGCGAAGATGCCGAGGATCTTGAGGTTGCGCTGCGCGCCGAGCGCCGCCCGCGCCGCCGCATGCGCCTCCGGGTCGGCCCCGGACGCGGCGAGGAAGCGCGCCTCGGCGCCCGCCGCCGCGTCCCCCGAGACGTCGCGCCGGGCGTCTTCCAGCAGCGAGACGAGATCGTAGGCGCCGTGCCCGCGCAACGCGTCCTGATGGTCGAGCAGCCCGACGCGCGCCGTCCCGCGACGCTCCGGCAGCCAGACGAGGTTCTCGGCGTGGTAGTCGCGGAGCGCCAGCGCCGAGCGCGCGCCGGAGAGGGGACCCAGCGCCGTCTCCAGCGCGCCGCGGACCGCGGCGACCGCCGTCTCGGAGACCGGCGCGCCGCGCGCGCCCGGCCAGTACCATTCCCAGACCAGCGCCGCTTCGCGCAGCAGCGTGGCGGCGTCGTAGGGCGGCAGCGGCAGGGCGTCGGCCGGTTCGGCCTGGAGTTCGGCGAGAAGATCGGCCGCGGCCGCGTAGAGCTCCGCCTCGCGCGCCGGTTCGGCCTCCGCCACCCGGGCGAAGAGCGCGTCGCCGAGGTCCTCGAGCAGCAGGAACCCCGCCTCGGGATCCGCCGCGAACACCTCGGGCGCGGAGAAGCCGCGCCCGCGCAGGATCTGCGTCACCGTCAGGAAGGGGCGCGGATCCTCGCCCCGCGCCGGGGGGGAATCCATCAGCACGGCCCGGCCTCCGCCGTCCCGCCGGAGGCGAAGATATCGGCGGTTCGAGGCGTCGCCGGCGAGCGGCGCGACCTCCGCCCCCCCCCAGCCCGCCACGGCGAGGAACGCGGCCTGCGCGGCGTCGCGCGCCGGGCCCCGATCGAGGCGCGGATCGACGGACGGCGCGCTCATGCCGCGAGCGCCGCGAGCGCCGCGGCCCAGCCGCCGCCGACCCCGGCCGCGCGCAGGCTGCGCCCCGCCTCGGGATCCGCGTCCGCGAAGGCCAGCGCGATCTCGAGCCGTCGCGGCGGGCGGAACGGCCCCAGCCGGTCGGGCCATTCGACGAAGCAGATCGCCGTCTCGAAGGCCGCCTCGAGGCCGAGCTCGGGGATGGCTTCAGGCCCGGCGAGACGGTGCAGATCGGCATGCCACGCCTCGCCGCGAGCGGTCTCGTAGACCTGCACGAGGGTGAAGCTCGGCGAGGGGACGTCCTCGACCCGTCCGTCTTCCGCCAGAAGCGCGAGAACGGCGGCGCGCGCCAGCGCCGACTTGCCCGCGCCGAGATCGCCGGACAGGAGAACGGCGTCGCCCGGACCCAGCGTGGCGGCGAGGGCGGCCCCCGCCGCGGCCGTCGCCTCGGCGTCCGGCAAGTGGCGCACGAGCTCCGGAACGGGGGGCGGAGCGGTCATCGGAGGATCCTCGGGGAGCGGTTGGACGACGCGGAGAGACTGGCCCGACGCCGGCGCCGCGGCAAGCCCGGGACGCGCACCGAACGCGGCGTGTCACGGCAGGGATCTCAACCGTCGAGACCGAACCGACGCCGCAGCCTGCGGGTCCCGAGCCGAGGCCCGGCTTTCCAAGGCGGGGAGGCCCGCCCTCACGAGCGCGAGCCGAGCGCGGCGGCCGCGCGCCCCATCGCTTCCCGCGATCTCCGTCGCAGACGCCGCCGCGCCGGATGGCGGGGTCCCGATCCGGCGTCAGCCCGCCGCAGGCGCCTCCAGGCGCTTTGCGGGCGAAGGCGGCGGCCCGGCGACCGGCAGCGCGCAGACCACCCGCTGGCGCGGCGCGCCCGGCGGCGGGCTCTCGAACGGCAGCGGCGGCTCGACCCCTTCGCCGGTCTCCTCGGCGGCGCCGGCCGCCTCCACCCGCACCTCGCCGCCATGCAGCTCGGCGAAGCGCCGCACCAGCGCATGGGCGAGTCCCCGGCGACGCGGCACGGCCCCGCCCGGACGGCCGAAGCGCTCCGGCGGCGCCGCGAAGCCGTGCAGGGCGGCCGCCGGATCGTCCATCTCCGGCGTCTCGGGCGCGGCGGCGCAGGCCGCCAAGGGCGCGTCGCCGGGCGGCGCCGGCTCGTCGGCCCAGACCTCGACCCGCCGGCCGCGACGGCGGACGCCGGCCCTCACCACCGCGCCCGGCGGAGCGCGATGCACGGCGTCGGCCAGCAGGTTGAACAGGATCTGGCGGACCCGCGCGGCATCGGCCGCGGCGGCGAGATCCTGGTCCGTCTCGTCCGGCGCGGCCGCGGCCGCGGCGAGGCGCACGCCGCGCCGCTCGGCAGCGCTGCGCGCCTGCTCGATGGCCGCGCCGAGCGCCTCGCCGAGATGCACCGCCTCCGGGTTCAGCGGCAGCGCGCCGGACTGCGCCGAAGCGAGGTCGACGACCCCGCCGAGGGCGTCCCGGATCTCCTCCGTCGCCTCGGCGATGGCGACGAGGCGGCGCGCCGCACGGCCCTCGCCCGCCTCCTCGCGCAGCATGCGCGAGAGACCCGCGATGGTGGCGAGCGGGGTGCCGAGCCGGGCCGAGATCTGCTCTATCAGGGCGCCGCGGATCTCCTCGGCCGCCTCCAGCGCGGCGTTGCGCTCGCGCAGCGCCGCCTCCACCAGCTTGCGGTCGGTCACGTCGTCGAAGGCCGTCAGCACCGAACCGTCGGGGAGCGCGGCGACGCGTGCGCGCAGCAGCCGACCGTTGAGAAGGCGCACCTCGTCGGTCCAGGGAGAGCGGTTCTCCGGCGTCCGGAAGAACTCCTCGAGGCGGTCCCACGCGTCCGACGGCTCGGAGGCCGCGCGGAACCGCGCCAGCGCCTCGCGGAAGCGCAGCCGTTCGCCGTCCCTGCCCGGCCGGAAACCCCAGACGCGGGCGAAGGCGGGGTTGGCGAAGCGCGCCTCGCCGCCCGGGCCGAAGGCGGCGACGCCCTCCACCAGACGGTCCATCACCGCCCGGCGCGTCTCGCTCTCCACCGCCCAGCGACGCTCGAGACGGGTGGTCTCGCTCACGTCCTCGAACAGCAGCGCCACCGCGCCCTGCGGATGCGGACGGGCGAGCACGCGGATCGTCACTTCGCCCGGCAACTCCCAGGTCTCGACCCGATCGCCCCGCTCCCGCGCAGGGCCGTCGCCGAAGAGTTCCCCCATCTGACGGCGCCAGAGCGCGAAGTCCTCGCGGTCCGGCAGCATCCGGCTGTCGCGCAGCCGCGCCAGCACGTCGTTGAACCCGGGCCGGCCCGCCAGCCACGACGGCTCGAGCCGCATCAGCTCCGCGAAGGCGGGGTTGAACAGGCCGAGCCGCTGGTTGCGGTCGAACACCGCGAGACCGACGCGCAGATGCGCGAAGGTCTCCGTCAGCGTCTCCACGAAGCGGCGCAGAGCGGCTTCGGCGTGCACCGCCGCCGCGGCGTCGGAGCCGAAGCCGAGGCGCGCGCCGGGCGGCAATCCGGCCGTCTCCTCCGCAGGGCGCTCGGAGAGGTCGTGCCAGAGCCGCCGGCCGTCCTCGGCCCGAAACACCGCGCGGCGGGCGGGCTCGGGACCGAGCGGTTCGGCGGCGCTGTCGAGGCGCAGGTCGGGCGCCGGCGCGTCCTCCGCCGCGCCGGCGAGGCGGCGATACCGGGCGTTGGCCCAGGCGACGCGTCCCTCGCCGTCCCGCCGCCACAGAAGCGCGGGCGCGGCGTCGAGCAGCGCCTCCGCCGCGCTGCGGCCCGCCTCGGCCTCGGCGAGGGCGGCGCGCAACCTCGCAGCCTCCACCTGAAGATCGGACGCCGGCGTCGCCAGCAGCCGTGGACGCCCCGCCTCGATGCGCCCGGAAAGCGCCCAGCGGGCGCCCTCCGACGTCTCGACCAGCGCCTCGAACGCCGTGCCGGCGGTCTCGAGAACGACGCACGCGGCCGCGAGGTCCGTCGGCCCCTCTTTCAGCACGAGGCGACCCGCGAGGTCGCTCAGGCGACGCTCCGCCGCGCCGAGCCAGAGCCGCGCCGCCCGGCTGCGCGCCCGCAACGCTCCGTCGGAGAGCTCCAGGATCAGTTCGCGGTCCGCCGACGCCGGAGCCTCGCGCCCGAGAAGCTTCGCCGTCGCCGCGGCCCCCGAGACGCCGCCGACGAGCGCGAGGCCCGCCTGCCCGGCCGCGCCCGCCCAAGGCGGCAGCGCGGCGGCGAAATCCGACAGCTGACCGAACCATCCGAGCCAAGCCATGCCAGCCCCCGAATCAATGCACGCGCCTCCGCACGGCCCGAGTCGCCACGCGATTCTCCGCCGCTTAGCACAACTTTAGCGAAAGTCACACTCGGTTAATGATGCTGACGCCTTCACGGCATGTCAGGCGTGACCGAAGGAGAACCCTTCGTTCGGCCCCAGCGCCGGGCGGCGGCCGCCGGGGGCGCGGTCGATCTCCCCGCGCGGCCAGGCGGCCTCGACGATGGCGCCGGTCGGGCGGGCTGCGGCGGCGGGCCCGCGGGCCCCGCCGCCCCGCCTGACCGCGGGCTCCGCGCCGTTGGCGAAGGAAACCCGCGCGCCCGTTCGCTCCAGCAGGGTCTTTGCGATGAAGAGGCCGAGCCCCATGCCTTCGTATCCGGCCCGGCCGTTCGGCGTCGCGGGTTCGCCGCCGCGCCGACCCCGCTCGCGGACGAAGGGATCGCCGAGCCGACCCAGCATGTCGGGCGAGAAGCCGGGGCCGTCGTCGCCCACCGCGATGCGCAGCTCGGTCTCG
>Ga0102943_1001143_pt1 | contig 16846 bp, 14 predicted proteins | sample SalPonC_black_MG_FD_78174 | JGI IMG/M metagenome (GOLD analysis project Ga0102943, IMG submission 78174) | Salt pond soil microbial communities from South San Francisco under conditions of wetland restoration - Salt Pond MetaG... | ecosystem: Environmental > Aquatic > Marine > Intertidal zone >...
AGACGTCTGCATTCCCCTGTGCTGTCCAGCAGCAGGGTTACCCGGTCCGGGTGGGCTGCTGCCATTGCCAGTTCTGCCATGGTTTTGCCCGGACCGCTGAAAACGATGTCATCTGCCCCCAGATCCAGGGCAGCTGCCAGCTCCATGCCGGAAGACACATCCAGGCCCCATCCCTGGCTCACCAGGATGCGTGATATGTCCGGCAGAGGATTGCTTTTCATGGCATAGTAAAACCGGGTTCTGGGAAAATGGGCCTGAAATACGGATCTAAATTTATGTGCCCGTTCTGTGAGCACATCGGAAACCACCAGATAAAGGGGGGTTCCATGGGCATTTACCGCGTCCAGGTATTGCTGTCTCTGCTTGAACAGCGGGACAATCTGGTCTTTGAGAAAAGCGGCGGACATGACAGGATGGGGAAAAGCGGAATGCTGGTTCATGACTGGATCGCGATTTCCAGGCGCCGGGCCAGGAGCATGGCCCGTGTTTCCGGAAAATTCCACCCCTCGGTATTGATGATCATATGCCCAAGCAGCCATGAATCATAATCTGCAGGAGGCATGGTGATTATATGCCCTGGTTTCCGGATGAGATGCAGCTGCTTTACCCGGGGGTCTGAATCAAGGTTCCGGGAATCGACCGCCGTAAGCATTCCGCTTTTTTTTGCATGGATGCGGATGCCCATGTGGGGGGTGAATTGGATATCATCCAGGTGCCATGGCAGATCTGCCGCGACATCCAGAGCCAGTTTTATTATATCCAGATTTGCCGCTGCCATGAGCAGCTGGGGCAGACAGTCTCCTCCAGGACGGGGGGTCATTTCAATAAAATACGCCTGGTTGTCCTTAACCACAAAATCCACCATGCACATCCCGGTATGGATACCCAGGGTTCTTGCAGCCTTTTCCATTTGTCCGGTTAAAGATGCCATGGACATTCCCGGAGGCAGGACTCCGGGAACTGCATACCCTGCGGCTGTACCGAAGGGCAGGCCGGCCGGGACGATTTTTCTGGCCAGACGGACCAGGGTCAGCCTGTCCGGGGTGAGAATGAAATCACAGCTGTACTCAGGTCCGCATATCCGTTCTTCCGCCAGTATCAGGTGAGGAAGGACGAATAAAGGATTCTGTTTTCTTTTTTCCAGGCCGGCAGCCATTGTATCCCAGGTTTTGTGGGCTTCTGCCCGGTTTCGGCAGTGAAACACCAGCTCGCTGCCGCTGCCTGCTGCCGGTTTCAGCACCAGCCCTGCGGTAACATCCGCCAGCAGCCGGATTACGTCCTCTGCGCAGTGTACCGGCCATACCCGGGGACAAAGGATTTTTCGGGCCTGCCACAATTGTTTGGAAACCAGCTTGTTTCTGCAGTTCTGAACCGCTGTTACATCCGGATACACAAGCCTCAGGTTCTCTGCTATAAGTGCGGCTGTCACCATGGATTCGCAGTCAAAACAGGCAACTCCGGTGAGTTTCTGGCTGTATTTTTCCAGATGAGCGGCCAGTGCCGACATGATGGCGGGCAGATCAGACAACGGCCGCACCAGTTCCTCGGATGGGTCAGGAGGGGCTTCCTGTGCATTTTTTCGTATATGGGGGGCTGTGAGGAAGAGCGCCTGCCCCGGACATGCGTGTCTGATCCACTGGATGTAGTCGGCAGTGGTGCCTGCCACAAGCACTTTTTGGGCTTCAGGCGCAGCGGGCATGGCGTTCTTGTGCATGCAGGATCTGTTTCCGGAGCGATTTGCGGGTGGTGAGTGCATACAGGGGAACGGGAAACAGGCGGAACCGCTGCTTCCAGTTGAAATCTCCGCACAGAAAATCCACGTACTTCAGGTGCCGGCTGCAGGCCCATTGCAAATGATGGCGGTTGATGAGCTTGGCCACCCCGGGAAATTCCGGACTGGTGCCGCCGGCCAGCAGGGTACAGGTGCCTTTCCATAATGCCCCCATGTCCACTGCTGCCAGTTTTCCTTTGATGTGCACGCAGGTCATCTGCAGCAGGCCCATTTTGTTGAGAAAATCAGCCAGCAGCTCAAATGCACGCAGAAACCGGGGATCACTGAAATAGGCATCCGGCCCGAAAGCATTGATATTCAGCTGGAACAGATGTGCCATATCTGACAGGCTGCCTTGGGAAATAGAAACACCCAGGGCTTTGAGTTTTTTTATGTCTGCTGTCAGTTTTTTGCGGGTTTTCCCGGCAAAGGACTGCCAGAAGGTATCAAAATCATACCGGTACAGTGCCGGAAAAAACAGGTATCTGGTTTCATCAGGGGCAAGCAGACCGGTCCCGGCCATGCCGGCATGGCATTTGATATACCGCAGGTGAACCGGACCCGGCACAGCATCAAGAAGGTCCTGAAGCACCCCGGGGGTACCGGCGATGATGCGGTTCTGTTCAAGCCAGGTTCTGCCCTGCCAGGTTTCTCCGGGAAACTGCACATAATTACCGGCTTCTTCATGCCAGGACAGGGCCAGCAGGCCCACGGGCCGTCCTGCCTGTTCTGCCGCATGAAATGCCAGGGGCCGGTCATAGGCTTTGTGAAAGCACCACCTTACCGGCCACATGTCAAACAGGACCCGGACTGGCCACAGGGTTTCCCATATTCGTCTGCACCGGGCCGGGTCCTGGTACACGACATGTTTTATCCTGCCCATTTAAAGGCGGTGGGTGACGGTGATCCTTGAAAAAGACCCGCCAAAACTGGTTTGGGAAAATTGTTTTACCTTTTCAGGATCATATGCTTTACAGCTGAATACATCCAGGTATACCGTATTGGTCAGGTTGGCAAAATGGGCGGATATCAGAGATGTTTCAATGAGCTGGACCATGGAAAACCCGGCTACTTTTTCATCTTCTCCAAAATGCACCACCCGGGTTTCTCCAAAGCGCTTCATATCAATCAATTCGCAGAGCTGCACCACAAAGGATTTGATATAGGCTGCATCCCGGATCTTTTGGGGATTACAGTCGTAGATATCAATGGCAGAAGCAATTCCCCATGCTTCCGGCATGGTTTCAAGTGTTACGCGTGCTTTTACTGAAGATACACTGTTCATTCAGAGGTTTCCTCATTTTTCAGGCAGCAGTCAGAGCTACCATTTGGTTTTATCTCTGTTTTTCTGATGGGCCCGTTTGCCCGATTTTTTTTTGTGGTTCTGAATTTCCTGCCGGTCTTCCCAGCACAGGTTCGCTTCATGGGTTTCCTTGAATTTGGGTGCCTTGTGTCTGGATTGTCTTTTGTTTTCCCGCTGGATCATTTTTTCACCTTTTGGTCCTTAGTTTTACCGGATTTCAGATTAAACAGGATCCGGTGTGGTTGATCCAGAAATAAGCAGAAAATATGCCAGCACTGAATTTTTTTATCTGGTTTAAAATCAAGTAGTTGAAAAATTGCAGCCTGGCAGAAGGCAGGGGTTTTTCAGTATAAAATATCCGAATATGTTGTTACCGGTATTTTTTTGCTGTTTTGTCTGCTGATTTGGAGTATATGTGAAAGTATTGTATAAAATTCGGTATTTCATTACCTGAAACATGAATTACGGAGAGACGAGCTTGTGCTGACCCGCCTTGTGTGTGCTGTAAAAGAAAAAAAACTGGCAGCTGCCATTGAAAAAAGATTGTCCCAGGCTGACATCCGGCTGAAAATTTTTCCCCCTTCCCGCAATGCCTGGCAGGATCTGGTAAGAAGCTGCTCTGATGTGTTTGTCATCAGCAGAACCCTGATCCCCAGACCAGTGGAAGCCAGTGTGGCCATTCTCAACAATCTGCCGGAAAAACCCATTACCATCATTATGGATGACCGGGAATCTTCCCAGGCCCATGCCGCGCTTCTGGGTGCAGGTGCGGATATGGTGCTGTATTCCGGGCTGCCGCCGGACCGCCTGGTGGAAGCCATAGAAACCAGCCTCGTTTCCAGGCAGCAGTTTTATGAGATGAACCGGTTTGACCACAGGGGACGGGTTCAGCCCAGGCTGCATGACTTTGTATCCAACAGCAGGGATATGCAGCTGTTCCTGGAGGAGGTGCACCAGGTTGTGGCCAGTGATGCCAGTCTATTGCTCCAGGGAGAAACCGGGGTGGGAAAAGAACACCTGTCCAAGGCAATCCATATGGAAAGCCACCGGTCCGGCGGTCCTTTCATCGCCCTGAATATGGCCGCCATTCCGGACCAGCTCATGGAAAGCGAGCTTTTCGGCCATGAACAGGGGGCCTTTACCGGTGCCATCCGGTCCCGGCGGGGAGCGTTCGAACTGGCCCACGGCGGCACCCTTTTTCTGGATGAAATCGGGGAGATGCCCCTGAAAATGCAGTCCAAACTGCTCCGGGTCCTGCAGGATCTGGAGTTTACCCCTGTGGGGGGAGAATCTCCGGTGTGGGTGGATGTGCGGGTGATTGCCGCCACCAACAAAGATCTGGACCAGGAAATCAAAACCCGAAATTTTCGCCAGGACCTGTATTACCGGCTGGGGGTGATCACCCTGACCCTGCCGCCCCTGCGCCGCCGAAAAGAAGATATTCCGGCAATGGCCCAGCATTTTCTTGTTCAGCATTCCCAGCAGGTGGGAAAAGACATCTCCGGGTTTTCACAGGAAGCCATACAGGCCATGTGCAATTATGCCTGGCCCGGCAATGTCAGGGAACTCATGAATGTGATTGAACGGGCGGTTTTGCTCTGCCGCTCGAAAAACATCACCATTGCGGACCTTCCGGCAGGGTTCAGGGAGAACCAGGAATTTTTTTTGGAATGGCCGGGACCCGGTCAGGCAGACCCGGCAGACTGGAGCGGACAGACCCTGGATCAGGTGAAAACCGCACTTATAGCACGGGTGGAAAAAAAATACCTTGAAATGGTACTTAAAAATACCCGGGGCCGGGTGGGAGAAGCAGCCAGGCAGGCAGGCATTCATCCCAGAGGCCTGTATGAAAAAATGAAAAAACTGGGGATTGATAAAAACCAGTTTAAGGCCGGCCACCAGTGAAAACGGTAAATTATTGGGGCACCCTTTATTTTCCATGCGGTTTTCAGTAAAGTGTGATGTTGGAAAATTTTTTTACAATAAGGGGAACAAAATTTTATCCGAAAGCAGCGGGAAAACGTGAGGTTTAAAAAAACAGAATCCGGAAAAAAAGGCGGCATTTATCTGATACCGGTTCTGTGCCTGATTGCTGCCGTAGTTCTCTTGTATGCAAAACCCCATATTACAGGCAGGATCCAGCAGCCTTTGACCGTGCCGGTCCTGAAAGGAAACGGGCCTGAAGAGGCTGTCACCATTTATTACCATGAACGGCCGCCCTATTATGTAACCGGACCTTTAGGGGTATACGGCCTGTGCGTCGATCCTGTGAAAAAAGCATTTCTTGCCGCAGACATTGCCATGAAATGGGTTAAAACACCGGCTGTCAGGCAGCTGGATATTTTAAAGCGTGACGGCAAAAACAATGCTGTCATCGGCTGGTTCAAGAATCCGTCCAGAGAAAAATTTGCTGTTTTTTCCCCTTATATTTACCAGGACATGCCCACCATTGCCCTGACCCGGGCCGGCAATCCCCATATGGTATCGGGCCGTCCTCTGGCAGAAACAGTGAAAAACACCGACCTGATTCTGCTGCGCAAAAAAGGATACTCCTATGGAAAATTCATTGATGACATGATAGCTGCATACAATCCCAAACAGGAACTCACCACTGCTGAAAATATCGGTATGCTGAAAATTATCCATGCAGGCCTGGCTGATTATTTTTTTATATCTGAACAAGAAGCCCGGGAACTGATAAGAACATCAGGGCTGCTGGCCGATGATTTTGCCTGTATCCGGTTTGCCGATGTGCCTGGAGGCAATAAACGGTATCTGTTATTCAGCCGCGGTACGGATCAGCAGATTATTGAAAAAATCAATACAGGAATCCGGGAGTACAGAAAATAACCGTATGAAAAACAAGATCTCAAGGAATGTGTTTTGAGTCACAAAACCGCCACAGCACTGACCGCTGTTTTTCTCTTGGTCCTGTTTTGCGCCGGTGTTCTCGTACATGACCACTCCACCCGGAAAAAAGCCCATGCCAGGATTGTGTCCCATGCCGGTATTGTGGCCGATGCCCTGTGGAACCACAACCAGACCGGGGTTGCCCAGTACTTGTTTCTTGCAGGCAGATCCCATGATTATACATCCATTGTGGTCAGAGATAACCGGGGGAACATTTTTCACCAGGCTTTTGGCGAACCGCCTGCAACTCTGGAACGGTTTTTTACTGCCCTTCATTTGATGCCCCGGGTGACGTTTGCCTGTCCCATCCGGTATAATGATAAAGTGATCGGCACCCTCCAGGCGGTATGGCATTGTAATACCATTTATTTTGACGGTATTTTTCTGGTGGTGCTGGTGATGGTGTTTGCAATTTTTCAATTGTACAGAGGCCTTGTGCACGAAAAAACAGTGCTGGAAGACCGGGTGGCCCACCGCACCAGGGAATTGTCTGAATTGAATAAAAACCTGCACCAGGAAATTGAAAAAAATGAAAAATCAAAAGAGGACCTCAGAAAAAGCGAAGAAAGATACCGGGCCTATTTTGAAGAAAACATTGCCGGAGCCTATATCTCCAGTCCACAAGGCAGGCTGATCACATGCAACCGGGAATATCTGCGCATCTTCGGCTATGCAGACAAACGCCAGGCCCGGGATACAGACCTCACAGATATTTACAATATCAAAGAAGACCGGGAAAAATTTTTAGAGGCCCTTTTAGAAAACCGGCAGGTCACCGGCTATGAAACCACTTTTAAAAGAACAGACGGCACCCTGGTCCATTTGATTGAAAATGCCGCAGCAGTTTTTGATGAAAAGGGAAATTTGAAACATATCCGGGGATTTTTACTGGATGTCACAGAAAAACGCTCCCTTGAATCCCAGTTGATCCAGACCCAGAAAATGGAATCCATCGGCAGGCTGGCCGGTGGTGTTGCCCATGATTTCAATAATATGCTCAATGTGATTCTGGGACATACGGACCTGGCCCTGGACAAAGTGGATATTACAGCACCTTTGTATAACAATCTGAAACAGATCCGCAAGGCTGCCAGCCATTCTGCTGATATTACAAAACAGCTGCTGGGATTTGCCAGAAAACAGACCATTTCTCCCAGAGCCCTTGACCTGAACCAAACCATTGAAGCCACCCTCAAGATGCTGCGCCGTCTCATCGGTGAGGACATCGACCTGCTGTGGCAGCCTGCCCCCAACCTGTGGCCTGTGAAGATCGATCCGTCCCAGGTTGACCAGATTCTGGCCAACCTGTGTGTAAATGCCGGCGATGCCATAGCAGAAAGGGGAAAGATCACCATTGAAACCGGTATGAAAACCTTTGACAAAGCCTATTGTGCCGACCATGCAGGGTTTGTTCCTGGTGACTTTGTCCTGCTGGCCGTCAGTGACAATGGGTGCGGCATGGACCAGGTCACCCTGGCCAATCTGTTTGAACCCTTCTACACCACCAAAGGGGTGGGAAAAGGCACCGGCCTGGGATTGTCTACGGTTTACGGCATTGTCAAACAGAACAACGGATTTATCAATGTATATACCGAGCCGGAAAAAGGCACCACGTTCCATATTTATCTGCCCCGTCATGGGGATAAAACCGCCCGGGTACCGGAAAAAACTTCTGCATACCTGCCAACCGGCAAAGGCGAGACCATCCTCATCGTGGAAGATGAAGATGCCATACTGGAACTGCTGCAGACAATGCTGCTGCAGCTGGGCTATACGGTCCTTGCTGAATCTTCACCCAGCCGGGCACTGGATCTGGCCAGGGCCCATGACGGCCGGATCCACCTGCTGATCACAGATGTGGTTATGCCGGAAATGAACGGCCGGGAACTGGCCGGCCAGCTCACAGCCATTTATCCCAAAATCAAGCTTTTATTCATGTCCGGCTATACAGCCAATGTGATCGCCCACCAGGGTGTGCTGGACAAAGGGGTGCATTTTATTCAGAAGCCTTTTTCCATGCAGGATATCGCAGCCCAGGTGCATGCATCATTAAGACAGAAATAAGGTTTCCGGCTCGCAGGTGCCGGCACCAGCCGGGATTCCTTTGCTGCAAAATCATTCCGAGGCAGGACCGTCAAGGTCCCGGTCATACACACAGTACTGGTTGCGCCCGTTGGCCTTGGAACGGTACAAGGCTTTATCTGACATGGTGATTATTATGTCACTGGATGCTCCCTGCTCTGGAATACATGTGCCGATACCCAGGCTTACACTCACGCAGTTGCTGACAGTTGAGGTTTTGTGCTCAATGTGCAGATTCTGTATGGCTGTTCTGATTCTTTCCGCAATCAGTTCAGCCCCCTGAATGCCGGTGCCGGGAAGCATTGCGGAAAATTCTTCTCCACCATACCGGGTGACCACATCACTTGAGCGGCCGACACTTTTATCAATGGCAGCAGCAACTTTTTTCAGGCAGTCATCTCCAGCCTGATGGCCATATGTGTCATTGAATTTTTTAAAAAAATCAATGTCGCAGAGGATGAGTGATAAAGGTGTTTTTTCACGGATATGCCTGTGCCATTCATTTTTCAGGCATTCATCAAATTTGCGGCGGTTGGGTATTTGCGTCAGGCCGTCCATCACAGACAATGCCGTCAGTTTTTCATTGGCTTTTTTAAAATTGTGCTCTGCTTTTACCGTTTCCCGGATATCAACAGCATACCCGTTAAATCCGTTTGTTCTGCCTGATCTGGTATAACTGATTTTTGCAAAACACAGTGCCCACATATAGGAAGGGGTGCCTTTGCGTTTCAACCGGCACCTGAATTTTGCCACTTTTTCGGTTTCAAAAAGGCTGGTCATAAATTCTTCAGCCCTGCGGGGATCAAAAAATACCTGGGTGGCAAAATCCGTGATCTGGGTGACTATCAAATCGGTTGATTCATATCCGAGCATCCACGCAAATTCCGAATTGGCCTCAGTGATGCTGCCTTCCAGGCTTACATGGAAAATACCGATGGGTGCATACCGGTAAATTTCTTCCAGATGCACTACCTGCTGCTGCAGATTGTTTTTGTAAGGCATCTGCCCGGAGAGATCTTTTGCCAGAATGGCATGCCCGCATGTTTTGTTCTGCTGGTTGACAATGGGAGAGTAAAAGATTTCACAGGTAAAGGCTTTTGGTTTTCTGGTGATACCGCAGTCAGATATTACAACCGCCTGTCGCGCGCAGGTCAGTTCGTCTTTATTGATGGGAATGCACGTATCCACCCGGCAGCCGATTATATCATCTTCTGAGTATCCGAATATTTGTGCTGCGCCGGCATTCCAGGAAGTGACCTGAAAATCCAGATTCATTTCCATATAACCAAGCCGGGCCTGGCCAATAAGGTTTCCCAGCGCAAGTATTCTATCAAATAGTTTAATGTCCATAACCGGCAGAAGTGTTGAAATTTATTTTGGACCGATCCTATGAAATTTTTTGTGATTTAACAAGAACAATATCTTAATATCTTTAGATGGAACAACTGATGTTCCAGGAAAGGACTGTTTTTTTTCAAAAGGGGCAAAAGGTTGTCTGCTGAAAGATGCGGCCGTTTTTGTCTGGTGTCACAATTTTTTATCCAGATCTTCGATATCGCATTCATCTGGATTGTCAAAACATTTTTCCACCTGGTTGAACAGGACTGTCCGGGTGTCAGCATATCTTACCACCAGCCAGTATCCAATACTCATGGAAAATACCAGGGCAGCTGTGGCAAAAATATAATCCGGGGTAATAATGTCAAAATCAAGGATAATGACTTTACGGGCAATGGCCATCAGGGCTGTTGCCATGACAATTTTTACATGGATAATATCATCTCTGAGATAAATGGTGATATTGATAAATATTTCAATGGCGATCAGCACTGCCATAAATGCACCGAAAGTCGCCAGAATGTCATTGATGCTCATGAGCATGACAGGCGGGGTGCGCAGTTTCTGATAAATTTCCCAGGCCACATCCACTACCCCCCAGACTATCACCAGGGTCATCAGGACGGCCAGACAGCGGACGCTGAAGCGGATTATAATCCGCAGTTTCTGTACTATGGGCTCGTTCGGGGTGAACATATCATCCATAATCTGATATCCTTGTTCTGTGTTTAATCCATAACATGTTGAAATTGTTTATTTAGAATAAATTAAGCATCAATAGTGCATAATGCAATTGGGCCGTGATTTTTTTCAGGGGATATAACCTTTTGGCAGTCAAAAGGCGGCAACCTTGTTTCTTCCTGTTTCCTTTGCCCTGTAAAGGGCTTTATCTGCCTGCGCAATAAGCGCATCCCTGTTTTTGATATTTTTTGTGTATTCAGTGACACCTGCACTTACAGTGAGAAAAAGACCCGGGAATCTGTTGGCCAGAAGTCTGCCAAGCTGCTGGATCTCCATGCGGATTCTTTCAGCATATACCAGGGCTTCGGACAGGCCGGTATTATTCAGCACCACAATAAATTCTTCACCGCCATACCGCCCGACATGGTCAAATGGCCTGGACAGTTTTTTTAAGGTTGTGGCAATCAGTTTTAAAACATTGTCTCCGGTCTGGTGCCCGTATTTATCATTGAATTTTTTAAAAAAATCCACATCAATCATCACAAGAGAGAGCGCATGCTTTTCCTCCACAGCCTTTCTGAATGCGCCGGCCAGCAGTTCATCAATGGCCAGGCGGTTCAAAAGGCCTGTCAGCCCGTCTTTATAAGAAGCTGCTTTTGCTTCTTTATAGGCACCTGCATTTTCCATGGCCATGCCAAGTTCAGCAGCCACGATGGCAATGGCAGATAATGTATCCGGCAGGATGGGATTTCGGGAAACAATATTGTCCATGCCCAGGATACCGATGACCTTGTTGTCGCTGCAGAAAGGTACGATGACCATTGCTTTTATTTTGAAGACACCCAGCGCCTGTTTTTCTCCCGATGTCCGGCCGGTAACGATGACAGGTTTTTTGTCTCTCAGGCAGTTGATAAATCCGCCGGCGTTTTTATCCAGGGGAATTTCAATGGATTCCAGATCCATGCAGGTCCCGGAAGTGTCAAAACATTCGACTACTTTAAGGCTTCGCAAGGCTTTTGCCACTTTCATGATGTACACCCTGTCGCAGGAAAAATCCTCATATACCGCCCGCAGGGTTGTTCTGGTAATGGCTTTCGGGTCAAGGCTGCGATGGGGGGTGACGAGGCTGCGTGTTATCTTTGACAGATCAAACTCCGCTGCCTGCCGGTCCTCCCTGTAATGATACATGGTGTTGATACTGCTCAGTTTCAGATTGGCCTTGAACAGGTTTTCCCGGAACTGGCCGGGGGAAGGGAAAACAAAATTATAAAACTGGGATGTGTTTTCCATTTCCCTGTCCATGGACGAGATGACCCTGGTGAAATCAATATTGTCCAGATTGATATTTTTTTCAACTTCCGGCTGCAGCATCGGAGGGCGGATGAGATCGACGGATCCCATTCCCTGGGTCCATGCCAGAAAATTGGCAAGAGAAACAATGGCTGTCAGCCGGGCCTGGTTTTGAGACAAATCCAGATGGTCATACCGCTGGTGATGAAATTTCAAGACCAGAGACAGCGGGTCCGGCAGTTTCCACAATGCGCAGTAATAGGCCCCCACATCATCATGCCCCATGCCCATGATATCTCTTTCTTCAGTGGTCATCGTGCCGGTGTATCTGGCCACATTGGCGATAAAATCATCATAGTCAACACAGCCGTACAGGTCAAAAATAATCTTTCCCAGGTCATGCAGAAGGCCGCATATATAGGCTTCCTCAGGTGCTGGATAACCGGTTTCCTGTGCAATGGACTTGCTGAGAACCGCTACACAGAGACAGTGCCGCCAGAAAAAAACCCTGTCAAAATGGCGTTTTGCTCCGGGCTTGATCATTTTTTCAAAAACCGCGGCACCCAGGGCGATTCTTATGACCTCATCAACGCCGAGGTGAATGACAGCTTCTGAAACAGCAGTAATCTGCTCCCGCAGTCTGTAAAGAGCAGAGTTGGCAATCCCCAGCACTCTGGTGGAAATGCCGGGATCTGTTTTCACAAGCGTGCAAAGATCTTCAATAGAAGCGTCCTCGTCAACTGACAATGCCAGCAGTTTGGTCATCACAGGAGAAAAACTTGGAATTGCTTCAGCGTCAATACGCAGAACCTGCTTAATATCAGATTTCAAAGAAAGTATGAATTTTTCCTGGATGGTCATAAACAAAAACATCCTTTATGTACAGACGCTGATATATGAAGGTTTTTTCTGGTTTTTTTGTCCTTATCAGCGGGAAAAACGGATGGTCACGGCGGTGACAATCCCCCAGACCCAGTTGTATAAAACCACCAGAAGGGGTGCCCACATGCCCAGATCCATGCCGGCAAACCCTTTGCCTGCCACATGGGGAAAAATGTAAAAAAGCTGAACTGCTGTAGGGAAAAGACTCAGCAGGCTGCCTTTAAGCAGGAACCGGGATCTTAAAAACGGCAGGATGAACAGCAGTCCCCAGATGCCGCCCCACACAATTCTCGGGTACAGCCATGCCGGTGTCAATGCCGGTGCAATGGATACGCCAAGCAGCCGGGCAATGCCCTGTTCTCCGAACTGCCAGGCCACAAGGCTGTTGGCAAGTGCTCCCAGGCATCCGGCTGAAAAGCAGATCAGCAGGTTTTTCATAAAGGCTCATTCCTTGGATTTTAGATATATGTAAATAATTTATGATACGGCAAAAGCCGCTAAAATGCAAAAAATATCAGTTTAGAGCAGGGCCAGGGCAACAAGACATCCCGGCACCATGGCTGCCAGCATCAGAAGGGGCAGTTTGAAATTGTCTTTGAACCCGGCAATGAAGGCAAATATCATCCCCTTGACAAGGGTATTGGTTATGCAGGCCAGAATAATTCCCAGAACCGCCACTTCTGCGGCCAGGTCCTGTTTGGCGGATCTGGACAGGGAAAGCACAATGGCATCCACATCCATCAGGCCGGACACCACTGACAGCGCGTATACCCCGTAATTTCCAAACCATGTTTTCATGGCCTCAGACAGAAAAAGCACAGCCGCCAGAATAAATCCGAACTTCAGGGCCATGCCGAGCTGCAGAGGATTTTTCATTGCAAGGGGCTGGTGCCGGTCTGCCTTTTGTTTTCCCCGGTCCCGCCATACAAAGACAAGGGCGCAGATCAGTCCGGCAAACATGGTGGCCAGGGGCATCCACAGGGCATCCATCAGTCCGGGGTATACAACAAGCACCTCAATGACCACCCGGATGAACATGATGGCCGCAGCCAGCAGAACACCACCTGAAAAAAGGTCACTGCCTTTTTGCCTTTTCGCAAAACGGGCCAGGCTGAAGGTGACAGCGGTGGAAGATACCATGGCACCGCCCACAGCGGTTACCAGCACCCCTTTTTTTTCTCCGGCAATCTGGATGACAATATATCCCAGAAAAGACATGCCGGAGATCAGCACCACCATCCACCAGGTCCAGTATGGGTTCAAAGCCTCCCAGGGGCCATATCCCTTGTTGGGCAGCATTGGCAGAAGCACCAGGGAAATGACCAGAAGCTTGACCCCGGAAAAGAAATCTCTGGGTGTAATGTTTTTGAGCCATAAATGCAGAACCGGCTTATATCCGAGCAGGGAGATGACCACAACCGTCACTGCCATGGCCGGGATGGGATGGCCATAGGCTGCCCATGCAGCCAGAACAAATGACAGCATCATGGAAAAGGCAGTGGTTGTGCCCACATCCTTGTTTGACTGAACATCCAGGATGTGGGCCGCAATGATCAGCGCACAGACACCCAAAAATCCGGCCACGATAAACCAGGGCGTGATCTGCTGGGACACCAGCGCCGTCACCCCCCCGAGCAGCCCGATGAGGCTGAAGGTGCGGATGCCGGCAATACGTTCCCCTTCATTTTCTTCCCGGTCACTCCAGCCCCGTTCAATACCGATCAAAAGACCGATGGCCAGTGCTGCGAATAATTTGAATGCCAGGTTATAGGAAGTTTCCATACCGTCCTTTTCAGATCATTGTATGCTTTTTGTCTATCGCAATTTCAAAGTGCTTTGTCAAGGTATCCGGTTTCAGCCGGCAACTGTCTGCCACAGGGACAGCCACAGGGGCATGGCAATGATGCATACCAGATACTGGAGCAGCATCATGCTGGCAGCGGTCCGGGTGTCTCCCCCGTAGTTTCTCACCATGAGGATCAGGTTGGTGGCAGGAGGAGAAGAGGTCTGCAGGATGATAAGACTGCAGAACAAAGGCAGGCTCTGGTAAAGACCCAGTCCGTACATTATCGCAAAGGCAGTGGCCGGCACCAGGACAAACTTGACCCCGGTCACCCGGAAAACATCCTGCAGGGGCGGCATGTCTTTAAGGGAAATGCTTGCCAGGGTGGCGCCCAGGATAAAAACAGCCAGAGGCACAGTGGCCTGGCCCAGAAGATCCATGGAAGACAAAAGGGTCTGGGGCAGCAATTCAGCAGTTCCGGAAACCACCAGAAAGATGGCCGTCAGGGTGGCAACCAGCGGCGGGGTGACAAAATCTTTCCAGATGATGGCCGTATCCCGGCTGCCGCTCACCAGGACCTTGCCCACGCTCCACATGATGGGGGACTGGCCCAGGATCAGCAGAAAACAATAAAGGGCCAGCCGGTCGAACTGGTCCGGAAAGACCAGCTGGCCGATGGGCAGCACAATATACACCGCATTCTGGAAGCTGGCCATGGAAATAAACGGTTGTTTTCCAGGTTTTGTCCCGAACAAAAGTGCCGCCAGGACAAGCCCTGTAACGGCAATCAGCACCCCGGACAGCGGCAGTATCCACCACAGGGCAAACCCGGAAGGGTCGAACTGGGTAACGGTCTTGACCACAATAAGGCAGGGCAGAAACACATTGACCGTGACACTGGAAAGCCCCTGGATATGGGCCTGGGAAACAATTTTTGTCTTCACCAGCACCCCGGCGGCGGCTGAAATGATAAACACCTGGAAGACAGCGGAAAAAACCGTGGTAAATGTGGAAAAAAACATGGGGCAGTCAGGTCACTCCTTTCCGGTAAGACAGCATTGTCAATAAAACATGAATCATACCATGAAAGCACTCGTCAGTACCACTGGATATTTGCCATAAGCATACCAGGTTTTCGATCGCTCTGTGCAGCACTCTGTCCTCTGACCCAAGCCCCGCCCCTGGTGGTATCCTGTGCCCGGCCCGAGATCCTCCGGATCTGACGGTCCGTTCACAGAACACCACCAGGGGCTCCCCATAGAAACGCACGCTACTATAGCCAATATTCAGAGCACCAGGGAATGCTGCAGTCTATGCAGGACCAAAGGAAAGACCAAGTCGCGAAAAGGTGTCTTTCATGGCCTCATAGTGGGAACCTTTCCAGAATACCTTGCGACATTGGGGGCATTGCAGAAAATCAAAAAAATACAGTCTGGTTTTAGGTTCCAGAAGATGGATAATGTCACTTTTTGCAACCGGTACAAGCTCCCGGTTGCATGCGGTGCACCGCGAAAAAAAGGCGGTCAGATCCTGCAGTCCAAAAAAATCAATCACTTCCCGGACCTGTTCATAGGGAAAATCAGATCTGATCCGTCGGGCAAAAACAATTTTTTTGCGTTTCAGCAGGGCCGTATCCCGGGTCAGGACAATACGCGATTCTTCCCGGGCAATATCCGCTATTTTCTCATCAGAAAAAAAAGAGGAACAGGCCACATCAAACCCCAGCAGAATCAGCAGCCGCCCCAGTTTGAGCACATTCACATCAGCAATAAACCTGATGGCTTCCAGGGGCACCGGCCGAAGCGAAGAAGGGGCAAGCACATTGAACGGGGCCTGAACAGCATGCACCTGCAGCTTTCCCGGTGAGACAGGAACAAAGGAGAAGTCAATTTTTTGGCTGTCAAACAATATGCTGCCGACTTCTGTATGGGGAATGCCCAAAGATTCAATAATATCTTTGACAGAGGCTTTGCGTGTCAGGGCATAATCAAAAATCCGGCCTTTGTGGTCAGCTGCTAGGAAAAAATCAAATGACGGATCACACTGTACAGAAATATTCACTGGAAATCTCCCGGGCTGCAGGGAATATCTTCTTTTCTGCAGCCCCATTTTTTCGGCCGGGCCGTGCGGGGAACCGGTTGTTTCCGGGCAAAGAAAATACTGGCACCTGAAATTCAGGCTGGTTTGATGTTGATCAGAAAAACCGCTGCACAGGCCATGGCCAGAAACACATAATTGGCCGGCCGCAGCTGCTCTTTCCAGAAAACCAGGCTGATGATGGTGGTTACGGCGATCACACCCAGCCCCAGGGTGGGATAGGCAACTGCGCCCGGCAGGTAGCTCAGTGCCCGGATCCAGAAATAGGTGGCCAGCACATTGGTTGTGCCCAGGACAATTCCCCAGGCCACACAAAATCTGCAAGGCCGCTTAAGGCCTTTGAGCCTGGGCAGGGTGAATATCAGGGCTGTACCGAAGATGGTTGCCATGAAGGCTTTGGGATCAGCCAGGGGTGCAAGTTCCGCCTGTATCTTGAAGACAAAGTCAGTGATGCCGTAGACCCCGAAAAGCAGCAGGCCCCATAGGATACCTTTCCTGGCATTTTTTCCGGCTTTCCCCAGATGCAGCGGTTCTTTGCTTGACAGGGGCAGGCAAAGAAAGGCCAGCCCTATTCCCACAGCCTGGAACAATCCAATGGTTTCACTGAAAAAAACCAGGGATCCCAGCGTGGGAACGGCCGCGGACAGCCGCATCAGGGTGGTGGACAGTGCCAGGCCCTCCGCAGTTATGGCTTTGTTGAAAAGCCACA
>Ga0102943_1001146_pt1 | contig 16808 bp, 10 predicted proteins | sample SalPonC_black_MG_FD_78174 | JGI IMG/M metagenome (GOLD analysis project Ga0102943, IMG submission 78174) | Salt pond soil microbial communities from South San Francisco under conditions of wetland restoration - Salt Pond MetaG... | ecosystem: Environmental > Aquatic > Marine > Intertidal zone >...
CGTGTCCCAGATCTCCCAGGGCCGGCGCAATATCGCGCACCACATCTGCCACCCCGCCCACCTTGGCACCCGGCAGACTGTCATTTTCAGCAGCCAGATGTACTATATGCATTGCCCTTGCCTCTTCTTTCTCCTTATCCTGAATCTATTGCAGATTCTTATCTTTTTTATTGCCTGTGTCCTCTTAAAAATTGAGAAAATGCGTTTGCAGATGATCGCAGATATCAAAGAAATCAGACCAGGGTTCGTAGGGCATATGGTTTTCATTCATAAAGCGGGCAAGTCCTGCCCGGGCAAAAACCAGGTCTGCTGTTCGGGCCATGTTGAAATCGGTTATGCCGTCACCGATGGCAATCTTTTCTTTTGTGTTAAAAAATTGCATCACCCGGGCCTTGTCTACCAGTTCAGTTTTTCCTTCATACGCAGAATTGGTCTGAAGATGTCGTCCGCTGGTATTCACATCTGCCGCAAAAACCGCATGCATTCTGTTTATCAGGTTTCCCAGTCTGGTTTCCACCATGCCGCGAATACCCCCTGAAAGCACGACCATTGGGATATTTTTGGATTCCAGAAAATCAAGCAGCGCCTCAAATCCCGGGCGGATGGAAAAGTTCAGGGTATAATCGAGAATATCGTCATAACAGGAAGCGTCAATAGAGTTGATGGTTCTGGTTACGGCTTCCCGCACAGTGATTCTGCCGGCGGTCATGTCTTTTTTGAGGGGTGGCCAGGTTTCAGATGCGAATTTATTGAAAACCCGCTCCAGTGTTTCTTTTTCAGTGATGGTGCCGTCAAAGTCACAGAAAACAATGCCGGGATATAATTTTTTGTGTTTTTTTTGATTCCAATCATCCATGTTCATTTTCCTGGTGCTGCAAACACCTGACAATGCGTCATGTCAGGCCGGCTGAAAATTTATTTTTTTTCCCCGTTGCCGGACAACCGTCTGGTTATCCACATGTTTCCTGCAATCATCACCACTGCCAGGGCTGCTGCAATGAGGCCGTTCACCCAGCCGGGATGCTGAATGGTGTGCAGAAGACGGTCTGCAAATACGGTAATAACCAGAATGCCCGGCAGCATACCCGCAGCTGTACCCAGAAGATAGTCTTTGAGCCTGATATGGGATGCCCCGGCTATGAGGTTGACCAGGGAAAACGGGGCCACCGGAATATTTCTGATAACCGCCACTGTCAAAATACCCTGTTTGGCCATTTGCTGACTGACATGATTCAGCTTTTTTCCCGCCACTTTGCGCACCATCTGCTTTCCCAGGCCGGCCCCTGCCCAGAAGGTGAGCAATGCGCTCACCAGGCAGCCGCTCCAGGCATACAGCGCACCCATGACAGGATCAAATACCATGGCGGTCACCCCCACCAGCAGGGTGACCGGCACCATCAAAAATCCGCCGGCAACATACATCCCGAGAACAATCAGATAAGACAGGGGATGATCCTGGATTTTTCCGGCCCAAACAGCCATATTTTCTCTTGTGGCCCATTCTGCCAGAGGGGACCACCGCCAGGCCGCAGCCAGGCCGAGCAGAATCAGCAGCACCGCTGCCAGTTTCATTACCTGGGGCTTTCTGGACTGACCCTGGTCATTTCTGGCAAACCGGTCCATCATGCGGTCGAATGCAATGGGCTTTTCCGGATCCAGCAGTTCATGGTCCCGGACAATGGCGGCGCCGTCAACAGGCAGGGCCTGGTCGTATGCCAGCTTTTCCAGTCTGCGGCCTGATGACGCAGATAAGGATGCGATCACCTGGTTAACGGCATTTTTTTTTGAAAAAGCGCTGGCCACAGCATCAGCAGATGTATCCAGATGTTCAGCCATCAGGCGGTTGCGCAGAGAAGCAATTGCCGCACCGGTCCTGTCTTCACCGGATGACTCAACTGCCAGAACACATTCGGAATCAAACCGCATGGACCGGTTGCTTAAATTGGCAGAACCGATTATGGCCAGCCGGTCATCTGCGATCAGCAGCTTTGAATGTATGTACAGGGCAGTTTTCCCGTCATCCAGGACCGGATAAAAAACCCCCAGGCGATGGTGGTCATCCGCTTCAAACAGGGATTTTAAAATTCGTGCCCGTATGGAATCCATGGTACTTTGTTCCAGCCAGCCGCTGGATTTTGCCGGCAGGACAATGGCTATTTCAGGGCCTTGTTCTCTGGAAAGGCTTTTTTCAAGTTCTTCTGCTATTCTGGCGGAAGTCAGATACTGGTTTTCGATATAGATATTTTTTTTGGCCGCATTAATGGCATCTGTATAAAGATTTTCCACTTCCTGCACTTGTTCACGGCATTTGTAGGCAGGCAGGGTCCGGGATATTCCTATATGTATGTCTGTCAGATCCGGTTCAAGGTTTCCAGGCCATGGAGAATCTGACTTCTCTTCCTTCGAAAGTGCATGCCCGGCAATATCATGACTGGTTGCCCCTTTCCAGCGGTCTGTGAACAACCGGCCCAGTGCTGCGGCAGCATCTCCTTCCACCACCACCTGCACATCGTGAAAAGGGTTGTAGGCATCTTTATCCGGGTTTTTTCTTCTGGCATCATCAAGCCGGTGTTCCGGGGTGTCCCAGCGGCTGTTCGTCAAATCAAGCCCCCCGCAAAAAGCCACCTGGTTATCTATCACCACTATTTTCTGGTGCTGTGATGCGCCCACGGGATGCTGGTCATCCAGATGGAAAAATACCCGGGGATGGGTTTTCCATCCCAGTTTAAAGATGGGCAGCCATTCACGCTCCATGGTATACAGCATGGGAAAATCCCAGTTCAGTATATACACCTGCAGACCAGGGGTATGTTTTGCCTTGGCATTGAGAAAAGTGCCAAGATCGGTATCATCCTGTTGTTTATTGTGTCCCCGGTCAAGTGAAATCCGGCTGTCAATATCCCAGGCAGCAATAAAAATGGATTTCCGGGCCTGGTCCATGGCATCTGCCACTGCTGAAAAATAGCTGTCACCGTCAATTAAAAATGCGGCTCTTGCCGCATGGGCCAGGCACCAGCAGTTGGTGTTTTCAGCAAGCAGGCTTTTTGGGGATGCCTTTTTCAACTGGTGCTTCCCAGAAAAAGGGTTAACAGACCCAGATAAATAAGCAGCCCCAGGATATCGTTTAAGGTGGTGATAAAGGGGCCGGTGGCAAGGGCCGGATCGATGCTGCATTTTCGCAGGACAAAAGGCACGGCAGAACCGGTAAACCCCGAATTCAACACCACCAGTACCCCGGCCAGGGCCACGACACTTCCCAGGGCAAAATCAGAAAACCAGATACTGACAATCAGCCCTAAAAGCAGTCCGCAGGCAATACCGTTGACCAGGGCGACCTTTGTTTCCAGCCACAGCCGCTTTTTGATGTTGACAAGGTGGATATCACCGGTGGCCATTCCCCTTACCACAATGGTTGCCGCCTGGGTACCTGTATTGCCGCCCATGCCCATGATCACAGGGAAAAAAAACGAGAGCGCAATAACCTGTTCCAGTGTGGTCTCAAACTGGTTGATTACCACTGCAGCGACAATACCGCCGAACACCCCTGTGATGAGCCAGGGCAGGCGGCCCCTGGAAATTTTCAGAAAGGATTCTTCAGCAATTTCATGTCCCATGGCCCCGGTCAGCAGGGCAAGGTCTTCATCCACCTCTTTCTGGATGACCTCCATGATATCGTCATGGGTGATCCGCCCTAAGAGCAGGCCGTCGCCATTCACCACCGGCATATTGACCAGGTCGTATTTTTTGAACATCCGGGCCACTTCCTCCTGGTCTGTCTGCACAGGAACAGAAATCACCTCAGGGTTCATGATATCTTTGATTTTCCGGTCCAGTGCCGACACCAGCAGGTCTTTGAGGGATACCACCCCTGAAAGCCTGTCCTGGTGATTCACCACCCAGACATGGTACAGATTTTTCACCTGCTGTTTTTTTTGGCGGATGGTATTGATCACATCCCCTGCGGTGCCGTATTCCGATACTGCCACAAACTCCAGATCCATTATACCGCCCGCTGTATCTTTACCATACTGGAGCAGTTTTTCCAATTCCCTGGAAAAATCCGGTTCAAGGTTTTTCAGTATATCTGCGGCCCGGTCTTCGGAAAGGTTTCCCAAAATATCGGCTGCATCATCAGAATCCAGCTGCACAAGAATGTCTGAAACCTGGTGGTTATCCAGACCAGCCAGTATCTGTTTTTGCACAGGGCATTCAATTTCATTCAGAACGTCCCCTGCCTGTTCTGCCGTCAGCACAGAAAAAACAAAAGCACGTTCCACCGGTGCCAGATGCTCAATTACATCTGCCATATCAGCAGGCTGAAGTGTATCAGCGTATTCTGCCAGGCTCTGGACGTCATTTTTCTGAATGGACTTTCTGATACCTTTGAAAAGCTTTTTATTTATTTTGATATGCATGGATGGTTTTACCGGGATGCTTCTCTGACCATCTGGCTTGCATATCCCCATTCATTGTCATACCAGGCCATCACCTTGAGCAGATCACCATCCACTACCTGGGTCATGTTCAGATCCACAACAGATGCCCTGGGGTCCTTTATGATGTCCGTGGAAACGATGGGGTCCTCGGTCACCCCCAGAATCCCTTTGTACCGTTCGGTCTGTGATTCTTCCTGGAAAATCGCATTGACCTCCTCCACGGTCACATCCCGCTCCGTCACAAAGACCAGATCGGTAATGGAACCCACCGGCACCGGACCGCGGATGGCGGCACCGTCAAATTTGCCGCTGTACTGGGGAAGTACTTTGGTGGTGGCCTGGGCCGCACCGGTGGTGGTGGGCACAAAATTGACTGCTGCAGCCCTGCCCCGGCTCCATTTGTTTCTGGGTGCATCTATGATGGCCTGGCTCGATGTATATGCATGAATGGTGGTCATGGCGGCCTTTTTTATGCCGATTCTTCTTCCCATGACCTCAACCACAGGACTGATGCAGTTGGTGGTGCAGCTGGCACACGAGAACATGTCAGGCGATCCTTCCACCTGATTCACGCCATGCACCACCATCTGCACCTCCCCGGTCTTCTCCGGAGCGGAAAGAATAACCTGCTTTGCACCGGCGTCCAGATGTTTTTTCAATCCCTCTTTTTTACGGAAAACCCCGGTGCATTCAAAAACAATGTCAATGTCAAACTCCTTCCATGGCAGGTTTGCCGGATCTTTTTCATTGAACATCCGGTATTTTTTGCCATCTATGTGCAGCCCGTCCTTTCCGGGTTTCACCTCTTTTTCATATCTGCCGTATACGGAATCATATTTCAACAGATAGGCAAGGTTATCCACCGGCAGCAGATCGTTTATTGCGGCAAGTTCGAGTTCCGGGGTTTCCAGTATTATTTTCAGCACGGCACTTCCGATTCTTCCAAGTCCGTTGACTGCCACTTTTTTAGCCATAATTATTTTCTCCGTGTTTTTGTTTTTTTTGTTATTTTTTTGCTCTTTTTTTCAGGGCTTTTTTTATTTCTGCTCAATTTTTGCCACCCGTTTGATGACATCCAGCATGCTGTCCGGCTGCAGAGAAATGGAATCAATACCGGCTTCCACCAGAAAGGCGGCAAATTCAATGTCATTGCTGGGGGCCTCCCCGCAGATGCCCACCTTTCGGTCAGCCTTGTGGGCTGTTTCAATGAGCATGCGGATCAGCCGTTTGACGGAAGCTTCACTTTCATCAAACAATGGTGCCAGTTTTTCTGAATCCCGGCCGATGCCCAGGGTGAGCTGGGTCAGGTCATTGGAGCCGATGGAAAACCCGTCAAACCGTTCCGCAAAAGCGTCTGCTTCCAGGATATTGGTGGGAATTTCCGCCATGATATACACCTGAAGGTCATTTTCCCCGCGCTTCAACCCGTTTTTTTCCAGGACCTTTATCACCTTGTCTGCCTCGGCCGGGGTACGGCAGAAAGGAATCATGATGGTCACATTGACAAACCCCATCTTCTCACGCACCCGCCTGATGGCACGGCATTCCAGGGCAAACCCGTCCTCATAATCCGGGCTGTAATACCGGGACGCACCCCGCCAGCCGAGCATGGGGTTGTCTTCTTTGGGTTCGAACTGGCTGCCGCCGATCAAATCAGCGTATTCATTGGTTTTAAAATCGCTCATGCGCACAATCACCTGGTGGGGATACTGGGAAGCCGCAATGGTGGCAATGCCCCGGGCCAGATACTCCACAAAATATTCGGATTTGTCCGCATATTTTCGGGTCAGCTTTTCAATCTGCTCTCTGGCCTTTTTGTCTTCGACGGTGTCAAACCGGGTCAATGCCAGGGGGTGAATTTTGATCACATTGTTGATCACATATTCCATTCTGGCCAGTCCCACGCCCTTGCAGGGCAGTTTCCACCACCGCATGGCTGCCTGGGGAGAAGCGATGTTCAGCATGATCCGGGTCTTTGTTTGTGGAAGGTTTTCCAAATCCAGATCCGCTTCTTCAAATGCCAGGCGGCCGGCATACACCTGGCATTCTGCATCTCCGGCACAGGTTACAGTCACTGCCTGCCCGTCTTTGAGTATTTTTGTTGCGTTATCCGTACCCACAACAGCGGGGATGCCCAGCTCACGGCTTACAATGGCAGCATGGGAGGTCCGGCCGCCCTGGTCGGTGATAATGGCGGCAGCCTTCTTCATGATGGGTACCCAGTCCGGGTCGGTCATGGTGGTGACCAAAATGTCCCCTTCTTCGATCATGTCGATCTGGTCAGCGCTTTTGACAATGCGGACAGTACCTGCGGCAATGGCTTTGCCGATACCCAGTCCCCGCACCAGGCACTCTCCTTTTTCCTGGAGGGTGTATGTTTTCATGCTTCCGGAGGCTTTTTGGGAATACACGGTTTCCGGTCTTGCCTGTACAATGAATATTTTGTCCTGTTCCCCGTCTTTGGCCCATTCCACATCCATGGGGGTGTTGTAATGGTTTTCAATCTGTGCCCCCCACCTGGCAAGCTGCATAATTTCACGGTCATTCAGTACAAAGGATGCCTGCTCCTCTTTCGGGGTGTTCAGATTTTTGGTGGGCTTGGTTTTGGCATACACCATTTTCTTTTTTTTGGAACCGCAGGTCTTTTCAATAATAGGGGCAAACCCCTCTTTTTGGACAAATGGTTTGAATACCGTGTACTGATCCGGGTTCACCGTGCCCTGGACAACATTTTCCCCCAGGCCCCAGGCCGCGTTGATCAGAAGCACATCCGGAAATCCGGAATCCGTATCCAGGGTAAACATCACCCCGGAACCGGCCAGATCCGACCGGACCATCTTCTGAATGCCTATGGACAGGGCAACTTTCATATGGTCATATCCTTTTTCTTCCCGGTAGGAGATGGCCCGGTCAGTGAAAAGAGAGGCAAAACATTTTCTGCAGGCTTTGAGCAGTGCACTTTCCCCGGTCACATTTAAAAATGATTCCTGCTGTCCGGCAAAGCTGGCATCAGGCATGTCTTCCGCCGTGGCACTGGAGCGCACAGCCACGTCCACATCGGTTTTATTGTAGCGACTGCCAAGTTCCTGATAAGCTGCACCGATTGCTTCGGCAAGATCTTCGGGCATTTCTCCCTGATAGAACAGATTCCGGATGGCCTCCCCGGTTTTGTGCAAAGATGCCTCCTCCTGATGATACTTTTTGAGCAGTGCCGGAATTTTTTTTTGTATCTCATTTTTTCCCACAAATGCACGATACGCTTTTGCAGTGGTGGCAAACCCTTCGGGCACAAGGATATCCTTTTTTTTCAGGGCCATGATCATCTCGCCGAGAGAGGCATTCTTACCCCCCACCTCAGCGACACTGTCTGCATTCAGATTTTCAAGCCACTGCACGTAATTGTCTTGTTGTGAATTATTCATACGGCCATCATCTCCTGAAAAATTTTTGTTTTCATCCGGCATTCACCTGCGCTGCGGGCATGGCCCGCCTTAGAAAACAATCACATTGTTTTCGGTTCCTTCCTGGTTGGTCACCACATCTGCACAAGCGGGATCGCAGGTCCATATCCCGTCAACAATGAATTTGTATTCATGGCTGCCTTTGGGCAGCATTTTGATTTTTTTCCAGGTCCCGGTTAGATCTTTTTTCATGGGATCAGCGCTTTGGGACCAGTTGTTGAAAGTGCCTGACAAAAATACCTCTTTTGCATCCGGGGCTACCACCGTGAAGGTGATGCGTTTCTTTTTTTCAGCCATGAGCGGTTTCTCCTTATATGGTTTTTGTTTTGTTTTCATCCACAAATATTGCAGCAGTCTCCGGCGGCACTGCCAGTGCCCCTTGTTTTGCAACTGCGCCTTCTTTGGAACACAGGACCATTTTTTTGCCTTTGATTTGTGCACATGTGATGTGCTGGGATTTGTGTGCAAAATTACAGACCACCAGTACAGATCCGCGTACCATGATCAGCCACTGGTCTGTTTCATCATAAAAAACAGATACCTGTGCCATCTGTCCGCTGGTGAGATCCGGCAGACTGCGGCGCAGCCTGATCAGCGATCGATACCAGTCCAGTATATGGTGGTGGGGCTGTTCGGACAATTCATTCCACTTGAGCTGGGACTGCACAAAGGTTCGTTCTGCCTGGGGGTCGGGAATTTTTTGGGTTTCCCATCCAAATGCGGCAAACTCTTTTCGCCGTCCCTGCTTCACTGCTTCTCCCAGCTCTGGTTCCTGGTGATCGGTGAAATACAAAAACGGGGTGGATGCCCCCCACTCTTCTCCCTGGAACAACAGGGGCACAAAAGGGGATGTCAGCACCAGGGCTGCACCGATTTTGAGCAGCCCGTCGGAAAGCAGCCGGGATATCCGCTCTCCAAGGGCGCGGTTGCCCACCTGGTCATGGTTCTGCAGGCACCCCACAAACTTGCTGCCGGGCAGCCCGGTGGCCGGTCTGCCATGCACACGGCAGCGGAAAACAGAAAAACACCCGTCATACACCAGGCCCCGGGTCAGGGTTTTGGCCACCTGGGCCAGGGTGCCGAAGTCCTGATAATATCCCTGGCTTTCACCGGTTAACACCGCATGCAGGGCATGGTGAAAATCCTCGTTCCACTGGGCATCTATGCCGTATCCGCCCGCTGCAGAAGAACGGATCACCCGGGGATCGTTGAGATCACTTTCTGCGATGAGCACAAAATGCCGGCCCAGCGCTGTTTCCAGATCTTTAACCGCATTGCCAAGTTCCTCCAGAAAATGGATGGCAGAAGTATCCACAATGGCATGGACGGCATCGATGCGCAATCCATCCATATGATAATCCCTGAGCCACATCAGGGCATTGTCCACAAAAAATTGCCGCACTTCATGGCTGTGGGCTTCATCAAAATTGACAGCCTCACCCCAGGGGGTGGCATACCGGGACGTAAAATAAAACCCGAACTGGTTGAGATAATTTCCCGCAGGCCCCAGATGGTTGTAAACCACATCCAGCAGCACAGCCAGCCCTTTTTGATGGCAGGCATCCACCAGGCGCTTCAACCCATCAGGCCCGCCATAGGCCTGATGGGGGGCATACAGATCCACCCCGTCATACCCCCATCCGCGGTCACCGGAAAACTGGGCCACCGGCATCAGTTCCACATGGGTGATACCCAGTTTTTTCAGATGATCCAGACGGTGAATGGCTGCCTCACATGTCCCTTCCGGGGTGAAGGTGCCCACATGCAGCTCATAGATGACTGCTGATCCCAGAGGCGGCTGCTGCCAGCCGGCATCGGTCCAGTCAAAAAGAGAATGGTCCACCCATCTGGAAAACCCGTGGACCCCGCCGGGCTGCCACGGGGAGCGGGGATCGGGAAAAGGGCCTTTGCCGTCCACCCCATAGGCATAGTCAATGCCGTGGGCCATGAATGGTGCATCCTTCTGCCACCAGCCGCCGCCATCTTCAATCATGTCCAGAATTGTTTCACTGGTATGCAGTTTTACCTCACCGGCCTTTGGTGCCCATACACGCATATCAACCATGGCAGTTATTTTCCTTTTATCATCAAGCCGACAGGGAAACGGTGCAGCAGACTGCTCAGCCGGACGGCACCGCCTTCTGTATCATCTCCTGTCAGAATGTTGTGCCATTTTCCATCAGGCAGTTCAATAATGGTATCTTCCCAGTCATTGTCCAGACCCATTACCAGTCTTGGGGCCAGAGTCACCACAGCGTTTCCACGAAAAAACGCCACCAGATGGTCCGCTTTTCCGCCTTTGGCATACAAAGGATGATATACGGCCCCGGGCCTGAAAAATTCCGGGTGTCTGCGGCGCAGATGCAGCACCTGGCGGATGAGCCAGAGCTTGGGCAGACCCTGGTCCATTCCTGCCATAATCTCTTCAGGGCCAAGCTGCGGCAATTTTCGGAGCAGCCGTTCCCGCAGGGCAAAATCCACAGGCCTGCGGTTATCCGGATCCACCAGGCTCAGATCCCACAGTTCGGTTCCCTGGTAGATGTCGGGCACCCCCGGGGCGGTCAGTTTGATAAGGGTCTGGGCAAGGCTGTTGATTCTGCCGGGAGCAACCAGGTGTGACACAAAACTTTCAAGGTCTTTGCAAAAGCTTTTGTCCGCCAGCACAGCTTCGATAAAATCAGCCAGGCCGCATTCATAACCATGGTTCTGATTTATCCAGGATGTGTGCTGCTTGGCTTCTTTGACCGCCTTTTCCATATAGGCGCTTATCCTTTTCTGATCAATGGGCCAGGCCCCCACCAGGCTCTGGTACAAAAGGTATTCTGTATTACGGTCAGGCACCTCTCCTGTGCGAAGCCCGGCATTGTTATCCGCCCATCTGTGCACTGCATCAGCCCATGTTTCAGGAATTTCGGAAAGCAGTGCCAGCCGGGAGCGGACATCTTCACTGCGCTTGGTATCATGGGTGGTGGAAGACAGCATTTTCCAGGGATGTTCTTTTTGTGCCCGGATGCACGCTGCATGAAACTGTCGGGGATGCACCCCGAACCGGTCAGGATCCCCCCCCACCTCATTGAGGCAGACCAGGCGGTGGTAGCGGTAAAGGGCAGTGTCTTCAAAGCCCTTGGCCATGGCCGGTCCGGTCAATTGCTGAAACCGCAGGGCCAGCTCTTCTTCCAGAGCGCCTGCAACCTCCAGAAGCAGGATCCTTCTCAGAAATAAAAAAAGTTCAGGGTCGAGGTCCGGCCGGGCCATTACCGCACCTTCAATGGCTGCATCCACATATTGTACATCTGTCGGCGCAACCTGTTTCATGGATGCTGACACATAAGACCGGTACACCGGAAAATGCACCGCTGTTTCAAAAACCGCCTGCCGCAGCTGCTGCCGGGAATAATCCCTGTGGCAGGGATGTCTTTCACAGATATCTTCAAACAGGCTGGTGAGCCGTTTGATCTCACTTGCCAGAAGCTGGGTAAGTACCTGGTGCTTGCATGCATGGACAACTGCTTCAAAATTTTTGTGCATGCCTGTAAAATCCGCATACAGCCGGGTCAGCATATCCTCTGATGCAGGATTGACCAGCAGCCCCCCGGCAAGGTTCATAAAATCATATCCAGTGGTGCCGGCAACAGGCCAGTCTGATGGAAGCTTTTCATCGGCACCAAGAATTTTTTCCACCACGATCCAGGCATCAGGACAGGCTTTTTGCAGTCGGTGAAAATACTGGGCCGGGTCCTGGAGACCGTCGGGATGGTCGATGCGCAGCCCCTGGACCCACCCTTTTTCTACCCATTCCATGGGCAGCGCATGCACAGCCTGGAAAACTCTTTCGTCCTCGACCCTTATGCCTGCCAGGTCACTGATATCGAAAAATCTGCGAAATCCCAGGTCTGTGTTGGCCATCCGCCAGAAAGCCAGTCGGTAATGCTGCTGGCTGATCAGCCGGTCCAGGGCATCCGGGTCCTGGTTCAGCCGGTCGATCTGTGCGGCAACGGCTGCATCATCCAATGTTTTGGATTCTTTTGCCCTGGCCGGCACATCCTCCATACTGGTCCGGGTCACAGGAAACACATGGTCATGATAATGAAGGATGAACGCGCCGTCTTCATGTGATAACCGCAACTGGCCATCCGCAAGGATCCGGCCGTAATGATCACCCAGAACCGGCAGGAGAATCTTGCCGGGCCAGCGGTGTGCGCCATTGTTCCAGTCCACATCAAAAAAGACGGCAAAAGGACTGAATTTTCCTTTTGCCAGCACATCCCACCACCAGGGGTTCTGCCGGCCGGCAACCGCCATATGGTTGGGCACCAGATCGATCATGTGACCAAGCCCGGCCGCTTCAAACGCCTCGCACATCCGGGCATGGGCAGAAGCACCGCCGAGTTCCCCGTTCACTTTTGCAGGATTTACCATATCATAGCCGTGGGTGCTGCCCCTGGCCGCCTGGAGGTAAGGAGAAGTGTACACATGGCTGATGCCCAGATCATGCAGATAGGACACCATGTTCCCGGCCTGGTCAAAGCCGAACCCGGGATGCATCTGAAGCCGATAGGTTGCAGCAGGTTCAGGCTTCATGACGCAGCACCACCAGAGAACGGGATACCACTGCGATGGTGTCCCCTGCCTTGAATATTTTTTCTTCTTCCAGCCAGCCGCTCTGGGTATCCAGATCCTTTATCCAGTGGTCCCCGTAATCAGGGCCGGGAAGCGTGAACTGCAATGGTTCATGGTGGGCATTGAACATCAGGTAAAAATTGTCATCAATTACCGGCTCCCCGCGGGAATTGGGGTTGGGAATGGTGGCGCCGTTCAAAAAAACCCCCAGAGATTCTGTGAACCCCTGTCCCCAGTCCTCCTCAGCCATCTGTTCTCCCTCCATGGTAAACCATCTGATGTCGTCAACCTCGCTGCCGTGAATCGAGCGTCCGTGGAACCAGCCCCTGCGCCGGAAAACAGGGTGATCTCTGCGGTACTGGATAAGTTTCCGGCAGAACACCAGAAGTTCTATGTCCACATTTTCCCAGTTGTACCAGGAAAGTTCATTATCCTGGCAGTAGGCATTGTTGTTCCCCTGCTGGGTGCGGCCGATCTCATCACCGCCTAAAAGCATGGGAACGCCCTGGGACAGAAACAGGGTGGCAAGAAAGTTGCGTTTCTGCCGGTGCCGCAGAAGGAGTATTTTCGGCTGTTTTGTTGCCCCTTCCACCCCGCAGTTCCAGGAACGGTTGTGATCTTCTCCGTCACGGTTTTCCTCGCCGTTGGCCATGTTATGCTTTTCATTATAGGAAACCAGATCCTGCAGGGTGAACCCGTCATGGGCCGTGATAAAGTTGATGCTGGCATAAGGCAGTCGGGAGGTGTTTTCATACAGATCGGAACTGCCGGTAATACGGGCGGCAAACTCGCCCAGGGTCTGGTCCTCTCCCCGCCAGAAATCCCGGACACAGTCCCGGTATTTGCCGTTCCATTCGGTCCACACCGGCGGGAAATTACCCACCTGATACCCCCCTTCTCCCACATCCCAGGGTTCGGCAATCAGTTTGACCTGGCTGATAACCGGATCCTGCTGAATGATGTCAAAAAAGGCGGACAACCGGTCCACATCATGCAGTTCCCGGGCCAGGGCAGAGGCCAGATCAAACCGGAACCCGTCCACGTGCATTTCCAGAACCCAGTACCGCAAAGAATCCATGACCAGCTGCAGCACATGGGGATTGCGCATGTTCAGGGTGTTGCCGGTGCCGGTATAATCCATGTAGTACTGCGGGTCCTCGGTGAGCCGGTAATAATAGGTGTTGTCAATGCCCTTGAAACTGAGCATGGGACCCAGGTGATTTCCCTCTGCTGTGTGGTTGTAAACCACATCCAGAATGACTTCCAGTCCGGCCTGGTGAAGGGTTTTGACCATCTGTTTGAATTCAGCCACCACCCCGCCGGGACGGGTGTCTGCCGCATATTCGTTATGGGGGGCAAAATACCCGATGGAATTGTATCCCCAGTAGTTTCGCAACCCCTGATCAACCAGGTGCTTGTCATGGAGGAAAAAATGTACCGGCATCAGTTCCACTGCTGTGATACCCAGATCTTTGAAATACTCAATGACCGCCGGGTGGGCAAGTCCTGCATAGGTGCCGCGCATTTCAGGGGGAACTTCCGGGTGCCGTGCGGTGAGGCCTTTCACATGGGTCTCATATATAATGGTTTCATGCCAGGGAATCTCCAGACGGCGGTCCCCGCTCCAGTCGAAATGGGGCTGGTGCACCACGCATTTGGGCATGAAAGGTGCGCTGTCACTGTCACTGGGAACAGCAGGACCTTTGTCAAAAGGGTAAGGAAATACTGCCTCATCCCAATGCACCTGTCCATCCATGGCTTTGGCATAGGGGTCCAGCAGCAGCTTGGCCGGGTTGCAGCAAAGCCCCTGAGAAGTATCACATGGACCATACACCCGGTACCCATACCGCTGGCCCGGTTCCACAAAAGGCAGGTAGGCATGCCAGCAATACCCTGTCACCTCAGACAGATTGACACGCGTTTCCGCATCGCTGTCGTCAAAAAAACACAGGTCTACCCGCTCGGCAACCTCGGAAAACAGGGAAAAATTGGTGCCGGCCCCGTCAAAAACCGCACCTAAGGGAAATGGTTGTCCAGGCCATGTTTTCATAAGGGTATCTTTTGCATCCGCCTGGACTGCATCAGTTTTTATTGCATCTCTCTGGACTGCATCAGTTTGGGTCTTCATATCGGATCGTCATCCCCCCATGGTTTGTCCATAGCTCCGCTCCTTCGGTTACATCCAAAGTCTCTGGTTATTTAATTTTTTTGTACCCGGCTTTAAGATCGTTTGCGCTTAATTGCGTTTACAGTCACAGGGAATTGTCCCTTTTGCAGCCCTGATCCGCAATCAGGAAAAACATGTAATTGAACCCCCTCTTTCATGCAGAACCTGTAAAACCCTTAGAACATCAGCATACAGGCATCCGGGATCAGCTGAAGACAGGGGTGCAGACCTATTTGTGCACAAATGGGTACATTCCCCCATTTATTTTACTACAGCACCCCGATATGCTCAGGATATCAGACAGGCAAAACCCCGGACAAAGCATTAAACAAAGAATGTGACATAAAATGACATAAAAAATGTAACACAAGGATGATACATATGAATACCGGCAGCAAAACCCAGGAACTTCAGGATCATGATGCACTGATTGCAGCAATGGCATCCCCGGATTTTTATCCCCATTCCCCCCCTGATGTCATCCACAGGCAGACCCATATCTCAGATGTTTTTCTGGCCGGCGATCTGGTCTATAAACTAAAAAAACCGGTGGATATGGGATTTCTTGATTTCACAACCCTGGAAAAGCGCCACAGGTTCTGTAAAGAAGAAGTCCGTTTGAACCGGCGGCTGACAAAAGACATTTATCTGGGGGTTGAAAAAATCACCCGGGATACAAACGGGTATGCCCTGAACACATCCGGAGAAATTGTTGCGTATGCCGTTAAAATGCGGCGGCTGCCGGATGAAAACACCCTCAAACACCTGCTTGCATCAAACAAGGTTACAGAAAAACTTATGGACAGCCTGATCCATATCCTGGTTGATTTTTATGAAACCTCTGCCCTGGAAAAAAAGGATATGCATCAGTTCGGTTCCCTGGAAAACATTCAGTCCAAGTGCCGGGATAATTTCACCCATCTGCCTGAATTTTCCGATACCGGATCCAATAAAAGAAAGGTCCAGATGATACAAGCTGCCACCCAAATGTTTCTGGACCGGCACAAAGACGTATTTGACCGCAGGATTGAAAACAACCATATCTGCGACACCCATGGAGATTTGAAAGCAGAACATGTCTATGATTATCAGGGCATCCAGATTCTGGACTGCATTGAATTCAACCAGGCGTTCCGTTACCAGGACACGGCCTCGGACCTGGCATATCTGGCCATGGACATGGAGTTTCTCGGGCACCGGCCGGCAGCGCTCTTCCTGCTCAGCCGGTATGTAAAAATCACCAGTGACCCGGATCTGATGCAGGTGATTGATTTTTACAAGTGCTTCCGGGCCATGGTGCAGGTAAAGGTATATAATCTGCACATAGGTCAGATCCCTTCGAACGCTGATGTCAAAAAAGCCGAACTCAGCCATAAAATGGAACAATATGTGGACCTGGCATATCAATATGCCCTGAAAATGGCCTGTCCCGTCATCTGGGTGGTCTGCGGAATGATTGCCACAGGCAAAAGCACAGTGGCAAAGAAACTGGCAGCACTGTTTTCCATCCCCTGTATCCGCAGTGATGAAATCCGCAAATTCCTGTTTGATGACGCTTCTGAAAAATCTTCTGACCAGGGCTTTGAGCAGGGGATGTATGCGCCAAAAGCCACAACCCTGGTGTACGGCAGGATGCTGCTCACGGCCCAGGCAGCGCTTGAAAAAGGCAGCTCCGTGATTCTGGATGCCACCTGCCGCAGGCGCAGACAAAGACAGGATATGCTGCAGCTGGCAAAAGACACCTCTGCCAATATCATTTTTGTTGAATGCCGTTGTCCGGAGCCGGAAATAAAAAACCGGCTTAAAACCCGTGAACATACGTCATCCTTATCTGATGCCGGGCTTGCCCATTTTGATCATATAAAAAAGAGCATGGATCCTTTTGACGATATCCCCAAAGAGATGCACATGCCGGTGAAAACAGATCAGCCGCCGGACAAAATCATGGAAATCATCCTCACAGGAGAGCATGAACTGCTGGCCCGGCAGACTGATAAAAAGAACACATGATACCAACAGGTGTGGGCAAACTGCTACTGGGCTGTATATCCGCCGTCAATCACCAGTTCACTGCCGGTAACAAATACGGATTCATCCGATGCCAGGTAAAGGGCCCCATAGGCA
>Ga0102943_1001147_pt1 | contig 16803 bp, 6 predicted proteins | sample SalPonC_black_MG_FD_78174 | JGI IMG/M metagenome (GOLD analysis project Ga0102943, IMG submission 78174) | Salt pond soil microbial communities from South San Francisco under conditions of wetland restoration - Salt Pond MetaG... | ecosystem: Environmental > Aquatic > Marine > Intertidal zone >...
AAATTGAGGAGAGAGGTGATTGATGTCACAAACGATTCTGTTAAAGATTTAGTCTCAATTATGAGTGATGTGGGGGAAAATGAGTACCCTACTGTTAAAAAATACGTGGCATCGGGCGCATTCCCTATCTTGGGGGAAATAATATCACTATCATCTGTAAAAAAGGAGAAAAGCAAAGAGGAACTTGAAAAAGAAATGGATGATATTTTTACTATGGATAGTGATTTTTAAAATAAAAAATCATTGTGAACCACAAGTCACAGGTTGTTTGGAATTTTAATCTTTTGTATTTTAAGTCACGTGCTATTAGTTGAGTAATTAATTGAAAGTGTCTGTGGTGTGATTATAATTAACCATTCCATGCTTGATTCAAGGCTTGGATTGAATTCAACAAGTCCAAGTAATATAAAGTGTAACATATTTAAAGACTATGTATCATTTTCCGTATTTTACAATGGGTTGAACAAAGGCATCGGTAGCGGTGATGGTGAAACCCAAGAATTTGGCCTGTCCTGGACTTTGGATGGTGAAAATAACAGCATGTATGAGTTGAATGTAAACATACCTAAGAATGCCACTAACGCCAAGGTGTTTAAGGGAGATAGGCCCGAAATGTTGATACAATCGTCATTAGAAGGTAAAACCTTAGTAAAAAATGCTGAAATCATGCTTTTGTCGGAAAATGGTATTTATAACATTACAAAACAAAGAGGTTCTCTTCCTGGGAAAAAATGTGACTCCGAGAACGCGAAGATGGGCTTGGTGGGTGATGTTACTTACATGAATGATGGTCGAATTATTTTAAAGAAAGGTGATCAATTTCAGCAAATAGAATACCCTAGATATTTAATGCGAGGAGTTGAATCAAATCACGTCATTCAAAAGTTTTGGATATCTAAAGCTGAGGTGGATAGAAAGATACCCATTAGGCTAGAATTTGGATTAGTTTATAATCCAAATATAAACATAAGTTTGGAAAATTATGTCAACTTTTGGCCTAATGAAGCCGAGTATAATAAAGGCCTATTGTTGGATGAAATTATGAAAAGTAAAACCACGGGTCGATATAAAAACACCATCAAAAGTTATTGGTACCCATGGCATTTTTTAAATATTGACGCTGGTGATCCAATTGGCTTGGTCGTAGATGATGGTACAGGTGGAAATATAAACACCAAGCTCTTGAAATCATTTGGGGTCTACTTTTCAAAACTAAATACGCATATAACCTTGAATACTAATGAGAACATAGCAGGTGATGCAATGGTATTGCCCAACGACATTACTGAAGTGACTCTGAGGAAAGAGAATTTCCTAAATAGTGAAATTAGGGATTTCATCAGTGATTTCTATAAAAGTGTCTCAGAAGCAAGTGTTGGCTCACCACCAGTTGGTGGTGGCGTCTCTTATTCTCCGGATTTATATTCCAGTAGGTCCAGGACCATGAGTTCTATAAAAACCTATGCCTCGGAAATGGAAACCACTTCAGCAGCCCCTTCCAACTATTTGAAAAGAAGTGTCGTCAGAAATGAAAATGCTTTCAAAAAGAAGAAACTCTACGGACTAACGTTGAAGCCCAATCCAAAATACATCTTGAGTTCTAAATTTCCAGTGGATTACATACTGGAGAGCATAAACGTACCCACCTTGATGGTTAATAAAATACACATAAATAATCATAGCTTGAGTGTTGGTGATTGTATTCACAGTGAGCCCAAGAAGGTTATTTTTATCAATTATTTGGATGAAATAAGAAAAGGTAAATGTCGTGTAAGAGATGAGTATAAAGAAGAAATTGTCACTGGTGATGATAATGGATTGGAAATAAGTAACCAGACTAAGTATATTGATGTGAATAAGTTGACCAATATGAAATTCAAGATTTGTTTAACCAATACTACTAAAACGGCGGGTGATGAGAATGGATCACAAACAGAATTGAAGCAATATTCCGTAAAAGGTTTGAGATTAACTTCGGTGGGTGATGGTAATCAACCAAATGACGGGATTGATGAAAACCCAGTAGATTATGCACAGAACTATGACGCCGAAAATCCTCATATTGTTTATTTATTCATTTTCACCGAAGCCCATTCTGTCGAGATTAGATTGAAAAAATCAGGTGATGCCAAAAGCCCAAATTGGATTTATTCCACCATGCAAACATATACAAAGAAGATTAGAAACAAAACCAAAGAGAGCTTTGATGAAAAATATCCTTTTTGGGAACCATTCCAAAGCAATTTGGAAGAGTATCTATCAATGAAGTATTCTAGCAATTATCCCAATGACATTGTATTGGCACCAGTCGTGATGAAGAAAAATCAACCAGTTGACTTGGATATTTATGTAGAAAAATACATATATAAAAATTAAATAAAGTCAACCATGGACCAATCAAGTGGATCACTTGGTGTTTTATTTATGCATCAACCTGCTCCCATACTTGCTTGTTTTCTTTTTATTTCTTTTATTTTCTTGGTAAATTATATCACTCTTTTTAATAGAAGGGGCTCTATAATTTTGGCTACTTGTGTGTTGGTAATAATAAGATGTTCCATCATGTGCGCTATCATCTTCACCGTTGGTTGGTTTAGTGAAGTCTTTGGGAAACCTATTTGGTGGATGCTGCCTATTGTGTGTGCTATTTGGAAAAGGATCCTCACTTCTTAATACAAAGATGTTGTTAAAACAAGTGACACTTGAGTCTAGAAACCCTTCAATACAATCTTTTAGAAAAGAATATAATTCGTTGCGTTTTTTCTTTATCCATTTTAATACTCGTTTGATTTTAAAACAGTAGTTGTCTTTTGTATTAAAATACTTCTTTTTCAATTTACCTAACGCAGTTTTATCATCTTCGTCGCTATTCTCGCTTGAACTTGACGTTGAATGCATGTTTCTTGACCCTATGTTAGTGAATTTAGGCAAAGGCAATAAATCATCATCTATCGTGGACGTTGCGTTATACAATGATGATGCTGGGTCATTTTCATCCTCGGGATAGAGTGGCATCTCATAATCATAGGGTAGTCTTTTTTCGTATTCATACTCCACTGTGGTGTCAAGAATGAATGAAAATCCTGAATTTATGGTGTATAACATATTGGTAAAGTATCTAACAAAAAAAATTTCCAGAACAAATAATATGGCCAATATGAATGCCATTAAATTGTAGTTGTCATTGGTTTCCAGGTCATCTTTGGTTATGTCCATGGTACCCTCGTGATAAGGTATGCCAAGATCTGTCGTGTTTATTCCAAAACAGGGACCCTTTCCAGAACAAAAAGAGTTTGTTGCATAATAGACACAGCAATACAGCGGATCGTTACAAGGATGGTTGGGGTTGTTTTCTCCATTACACTTGATGAATATATCATGTAACACCGCAATTTGTAGAACAAATGTACCAATAATGACGAATAGTGCAAAACCTCCAAAAACAAACGTGATGAACATACTCAGACGTTGTTGAGTGATTGAAAATATAACAGCATATATTAGAACCGGTTTAAAAGAATTCCATGCAAGCAATGCGCCATAAAAGCTCCCCAATTCGATGTTTCTACCAAAAAACAAATAAGGTACGGAATAGAATATTATTACAGCCACTACATAAATGAATGTAATGAAACCATATAGAAATCTACCATTTAGAAGATATCTATTACTTCTTTGGAATCGCCTTGCATTTAAATTTCGGTTTCTTACCTTTTCTGGGTCAATGAGCGGTGTGCCATCAAAAGCCCTTCTTCTGTACTTTTTTATAACCTTGGCTTCCAGTTTCTTCTTTTTTATTGGGTCCTCGTATGCATCCTGCAGACCTGTTTCAGGACCGGGGCCGTAGTCATTTAAATATTCCGTGGGATTTGTTGCATATACGTCAAACCTAGACATTCAGGAGTCCACGGGGTTTTGAAATATGTAATTAAGTGGTACAACTAATATTATAGTTATTTAAGAAAGTTGCTTATTTCTTTAATTCTACAATAGCAGAAAATAATTATTTTTCCTCATATATAAACCTTTTTAAATAAATTATATATAAACTGTTAGTGCTCTTCTTACGACCAGGGTGGTAAAGCTCGAAGTTATTAATAAAGAAAATGGACACTTATCTGCTGTCCGGTTTTTTAAACAAAGAGCAAATTGAAAAATCATTGGTTGGATTGGAACGTTCGGCATTATATTGGTCATTTTTTCCTAAAGTGGAAATACGTGAAACCCCTACTACCTCTACTAAAACAAAAAAGGTGTATTTTATTTTCACATTTTCCGTAAAGAAAAATGACATCAACTTGAATATGAGTGATATTTACAATATTCATTTTATAACAGTTGAAAACCCTACTGATAATCCGGTCCAAAAAGAAAACAGAATTTTTTTGGAGTGGACTAATGATGGTATCAAAAGTAACGTGATTGAAGAACGAAATGTGATTGATAATATTGTAATATTAAAAAATAGAACTAATTATAACGTGCGTCTCAATTACATCCACGAAAGTCACAATACTGCCAAAAGTGCGGCATATACAAGTGAATATAATGTAGAAAACAATACTACTATATTTAAATCGATCCGCGTCAATTTGTACAACACGAGGGTTACCAATTATGCAGAACATGGATTGTATTGGCAAAAAAAAGACATTGGCGGAAGTGATTATAGAAAATGGATTCAAAAACGAATGCTTCCTCACCACTTAAAATACGAGATGTTAAGTTGGTATACAAAATCTTCATTGGACGTGCTGGTGGATGATTTTTATGCAGCAAGTATGACTAAATTATCTATTAAGGACCGCAAAGGGTACCATTTACTGAGTGAAAGGTCATTCGTGACTGTTTTAAAACTTGGTAAATCATTGGATATAGCGGTGACTTCCAAGAATTCTCTAATACCAAATAAGAATTACAAAAGATATCTCGTGAATCTGATTGATTCTTTCAATGAAAGAAAATTATTAAAGAAAAGAACCATTTATGCAAACCACGAGGATGAAGATGTGTATTACTACCAACCTTCGAATTATGACATTTTCTTTGAATCGGTGAAAAACGACAAGGACGTAAAGACTGCTTTGTTGGAATTATTTTTAGATGGTGATGACATTAGTGATGCAGAAATTAAAGAACTACTATCTTACGGCACGTCCCTCCACTCATTTGATAAAATAAAAGCACATATACGCACTGTACTTGGTAAGATGGAAGTAAGGACAGGTGATGTGATGAGAGAAGGTATCGAAAAACTATTTGAATCAGTCGATGTGAAAGTTGTTTATGAGAAATGGGAAAAGAAAGGACAGGGAAGCCAGGAGATATATTCTGAAACATTCGTAAAGTTTGAATTGACCTTCAATGAAGTTTTAAGAGAAACCATTAAATCAGGGCTTTTAATCTGGTGTTCACACACGGTAAATAAAGCAACTAAAAATCTAACTGAAAAAGAGGTCAATATGTTCAGTATAGGTGCTTGGTATTCAGCAATGGCGTGGTGTTTAAAATTAATAGAATCACCTGATGATTTTGGATTAAATTCAATATTTCAAAATATTTCTAAAACTGATATCACTGCAAATACCGGCGCGACGACATTGTCGGACGTGATAAAAGTTAAACTCCTCGATAGCTATAGAAAATTAAGGATGTATTTTATAAAAATTAGTTGTATCATTGCCCTGGACTCCAAATTATTCAATTTGGATTGTTTTGAGATTATATTTTCAAAAATGTCTTCGCAATTGATCAACAACACAAAAAAATCAAAGCTAGTGAATGAACTCTTGTATAATTTAGATGGTGTTAGTAAATTAACACAAGAAGAGGAGGAGAGTGGAAACGCCCCGCACTTATATAAAAATGGATCTATTATAATAAAGGCGTGTAAGCAGCATAAAAGTACCAGATTCGATGGTATTGAAATAGGTAGCCCTATTAGAAGGACATTTAATGAGGTTAAGAGAATGGCCAACGCCAAACAAGGTTGGTCACCTTATAGACTCAATGTAAGTGAAGACATTTTAAAAAAAACTAATCCATTTCAAGAACATCCACATGGTTTGGAATCATTGGACTATCTCATCAACGAACCAAGTGAATATATAATTTTAAATGGATCTCCAGTGACCAGAGAGAACATAATGAGAGAGAGTGAAAATAGAGCTTATGATCTAATTGAAAGTGGATATAAAACCACAGTTTACGTAAGAGCATTCCCTCTGTTAAATTCGACTCTGAGCATAAACTATGATGATTTAAGGAGTAAAATGGCACCAACCATTAGAGATGAAGTAAAAAGGTTAAAAAGAAAGTTACTGAATCATATGCAAAACAAAGGAAGTAAGGCCAGCATAGTGAAGGAAGGAGTGTCTAATAACCTTGGTGGTAAAAAAGAATTGAAACCAAAGACCAGCTTAATGAAAAGGTTGAAAAAATTATATTACTTTCAAATGTTATTGGATTCAAAGGTTACAGGCACTAGTCATTGGCGGGTTGAGTGGCATAAAGGGTTAACATACAAAGGTAGGAAAAGTTTCATTTCCATAGGAGATTTGAATTTGATATTTTACCGAACTTACCCTGCGGAGAACAATGAAAGATCAACGCCACACTCTAACGAACTTTACAATACTGGTGTGTACACTGCGTGGTTAGTCAATGTGGAAGATTTGAAAAAAAATAGCCCTATGATTACAAATATGGATGCTCATGAGTCTTTTTCCATTCTTTTGGATAAGATAAATAACACTTACATAAAAACTAAAAAGTTAGCACAAGGGCATGAAGATAATTTGAAAATAGAGGCCATTTATCAGAAAAGGATCAGAGAATACAACGAAAGGCTTGACAAAGATGTATTGTTCATTAGTCCTGATTTTGATTGTCCTACAATTGCTAGAATGGCTACCATAAACATCTTGCCTTCTACACTAGAGAGCAAGACTCCCGCCAGTTGGGACTTTGTTCAAAACAATCTCGTATCTAGTGAAAACAGCGTGGATTTTCGGAGTGATTACAAAGATGGCGATGATATCACGGGTCTTCCAGTTAAAATTAGTGAAAATCAGAAAACTAATGACATTTTGTTGGCAGAAAGCATCTTTGCAAACACCCATTTGAAAAAAACACTGGACATCCAATCTTTCAAAAAAAATTTTGTGGTAGACCGATATGTTACCAAAGAAGATTTCGTAGTGGACAATTTGATGTACGAGGATGGTGAAACACATAATATCTATAACACTGCAACTACCAGTTATTGGGATGGACCAAAGTCCGTGGCTGAAGCGTGGATGACTTCGCCCTATATTTGGAACTTTTCAATACCAGTTGATAAAGCAAGTGAGAGTATTTATAAAAATCCAGGTACCATACAGCGTACTACGTTAAATTTGAAACCATTTTTAAAAAATAATTCCAATGTCGGCATCGATTTGATGCACTTAGATCCATTGTTGATGTGGGCAATGAAACGTAAGCTCAATCAACAGCGCGCTCTTTGGGCGAATAGAAAAATAATTGATTTTGATCTTATTACATTCAAAAAAAGGTTTTTAGAGCCTTCTTTAAATAAATTCACCAGAGAATATGTTTCAAATAAGATGTACCAAAAGAACAAAACAAGAACCAGGAATGCTCGGTCATTACTTGGCGTAAATGATTTGACCACGGTCGTGGGGAATTCCTTCCATAATGCTAATGTTGTTTGGTCTATTCTTCGTCTTTTGGATTCACAAACAACAGGTGGTGGAGCAAAGATATTCGAAAGAAGTGTTAATATATTTGCGCCACTGAGCGATGTTATTGGATTTGGAAGTCCATCTCTTAGAAGATATCTTGGTTTTACTGGCATTCATTCACAGATTAAATTGCATTTGGACTTTGTAAAAAGACTTGTGTCGCCATTCTTTGATGCACGTTATCCATGGATTTCTTCATTACAGTATAAGCACCTTTTTAATAACTTTGGTTCTAGTGACCTGGTCGATGGTGGTTTCTTATTAAAATACCAACTGAATGTGCACCCACCATTAACTAAACTGGGTGATAAAATAGAAGAGATGGATAACAAGGACGCTTTTATTGACGTAATTGATATATTTGTGGCAACCATATCCAAAGAATGGTTAAAGAAGGCTATTAAGTACATTAGAATGATAGACGATAATGGTCTTGTTGAGATACCACCATTGATGACCATTTTGCGAGCACTCAGGACCCATTGCCTAAAAAGAATGAAGGAAGTATCTAAAAAGGATGTGAATGACCCTAATGACCCAATATACATACCTAAACAATTGACAGTGCATATGAGAGCCCCAATAGACGAAGATGTTAAGAGAGAGATTGAAAAGAAATTTTCGAAACAGCCGGAAGTCATCAAATACATTGATGTGCTCTATTACAAATTCATGGACCAAATTACTGACAACAACAAATTCAAAGATTTTGGAAATGTGGATACGTCCGATTACAACAACTTTGATGAAATGGTTAGTGAATATGCATTGGCTACTTCCGTGGCCATGTATGAAATTACTAAAATAGGCTCGAATTACAAATTAAATCTAAAAGATAAAAATAGTATTTTGAAGGACAAACTGGATTTTAATGAACAAAATGCAATGGATAATTTCACCGAAGTTGTGGTTTTGGAAAAGGGAAGATACGACAATGTTCATTATACAAAGGACATTCTAGTCAAAGTATATGCAAAATGTTTAGATTTGATAGAAGATGTTAAAAAAGTTGCAAAGGTATTGACTACTAATAGTAGCATAAAGGCTGAATTTAAAAACGACCTATCAAGAATGAGTCCAAATGAAGGTATTGAATTATTGGATCTTTATAAAGAATGGAAGCCATTTAAGAATGATTCCGAAAAGAAGAGTTTTGATAAAGAGTATTGGAAAATATTAAATGATATACACAAAGGGCAAACCTTGGGTTCTTTTGAATGGTCAAATTCAACTCTGGAGCTTTTAATGGTTGCTACTATAGAAACCATGAGCTCCGAGGAGTATTCAGAACAGTTACTTTATTATAGCCAATCATTGTACAACACCACTGTTAAAGCGAATACATTGTGGGATACTGATCCCTATGTGTATACACCTACCTACAGGGTGGGGGATACAAGAAGGAGTAATATAGGCGGGTTTGGGAATATGGCGGAACGACGTTACAAAGTACCCCACCATTTTAAAAAGAATGTACCATTTGAACTACTCCAAGTTGCATTAAATCCTGGGTTTAATACCAACGATCCAAAGAAGAATATTAGATTAGAAGGCGCGTGCAAAATCATAGATTATCTGATGAATGGTGACGGAGATTTTTATTCATTGATTAATTGGGATTGTATATATATAAGTAATGTAGATGAAGACACGGGCTTTCTGAGCAAAGAAATACATAAAAGGGGTGAACTATTCCAAGATCGATTTGAAAGTTGGATATCGCGCAACCACCCACTATCTAATATGAATAGTCCTGGATCCGAGCATGGTGATTTTGACATTATGTTACCAAGCTTCGCCTACATGCAAAGTGAATTAGAAGCAAGTTTATTGGACATGGTTGAAGTAAGGAAAAAATTTGAAAAGATGGGTGGAAGCGTGAATGACATTAAAGCAAACAAAATATTAAATGACCCAATATACAAGATCATCTTGTTTCAGTATTATTATCTTTTAAGAGACTATTACAAGATCCTGTTCCATTTGAAGCAGAAACACGTCGCAGATCCTACCAAATTTGGGCCGGAATACGAAAAAATACGAGACCTTTATGTTAAAAAGTGGACTTTGGCATTGAAAACCATTGAATCACATGGCTAATAAAATAATATTGATTTTTATTTTTTTGATTTAGTTTTTGTAATTTATGGTAGTTTTGGTGTTTAAAATTAGTTTTTCCATATCCTTTATCGCAACATCGGGTGAGTGTGTTATACAGATTAATTTGCTTGCATAAAGTATTAACAACTGAGAATGGATGATCAGAAAATAGCAGACATTTTACAAAGATTGGCCCCAGGTGAGATGCCTCCTAACGAATGCGCAAGTGATCCAAATTGTTTGGAATCAGAGAAAAGTGACCTTAATTTAATTAATTCCGTGGACGCGAATTCTAAAAAAAGTATTGAGCACACTAGTGATGAAATTTTCACCCTTGGTGGACCATTAGCGAAAGCAAGCATTGCATGTGAGCGCACTTTTGATTTGAAAAAAGAAGATGAATTGGCACGATTGAATGGATTCGTTGAAGAACCAAATGAATTAATTGAATTCATGAGGAATTTAAAATTTAAAAATGATGATGAGGCAAATAATAACATAGACTTAAGGTGTAGTACCCATACAAAAATGCCTTCGAGAAGTTATTCCCAATATTTTATTAAAAAACCAAGTGCATCAACGTGCACCTTACAACAAAGCACTTCGGGGAGCGAATCATCCAGTACAAGTGAAGAAAGTGATGGTGGCTTTTCAACCCCTTCGTTTTTATTCATGGAATCAACCCCAGACATCACCAAAGAAGAATGTGTGGAGGTAAAAGAGCAGGAAGAGGATTTAACCCAAAATAAAACAGCGACAGTTATGTTAAAAGTACAATCCGTGGCCGAAACAAATGACTTTTTTAATATTGACTGTGACAGTGAGACTATACCAAAAAAGACTCGTGGTGATACCCTTCAGAAATCCCAAACAAATGCCTCAAAACCCAGAGTGAAAAACCCCGACAACACTAACAATAAAAACAACAAAAGAACTAAAGTGAATACTTTACCGGGCATGGGGGTTATAATCCAAGATTCTGATTACTTTTGAGCTTTTAACGGCTCTTTTAATTAAAAATAAAATAATAGTCTTTATAGTTATCTTGTGTAATAGTAAAGAGCAACCAGGTCCGATCTAGATATGCGCGAATAATGAACATATCTGTTTTGAATAGTATAATTTACCAACATGCTTCGCATTCATATGACACAATGTCTAGTGAAATAAAAAGAAAGATAGCCAGTGATACAAATGAAATAAAAAAGGAAATGATAGCCGATTTCTTAAAAGTTCCCACAGGTGATCTGGAATTTTTTAAAGAGGAGGGTGATGTGATATTTGAAAATGCATTAGTCAGTAGATTTGAAAAATTACAAATACTTTATACCAACATTTTGTCTACAAGAGAGGATATTATATCAAATACAGCGCCAGTTTTAAAAGGTATGGCAACTTACCTCCGTGATGGAGCCAATAGAAATACTTATGATTTCAAATGGGCTTATCCTAGTGCGATAATGGCATTAATAAAACCTATAGAAAATTTTAACTTGGTTTATTCTACTCTTTTTTACAATAAATCGAATAGATATAATACCATATGGTTTGTATATAAAGATTTTGTAAAAGTCTTGTTTAAAACTAAACCTGAAAATACTACAAAGCATCTGGTGGGCGTTTTATTGGATTTGATTGTTTTCATTACAGACAACATATGGTTTTTAACTTTATTGTACACTTTAAGAATGTACAAAGGTGCGCAATCTACCGCGGATGATTTAGGGTTCTTGTATAGCCCAAATATAGTCAATGGCGCTCCCAAAATACCAAACGTCCCCGTCGTAGGAAATAGTACATTAGAGACGATTTTTAACAACTTAAAACTCACTATTGATGGTTATGGAAATCTTAGTCTTCAACAAGAATTAGTGGATAGATTATTGGCAATTTTTAAGATACCACAATACTATTTTGAACATATTATTAATGCAATGGCACTCTCCACTGATCTAGAAAAGTTGGGTGCTGTTGTGCTTTCGATTCAAAGTTTATTGGGCGAATTGATCGAATTGATAGATAAGTTGATTGTGGAGATCACTGACGACGTCTTTGTAAAAATATCTAGCCCATACAACGGAGAACCTCTCGTTGCAGCCCAATATTTGTATATAGTTGCATATTTACACTTAATCTACTACGATCCGGGCGGATTTGGTAAAAATGAACCCAATGTATTTACAAAGAAGCATATCTCCGGAAAAATTGATGAATTAGCCGATAATTCAAAAAAAATCAACAGTGATGTGAGGGATAAATTTTTGACTGACGATTGGGATCAAGTTTTAAAGGACATAGAGTACATCTCTAATCAGTTTTGAAATAAATAAGATATGTGTTAATCTATTAGTATTGTTATTTTCAAGATATTAAATAAAATTATTGTTAAAAACAAGTTTCTTTGTCCACTTATTTAATTTATGTAAATATAGAACTAAAACATTCTTAAATTTCGCATCAATGTCCACAACCCAATAATGACATCGACTGAAATACCGGATGATATCTTAAGAAGGCACATGAAACACGAGCATGCCTTTTTTGAAAATTTAATCAATAAAAGATCACAAGCTGTCGTGAGGTTGAACACTATATTTAAAATGAGGGATGCAGTGGAAGATACACCACCCTGGGATTTAAGCAACCCGCAAGAATATGCCGCCTTGGTGGATTTGTTGCGGAACACCCAGCCAATAGTATATAATACCCGTGGTGAATTAAGAGAAAACTTTTTGGAAGAAGTGGAAGAAAGAAGGGCTATTCGGGAACTCCAAGCGGCACAAGCCGAGGTGCAAGCACAATTAGCTAGAAGACGCCTTGATGAAATGATAAGAAGGCAAAGGGAAGCCTTTATAGAAGCGGAGCGAATAAGAGCGGAACAAAGGGCTTTGGAAGAAGAAATAGAAAGGGAGAGATTGGAAAGAGAGAGAGAGAGGCAAAGGTTGTTGGAAGAAGATAAGAGAATAGAAGCCGCTGCTTTTGCAGAAATGAAAAGACGAGCGGACTTAGAAAGGAAAGCAGAAGAAGAAAGGAAAAAAGAACAGCAGAGGCGAAGAGAAGCTTTGATTAAATTTAACCACGAGAAAGCCAGAAGGTTGGAAAGATTCAATGAAGAGATTGAATTAAGAAGAAGAACTGAGCAAGCCCGAAAAGATAATGTAAACTTGTTGGTCAAAGAACAACTGAAGAGCCTTGAGGAGGAAAAAAATAGACTCGAAAAGGATAAAAATATAGACTTCTCTGATGCTGCGCGGTTGGAAGCAGTGGTATCAAATATTGAAGCTAGGTTAAAATCATTGGAGCAAACTATTGCATCTAAACAGGCGAGTTTTGAACAATTTAAAAGACAGAGCGAGAATGATTTGGAAGAAAAACTAAAGATTTTGGCCATTGAGTCAACAAAAATAACTGAGGAGGAGATAAGAGACAGGGAAAATACCAGAAGGAGATTAAATGAGTCTATTCAACAAGACGAGTTATTAAGAAATCAAACCCTGGAGTCCTTGGATAACACTATTTCAACAAAACTGAAAGAATTTAATGCTGAAAAAGAAGCTCTTTTGAAAACATGGCGTGAAAGAATAGAAGAAGAAGAACTGAAAGAAAAAGAGAGATTAAAGAAGGTAGAGGACGGAAAAAAACGAGTATTAGAGGATCAACGAGTATTAAAGGATCAAGTAGATTTTGAAACGTATATTTCCAATGAAGATATCGAATTGAAATTTATCAATAAAAAATTAGATGTTTTGACGGATAGTATAGATAAAATAAATCCAAATGACCCTGGTGTATTGGACTTTGTGGAAAACTCTAAAAAGAGATTCAATGACCTCATAGAAAAGATGGTGGGTAAAACTAATAGCGTCTTGGAGAAAATCAAACAAGAAAAGGCTAAATATAGTGGGGCCAGGGCGTTGGAATACAAAACATATATAAAATATTTAATTGCTCAGGAAAAAGTATGGGGTGATAGCTTAAATAGTGTTAAGATATTTAAAGAAATGTTTGAAAGAGCATTGGAGATACTCATCAGTATAGTTGATGAGATAAAACAAGAAAATGAAAAGAAAAAGAAATTGAAAGCCGATGGGTCGATAATAAGCGAGTCAGTTAAAGAACAAAGCAAAAATATTGATTCGCAACACGAAGAAGAAGAAAAGATGTTAAAGGAAATAGAGCAAAGAAAGAAAGAGGATGAAATACAAAAAATCAATGATTTGCTTAAAATAAAAGAAGCGGAAGTAGCTAAGAGTATAGCGGATGATCAACAAAAACTTGATTTGATAAAAAAGGACCTGGTTGTAATTGAAAAGAAACTGAAAACCGAAAAGGAGGCCATAAATAGAAATGAAAAGGCAATTGCAGAGCTTGAAACGACGACACGGGTGTTGATGGAAAGAAAACAAGCATCTAACTTAAAATTTAAAAAAACCATGGTTAAGATTGATAGTGATGAAAAGGTAGGGACCAAGGCTCAAGAGCAATTGAATGAATCATTGATTGAAAGAATAAAGCGCGAAACTGAGGAAAGGGTTAAAGAAGCCGAAAGACGATTGCAAGAAGAGAAGAGACAATCAAATCTGGCCATACAGGCAAATCTTGAGTTGGAAGCTAAATTAAAAAAAGAAAAGGAGGAAATGGAAAAAAAGAAGTTGAAAGAAGAGGAGGCGGCTTTGAAAAGACGTGCAATTTTAGCGCAACAAATGATGGAGGAGAAAATGGAAATGGAGACGGACGCATACAAAGAACTGCTGTTGGAGAGCGCCTATGAATTTGGTAGGGGTGACGTATATAACGACGTGGATGCAGGAATACATGAATGGCTTGAGAAATTGAAATCCGCGAAGCAGCAGTCGAATATTTTGAACCAGGGTGAGATATCAGAGTCAGCATCCGAGTCAGCATTTGGTGATGATTTTTTGGGCAAAGAGTCTAATTATGTGATGATGACCATTAAGTATGTAAATGAGATATCACACGTGATTTTGAATGATGATTTATCCGCACCCAATAAGGGTTTGGAAACTATAATGAAGCATTTAAATAAAAAGCTAGAGGGGGGTGAATTAAAATCATGGCGATTGGATGTACGTGACGAAATATCGAAAGATTTTGAGAATTCCGAGCTTTCTTACCCCGATGAGTATTTGAATCCACCCTCTTACTACGTTTACAGGATAATCATAGGGGTAGAATTATTTATACTTATGAGAGACAATTTAAACAATGTCCTAGTAGGGTTGTTGGAAGACATTGACCAGTTAAAAGAAAATCATGGGTATGATGTAACAGCCATTCATTCCGGGTCATTATTTAATGATAAGGTGGAAAATGCCATAAAGTACCACCAAAGAGTGGCGATACTTATAAATTTGGCAACCAAATATATGCTATATGCTTTAGAATTACAAAAACATTGTACGCTTAGGATTAGGCATTTACTTATTAGATTCTATCACTGTGGTGATTTCTTTAAAACAAGGCATATTTACAGCAAAGATCTCTTTAAATTTATTTCATTAAGATACCCTAACTTTAACCGAGTAGGCGTAAATACGGGGGATGATCGATTTTTATTTAATAAAAAGATACTCACAATGACTAATGAGATAAAAGAAAGTAAAAAAAACCCTCCTCTTTACTTGAGGGGTCAAATAAATCACGATAAATTAAAACAAATGTTGCTAGAACATCGACAAAGAGGTGCGGGTATTAGTAATGATTTATTCCAATGGATGTATAATCACGAAAAAGCTAGAAAAGAATACCATCCATCTGAAAGTGTATTCCGGCGTATATTATCTTATTTAAATGAGGTATTATTTTTAGATAGTGGTGTGAGTGGGAAACAGAATTTGACCAATTGGTCTCAAGAGATAGAAATAACCAGTTTTGTGAAAAACAACACACACTTCAATGTGGATTTAATTTCAGATGCCATACTCAAATACGTGTACGGAAAGGACACGCGGTATTCATTTGTGGATTCTATACGAGATTTAACTGTGGGTGATATTTTAAAAGAAAGCCAGAGTGAAGCGTTAAACAAGTTGATTAGGGGTGATTTGAACAATTACCTGCTACTTCATACACAAAGAGCGGTCTTAAATTGGGATGCGTTTGCTATTGCCTCTTTGGATGCTAGTTACAATATACATCTAAGCATACAAACCGATAAAGATTTATATCCAATAATGTATAGAGAACTTAAGATGAATTTGCTAAATGTTACTTTAAATGGCAAAGTTAGAAGTGAGTACGACGGACTTTTTATTATAAATCTTATTAATTCATTACTATCAATCCACACAAAACTCACCCAAGACTTGGAAGAAAATAGGGAAGCATTCAACATTTTTTCTATATATAGTCAAAATCCCTATAGTGACGAGATTTCCAAAGAAAAAAACATGCTGTTACAAATAAGTAAGTCACAAAAAATCGAAAAGAATGGGACGAAACCCACCACCATCGCCAAGGTACCAGAAAGACCCGGCTTTACCATGTATATAAACGAAGATTATTACATAACATTTAATTACGTCAGTTCATTGGTGAAAATTCTGATAGAAGAGCCGGAATTTATCAAAAAGTCAAAGTATGTCTCAAAGCTAAATGAATTAAACAACATATTGAATAAAACTTAAAACACATGTGCTGTAATTATAAAAATGACTGGTTTATTGAATTTAATCATGGGGTTAGAAGTTTCAATTGACGTTGTTGAAGTTCTTGTAGTTTTTCAAGCCCTACATCATCTCCTTCCAATTCCTTTTTTAACCTGCTTTCAAGCATTGAATTGTAGTGAGCTTTGTTTTCCTCCCAAGTTTTGAATGGATCATAGACCAACCTCGTCAATGGTAGAAGAGTACCTCCATAGACGATCAACATTACTACAAATCTAGCACTTTCTGGAAACATGCCCCAACTAGAGGATCCAAATGGATTCATAGTGTAA
>Ga0102943_1001148_pt1 | contig 16792 bp, 12 predicted proteins | sample SalPonC_black_MG_FD_78174 | JGI IMG/M metagenome (GOLD analysis project Ga0102943, IMG submission 78174) | Salt pond soil microbial communities from South San Francisco under conditions of wetland restoration - Salt Pond MetaG... | ecosystem: Environmental > Aquatic > Marine > Intertidal zone >...
GCCAAATAATCAACGAATTCTTCTATATGAGTAGAAACTCTAACTGCATCATGACTGTAAGCATCACACTTTACAACCGCCAGGATTTTCTTGCCGCCTGACTTTTCTTTGATAGATATAAGATTTTTATTGATAGCCGAGAGATCAATCTCAACAATAGAATTGGGAAAGTGAATCTTCAAAATGATACTCCAAAAAATTTCTTATTACGTTTTTTCAGGATGACTTGAGCCGCATTGTATCCAGCAGCCCCAAATACTCCTCCCCCGGGATGACACGATGCACTGGATAAAAACAGGTTTTCAATCGGGGTTTCGTACCGGCTCAACTCAGGTGTGGGGCGAAACATAAACATCTGGTCGAAATTCATCTCAACATGCATCACGTTGCCCCGAAGTAGTCCGTGTTTACGTTCAATATCCAAGGGGCTCTGAATATACCAATCAATCAGCTTTCCTTTCATATTTGGAGCATATTTTTCTACAACCGAGTAAATTTTTTGCGCCTCGCGTTCACGAATGTCATCCCAGTGCATTTCATCTGCCAGTTCATAGGGATGCCACTGCGCCCAGGCAAAGAGTGTATGATTACCATCTTTCGCGACTTCGGGATCAATTTTAGAGAATGTCATCGCCAACACAGCCGGGTCATTTGGTGGTTGTTTTTTCATATAATCACCAATAGCCCGGTTCATATAATCGGTTGAAGGAGCTAAAAGCTGCATTCCATTGTGAATGTGTGGATCATTCGGAGCGGCTGTATAATTTGGTAGTTCTTCAACCGCACAGCGGATCACCATTCCAAAACCGTTCCCAACCTGGATGTTCTCTACTTTTTTAAAAAGAGATGGATCTAAATTTTCACGACCGACCATTTTCAACATAGTGGTTTGAACGTGTGCATTCGATACAATCAGATCCGATTTAAAATAATCATCACTTTCTGTTAGTACCCCAACCGCCTTTCCATTTTTGATATCAATTTTTTTGACCGGTTGATCCGTAATCACTTCTCCCCCATGATATTCGATGAGTTTTTTCATCGCCTGAGATAACATACCGCTCCCTCCTTTTGGATGCTTTGCTCCACTTTGGTGAAGCATCGCCTGCCAGCCGGCAAAATCCCCGGTAGCTGATTGATCCGGCAGCGGTCCGGACTGAGCTGCGAACCAGGTCAATGCTGCTTTCATGTAGGAACTTTCAAATGCATCATCCACCACTTTTCCATAACTGCCGAGAATTTTTTGAAGCCCATCCATCTGCTCCCCTTTTTTGAACATTGCGCCATCCTTCATCTGCCCTTTCAGCATTTCCGTAACGATATTTTTGCCGGTTGGCGGATTCATAAATGCTTTTAGTACATGCCGGTTGATTCGACTCCAGAAATCGACGAACTCTTTGTAATTTCCAACATCCTCAGGAGCTACTTCTGATATAGAATCCAAGGTTCGATCCAGGTCTTTGAAAAAGTGGATTACACCTTTGCCATCCGGAATGGGATAGCTCATAAATGGATCCATCTCGATGTATTCCAAGCCGTAATCAGTCAGTCCTAACTCTTCAATAATTCCTGTTTGATGGATCATAATATGAACCGATGAGCCAACATCCATCCGAAATCCATGCGGATTTTCAGGCGATTTGAACATCGTTTCCGTGCACACAGCACCGCCGATGGTATCACGTTTTTCTATTACACCTACTTTGTATCCGGCTTTAGCCAAATAACAACCTGTTATAAGACCATTATGGCCTGAACCGATAATAATTGCATCAAACTTATTCATGCTGCGTATGGTTAAAAGTTCGTGGAATGAATATTACTTTTTAGTAAGTTCAGATCAACAAATCTAAACGGCTGGTCATTCGGTCACAAAAATAACATCTATTTAAGATTTAGCTATGCAATTTTTTAAAACTTTCCTGGCATCCGTTCTTGGAACGCTGATTGCTTTACTTATCATTTTCCTAATCTTTTTTGGAATACTCGCCAGTAGTTCATCTCAACCTGAACCGTATATCCGTTCGAATACCGTACTGAAAGTTAATTTGTCGGGCAGTATTCCTATGCGGATTGCATATGATCCATTCCAGGAGATATTTAATCCTCAAATGATGAACAGGGTTTCTGTTACCGGATTGAAAGAAAATTTGAAAAAAGCTGCTGCAGACGATAAAATTCCAGGCATTTGGGTCGAAGCAAATAATTTAACAGCCCCCTGGGCAAATCTTGAAACGGTTTATCAAGATCTCCGGGAATTTAAAGAGAGCGGCAAATTTATCTACTTTAGTACAGACGATATCGGGATGAATGAAAAAGCCTATTTCCTGGCTACCGCGGCAGACAGCATCTTCTCGCCCCCTGAAACTTTATTCCAATTTAGCGGATTTACTGCCCAGCTTACGTTTTACCGGGAATTATTGGATAAAATTGGGGTTGAGCCTGAAATGCTTCGGGCCGGCCGTTACAAATCCGTAGTAGAGCCTTATTTAAATGAATCCAGCTCTCCGGAATATCGAGAGCAGATCAATGATATTCTTCAGTCTTTTTCCGGTACCTTTGTGGATGCAGTAAGCCATCGGACAGGTAAAACGCCTGACGAAATCAACGAATTAATGAATACAAGGCCCATCAACCGCCTGCAATTTGCTGTTGAAAACGGTTTGATAGACTCACTGATTTATAGTGACCAGGTTGTTGATGTCATTAAAGAAAGAATCGGAGATGATTCTGAAGAAGATCTCAAAACAGTTGACTTTGGACGATACAGCAGAGTTTCAAAAACCAGTGCCGGGCTTGAAAGTTCTGAAACATCTGATAAAATTGCTGTTATTTACGCATCCGGTACGATTTTACCGGAGATTGCAGAATCACCCTTTGATAACAATACAGGAATTACAGCTGGTAATTTTAAAAAGCAATTAGACGATGCGTTAGAAGACGATGATATTAAATCTATAGTGATACACATTAATAGTCCGGGTGGAGCTGCTACAACCTCCGACATTTTATGGCATCAAATTAAGCAGGCGTCCGGGAAAAAACCGGTCATTGCCTCCATGGGATCAGTTGCAGCTTCAGGTGGCTACTACATGGCAATGGGTGCTGATACTGTTCTCGCAAATAACAACACTATTACAGGGTCTATCGGTGTTGCAAATATGCTCTTTAATGTCCAGGAGTTAATGGAGGAGAAGATTGGTATCAATTATGAGACATTGAAGACTCACGAGTATGCAGATCTTTTTGACCTTACAACCCCTCTGACGGATGATGAGCAGGCGATCTTCGAAGCGAATATTGAGCAGAGTTATAACACATTTTTAAGAGTTGTTGCGGAGAACAGGGGTATGTCAGTAGAGCAAGTAGATGCTGTTGCTCAGGGCCGTGTTTACTCCGGTCAACAAGCGCTGGAAGTTGGATTGGTTGATGCAATTGGTGATATCGACGATGCCTTGAGAATTGCTGCTGAGATGGCAGAAATTGAGGATTATAACATCGAAACCTTTCCCAAGAAACAAGATATTTTCGAAGCCTTTTTTGGAGGAGCCAATGCCCAGGTGAAGAGCTGGATGTTTGGCTGGATACCACGTGATATTCAATCAGATGTGAACGATGTAAATAATCTACTCAACCAAAAAGGAATTCAACATTGGACCATTCTTCCATACAAAATTGACTCCTGATATAGATGAAGATTGGTGATTTTACGATTGAACAGCTTAGCGAGGGTTTCTTTGAACTGTTCGAGGATGGTACATTCCAAAAAATGGAATCCTCGCGGCTGGATAATCTCAAGGATGATCCAAACATCGGGAAGTTCACATCCGCTATTGGAATCGACCCACTTCTGATTCAAAAAGGCGGAAAAAATATTTTGGTTGACCCCGGTTTAGGATGGGGATTGGATTCCGGGAGCCAATATAAAAAAGCATCAAACGTTGTTACAAACCTGGATATTTTTGATCTATCACCCCGGGATATTCATTATGTAATCCTCACGCACCTTCATTTTGATCATGCGGCCGGGATTTCCCGTGTATCTGAAGATTTAAAAACAGAACCAACCTTTCCAAACGCTGAGTATATTCTTCACCGGGATGAATGGGATTATGCACTCTCACAAATCGACCGGGATATAAAATTACCCGGAGCCGGTTACAAACTGGATGAAATTTACAAGCTGATTGCCCAGGAGAGATTTAGATTTGTAGATAAGGAAATCTATGAACCGGTTGAAGGGGTTTTTGCCATAAAAACTGGTGGACATACGCCGGGACATATGATCGTAAAATTGAAAGATGGTGAGAATTCGGCTTATTTCATGGGGGATCTTGTCCCCACCGAGTACCATCTCAATCACTACTCGATGCGAAACGTAGATATTGAGCCGCTCCAGTCAAAAAAAGCTAAAACTCTCCTTCTAAAACAAGCACTTAAAGAGAAAGCAGTCATGTTTTTCTATCACTCACTGTTCAAAAAATCAGGGAAGCTTTCTCGAGATCCACAAAAGAAATTTATCCTGTTGAAACCCTGATTTTTAGTCATTCTGAACTTGATTCAGAATGACTTCATTTTAAAAAGAGTGGAGATGCTGAGTCAAGCTCAGCATGACGGTTCATAAATCATCAACCTTGCTTCTACTGCTTATTCATCGAGATAAGAAATTCCTCATTCGATTTCGTGCCTTTCATCTTATCAAGCAGGAATTCCATCGCCTCAAACGCATTGTAATTATTCAGGTAACGTCGCAGGAGAACTACTTTTTCATGTTCCTCTTCAGCAACAATAAGCTCTTCGCGACGGGTTCCACTTTTGAACACATCAATTGCAGGGAAGATACGTCGTTCAGCAAGTCTTCTGTCAAGAACAAGCTCCATGTTACCCGTTCCCTTAAATTCTTCAAAAATTACATCATCCATTCGGGACCCGGTTTCAACCAACGCGGTGGCGATGATTGTGAGGCTTCCGCCACCCTCAATATTTCTTGCCGAACTAAAAAGTTGCCGTGGTGCTTTCAGAGCTTCCGAATCCACGCCACCGGTCATGGTTCGGCCTGAACTTCCCTGTGCTACGTTATAAGCGCGTGCAAGGCGTGTAATGGAGTCCATCAGTAACAATACATCGTGACCACTCTCTACAAGTCTTTTTGCCTTCTCAAAGACAATTTCGGATAGCCCAACATGGTTTTCGGGTTTTTCATCGAATGTGGATGCAACAACTTCAGCTTCTTTTACCGTCCGCTCCATTTCAGTAACCTCTTCCGGACGTTCATCAACCAAAAGTATGATAATCTTTGTATCAGGATGGTTCTTGTTAACTGCATTTGCAACATTACGAAGAATCGTAGTTTTACCGGTCTTGGGTTGGGCAACAATCAAGCCTCTCTGTCCTTTTCCAATAGGTGTAAACATGTCCATTATTCGAGTTGTATACTCTGCAAAATGGTTTTCAAGTTTAAATCTTTTATCGGGATAGATCGGCAGGAGATCTTCAAAATCCTCACGATTGTCCATATCCCGTGGAATCTTGCCATTCACGCCTTCAACGCGAAGCAGTGCAAAATATCTTTCACCTACTTTAGGCGGACGAATAATGCCGATCACACAATCCCCCTGTTTCAGCCGGAATCGCTTTATTTGAGAGGGTGATACATAAATATCATCCGGGCTGGCTTTATAATTGTAGTTAACAGATCGCAGAAAGCCATAGCCATCGGGAAGAATCTCAAGCGTACCTTCATTCAGGAGAAACTTGCCGAGCTTGGGCTGGATCTCAGCCAACTTCTCTTCAAGTGTATCCGCGTCCGATTCAGGAAGCACGTTACTTACATGCTTCTTATTCTTTTTTTGATTGTTCCGATGCTGTCTCTTTTGGGAACTGGAGGATGTTTTTTTCCTTTTTGGCTTCTCATCATACGTTTGAATGTGAGACTGTTGCCCGTAATTCGAATTCTGAACCTCTTTAGGTTTCGATTCCTTTTTAGAGCTCTTCGAATTTTGTGAGCGATTTTTGTCAACACTATCCTTAATACGATCGATAATGCCCTGTTTTTTTAACGTGGAAATGCCTTTCAATCCCATTGCCTTTGCAATGGCTTTAAGGTCTTTAACATTTTTTTGATGCAGTGTTTCCAGGTCGATTTGAAAATCTTTATCGGTTTGATTCTCCGACATAATGAAAGTTTAGTTCAAATATTTAATTCATGTAGAAAAGCGAACAACTTAGTCTCAGTAGCACGCCGAGGGTAAATTTCTTATAGTGCGGAAGGATTTAATTGATCAGCAGAAGCTATGGCACCCATCCAATTGCTGACTATACTGTAAAAGTAAAAACTTCCGCTAAAAATTACTAATTCTGATTTAAATTGATTAGAGATTATTTGATCAGGGAATTCTATCGTCTTTGCAGTTGGGAAAAAGGTTTTCATTTCATCAAAAGTTCCCGCACGCTCTCCTTCCATCTCGTAGAGATAAAGATGATCAAATTTGCTCCAGAGCTCAGCAATTTCCGAAGAAAGTTTGTCTCTCATAAAACTTAATACCACCGTCCATTGCCTGGCAGGTGCTATTGAGATGAGGTGTGACGTAAGCGATTCAACAGATTGTACATTGTGGGCTCCATCAAAATACCAATTATAATCTGCAGAGAGCTTTTCAAAAACTGCTCTTCTTGGAAATCGAAGTTGTACGTTTTCAATTCCCTTTTTGAAGATATCGTTACTTACAGGGAATTGATCTTTAAGTACTCGCAAAACCTTGTAAACAATCGCTATGTTCCAGGTATCAACCTCTTTCCAGTTTTGAGCATCAATCAATACCGGATCACCTTCCTTCTTCAGAGTGATTTTTTGATTTTGAAAGGTTGTTTCAAGCTGCTCAATGGTAATAATCTCTGCTGATCTAACTTTCGAAATTTTTTGAATGGTTGATTTGGCTTCCGGGGTCAAATTTCCAATCACAACCGGTTTATTTTGTTTGATGATACCCGCTTTTTCCGATGCAATTTTTTCAATAGAATTACCCAAGATATCTGTATGATCCAGGCCTATTGATGTAATAACGCTAACGAGTGGATCAACTACATTGGTCGCATCAAGTCGGCCGCCTAATCCAACCTCAAGTACAGCCAATTCAATATTTTGTTGAGAAAATATCCAAAATGCAATGGCAGTTGTTATTTCAAAATAAGTGAAATTTTTCTCTTGTATGTACTCACCAAATCGATCAAAAAATTCAATAAATAGATCCCTTTCTGCAAATTTTGCATTGATTTGAAATCGTTCTCTTAAATCCACCAAATGTGGTGAAGTATACAATCCAACATTATATCCCGCTTCCTGGTAAACGGATGCTAACATCCGACAAACCGTTCCTTTCCCGTTTGTTCCGGCCACATGAATGGATTTAAGATCATTCTGGGGATTTTCCAATCGATCACAAAACTCTTTCATGCGACTCAAATCGAAGTTGGTAGCATTTTTTCCCGATTTACTGAACTTCGGGATTGAATCAAGGAAAGCTTCTATTTCTTTGAGATTGGTTATCGATTCAGACATACTGCATATTTTCCCTCTTATATGCTTCTAAATTTCTTTGTAAATCTAATAAGAAATCAGGATTAGGTTGAAAAGAGTTTTCAGCAATCGTTGAAACCGGTACAACCTCCATTACACTATTTGTAAGCCAGGCATAATCGGCTTGAGTCAGTTTACCAATTACAAACATTCCTTCATTAACTTTAAGCTTCATTTTATTTTTAATGATCTCTATAATCGAATTTCTCATAATACCCGGAAGAATATCGCAAGAGATTGAGGGAGTGAAAATCTGCCCATTCTTCACCCAAAAAATGTTGGCTATGGAAGTTTCCGCAACAAATTCATCCACGGTTTGCATCACCGCATCATCGGCTCCATTCATACAGGCCTCACGAAAAGCCTGGCGGTAGTGAAGCATATTACTCAATTTCAAACTTGATGGCCGGGCTGATGAGGGAACGACACTCGTTCCAGATACAATGAGTTTTTTAGCTTCTGTCTTTTTCTCCGCTACATGTGAGGAAATTATCACAATGAGAGAAGAATCATAACTTTTTGAATATCCACCCTTATCAGCCAATGAAACCTGAATGCGAATTCGACTTCTCTTCCCTACTAAATCATTTTCAGTTAAGAGTATTTTTATCTGTTGAAGTATTGTTTTTTTATCTACGAATTCTAAATCCGGTACTCCCAGGTATTTCAACCCTCTATTCAGCCGGTCAATATGCTCATCGAATTGAAAAATTCCGCCCTGATCTGCAATAAATGTTTCAAAACAACCTGCCCCATAATAAAGTCCGGATGTACGTGCCGGAATCTTTGCATGATTTTCAGGAATGCATGAACCATTTAAAATGATATAGTTGCGAGATTCACTCACCAGCAATAAGCCGATCTAATTTAGTTCTGATTTCGGTGGTATCATTTCCCACATGAGTATCAAATATCTGCTTCCTTCGATCAATGAAAATTTGAGCGGGTAATCCCGGAGTCTTAACGGATTGGAAAAGGTCTGTTCCTTCTACAAAATGAAATTTTCCAGATTGATCATTCACGTAATCCCGGATTTGTTCATCTCCATCTCGTACAGCTGCTGCAATTACAATAAGCTGATTCCCGCCCTCTGCATATGTTCGCAAAAAATCTCCAACCCCGATCGATTTGTCTGACCATGTAGACCAAAAATGAATGACCATCGGTTGATCCGGTAAATTATTCAGATATAAACTATCGGTATTTGAAAATGATCGAAATGAAAGCGTATCAGGTTGGATTTCTGAAACGTTGTTATTGAAATCAGTTATCTGCCTTTGAAAATAACGAAATGTACTGTAGATAATAACAACGACTGTAATTGCAGCACATATTGCTATGAAACGATTAAAATATTTTGGGTCAATTCTCATTCAAAAAACCTCAATCCGCAATCAGTCACTTGAATATTATGGTGCTTAACAGATCTGAAATTAAAAGGTTCCTTTCTTGATTTCATGCTTTTTTTAAATTTCTACTCAGAAATTTTTATGCATAGATCAATACAACTGAACTGACAAGATATAAGAGTATCTCGTGCAATCCGAAACTATGTCTGATATTTACAACCCTTTAAGTCTGAATTAAAAAAATTATGTGGCCCAGGTTTTGCCGACCTCTTCAAAGGGCATGCAGCCATTGTACATTCCGGGAACCGGCTCGTAGCGAAGAACTTCTGTAGCACCAACTTCGGATGTGAAGTACCCCAATATAGTTAACTCCTTAAATCGCAGAAAAAATGGAGCATCCTGACCCCGATTTATATCCAGCGAGTTTTGATTTTCGTTGTAGGTAAATTCGTATCGATCCTCTTCGGCACTCTCATAGTATTCACCGCCAAGTTCCAGTCTTGATTTATCTGCAAATGCATCTAAGCCCTCAAGAAATTCTGCCTGCTGTTCATCAGTATATATATCATTAATCATCGATTCTATAAATGCAGGGACTCCCGCTTCGCTTGCGGAGGGATACTCATCCTTCGGGATAATTACATCAGCCAATGCAGATGTCAGACGAGCTTGCTCATCGGTAAAAAGTACCGGTTCCCAGTTTACACCCGGCTGAGCAGTGCAACCTTGCAATACACCTAATGCATTGGGGGCAAATACAGCACCACCGATCAAAAGTGCAGTTCGTTTAATCGCTTCTCTTCTGTCAATTTTATTTGATCTATCCATGTTTAAAGATTGCCTTTTTTAAGTTGATCAGCAGCATAGTTTGCCGCCCTGGCTGTTAATGCCATATAAGTTAATGAAGGATTTTGACAAGCCGCTGAGGTCATGCAAGATCCATCGGTTACAAATACATTTTTTACGGAGTGAACCTGATTCCATTTATTCAATACCGATGTTTGAGGATCGCGACCCATGCGGGCAGTACCCATTTCGTGAATTCCAAGTCCCGGACCTCCGGGGTCATCGAACATCTCGACGTTTTTAGCGCCTGCCGCTTCCAGCATTTCGGCAGCATCATTCTTCATGTCTTCACGCATTCTATATGTGTTATCACTAAACTCAACATCAAACACAAGAATTGGCTGTCCCCATTTGTCAGTTTCTGTTTCACTTAGATACACTTTATTGTCGTGATTTGGAAGCATTTCTCCAAACCCACCCATACCAATTGTCCATGAGCCGGGTTCCCGGAGCAGTTCCTTGAGTTCCATTCCCACTGCCAATTCACGTACTCCACGCTGCCAGGCTTCCCGACTTGCACTCCCCTGGTAGCCAAATCCACGAATATATTCTCTGTTATTTTCATTAAGATTTCTGTAGCGCGGAATATAAAAACCATTTGGACGTCGCCCCCAGTAATATCGGTCTTCAAAACCATCAATATCGCCACTGGCACCAACCCCTAAATGGTGATCCATGACATTACAGCCCAACTCACCGGAATCATTGCCAAGTCCGTTAGGAAATCGATCAGACTTGGAATTCAACATGATCATTGTAGAATTCATTGTCGATGCATTCAGGAATATTACATCTGCATAAAACTCCTCAGTTTCTAAAGTTTCAGCATCAATAATACGTACACCGGTAGCTTTTCCTTCATCCTCTTCATAAATAATTGAATTTACTATTGAGTGTGGACGCAGTGTCATATTCCCGGTGGCAGATGCCGCGGGTAGGGTTGATGAATTACTGCAAAAATAGCCACCGTACGGACAACCACGGTCGCAGCGATTGCGATACATACAGGGGCCTCTCCCCTCGTGCTGCTGCGTTAAATTGGCTACTCGACCAATGGTAAGAGTACGGTCAAAATTATCAGCTATCGATTCTTTAAGTTTTTGTTCTACACAATTTAGTTCCATCGGGGGAAGAAAGTTCCCGTCCGGTAGTTGTGGAAGTCCCTCAGGTTGTCCGCTGATACCGGCAAAGCCCTCTACATAATCATACCATTCGGCGATATCATCGTACCGGATAGGCCAGTCTATGGCTATGCCTTCTCTCAGGTTCGCTTCAAAATCCATTGGAGCCAACCTGTAACTCTGGCGCCCCCACATAATGGATCGTCCACCAACGTGATACCCACGCATCCAGTCGAACCTCTTAACTTCCTTATAAGGCTGATCGGTGTCTTTAACCCACCAATGCTTTGTAGATTGACGTACTGTGTAACCCGTCCGCATCTGCTTTTTGTATTGCTTAGCTTCCTCCTCTGTCAATCGATCGGCATACGGTAATTCCCACGGATCTTTCAAAGCCGTTGGATAGTCTTCGATATGTTTAATATCACGTCCTCGTTCAAGGACAAGTGTATTTAATCCATTTTCGGTGAGCTCTTTCGCAGCCCAACCGCCGCTTATACCCGTTCCCACTACAATTGCGTCATAGGTATTTTGCTTTTTGGCTTTGACATTCAAATTCATCTGAAGGAGATCTGGGGTTTATAGATACGTCTGTACAAAGCAATTCCTGCTCGACTCTTTAAATGGTTTAAAAAGAGTTTTATTGTGGATTTTGCAAAATTGTAGTGCAGAATTTATTCAGATAACTCTGCACCAACCTTCTCCAGGAGAGCTTTCGTTGCTATGATACCTTCGTTTTCTGATAACCGATTTCCTTCATATTCAATTCCAACATAACCACTATACCCTGCATCTTTTACAATTCTCATCAGACGCATGACATCTAACGTGGTTTCGTTGCCATCCTCATCAAAGTCGTATGTTTTGGCGCTCACACCCTTGGCATGCTCCATCAGTTTCTCCGTGCCTTCATAGTAGTCGTACATCTCATCCTCTGAAATTCTGAAGTTTCCAAAATCAGGCAGTGTTCCGCAGTTTGGATGATCTACCATCTCAATGGTTCCTACCAGCCAATCGGCATTACTTGATAGACCGCCATGATTTTCTACAACAACGCTGATTCCTTCATCATCGGCATACTCAGTTAAACTTCTGAGCCCATCGGCAGCACGTTCCATCTGTTCTTCGTAGGTGCCCTGGCTGGCTGCATTTACACGAATTGCATGGCATCCCAGGAAACTGGCCATATTCACCCATTTGTAATGATTCTCAACAGCTTGCTGACGAGCGGATGAATCCGGATCACCGAGATTGCCTTCCCCGTCACACATAATCAATACACTTTCAACACCTTCATTGTCAGCTACATTTTTGAGTTCATTGAGATACTGTTGATCCTCAGCCTTACCAAAATAGAACTGGTTAACATACTCAATTGCTCCAATATCGTAACGCTGACGCGCATGTCTGGCAAAATAGAGTGGATCAATCTCACCCTTACCAACTTCGCGGGAAGGTCCAAAATAGCTTCTGTTGAGAGACCACTGAGCTAATGAAATATCAAAAAACATGTGATCGGATCTATTTCTTTTTTGAGCAATTGATGATAGTGGCAAACCCGCCGCTGTTACTCCACCGAGTGTAACAGCTCCTAAACTTTTGAGAAATTTTTTTCTATCCATAGAGCAAATATGTTTTATTTATTTTAAGATCATTCAAAAATACAAGAAAGAAAGAACTCTCAAAGTGCATTTAATATTTTTTTCAAAAACATGCATATTGTTTGAGGACTTTTCTAATGAAAAATATTAAAGAATATGTACAAAACATTAAGTGTTGGTGAAGTTCTTTGGGATATTTTTCCAAATTACAAAAAGCCAGGAGGATCACCGGCGAATGTTGCTTATCATCTTCATTCCCTGGGAACTGCTTCTCTCCTGTTGAGCCGGGTAGGAAAAGATACTAATGGTGATGATTTATTGGATTTTTTAACTCAGAAAGGAATCAACTGTAAACTTATCCAGCTTGATGAACAATATCCTACTGGTATTGTAAATGTTAAATTCAATGAAGGTGAACCCTTATATTCGATTGAAGAACCCTCTGCGTGGGACTTTATTGAATTAACGGATGAATTATCTAACCAGGTCAACTCATTGGATGCCATCTGTTTTGCATCATTATCTCAACGAAATGATAAGACAAAAGATACAGTCCAATACTTACTTTCCGCAGTACCGGGAAGTTGTTTGAAAGTATTCGATCTGAATCTTCGACCTCCATTTGTGGATCAGGACCTGATCATCTCATCCATTCAAAAATCAGATATCATAAAAATAAATGAACATGAATTTAAAATATTGGCTGAATGGTATGGAAAGCATAGCTTTACAGATAATATCTTTGAGGATAATCCCAATAAAATAATACTGCTAACAGAGGGTGAAAATGGGAGTACAATGTTTACATCCAACAATATTTTTCATGAAGATGCTCACCCTATCAGCGGAGAAGGAGATTTTGTGGGAGTTGGTGATGCATTTCTCGCATGTTTTACATTTCTGAAGTTAAATCAAACACCGAAGAGCAAAATTCTATCACTCTCTAATCAATATGCAGCATTTGTAGCTTCTCAGCGAGGAGGAATGCCTGATATTCCTGAATCAATACTTGAACAAATCAATTGATTATGATGAATAAGTTGCTGGGTACAATTCTGTTTACATTTTTAATAATCAATCTAAGCTATTCCCAGGATAAGGAGTATCAGATTCCGGATATCAAGGTAGATGTAGAAATTCTTGATAATGGAATTGTTAGAATCAGCGAACAGCGAACCTATCAGTTTCAAGGTTCTTTTAGCTGGGCGGATTATCGTCTTCCGAAAAGCGGATATGCGGAGATCAGGAATATTCAAGTCACTGATCAAGATAACTCTTTTATTAACGAGAATAGCGAGCAAGCCGGTACATTCAGCGTATCTGAGAGTGATAATTCTGTAATCATTACCTGGCATTACGATGCTTCAGATACAATACGGACCTTTACAATCAACTATGAACTAACCGACGCCCTATCCGTGGGACCTAATTGGACTGAATTCTTTTGGAATTATATAGCTTCCGGCCGGGAAAAGCCGACAGAGAACCTGGATGTTCAAATTCGTTTGCCGCAAAAAACAGTTGCTGATTCTCTCTATGCGTGGACGCGTTCGGAATCAACCCAAATTCAAAGCAATCAAAGCTCAGGTCGGTTTTCTGTATCTGCAAACAATCTCTCAACAAATCAATCCTTAGAGGTTCGATCAGTTTTTCCAACCAAAGTATTTGATGGCAGCTCAGTTTCAATTACAAACCCTGATCTGACACTTGAATGGATCCGAAATGATGAACAAGCCTATATTGATGAACAGCAGCGTATTAAGGAACGCATTCAATATTATCAATCGATTACACCTGAAGTCACCATTTTGATTTGTACTGTGAGTATTGCTGTTTTCTTGTTGCTCTACAGGAGATATGGGAAACGATATCAGACAGGCACCATTTCAGATCGCGAAACCGTTTTGATCCCCGATTCCACTCCTCCTGCAATTATTGGACCTTTATTTGGTATAGGTACACCCTCCGGAAATCATCTCGCAGCAACTATTTTCGATTTGGCAAGACGTGGCTGGTTCACAATTCATGAAGAAAAGAAAGAGAAAAAAGGATTTTTCTCACCGGAGAAGACCTATTTTAGAATTAAAAAATCAGAAGCACAACCTGACACGTCTATACCCCTTTGGGAGCAGATGATTGTTGATCACATCAATCAGCAGGTTGATCGGGGGGTGAACCGATTCGATAAACTATTCAAAGATGGCGATGATTTTAAAATGTCTGAATGGTTCTCAGATTGGAAGAAGGAAGTAAAGAAAGTGTATGATGAGAAAAACTGGCAGGATCAGAAAAGTATGAGAGGTGTTTATATTAATTTTCTTGTACAGTTTCTGTTAGTAGTAGTTTCTTTTGTACTTATGGTCAATGGTTCAACTGGCATAGCCCTGATTGGATTGATATTTACAAGTTTAATGTCTGTTGCATCTTTAGCAATTAAACGAAGAACACGTGAAGGAGAAGAAACATATAAACGATGGAAGGCATATAGAAATGGGTTAAAAAATGCTGACAGGCGAACAATCAGAATGGAGATGATGGATCGACATTATGTCTATGCGATTGCGCTTTCTCTTTCAGGAAGTAGAATTGAGAACTTAGTAAAACAATCGGATGGCAGTGATGCCGTCATCTTCACATGGATTGTTCTAATGGCCGGTTCGGATCATACTCCGGCATCTGTGGCAATGACAGTTTCTACGTTGGCAGCATCAGGCACTTCTACGTTCTCCGCAGCATCGGGTGGAGTTGGAGCGACAGCCGGCACTGCAGGAGGTGGAGCTTCCGGTGGTGCCGGTTAGAATGTTTATAACTCAACTGCTGTATGCTGATACATATTATTGAGTTCCGGATTCATTAAACCTACAGTGTTAAACGGCTCAATTCGTTTTCGGATTTTTTCAATCTCTTGATTGATCTGCGACTCTGATAGTGTATTAAGATTCAGATTTTGAATCTGATCAAATGAGTCTTCGATAACCTTCCTGATTTCAGGATGACCGGCACATAAAAAAGTATCAGGAGTTTCTCCCGCCAATCTCTTCTGTTCATATCGAATCGAAGCAATAAAATAGAGCATCGTACATCCAGTAAACAGATCAAAATATTCTCTTGACTTATAGGATATAGAAACAAGTAAATCTATGATGGACAGTTCATTACAAAGTTTATCTTCATATCTTATTAAAAGCTTATTTCTCTCTATATTATTTGTACTTGGATCAAATAATTTCAACAGAACCTCTACCCCGCTTAATGTATATGCAATTCCGGTGCTATGCAGAGGGTCAACAAATCCTGCGGTATGCGGCAAGACCACCCATCCATTTCCGTGAAGTTTATTTAGCTTTCGTTGCAGTCTACCTGTTTTTATAAACTGATTTGGCGATTTGGCAATTTCAGCATCATCAAAGAGATTCTGCAATGATGGATATTGCTGAATAATCGCTTTCCAAGACTCTTCAGGGTTTTTATCTGAGTATTTTTTTTGAGCTGACTCATCAAGGAGCATTCCGGCACTTAAACGGTTATTGTTAAATCGAAGCATCCAAATCCAGCCCTCTTCTATTAGATGGTGAAGAGCTGAATAATCAGGATTATAGGGATAGTCCGAGGTTTTCAATCCCTTTAATTTTAGGTTATCCAACCAATGATCCATCTTTTCAAAATGCGTGTAGATCGCTGCTGAATTTGTTTTGAATCCTTCTGAGGTACTTTGAGCATTCAAAAATTTTGTTGCAAACTGTGGACTTCCAGTCGCATCAATAATCCAACTACACTTAACCTCTTCAATTCTTTGAGCTCTTTTCAAGAATACAGTCCATTTTTCATTTTTAGGATCTCTTGAAAGTTTTTGTACTTCTGTTTGATCCAAATAGATGACACCTTTGTCAATAGCTTTTTTGACAAGAAAATGATCTATGTTGCTTCGCAGCCAGTTTGTATCGGAATTCTGATCATTTTCGCTTGCAGCCACTAAAAGTTCTCGGCTGTGGTTATCATCAGAACTGAAACTCTCCCCTTTTTTCTGGTGGTAATAGCTGAAACCGCGTTTTAACCCACATATTACGTCCGGATAGTTTTTTTGCCAAACACCGTATCTGGATAGTTTTTTGAGAAAAGGTAAGTCATAATCATCTGCCAGATCGCGCAGAATCATATCCGCAATAGGAGTTGATGATTCTCCGATTGCAAATCGGGGATGTTGACCTTTTTCAATCATGCAAACTGAATAGCCCATATTGGTTAAGGCCATAGCAGAAATTGAGCCGGAAAATCCTGATCCCACAACTAAAAAATCAA
>Ga0102943_1001150_pt1 | contig 16772 bp, 16 predicted proteins | sample SalPonC_black_MG_FD_78174 | JGI IMG/M metagenome (GOLD analysis project Ga0102943, IMG submission 78174) | Salt pond soil microbial communities from South San Francisco under conditions of wetland restoration - Salt Pond MetaG... | ecosystem: Environmental > Aquatic > Marine > Intertidal zone >...
GCCCTGAACGGCCGAAAGGGCGAGGAGACGCTGGAGCGGGACGAGACCAACCGCCCGGACGCAGCCTGGCGAGGCTCTCGGCGGTGCATCGGGCGCCGGAGCGCGCCGGCTGGTCGATCGGCGATCTCGAGCGCGTCGAGATCGACGAGACCTTCGCCGCCATCGCCATCGCGCACGGCCATCCGATCGGCGCGACCGGGGCGATCCTGACATCCCGTCTCCTGCATTCGATGCGGCGCGACGGGCTCTCGCGCGGGCCAGTCACGCTTTGCATCGGCGGCGGGCAGGGCATCGCGCTGGCCTTCGAGCGGCTGCGTCGAGCGCCCGACGCGTTGAGTTGACCCGGGTTAAGGCGTCGCGCCGCCCGCGGCGCGAGGGTCGCGCCGAAACGCAACGAAGGAGACGGACATGTCGGACGAGGGACGGGTCGCGCTGGTCACCGGCGGCGTGCAGGGGCTCGGCGCGGCGACGGCGCGCGCGCTGCGGGACGCCGGCTTCAAGGTGGCGGCCACCCATCTCGGCGCGGGCGAGACCGCCCGCGCCTTCGCCGAGGAGACGGGCCTTCCCGTGCACGAATGGGACGTGGCCGACTTCGAGGCCTGCCGCGACGGCGTCGCGCGCATCGAGGAGGAGCTCGGCCCCGTCGACGTGCTGGTGAACAACGCCGGCGTGAACCGCGACGTCATGTTCCACAAGATGTCGCGCGAGCAGTGGGACCAGGTGATCGCGATCGATCTCGGCTCCATGTTCAACATGTGCCGGCAGGTCATCGACGGCATGCGCGAACGCGGCTACGGACGCATCGTCAACGTCTCGTCGGTCAACGCCGCGCGCGGGCAGGCGGGCCAGACCAACTACTGCGCCGCCAAGGCCGGGATCGAGGGCTTCACCCGCGCCCTGGCGCGCGAGACCGCGAAGAAGGGCGTCACCGTCAACGCCATCGCCCCCGGCTACGCCGACACGGCGATGGTCGGGAACGTGCCCGATCGGATCATGGAGAAGATCCTCGAGACGGTGCCCGAGGGCCGTCTCGCGGAACCGGAGGAGATCGGCCGCGCCGTCGCCTTCCTCGCCTCCGAGGGCGCGGAGTTCATGACCGGCGCCACGCTCAACATCAGCGGCGGCCTGAGGATGGGCTGAGCCGCGCGGAACGCATCGCAAAGGAGACGACATGGCCCGAAGCCACGCGACCGCCGCCGAACGAACCGGGGACCGCGACGACCCGGACCGCGCCGCCGCGCGCGGCCGGGGTCGGAGCGACGAAGAGGCGGACGGACGCGCCGCGCCGGGCTCGCCGCCGGCGGCCGATCCGTCCCGCGACGGCGCCTGCCGCGACGAGGCCGAGGACGCCGCCCCGCAGTCCGAACAGGAGGAACGCCACGGCCTCACGGCCGAGCCGCCGGAGTTCCACCGCGCCTACCGCTTCGCGAGCCCCGAGGAGCGGTACGGCGTGCTCGCGCTCGACAGCGCCGCCAAGGCCGCGCTGGCGCGCGCGACGGCCGGCGTCACGCCCTTCGGGATGACCTCCAAGTTCTTCACCTGGTGGATGCACGCGGCCGGCTCGCCCGGCAAGCACGTCCAGCTCGCCGATCACGCGATGCGCTCCTGGGCCCGCTTCGCCGCCTTCGCGGCGCACGCCGCCTACAAGGACGAGGCCGAGCCCTGCATCGAGCCGATGGCGCACGATCACCGCTTCTCGGACGAGGCCTGGAGCCGCTTTCCCTACAACCTCATGCAGCAGGGCTTCCTGCTGACGCAGGACTGGTGGTACCGCGCGACGAACGACGTCGACGGCCTCGACCGGCACGACGAGCAGGTGGTCTCCTTCGCCACCCGCCAGCTCCTCGACACGCTCTCGCCCACCAACTTCCTCTGGACCAACCCCAAGGTGGCCGAACTCACGCGAAAGGAGGGCGGGCGCAACCTGGTCCGCGGCGCCGAGCACTTCGTCGAGGACTGGGAGCGGATGGCCTCCGGGCGCCTGCCCGTGGGCGCCGAGGACTACGTCCCCGGCCGCGACGTCGCCACGACCGAAGGCCGTGTGGTGCACCGCACGCATCTGATGGAGCTGATCCAGTACGGCCCCACGACGGACGCCGTGGTCGCCGAGCCGCTGCTGATCGTGCCGGCGTGGATCATGAAATACTACATCCTCGATCTCTCGCCGCACAATTCGCTGATCCGCCATCTGGTCGATCAGGGCTTCACGGTCTTCGCGATGTCCTGGCGCAACCCCACCGCCGAGGACCGCGACTGCGGCATGGACGCCTACGCGGCGGCGGTCGAGGAGGCCTTCGACGCCGTCGAGGCCATCGTCCCCGACCGCAAGGTGCACGGCGTCGGCTACTGCCTCGGCGGCACGCTGCTGACCGCGAAGGCCGCGCAGATGGCCCGCGACGGCGACGACCGGCTCGCCACCCTCACGCTCTTCGCCACGCAGACCGACTTCAGCGAGCCGGGCGAGCTCGGCCTCTTCATCAGCGAGAGCGAGGTCTCCTATCTCGAGCACATGATGTGGGACCGCGGCTACCTCGACAGCCGGCAGATGGCCGGGGCCTTCCAGCTGCTGCGCTCCAACGACCTGATCTGGTCGCGCTGGATCGAGGAGTACCTGAAGGGCGAGCGCGAGGAGATGTTCGACCTGATGGCCTGGAACGCCGACTCGACCCGCATGCCCTACCGCATGCACAGCGAGTATCTGCGCCGCCTGTTCCTCGAGAACCGGCTCTCGAACGGCAAGTTCGAGCTCTGCGGCGGGCCCGTCGCGATCAGCGACATCGACGCGCCGATCTTCTGCGTCTCGACCACGCGCGATCACATCGCGCCCTGGCAGTCGGTCTTCAAGATCCACCTGCTGGCCGACGTCGACGTGACCTTCGTGCTCACCAACGGCGGGCACAACGCCGGCATCGTCAGCGAACCGGGCCACGAAGGGCGTCGCTACCGCATCCACGTCACGCGCGAGGAGGAACGTTTCCTTCCCCCCGACGTCTGGCGCGACGTGGCGGAGGCGCGCGACGGCTCGTGGTGGCCGGCGCTGACCGAATGGCTGCGCGATCGGTCCTCGGGCGAGGTCGAGCCGCCCCGGATGGGCGCCGCGGACCACCCGCCGAAGGAGGCGGCGCCCGGCGTCTACGTCTTCCAGCGCTGAGCCGAGGGCCATGGACCGGCCCGCGGCCCCGCGAGACTCGCGGGGCCGCGGGTCCGGCGGGCGGCGCGCACCCCGATCCCGCGCCGCCCGTCCCGTCCGCCGCAGGCGCGGCGCCTGCGCGGCCGCCCCTCCCCACCGGGCGGCCGCGTCGTCCTTCGCCGACGGCCTCAGCCGCCCGCCTTGCCGCCGCGGCTCTCCACCGTCTCCGCCGCTTCGACCGCCTTCTCCCTCGCCTCCTCGGCCATCCGCGAGCCGGCCGACACCGCCCCCTCCGAGAGCAGGCCGAAGCAGCGCATGCAGAGCTCCATGTTGTCGCGGGCGTCCGAGGACAGACGCTGCATCTCGTCCGACATCCAGCTGTTGAGCTCGGACACCGCCTGGTTCACCTGCGCGCCGTCGCCGCCGCCCGCCTTCTCGAGGCGCTCCATGCAGCGCTGCGCGCTTTCGGCGGCCTCCTTGCGCCGGCCGAACCAGGCGTCGGCGTAACGCCCCCATTCGCTCATCAGGTTCTTCTGCGTCTGCCACGCCAGCTCGGCCTGCGGCGCCACGAGCGAGGCGGGCGCGGGAAGATGCGTCATCATCTGCAGGGCCTGCGTCAGGTCCGGCGACGACGTGGATTTTTCCTTCGGCACGGCGATCTCCTCTTTCCCGGTCGCACTCCGGGGTAGAAGGGCGCGGGCCCGGACGCATTAACTCAGGTCAAGTGTGGAACCGGCGCGACCGCCGCGTCGTTGTCGCTGGAAGACGGCGCTTCGCCGCAAGGAAGGTCCGCACATGAACATGCAGTCCCGCCCTCGACCGGCGGCGCACGGGGATGCGCTGTTGGAGCAGATGAGCCGTGAGAGCCGGCGCTTCCTGCAGGACTGCCGCCGCCGGGCCCGCGTGGTGAAGCCCGGCACGGGCCTGGTGGGCGAGGGGGACGACGCGCCGGGCGCCGTCTGGGTCCTGAGCGGGCGCATCGCCCTGCAGAAGACCATGGACGACGGCCGGCGCGTGCTCTTCGACCTGCTGCTCCCGATCGACGTCCTGCATCCCGCCGCCGCCGACACCTGCTCCTCGAGCTTCGAGGCGGTGGCCGACGCCACCAGCGTCGTCGCCTTCTTCTCGCACGAGGAGGCCGGCCGCCTCCATCGCGGCGTCGCCGGCCTCGCCCCGATCATCTCGCTGCTGGAGGCCGCCGCCCGCGCCCGGCAGGCCGAACGCATGCTGCGGATCGTCCAGGGCCGCGCCGAGGAGCGCGTCGCCTTCCTGCTGCTGGAGCTGGCGCTGCGCACGCAATGCGAGGCGGTTCTCGCCGGCCGGGCCATCGATCTGGCGCTGTCGCAGCGCGTCGTCGGCGACATGACCGGCCTCACCAACGTGCATGTCTGCCGGGTGATGCGCCGCCTCGCCGATCGCGCGGTCCTGCGGCCGCTGCGGGGGCGGGTCGAGCTGCGGGACGTCGCCGCGCTCGCCGCCATCGCGCATGCCGATCCGCACGCGCTCGCCCGCGCGATCCTGGTCTGACGCAAGGGCGGGCTCCGGCGCAGGGGCCGGGCGCGGGCCGGCCCCGCGTCCGGCCCGCCGTCCGATCAGCGGGCGGTGTAGCCGCCGTCGATCACCAGCTCGCTCCCGGTCAGGAACTTGGCGTCGTCGGAGGCGAGATAGGCGATCCCGGCCGCGATGTCCTCGGGCTCGCCGACATGGCCGATCGGATGCAGCGCGTCGAGCTCGCGGCGGAAGGCCTCCTTGCCCTGCTCCGATTCCTCCGCCAGCGCCTCGACCAGCGGCGTCCAGATGAAGCCCGGATGCACCGAGTTCACGCGGATCCCGTCCGCGGCGTAGAGCAGCGCGTCGACCTTGGTCATCTCGCGCACCGCGCCCTTGGAGGCGTGGTAGGGCGGGATGTCCGGCGCGCCGATGATCCCGTAGATCGACGACAGGTTGACGATGCTGCCGCCCCCCGCCCGGCGCATCAGCGGAACCGCGGCCTTGGTGCCGTAGAACACGCCCGAGACGTTGACCGCCATCACCTTGTCCCACTCCTCGGCGGTGACCTCGTGCGTCGGCTTGTTGGCGCCCGAGATGCCGGCGTTGTTGACGAGCACGTCGAGGCGCCCGAAGCGCTCCGCGATCCCCTGCAGCGCCTCGCGCACCGCCGCCTCGTCCGAGACGTCCAGATGGCGGTACTCCGCCTCGACGCCCTCGGCCTCGACCGCCTCGAGCACCTCGGCCCCGTCGTCGTCGTCGAGGTCGAGGATCGCGACCCGGGCGCCCTCGCGCGCCAGCCGGATGCAGGTCGCGCGGCCGATTCCCTTCGCGCCGCCGGTCACGGCGCAGACCTTGTCCTTCAGCCCCAGCATCTCGCTCTCCTCCTTGCGCTCATCGCACCGACGAGAGGGGACCGGAAACGCGGCTCCGCCGCCTTGACGCAGATTAATCCGCGACGGCCGCGGCGGCCCTAATCTCCGCCGGGGACCGGCGCCGCACGCCACGAGGAGGACGGAAAGCACCGATGAACGACGCCCATGCGCGATCCTGCGACAGCGTGTTCGAGGCGCTGGAGGTCGATCCGGAGCGCGGCCTCGACGAGGATGCGGCCCGGCGGCGCCTGCGCGAGGACGGACCGAACCGCCTCGCCCAGGCCCGCCGCGCCTCCGCCGTCTCGATCCTCGCGGACCAGTTCGCGAACCTGATCATCGCCGTGCTGCTGCTCGCCGCCGTCCTCTCCGGCGTGATCGGCGAGTGGGTGCAGGGCGCCGCGATCCTCGTCGCGGCCCTGATCAACGTCGGCATCGGCTTCTACACCGAACTCTCCGCCGCCCGCTCGATGGAGGCCCTGCGCCGGCTGGAGAAGGTCGAGGCGCGGGTCCGCCGCGACGGGCGCGAGCGCGGCGTCGACGCCGACGGTCTCGTTCGCGGCGACGTCGTTCTGCTCGAGGCGGGCGAGGTCGTGCCCGCGGATCTCCGGCTCTGCGAGGTCTCCTCGCTCCGCCTCGACGAGAGCGCGATGACCGGCGAATCCGTCCCCGTCTCCAAGACCGTCGAGCCCCTGGAGGGCGAACTCCCGCTCGCCGACCGCACCAACCTCGCCTTCAAGGGCACCTCGGTCGGCAACGGCGCCGGCGTGGGCGTGGTCATCGCCACCGGCATGGACACCGAACTCGGCCGCATCTCCCGCCTCGCCGAAAGCGCCGAGGGCGACGAGACCCCCCTCCAGAAGCAGCTCGACGCGCTGAGCGGTCGTCTGCTCGTCGTGATCGCCGCCGTCTCCGCCGCCGTCGCCGCGATCGGTGCGCTGGCGGGCCGCGACCTGGTGCTGATGGCCGAGACCGGCGTCGCCCTCGTGGTCGCGGCGGTGCCCGAAGGGCTGCCCATCGTCGCCAGCGTCGCGCTCGCGCGCGGCATGTGGCGCCTCGCCCGGCGCCAGGCCCTGATCCGCAAGCTCTCGGCGGTGGAGACCCTCGGCGCCACCAACGTGATCTGCGTCGACAAGACCGGCACCCTGACCCTGAACCGCATGACGCTGCACCGCCTCGCGCTCGCCGGGGGCGAGGTCGAGCCGCAGGACGAGCCCGAAGGCCCGCTCCGCGCCGCGCTCGAGGTCGGCGCCCTCTGCACCTCGGCCGAACTCGCCGGGCCGGACGAGACGGCGGACGCCGACGACGAGGACGGCGAAGCCCGCGGCGCCGGCGATCCGATGGAGCTCGCCCTGCTCGCCGCCGCCCGCCGCGCCGGGCTCGAACGCGCCGCGCTGCTCGAGCGCCACGAGGAGCTGCGCCGCGAGGAGTTCGATCCCGGGACCCTGATGATGGCCACCTTCCACCGCGCCGGCCGCCGCGCCGAGGACGGCGTCCTCGTCGCCGTGAAGGGCGCGCCCGAGGCGGTGATCGAGCGCTGTTCGCACGCCCTGACCGAAGACGGCCGGGAGGCCCTCGACGACGAGGGCCGCGAGCGCTGGCTCGAGCGCACCGACGAGATGGCCGGCCGGGGCCTCCGCCCGCTGGCGCTCGCGCGCAAGACCGCCCCGAGCGAGGAGGTCGAGCCCTACGAGGATCTCGACCTGATCGGCGTCGCCGGCCTGCTCGATCCCCCCCGCGAGGAGGTTCGCGACGCCGTGCTCGCCTGCCGCGAGGCCGGCATCCGCGTGATCATGGTCACCGGAGACCAGCCCGAGACCGCGCGCGCCATCGCCGGCGAGGTCGCCCTCGTGGACGACGCCGAAAGCGCCGAGATCCTGCTCGGCTCGGAGATGAAGGAGCCCTCGGAGATGGACGACGCGGCGCGCGAGCGCCTGCTCGCGGCGCCCATCCTCGCCCGCGTCGCCCCGGCCCAGAAGCTCGCCCTCGTGGATCTGCACCAGGAGGCCGGGCGCGTCGTCGCCATGACCGGCGACGGCGTCAACGACGCCCCCGCGCTCGAGAAGGCCGACATCGGCGTCGCGATGGGCCGACGCGGCACCGAGGTCGCGCGCGAAGCCGCCGACATGGTGCTGCGCGACGACAGCTTCGCCTCCATCGCCGCCGCGGTGCGCGAAGGGCGCACCATCTTCGGCAACATCCGCAAGTTCGTGCTCTACATGCTCTCGGGCAACGCGGGGGAGATCTTCGCCGTCTCGCTGGTGGCGCTGATGAACGCGCCGCTGCCGCTCCTGCCCCTGCAGATCCTCTACATCAACATCGTCTCCGACGTGTTCCCGGCGCTGGCGCTCGGCGTGGGCGAGAGCCGCGCCGACGTCATGCGCCGCCCGCCCCGCGATCCGTCCGAGCCGATCCTGACGCGCCGCCTATGGGCCGCGATCGGCGGCTACGGCGCGCTCATCGGCGGCTCCGTCCTCGTGGTGTTCTGGGCCGCCTTCCAGCTCGGCCTGCCGCAGCGCGAGGCGGTCACGGTCTCCTTCCTCGCCTTCGGCTTCGCCCGGCTCTGGCACGTCCTCAACATGCGCGATCCCGGCACCACGCCGTTCGACAACGAGGTGCTCGCCAACCGCCATGTCTGGGCCGCGGTCGCGCTCGGCGTCGCGCTGATGCTGGCGGCGGCCTACGTGCCGTTCATGCGCACGCTGCTGAACACCGCCGCGCCGGGGCCCGCGGGCTGGCTGCTGATCGCGGCCGGCAGCCTCGCGCCGCTGGTGATCGGGCAGGCGCTGAAGACCCGTCCCGCCCGCGACGCCCTCGCCCGCCTGACGGGCGGCTGAAGGGCGCGGGGCCGGGGCCGGCGCGGGCGGTCCGACCGGGTGCGCACGAAAGCCCGACGCCGTGCCGACGCGGGGCCGACCCGATGCGCATCGAAGGCCGACGCGATGCGCACCGATGTCCGACGCCGTGCCGACGAATGTCCGACACCGTCTGCACGAAAGGCCGACGCCATATGCACGCCGTCCGCACGCCTGCGGCACGAACGAACCGCGAACTACCGCACCGCCAGCACGTCCCCGGAATTCGCCGCCTCCGGCAGCCCCTCCAGCCTCGCCCGCATCGCGGGGCCCGAAAGCCACCCCGTCTCCCAGCGGTGGCTCTCGCCCAAGCTCAGGCGAAACTCTTGAAATCCAATGAACATCGCCCGCTCCAACGCGGCGAGCCCGGCCCCCCGCGCCGCCGTCGTCACCTCGAACGAGAGCCGAGGAACCGGCGCCGTGAGCCCCGCCAGAACCTCCGCCTCGAAGCCCTCCACGTCGATCTTCACGAAATCGGGAAGTCCATAGGTTTCAACAAGTTGATCGAGGGTCTTCAGCTCGGTCGAGACGCGCCGGTCCCACACCTGCCCCTCCCATCCCGCAGCCCCGCGGGTCGACTCGAGAAACTCCGTCGAAAGCGTTGAAACCGTGGGGTTTCGGGAGTTCACCCGCAGCTCCGCCCGCCCCGGCGCGGGGCCGCAGGCCGCCCGCAGCACCGTCACGCCCGGATCGCGGAAATGCAGCGCTCGCAACAGGTTGGCCATCGTCGCCTGCGGCTCCAGCGCGATCACCCGCGCTCCCATCCGTCGGAACGCCGCGACCCGGTCGCCGGCATGGGCGCCGATGTCGAAGACCAGCCGCGCCCCCGGCGCCAGTTCCTCCGCACAAAACCGTGCAAGCGACTGAAGGTGCGCCGGATTCCGATAGATCCGAAGCGAGCGCAGCGCGCCCCGGATCACGCCCGCCGCCGGCGCCGCCGCCCCTCGCCTTCGCCGAAATTCACCTCGGGCAGCGCCGCGACCCGCGACAGTTCCGGATACCCCCGGGTCTTGTGCGGAATCGCCATCGCCTCCACGAAATGCTCCTGAAACCGCGGCTCCACCGCCGTCTCGACCTTCTCGATCCGCCGCACCACCTCCGCGATCTCCGCCCGCGCCCCGCGGTCCAGCAGCGCGATCCGCGCCCCGGTCCCCGCGGCGTTTCCGGCCGAGGTCACCTTCTCCACCGAACAGTCGGGAATCATGCCCAGAATCAGCGCGTGCAGCGGCGAGATGTGGGCCCCGAACGCCCCGGCCAGAACCACCCGATCCACCCGCTCGACCCCCATCCGGTCCATCAGAAGCCGCGCCCCGGCCGTCAGCGCCGCCTTGGCGAGCTGGATCGCCCGCACGTCGCCCTGCGTGACCGAGACGACCCGATCTTCACCTTCGTGCAGTACGTAGGCCCAGACGCGCCCGTCGGCCACGCAGCGCGCGCTCCCCACGGCGTCGGCAGACCCGATCACCCCGTCCGCGTCGACCACCCCGGCGAGGCGCATCTCCGCCACCGCCTCGATGATGCCCGATCCGCAGATCCCCGTCACCGCCGAAGCGTCGAAGCCAGGCTCGTCCGACCAGACCTCCTGGCCGATCACCCGGAACCGGCACGCCTTCGTCGCCGGGTCGATCCGAACCCGCTCGATCGCCCCCGCCGCCGCCCGCTGGCCGGAGGAGATCTGCGCCCCCTCGAAGGCCGGACCGGTCGGGCTGGAGCAGGCGAGCACCCTCCGCCGGTCGCCGAGCAGGATCTCCGCGTTGGTGCCGACGTCGACCACCAGCACCAGGTCCTCCGAGCGGTGCGGCGCCTCGGAAAGCGCCACCGCCGCGGCGTCCGCGCCGACATGCCCCGCGATGCAGGGCAGCAGATGCACCCGCGCACCGGGATGCACGCCGAGCCCCAGCGCCTCCGCCGCGACCTCCACCGCGTCCGAACTCGCCAGCGCGAAGGGCGCCCAGCCCAGCTCCGCCGGGTCGATGCCGAGAAACAGGTGATGCATCACCGGGTTGCACACCACGACGAGTTCCAGCACGTCCTCAGGCGCCGCGCCCGCCTCCGCCGCGGTCGAGGCCAGCAGCCCCGCCAGCGCGTCCCGCACCGCCGTCGTCATCTCCGCCGCGCCGCCGGGGTTCATCATCGCCCAGCTCACCCGGCTCATCAGATCCTCGCCGAAGCGGATCTGCGGGTTCATCGCGCCGGCCGAAGCCTCGATCTCGCCGGTCGCCAGGTTCGCCAGATGGCAGGCGATGGTGGTCGAGCCGATGTCCACCGCCGCCCCCCAGACCGGCGCCGCGCGGAACCCCGGCCACACCTCGACGATCCGCGCCGCCCCCTCGCCCGGCGCATGCAGCGCCACGGTGACGGCCCAGTCACCCGCCCGCAGAACGCTTTGCAGACGCTGCATGATCCGCAGGTCCGCGACCGCCTCCACCCCCCACTGATCCCGCAGCGCCGCCTTCAGCCGCTCGAGGTCGCCGGAGGGCGCATGCATGTCCGGCCGCTCCACCTCGACGTATCGCAGCGTCACCGCGGGATCGAGCCGGATCTCCCGCGCCTCGACCCGCTTCCTCACGATCTGCGGGTGGCGGAGGCTCTCCGCCGGCACGTCGACCACCACGTCCGCCATCACCCGCGCCTGGCACCCCAGCCGCCGCCCGGCCGCGAGCCCCCGCTTCTCCCGATAGCGCGCCTCCACCGCGTTCCACGGCGAAAGCGCGTCCTGCGCCACCGTGATGCCGTGCTTGTCGAAACGCCCGATCCCGGGGCTCACCTGGCAGCGCGAGCAGATCCCGCGTCCGCCGCAGACGCTGTCGAGGTCGACGCCGAGCCGCCGCGCCGCCTCCAGCACCGCGGTTCCCGCGGGCACCCGCCCGCGCCGGCCCGAGGGCGTGAAGATCACGAGAGGGTCGTCGGTCATGCGGGGCCTCGCGCGTTTTCGGTCAGACTCCACCGTCGCCCGGCGCGCGCGGCGGAGACCGCCCGAAACCGCCCCCCGGCGTCGCCTTCGCGCCGTTCAGCCGATCAGGCGGACCAACCGCTCCCGCGCCTCCGGCGTCCGCTCCAGCCCGAAGGCCGGCGCCGCCCGGGCGTCGAGGAAATGCCCCGTCACCCGCAGCGCCGCCGCCACGTCCGGCGCCTCGCCTTCGCCGAGGAACAGCCGGGGCAGGGGCAGCAGCCGGTCCGCCCAGGGCCCGCCCGCCTCCCGGCTCACCGCGCGCCCGGACTTCGGCGAGATCCAGGCCAGATCCTCCGTCGCCCCCGTGGCCGCGCACACCGAAAGGTCCAGCCCGAAGCCGAGTTCGGAGAGCAGCGCCAGCTCCCAGAGCGCATAGAGCGCCGGCCAGTCCGGATCCTCCCCCAGCGCGTCCGCCAGCGCGACCGTGCGCGCATAAAGCGCCGGATGCGGCGCCCGCTCCGGCAGGAAGGCGAGGCTCAGCGCCGCGACCGACCCCATCGCCGCCAGCGCCGCCCGGTCGCCCATCAGCGCCGCGGCGCGCGAACGCAGCGGCTCCGCCCGCCACGAACCGATATGCGCCTCGAGCCGCGCCGACCACTCCAGCGAAAGCTGCGCCCCCGGCTGCAGCAGGGGCGCCTGCCGGCGCGAGCCGCCGCCCGGCGCGACCCCGGCGTGCCGGCCGTGCCCCTCGGTGAAGACCTCGAGGATCGCCGCCCCCTCGCCGTGCCGCCGCACGGAGAGAAGCAGTCCCTCGTCGCGCCAGCGGATCATCTCAGCCCGCGACCGGCTCCGCCGCCGCGACCATCTCGACCTCGACCAGAAACTCCGGCCGCGTGAAGCCGCTCACGATCATCAGCGTGGAGGCCGGGGGAGAGGCGATCTCCGCCACCCAGGCATCCCGCGCCGCCATGTAGCCGGCCATGTGCTCCCTCGCCGTGACGAAGGCGTTGAGCCGCACGACGTCCGACCGTCCCATCCCCGCCTCTTCGAGGATCGCGTCGAGATTGGCGAGGCAGCGCTCGGCCTGCGCCTCCGCCCCCTCGGGCAGCATGTCGTCGGGTGCAAGGCCGAGCTGGCCGGAGGCGAACAGCAGCCGCGCCCCCGCCGCCACCTCGACGGCGTGCGCGTACCGCGCGAAAGGCGGGCGGATGGCGGCGGGCGTGACCGGGCGCATGTCGCCAGCGTGGCGCACCCCGCCGTCCTGTCAAGCCCGGTCGCGAGGGAACGCCGCCGCCACCCGTGCGTTCGGTCAGGATCGCAGTCAAGCAAGGAGACGCGACCATGAGACGGATCATCGCGGCCCTCGCCCTCGTCGGGCTGACCGCCACCTCCGCCTACGCCGGCGCGATCGTGGTCTACGACGTGGACCTCGGCGAAGAGTTCGCCGCCAAGCGCGAGATCGTGGCCGTCGCGAAGGACGTCTACGGGGAGACGGCCGTCTACGACACCGGCGGCGCGCTGCCCGAGAGCGTCGAGAACCGACTGGTCCCGGGCACGGGCTTGCCGGAAGACGTCGAGTCCTCCCCGGCGCCCGAGGCGCTCGCCGGGCGACTGCCGCATACCGAACCCGGCACCGAATGGGTCAAGGTCGGCGACCACCTCGTCGAGGTCCGCGAGGACGGCGTGATCGCGATGACGGTCTACGACGTGCTGCCGTGATCCGCGGCGGCCGCGCGGCGCCGATCACTCGGCGGCGTCGCGCGGCGCCATCATGCCCGCGAACTCGTAGTCGTCGGCGTAGTCGAAGCCGGGCGCCTCCCAGCCGATCATCTTGCCGGGGTTCAGCAGCCCCTTCGGATCGTGCCGCGCCTTGAAGTCGAGCTGTAGGGGATCGGACGCCTTCATGCCCCCCTCCTCCACCGTGTAGTGGTGGGGCGAGAAGCTGAGGCAGCCGATCGCCTCGTGCGCGGCGACGATCTCCCTCAGCCGCTCCTCCGTGGTGAAACGCACGAGGCTGAGCCCGGAGCACTCGATCCGCCCCTCCATCCCCATGAACTCGTTGTGCCCGATCACCTCGCCCGGGAACATCTCGGCGATGCGCCGGATCTTGCCGTGACGGTCGGGATCCGGGAAGGCGACCTGAAGATAGGTGATCTCCGGATCGACCCTGAGCGCCCTCAGCGTGGTGTGGTTCCACAGGAGATGATGGATGTGCGGCAGGCCCTTGGCCTCCGCCGCGCTCACGGTCGCGGAGTTGTAGGCCTCCCGGAACCCCGACGCCTTCGCCAGCTCCAGCAGGGGCGCCACCGCGTTCGGCGCGGCCATCGCGGCGACCACCGACTCGCCCTCCTCGAGGAACTTGCGGTGGCGGAGGAAATAGCGATGCGGCGCCGGCGCCTGCACCGTCGCCACCTCCTTCAGCCAGAGGCCGCGCTCGTTCGAGACGCGCTCGGCGAAGCGGTTGGCCTCCAGCCAGTCGGAATGCGCGAGCAGCAGCTCGACCCAACCCGGCTCGGGCTTCGGCGCCAGCGGCATCGTCACCTGCACGATCACGCCGTTGACCCCGTAGGCGTGATGCACCTGATGCACCTCCGCCCCGACGAGGTCGATCAGCCGCGGCGTCTCCTCCATCGTCGCGACGCGCACCCCGAGGATGTTGCCGGGATCGCGCAGCGCCCCCCAGCGGACCGAGCCGACGCCCCCGGAGCCCCCCGCCACGAACCCGCCGATCGTGGCGGTCTCCTTGGTCGAGGGATGCATGCGCAGTTCCTGGCCGGTCTCCCGCGCGGCGCGGTCGACGTCCTCGCAGAGCGCGCCGGCGCCGCAGACCACTTCGCCCGGCTTCACCGAGACGATGTCGGAGAGGCCCGAAAGGTCCAGCACCACGCCCCCCGCGAGCGGCATCGCCTGCCCGTAGTTGCCGGTTCCGGCGCCGCGGGGCGTCACCGGGATCTCCAGCGCGTAGGCCGCGGCGAGCACCCGCAGCACCTCGTCCTCGTCGCGCGGCTGCACCACGAGATCGGCGACCACGTGGTCGAGCTTGCGCTTCAGGACCGGCGAGTACCAGTAGAAGTCGCGGCTCTTGGCCTGCACCGCCTTGGGGTTGTCCTCGACCCTCACGCCCTCGAGGCGCGCGCGGAACTCGGAGAGCTTGTCCATCGGGCTCACCTCAGCGAAGCGATCTTGCGGCCGACCCGCTCGAGATAGCGCCTGCGCGCCGCCTCCGAGACGGTGTCCATCTCATGCAGGCCCATCCAGAACCGCTTCGCCTTCGGATGACAACAGGCCGCGACGCCGCGGAGGATGTTGCGCCCGGGCCGGAGCAGCGAGGTCCAGAGCCACCAGGGCGAACCGAGCGTCGAGACCGCGCCGACCAGCCGGATATGCGTCAGCCCCGGCCCGATCGGCGTCGTCCCGGTCGGCATGGTGAAGGCCACGTGCGGCACGAACACCCGGTCGAGCCAGCCCTTCAGCATCGCCGGCTGGCCGAACCACCAGGTCGGGTAGACGAAGATCAGCCCCTCGCACCACCTGAGATCGGCGAGATGGTCCGCGACGGGCTTCTCGTTGTCGCCGGGCTCGTGATAGCCGCGCCGCTCCTCGGCGCTCATCACGGGATCGAAGCCCTCGGCGTAGAGGTCGCGCAGGCGCACCTCGTGGCCCGCGGCCTCCGCGCTCTCCACCACCTTGTCGCGCAGCGCCGCGCCGAAGCTCTCCGGCACCGGATGACAGTAGACCACCAGCAGCCGCATCACCCCCTCCTCAGCCGCCACACCCCATGCGCCGCGAGGGCCGAGAACACCACGGCCCCGCCGACCATCGTCAGCGGCCCCGGCGTCTCGCCCAGCACGGCCCAGACCAGCGCCGGGCCGGTCACGACCTCGAGCAGCGTGAGCATCGAGGCCTCGCCCGCCGGCACGAAGCGCGAGCCGTAGCTGACCAGCGAGATGGCGAGCGGCAGGATCACCGCGCCGGTGGCGACCGTCCAGCCCCACTGCTCGCCGGTCATCGGCCCGAACTCCGCGAAGGGCAGGGCGATGAAGGCGCCGAGGATCCAGCCCGGCCCGATCATCGGCGTCGCCGTGCGCGCCTTCAGGCGGCGCAGCAGCACGAAGAAGGTGGCGATGGTCAGCGCGCTCGCCAGCCCCGCCATGACGCCCGCGGGGCTCGTGCCGCCCTCGCCCCAGGCGCCCACCGCGACGATGCAAAGGCCCGCGCCCGTCGCCGCTATCGCCGCCCAGGTCTGCATCGCCAGCCGCTCGCCCAGCAGCAGCCGCGCCATCAGCGCCGCCAGCATCGGCGTCGCGCCGAAGGCGAGCATGGCGTTCGCCACCGTCGTCCAGAGGATCGACATGCAGAAGAGGACGGTCGAGAAGCCCTCGAGCAGCGCGAGGCCGAGCCCCGGCCAGCCCAGCTCGCGGATCGCGGACCCGAGGCCGCGCCCGTAGACCATCAGGCAGCCGGCGATCAGCACCGTCCCGCCCATCGTCCCGCGCGCGACGGCCAGCGCGAAGGGATCGAGGCCCGACATCCGGATCGCCAGCGCGTCCGGCGTGAACACCAGCACGCCGAGCGCCACGATGCCGAGGCCCATGCGATGACGCGGATCGAGCGAGGGCAGGGCGGCCGGCGCGCTCATCGGGCAGGCTCAGGGGAGCGCGCGGCGGCGCCGGGAGGGATCTCGGTCATGCTGCGCCTCGTCGGGGGGCCGGCGACCCCCTTCGGCCGCGCGCCGGGACGGTAGGTCCCCGCCCGGGCCCTGTCCACCGGCGCCTTCGCGATGCGCGATGAAGGCCTTGAGCGCCCGGCGCAGCGCCGCGGCGTCGCCCTCCGGCGCCTCCGAGAGCAGCCGCGCCTCGTGCGCCCGGGCGAGGGGAATCAGCGCCGCGGCCCGCGCGCGCCCCGCCTCTGTCAGCGCGACGCGCACGGCCCGCCCGTCGCCCTCGCCGCGCCGGCGCTCCACCAGACCCTCCGTCGCCATCCGGTCGAGCAGCTTGGTCATCGTCGGCTGCTTGATGAGGCAGGCCGAGGCGAGCCGCCCCACCGAACTCTCCCCGCCCGAAAGCACCGCCAGCACCCGCCAGACCGGCACCGGCACGCCGAGCGCCGCGAGCTTGGCATGGAACTCGGCCGAGGCGAGCTCCGAGGCCCGCGCCAGCAGGTAGAGCGTGTAGTCCTCGTGATCGAAGCCGCCCTCGTCCGGATTCATCGCTTGACCCCGGTCCATGAAATTTCATGGAATGTGACGCGAGAGGCGCGGCGCCCGCAAGACCGCGCGACCGGGCAGGGGGAGGACCGATGCTCGCCGACCGCATAGAGGCCCGCTGGATCGACGCCTTCCGCCGCGTGCTGGAACTCTGCGCCCTGACGCCCGAGGAGCAGGTCGCCATCCTGTCGGAGACGCAGAGCCGCGCGCTCAACGTCCATCTGGCCGAACTCGCCGCGCTCCAACTCGGCGCCACCGTCTGCCACGTCCGCGTGCCGACCCCGCCGCAGAGTGCGCCGGTCCCGGTCCGCTCCACCGGCGCCAGCCA
>Ga0102943_1001151_pt1 | contig 16768 bp, 15 predicted proteins | sample SalPonC_black_MG_FD_78174 | JGI IMG/M metagenome (GOLD analysis project Ga0102943, IMG submission 78174) | Salt pond soil microbial communities from South San Francisco under conditions of wetland restoration - Salt Pond MetaG... | ecosystem: Environmental > Aquatic > Marine > Intertidal zone >...
GTTCTCCAGCACGATCCGGATCACCCCCAGCGCCGCACGCCTCAATGCGAAGGGGTCCTTGCTGCCGGTCGGCTTCTCGTCGATCGCCCAGAAACCCGCCAGCATGTCCAGCTTGTCGGCCAGTGCCACCGCCACCGCGACGGGATGCGTCGGAACATCGTCCGACGGCCCGAGCGGCCGGTAATGCGCCTCGCAGGCCTCGGGCACGCCGTCGTCGTGGCCCGCGGCGGCGGCGTAGTAGCGGCCCATCACGCCCTGCAGCTCCGGGAACTCGTAGACCATCTCGGAGGCGAGGTCGGCCTTCGCCACCCGCGCGGCCTCCGCCGCGAGATCGGGCTTGGCGCCCACCTTCGGCGCGATCTCCCGCGCCAGCGCCGCGATGCGCGCCACCCGGTCGGCCTGCGAGCCCAGCTTCCCGTGGAAGGTGACCGACGCCAGCGGCGCCGCCATCCCCTCCATGCCCGTCTCGCGCAGAGTTCGCAGATCGTTCTCCCAGAAGAACAGCGCGTCCGAGAGCCGCGCCGCCAGCACGCGCGAATTGCCGGCGAGGATCGCGGCGCCGCCGTCCGCCGTCTCCCGGTTCGCGACCGTCACGAAGCCCTCGATCCGCCCCGTCCCCGGATCGCGGGCCGAGAAGAACTTCTGATGCTCCTTCATCGAGGTCCGCAGCACCTCGGGCGGCAGGGTCAGGAACCGTTCCTCGATCCCGCCCATCAGCGTCACCGGCCATTCGACCAGCCCCGCCACCTCGGCCAGCAGCCCCTCGTCCTCGACCACCTCCCAGCCGCGCGCGAAAGCCAGCTGCGCGGCGTCGTGGCGGATGCGCTCGCGCCGCTCCTCGGGGTCGAGCACGACCTTCGCGGCCAGCAGCTTCGCGCGGTAGTCATCGAACCCCGTCACGCGGATCGTTCCCGGCGCCATGAAGGGATGGCCCTCCGTCGCGTCGCCCGCGCGGAAGCCGTCGATCTCCGCCGGAACGACCTCGGAGCCCGTCTCGTCCGACAACAGGCAGAGGATCGAGCGCAGCGGCCGCACCCAGCGGAGCGAGCCGTCGCCCCAACGCATCGACTTCGGCCAGGGAAAGCCGCGGACGGTCGCCTCCAGCGCCTCCGCGACGATCTCCGCCGCCGGCCGTCCCGGCCGCTCGATCACCGCGAACAGCACGTCGCCCTTCCTGTCGGGCCGCACCTGCAAGTCCTCGCGAGAGAGTCCGGTGGAGCGCAGGAACCCCGCCACCGCCTTTTCCGGCGCATCGGCCCGCGGCCCCTTGCGCTCCTCCCGCACGGCCTCGGCGCCCGCCGCAAGGCCCTCCACCGCCAGCGTCAGGCGGCGCGGCGTCGCGAAGGCGGCGGCGTGGGCGTAGGCGAGCCCGGCCTCGACCATCGCCTCGGTCATCAGCCGGCGGAGGTCCTCCGCCGCCCGCGCCTGCATCCGCGCCGGGATCTCCTCCGACATCAGCTCGATCAGCAGGTCGGGCATCTCACTCCTCCGGCGGCGGGGGGCAGCCCTCGGGCAGCGGGTCCCCGTCGAACTGCGCGCGGCCGCAGCGGTTGATCTGGCGCCACATCCAGCCGCGGCCGGCGGGCGAATAGGCGACGATCCGGTCGAAACCCCAGGGCGCGTTGCGCTCGGCCGTCACGGCCCGGAGCTCGCCCTCCGCCAGCCCCTCGGCCAGCGCCTCGGCGTCGAAGCAGTCGAACCAGCCGGGCGCGACCAGCGGCGTCGGATCCTCCGCGGCCTCGACATGCGCCAGCGCGTCCGGCGCCACGCCGTCGGCGATGCGGAAGCAGGCCCGCAGCTTCAGCGGCGAGGTGTCGGCGTCGATCGCCTCGAACTCGGCCACCGGCAGTTCCGAGCCCTGCACCGCCACCGCGCCGGGCCCCTCGGTCCGCTCGTAGAAGGCGCGGGTCTGGAACCACCAGAGCGCCCCCGCGAAGATCGCGCAGAACACGAGGAACCCGACGATCAGCGGCTTGGCGCGCATCGGCTCAGGCCCCTGCCGGATCCGCGGCGGACCCGGCGGCGCCGGCCGCCTCGGTCGTCAGGAAGGCGTCGGCGCACATCTTCGCCAAGGCCCTGACCCGCCCGATATAGGCCTGCCGCTCGGTCGGGGAGATCACGCCCCGCGCGTCCAGCAGGTTGAAGAGGTGGGAGGCGTGGACGCAGCGCTCGTAGGCGGGGTGCGCCATCACGATCTCCCGCCCGGTCTTGGGGTCCGTCGCCGGCTGGGCGAGGATCGCGGCGCAGGCGCGCTCCTCCTCCTCGAAGCGGCGCAGCAGCACCTCGGTGTCGGCCACGTCGAAGTTGTAGCGGCTGTGCTCGCGCTCGGTCTGGCGGAAGACGTCGCCGTAGCTCAGCGGGATCGGGGCGGCGGGGTCGTTGAACGGCATCTCCATGACGTGATCGACGCCGAGCACGTACATCGCCAGCCGCTCCAGCCCGTAGGTCAGTTCGCCCGAGACCGGCCGGCAGTCGTGCCCGCCGACCTGCTGGAAATAGGTGAACTGGCTCACCTCCATCCCGTCGCACCAGACCTCCCAGCCGAGGCCCCAGGCGCCCAGCGTCGGGCTCTCCCAGTCGTCCTCGACGAAGCGGATGTCGTGCAGGTCCGTCGCGATGCCGATGGCCTCGAGGCTGCCGAGATAGAGCGCCTGCAGATCCGGCGGGCTCGGCTTGATCAGCACCTGGAACTGATAATAGTGCTGCAGGCGGTTCGGGTTGTCGCCGTAGCGCCCGTCCGTCGGCCGGCGCGAAGGCTGGACGTAGGCCGCCGCCCACGGCCGCGCGCCCAGCGCCCTCAGCGTGGTCGCCGGATGGAAGGTCCCCGCCCCCACCTCCATGTCGTAGGGCTGAAGCACCGCGCAGCCCTTGCCGGCCCAGTAGCTCTGGAGCCGGAGCACGATCTCCTGGAAGGAGCGGGGGGCGTCGGACATGGGCGCAGGCCTCGGCGGGGCGGATCGCGCGTCCCCTATCGGCGCCCGCCCGAGAGGTCAACGCGCCCCTCGCCGCGCCTCAGCGCAACTCCTCCGCCAGACGCTTCTCCACCTCGTCGAGCGGCATGTTGGTGTAGTCCTTCGGCGTCTCGGCGATGACCTTGTCGGCGACCTCCTTGTGCAGCTTGTCCCGCAGCCGCCCCAGCGTCTTCGGATCCGCCACCAGCACGATGCGCTTGAACTCGCCCCGATGCGCCCGCTCGTAGAGCCGCTCGGCGAGATCGTCCGCGAAGCGCGCCTTCTCCAGCTCGTGCCAGTCGGTGTCGTCGAGCGCCGAGTACTGGCCCGGCCCGTCGTCGCGCTGCCGGCCCGGCCGGTTCGCGCCCTGGATCCCGCTCGGCGGGTTCTCCTGCTCGCGCTTGCGGCGCACTTCGAGATTGTAGTCGATCTCGTCCCCGACGTTCTCGAGGAACAGCGCCTTCTCGCTGTCGGCGATCAGCACCCAGTCTCCGGTCTTCAGCTCGGTCATCCGCCCCCTCGCGTGGTCTTGTCGTCCCGATCGTCCTCGGCCTCGTCGCCCTTGCGCACGCGCGTCACGCCCGCGGGCCGCTCGAAGGCGCGCTTCATCTCGTCGCGCGTCCCGATCTGGCGCGCGAGTCGCCCGCCCGAGCGGCCGCCGACGAGGTTCTCGTCGGTCTCCTCGGGGGTCTCCTCGGGGGTCTCCGCAGGGGTCTCCGCGGTCGGAGGCGCGCCGGGCTTCGGACGCTCGTCCGGGTCGGGGCCGGAGTCGCGCTCGGGGGATCGCTTGCGGTCGTTCATGAGAACCCTCCTTCGCTTGTGACGACGACAACGCCGGTCCGCCGTGCCGGGTTCCCTCGGCCGCCTTGTCCGCGGACCCGAGCGCGGGCTATCAGGGGACGGCGGCGGCCGGTGTAGCTCAGTTGGCCAGAGCGGCGATCTTGTAAGTCGAGGGTCGGGGGTTCGAATCCCTCCACCGGCGCCGCCCGCGCCGCCGAGCCCACGGAAAGCCCGGGCCGAGAACCGATCGGGGGAGACCCGCGCCCGGTCGCCTCCGGTCCCGCGAACCCGCTTCGAGCCGGCGGCGCGCGGCGTCGCGGCTCAGGGCGCCGGCGCGCCTCCCGGCGTCGTCCCCGGGCGAGCCGTATCGACGAAGGCGTCGAGCAGGGCGGTCGCGAGCATCACCTCGTTGATGTCGCGATGCCCGGTCCAGCTCGCGGCCCGGCGCGCGCGCGGATCGGCCCAGAAGGCGACGAGGCGGTCGCCGACGCCGGCCCGGTCCCGCAGCGCCTCGAGACGAGGCCCGGCCGCGCGGGCGAGGCTCCCGGACGTCTCGGCCGCCTCGGAGATGGCTCCGAGCGCCCGGAGACCGATGGCGAGACCCAGCTCCCGGAAGCCGAGGCGGCGCGACGCCGGCGCCTCGAGCCCGCCCGACCGCAGGAAATGCGCCAGGCCGGCCTCGACGCCGGCGAGGATGTCGGAGATCAGGCGCTCGTCGTCGCCGCTCCGGCCCGGCAGCGCCGCGAGGCGCATCGCGTCCATCAGCAGCCCCCCGAGCCCGAGCGGATCGGCGGTCGCCCAGTTCCGGTCGGCGCAGAGCCGGTGCAGGATCGCGGTCTCCTCGGCGAGCCCGGCATCCGCCCCCGTCCGGCCCAGCCAGCGGAAGGTGACGTAGCCGTCGAGCGCGTCGTGCGGGCTGACGCCGGCCACCTGCGGGCGCGTGAGAGCGACGTCCATCTTCCAGGCCAGACCGATCGGCTCGCCGCTCGCCGAGCGCCGCAGAAAGCGCGGAAACGCGGCCCGCGCGAGCTCCACCGCCTCGGCCTGACGGCGCGGCTCGTCGAGGCGCGCGCCCGCCCGCGACAGCGCGTCCATCCACTTGGTGAGATAGTGCCAGTACTGCCCCTCGCGGTCCCATTCGAGGCGCTCGTCATGGGGCTCCCCGGGCCCGCGCTCGGGCAGGGGCTTGCCGATGCGCAGGCCGCCCCGCGTCGGATGGCGCGCGCCCTCCGCCGCGTCGAGGCCGCTCAGCCAGCCGCTGCGGGGATCGTCGGGCCGGTGTCGGCCGAGCACCCCGTGGACCTCCGCGATCAGATCCGAGGCCATCTCCCGCCAGCGGTCCTCGCCGGTCTCGAGATGCAGGTCGAGCGCGTTCATCAGGGCGAACGCGTCGGTCCAGAGGTAGCGCCGCGGCTCTCCCTCTCCGCCGAGGCCCGTGCGCTCGGCGAAATCGACCATCAGCGCCGCCGCCCGCTCCGTCTCGTCGCGCATGGTCGCGCCCCTTCCTCTCGCCGCCGTCCGCATGGCGCCGGACCCGCTCCGCCGGCCCGCCGAAGCCCACCGGAACCCGGAAGCGACGCCCCGGTCCGCATCCCGGCGGCGGGACCGCTCGGCGGGCCGATCCGGGCCCGCGCATCGAGCGGCCGCGAGACGCCGAGCCCCCGGGCCGTCCCGCTCCGGCGCACGACCGGCCGTCGCGATCCCATCGGCGTCCCGAGTCAGAACGTCGCCGATGGCGGAAGGTTCGCGCCGCCGAGACTCCGGGCCGCCGCCTTGCCACGCCTCCCTCGCGCCCGCACACTGGCCCGCGACAGGCCAAGGGAGGCGCCCCATGATCCCCTTCTCCGTGCTCGACCTCTCGCCGATCCCCGAGGGCGGGACCGCGGCGGACGCGCTCGCGAACACGCTCGACCTCGCCCGTCACGCCGAGGCGATCGGCGCGAGCCGCTACTGGCTGGCCGAGCATCACAACATGCCCGGCCTCGCCTGTTCCTCCACGGCGGTGCTGATCGGACAGGTCGCCGCGGCCACCTCGCGCATCAGGGTCGGCTCGGGCGGCATCATGCTGCCCAACCACGCACCGCTGGTGGTCGCCGAGCAGTTCGGCACGCTCGCCACCCTCTTCCCCGGCCGCATCGAGCTCGGCCTCGGCCGCGCGCCGGGGACCGACATGGCGACCGCGCGCGCCCTCCGCCGCGGCAAGACGGCGGAGGACGGATCGGAGTTCCCCCGCGACGTGATGGAGCTGATGAGCTACCTCGAGCCGGGGGCCGAGGCGCGGCAGGTCCGCGCCATTCCCGGCGCGGGGACCGAGGTGCCGGTCTGGATCCTCGGCTCCTCGCTGTTCGGCGCCCAGCTCGCGGCGCATCTCGGCCTGCCCTACGCCTTCGCCTCGCATTTCGCGCCCGCGGCGCTCGAGCAGGCGGCGGAGGTCTACCGCGAGACCTTCCGCCCCTCGGGCCGGCTCGACCGCCCGCGCTTCATGATGGCCGTGAACTGCTTCGCGGCCGACGACGACGCGACGGGCTTCCGCCTCGCCACCAGCCAGGCGCAGGCCTTCGCCAATCTCCGCCGCGGCCGGCCCGGTCCCCTGCCGCGGCCCGTCGACGACCTCGCCTCGGTCCTCGCCCCGGCCGAGATCGCGATGGCGTCCGAGGCGCTCTCGGTCTCCGCCGCCGGCGGCCCGGCCACGGTGCGCGAGAGCTTCGCCGCGCTGATCGAGCGTCACCGCCCGGACGAACTGATCCTCGCCGCCGCGATCCACGACCCGGCGGCGCGCCGCCGCTCGCTGTCCGTCGCGGCGGAACAGCTGGCCGCCCTCGCCCCCGCCCGCGCCGCCGAATGACGCCATGCGTCCGCCCCCGCCGGGGCGGACGTCGTGTCCTTCCCTGCGAGGGCGGAGACGGCTCCGGAGCGGTCGTGCCGAAAGGGGCCGGCTCAGGCCGCCTTGTCCCAGATCGCGGCGACCTCCTTGGGCATCATCTGCCGGACGTGCCGCATCTCGCCTTCCGTGATCCGCTCGCGCAGCAACCCCACGACCGCGGCGAAGGCACGCTCGGCGTCGAACCCCGGCACGGCGTCGAAGGCGTCGGCCAGCGGACGCAGGAAGCTCTCGGCGTCGTGCGGCAGCGCGCCCTCGGCCGCCGGCCGCCAGCCTTCGTAATAGACGCCGCGCAGCAGCGTCGGCATCTGCGCGCCCAGATGCGCGACCTCGGCCGTCGCCATCCGGTCGCGCAGCATGTGGAGCGAGACGCGCAGCACGCGCCAGCAGGCCTGGCGGTCCTCCCAGCCGAGCCGCGCGGCAAGGTCGTTCAGCCATTCATGGCTCTCGTGCAGCGTGCGTTCCAGCACTTCGGGTCGATCCGACATGGCGACCTCCGTTCAGGATCCCGGTTCCGCGAGACGGGACGGACGCGCCGCCCCGTTGCGATGCGAACGCCGATCCGCCCTCCCGGTTCCGCGCCGCCCTCGTGTCGAGACCGGCCGCCCGGCGCGCGCGCCCGCACCCGAGGACCGCGACGCGCCGCGATCGTCGGGCCGAGGCGTCAGTCCTCGTCCCAGAGCCCACGCGCCGCCGGCGGCATCGCCCGGCGCAGGTCCTCGATCTCACCCGCCGAGACGTGCATGCGGATCACCGCCAAGGTCTCGCGGAACGCCGCCTCCGGCTCGAAGCCGCGCGCCTCGCCGAAGGCCTCCGACAGCGGCGCGAGGAACGCCGCGGCGCTCCGCGGCGTCTCGGTCGCGCCGGACGGCCGCCATCCCTCGTAGAAGGCGCCGCGCAGCAGCATCGGCAGCTGCGCGGCGAACTTCGCCGCCTCCTCCGCCGTCAGCCGGTCGCGCAGCATGTGCAGCACGGTGCGCAGCAGCCGCCAGCCCGCGCGCCGATCCTCCCAGCCCATGCGGCTGGTCAGCTCGTGCAGCCAGGTGTTGGTGACGTGCAGCGTCCGGTCGAACACGTCCAGTCCGGTGGCGCTCATCCCGCTCTCCCTCGTCTCGTGCGTGGCTCGACGGCGGAAACCCGTCGAATCTCGGTCTTCACCCGGCCCGCGCGCAGCGCCCGCCGATCTCGGGCGGAGGCGTCAGGCCCGCCTCACCGCGGCCTCGATCCCCGCCACCGACGCCCGCGTCAGGACGGCCGCGATCTCTCCGGCGAGCCGTGCGCGGACCCGCGCCGTCCACTGCATCCGAAGCGCGCCCAGCGTCCGCGGATCGGCGGCCACCGCGAAGGTGGCGAAGGCTCCGGCCGCCGCCTCCGCGTCCAGCCGGGCCGCGAGCTCGCTGACGAACCGCATCCGGTCGAGGCGGGTCCAGTCCGTCGCCGCCACCGTCTCGCGCCGGCCGCCCGCGGGCGGAACGCGCCCCGCGCCTTCGGTCTCCCGCCGCGCCTCCAGCGTCGCGTGCGACATCACGCGCAGGTCGATCGCCTCCGCGTCCCCGCGGTTCTCCAGCACCAGAAGCCGTTCTCCGTCCGCCACCACGACCCATGCACCATGCGGAAGCTTCATCGCCCCGCCTCCTTCGAAGCCGGCGAGGCAGACGCGTCTCCCGGCTCCGCGATGAGACGCCCGGCCGCGGACCCCGCGCCTTGATCCGGATCAACGCGCCCGCTCGAGCCGCTCCGCCGCCCGCTCCAGGCGCTCGGCGGCCCGCGCCAGGCGCGCTTCGGCGCCGGCCTTCGCCGTCGGCCCCTCGCGGGGCGCCAGCAGCGCCAGCGCCGCCGCCGTCGCCGCCTCGGCCGCCGCCCCGGGCTCCCGCTCCGGGCGCAGTCTGAGCGAGCGCCCGGCGTATTCCAGCCCGCCGTAGAACACGTCCCGCACGGTCCAGTGGGGCGCCGCCCCGCCGAAGGCGCCCGACCTGCGCCCCTCGGCCACGATCCCGTCGAATACGGCGACGTAGGCACGCTTCCAGGCCACGCTCGCCGTCTCGTCGGGCCCCGCGAGCCGGATCGCCAGCGCCATGTAGTCGAACCGCTCGGCCACCGCGCCGAGGTGGAAGTCCGCCAGCGCCCGCAGCTTCGCCGCCGCGCCCTCGGCCCCCGCCACGGCCGCCCGCGCGTCCCGCGTCAGCTCGTTCCAGAAATCCTCGACCAGCGCCGCCATCAGCGCGGCCTTGGAGCGGAAGTGCAGATAGACCGCCCCCTCCGAGATCCCGGCCCGCCGCCCGATCTCCGCCATCCGCGCGCCCTCGTAGCCCGCCTCCGCGAAGACCGCCGCCGCGGCGTCGAGGATCGCCCGCTCGCGCGCCTCGAGCGCTCGCGCGCGCGCCCGCGCCGGCGCCTCGCTCACAGCCCCATCCGGCGCGCGGCGAGGTCGCGCATCACCTCCTCCGAGCCGCCGCCGATCGCCATCACCTTCACCTCGCGCCAGGTCCGCTCCACCGGATTTCCGCGCAGGAACCCCGCCCCGCCGAGGATCTGGAAGCACTCCGAGGCGCAGAACTCCAACGCCTTGGTCCCGAACGCCTTGGCCCGCGCGATCTCCCCCGCCGCGTCCTGGCCGTCCTCCAGCTTCCAGCAGATCCGCTCGACCCAGGCCTCCAGCGCCTCGATCCTCGATTGGATCTCCACCGCCTTGTGCCGGATCGCCTGGCGCGAGATCAGCGGCGCCCCGAAGGTCTCGCGCCCCCGCGCCCAGTCGAGCGCGTAGTCGAGGCAGCACTTCATCGTCCCGACGCACTGCGCCGTCATGTTCAGCCGCTCGAGGTTGAAGTTGCGCATCGCGGCGACGAAGCCCTCGCCCTCGCGCCCCAGCAGGTTCTCCGCCGGCACGCGCACCCCGTCGAAGCGCAGCATCGCGGTGTCCGAGCACCACCACCCCGTCTTGGCCCCGACCGAGACGCGGGAGAACCCCTCCCGGTCGGCCTCCACCAGGAACAGCGAGACGCCGCCGACCCCCGGCCCGCCCGTCCGCGCCGCGACCGTGATCCAGTCCGCCTTCAGCCCCCCGGTGATGAAGGTCTTTTCCCCGTCGATCACCCAATGGTCGCCGTTCTTGCGCGCCGAGGTCCTGAGCGCCGCGACGTCGGACCCGCCCGAAGGCTCGGTGATCGCGAGCGCCGATCCCTTGCGCCCCGCCACCACTTCCGGCAAGGCCCGCGCCTTCACCTCCTCGGTCCCGAGATCGTGCACCGGCCCAATGGAGATCAGCCGCCCGCCGAGCGCCGCGCTGACGCCCCCCGCGCCGCAGCGCGCCATCTCTTCGGCATAGGCGCAGCGCATGAACACGTCGTCGAAGCCGAGCCCGCCATAGGCCTCCTCGATGCCGAGCCCGAAGGCGCCCAGCGCCCCCACCTTCTCGTGCAGGCTCCACGGGACCTCCCCCGCCTCGTCCCACTCGGAGACGAAGGGCGTCACCTCCTTCGCCACGAACTCGCGCAGCGTCTCGCGGAAGGCGCGGCGCTCCTCGGTCTCGAACGGTCCCATGCGGTCCTCCCCGGCCGTCGTTGAGATTGACTCATAATCCCTGAGATGCTCTCACTCAACGCCGCAGGCGGCCCGCGAGAGGCCGCGACCGGGGAGGCGAGACATGGCGCGGGAGACGCTCCGCATCGGCGGCGCCTGCGGCTTCTGGGGGGAGGCGGCCGACGCCGCCCTGCCCCAGCTCATGGGCGCGGACCTCGACGCCGTCGTCTTCGACTATCTGGCGGAAATCACCATGTCGATTCTGGCCCGGGCCCGCCAGAAGGACCCCGCCAAGGGCTACGCCACCGACTTCGTGACCGACCTCGCCCCCCACCTGCCGGAGATCGCCCGCCAGCGCCTCAGGATCGTCTCCAACGCCGGCGGCGCCAACGTCGTCGCCTGCGCCGAGGCGCTGCGCGCCGAGATCGCCAGGGCCGGCCTCCCTCTCACGGTCGCGACCGTGACGGGCGACGACCTCACCCCCCGCGCCGCCGACTTCGCTCAGGCGCGGGAGATGTTCTCCGGCGCCCCGTTCCCGCCCGAAGGCGAGGTCGCCAGCGTCAACGCCTATCTCGGCGCCTTCCCCATCGCCGAGGCGCTGAGGCACGCCGACATCGTCGTCACCGGCCGCTGCGCCGACAGCGCCGTCACCCTCGGCCTCTGCCTCCACCGCTTCGGCTGGGGCGCGGAGGACCTCGACCGCCTGGCGCAAGGCTCGCTCGCCGGCCATATCCTCGAGTGCGGCCCGCAGGCGACGGGCGGCAACTTCACCGACTGGGAACGCGCCGGCGACATCGCCGACATCGGCTACCCCATCGCCGAGATCGCCGCCGACGGCGCCTTCGAGGTCACCAAGCCCGAGAACACCGCAGGCCTCGTCACGCCGGAGACCGTGGGCGAGCAGATGCTCTACGAGATCGGCGACCCCCGCGCCTATCTCCTCCCCGACGTCACCGCCGACTTCTCAGAGGTCACGCTCGAGCAGGCCGGCGAGAACCGCGTCCGCGTCGCCGGCGCCAGGGGCCGCCCCCCGACCGACACGCTCAAGACCTCCGCCACCTGGGCCGACGGCTTCCGCGCCGGCACGGTCCTGTTCCTCTACGGCCAGGACGCCTCGCGAAAGGCCCGCAGCTACGCCGACGCCGTGCTGACCCGCGCACGCCGCCGCCTCGCCGCCGCGAACGCCCCGGACTTCACCGAGACTCTGGTGGAGGTGATGGGCGACGAAAGCCACTGGGGCGCCCACGCCCAAGTCTCCGGCGCCCGAGAGGTCGCCCTCAAGATCGCCGTCAAGCATCCCGACGCCCGCGCCTGCGCCGCCATGCTGAAGGACTCGATCGGCCTCGGCCTCGCCACCCCGCCGGGCCTCGCGATCTTCGCCGCCAGCCGCCCGAGGCCCTCCCCGGTCGTCCGCCTCTTCTCCTTCCTCGTGTCGAAAGCGGAGGTCGAGGTCGCGGTCGAGACTCCCCCGGGCGAGCGCATCGTCGTTCCCTTCGCCACGCCCGCCGTCGGAACCGAGCCCGCCGCCGCGCGACCGGCGCCGAGCGCCACCCCCGACGCCTCGGCCGCGCCGCACGCCCCGGACCGCACGCCCCCGCCCGACGTCCCAGCCCCGAAGGCCGACGGCCCGCTCGCGACGGTCCCGCTCATCCGCCTCGCCGTCGCCCGCTCCGGCGACAAGGGCGACAAGGCCAACATCGGCGTCCTCCCCCGCGATCCCGCCTTCGCACCGTGGATCCGCCGCGCCCTCACGCCGGAGGCCGTAGCCGACCGCTTCGCCCATTTCCTCGCCGGCCCCGAACCTCGCGTCGAACGCTTCGACCTGCCCGGCACGGGGGCCCTCAACTTCCTCCTTCACGACGTCCTCGGCGGCGGCGGCGTCGCCTCCCTCCGCAACGATCCGCAGGGCAAGGGCTACGCCCAGATCCTCCTCGACCATCCCGTGGCGATCCCCGAGCGCCTGCTGGAGCGCGCCCGGTGACCCCGTCGCGACCCGCATACCCCGCGAATCGTGAACGAATGAAGAACACGCGGAAGGCCCGCTGATGCCCGTCCACCGCTCCCGCCTCTCGCCGGCCTCCGAGACGTTCCGCAGGAACCGCGCCGACATGCTCGCCCTCGTGGACGAGCTGCGCGCGCTCGAGGCCCGCGCCCCCGCCGCCTCCGCCAGGCGGGCCGAGACCTTCGCCAGGCGCGGCCAGATCCCCCCGCACGACCGCATCGCGCGCCTGCTCGACCCCGGAATGCCGTTCCTGCGCCTCCACGCCCTCGCCAACCACCTGGTGGAGGACGAGAATCCCGAGACCTCCCTCCCCGGCGCCTCGATCATCTGCGGCATCGGCTTCGTCGCCGGCGTGCGCTGCCTGATCTGGGCCGACGACAGCGGCATCCGCGCCGGCGCGATGACGCGCAGCTCCTTGCCGACCGTCCTCTCGATCCAGACCGTCGCGAAGCGCCAGAAGCTCCCCGTCATCCACCTCGTCGAAAGCGCCGGCGCCGACCTGATGAATCTCCGCGTCGAGGGCTGGGCCGAGGGCGGCGCCCTGTTCCGCAACCTCGCCCAACTCTCCGCCATGGGCGTCCCGACGGTCGCCGTCCTGCACGGCCCCTCCACCGCGGGCGGCGCCTACATGCCCGGCCTCTCGGACTACGTGATCGGCGTGAAGCGCAACGGCCTCGCCGCCCTCGCCGGCGCGGCCCTGGTGCAGGCCGCCACCGGGGAGGTCGCCGAGGACCGCTCCCTCGGCGGCGCCGAGATGCACGCCACCATCTCCGGCCTCGTCGAATACCTCGCCGAGGACGACGCCGAGGCCCTCGCCCTCGCCCGCGACGTGGTCCGCCGGCTCGACTGGAACAAGCGCGCCGCGCCGCCGCCCCCGCGCCCCGCGCAACCGCCCCTCCACGACCCCGAGGAGCTCGCCGGCGCCGTCCCCGTCGACTACCGCACCCCCTACGACGCGCGGGAGATCCTCTGCCGCGTCGTCGACGGCTCCGACTTCGAGGAGTTCAAGCCGCGCTACGGCGTCACCACCCTCTGCGCGCAGGCGAGCCTCGGCGGCCACGCCGTCGGCATCCTCGCCAACAACGGCCCGATCGACCCCGCCGGCGCCACCAAGGCCGCGCAGTTCCTGCAGCTGATGGAGGTCTCCGAGACGCCGGTGATCTTCCTGAACAACACCACCGGCTACATCGTCGGCACCGAGTCCGAACAGGGCGGCATGATCAAGCACGGCTCCAAGATGATCCAGGCCGTCGCCAACCTCACCGTGCCGAAGCTGACCCTCTACGTCGGCGCCAGCTACGGCGCCGGCAACTACGGCATGTGCGGCTACGGGTTCGAGCCCGACTTCCTCTTCGCCTGGCCCAACGCCGCCACCAACGTCATGGGCGGCGAGAGCGCCGCCAAGACCATGCGCCTCGTCGCCGAGGCCGGGGCGAAGCGTCGCGGCAAGGAGATCCCGGCCGAGGAGCTCGACCGGCAGGAGGCCCGCATCGTCGAGCACTTCACGAGCCAGGAGAAGGCCTTCGTCTGCTCCGGCCGCCTGCTCGACCACGGCGTCATCGACCCGCGCGACACCCGCCGCGTGCTGATCTTCGCGCTCGAGACCTGCCTCGAGGCGCGCCACCGCAGCCTCACGCCGACGAGCTTCGGCATCGCCCGGATGTGACCATGCTCCCCTCCCTCCAGACGCTGGAGCTCCGCCCCGAAGGCGGCTGGCTCGAGATCCGCCTGAACCGGCCCGAGGCGCGCAACGCCCTCTCGCCCGACCTCGTCGCCGACCTCCGCGCCGTCTTCGCCGCGATCCGCGAGGACCGCACGGTCCGCGGCGTCACCCTCCGCGGAAACGGCGGAACCTTCTGCGCCGGCGGCGACCTCAAGGGCTTCCGCGACACCCTGCAGGCCGCCGGCGACCGCGACGCCGTCATCGCCCAAAGCCTCGACGGCGCCCGCCTCTTCGCGGAGGCCGACTCCCTCCCCCAGGTCGTCGTCGCCGTGGTCGAGGGCGCCGCCATGGCCGGCGGCTTCGGCCTCGCCTGCTGCGCCGACGCCGCCATCGTGCAGGCCGACGCCAAGTTCGGCTTCTCCGAGACCGCCATCGGCCTCTCCCCCGCCCAGATCGCGCCCTACGTCATGGCCAAGCTCGGCCCCGCCACGGCCCGCCGCCTCCTCCTCACCGCCGAGCGCTTCGACGGCCGCGAGGCCGCGCGCCTCGGCTTCGCGGACATCCTTTGCGAGACCCCTGAAGAGATCGCGAACGCCGAGGCTCGCCTTCGTCGGCAGGTCCTCCGCTGCGCGCCGGGCGCGGTGGCCGAGACCAAGGCCCTCCTCGCCACCCTCCGCACGCTGAGCACCCAACAAGCGCGCGCGGAAGCCGCCGCCGAGGTCTTCGCGGACCGCATGACCTCCGAGGAAGGCCGCGAGGGCGTCGCGAGCTTCCTCGAAAAGCGCAGGCCCGCCTGGGCGGAGACCGCCGAATGAACACCCTCCTCGTCGCCAACCGGGGCGAGATCGCCCTCCGCGTCATGCGCACCGCCCGCGCCATGGGTCTGCGCACCGTCGCCGTCCACTCCGACGCCGACGCCGAGGCGCCGCATGTCCGCTTCGCGGACGACGCCGTGCGCCTCGGCCCCGCCCCCGCCGCCGAAAGCTACCTGAACCAGGCCGCCATCCTCGCCGCCGCCCGCGCCACCGGCGCCGACGCGATCCACCCCGGCTACGGCTTCCTGGCCGAGAACGCCGACTTCGCCCGCGCCGTCCTCGACGCCGGCCTCGTCTGGGTCGGCCCGCCCCCCGCCGCGATCGAGGCGATGGGCGACAAGGCCCGCGCCAAGCGCGCCATGATCGCCGCCGGCGTCCCCTGCGTCCCCGGCTGGCAGGGCGAGGCGCAGGACCCCGCCACCCTCGCCGCCGAGGCCGAAGGCGTCGGTTTCCCCCTCATGGTCAAGGCCAGCGCCGGCGGCGGCGGCAAGGGCATGCGCGTCGTCCGCGACCCCGCCGCCCTCGCCGCCGCGCTCGAGCGCGCCCGCGCCGAGGCCGAGGCCAGCTTCGGCGACGGAACCCTCATCCTGGAGCGTGCCGTCGAGAACGCCCGCCACGTCGAGATCCAGGTCATGGCCGACCGCCACGGCGCCGTGATCCACCTCGGGGAACGCGACTGCTCCGTCCAGCGCCGCCACCAGAAGGTGCTGGAGGAGGCCCCCGCCCCCGGCATGACCCCCGAGCTGCGCGAGGCGATGGGCGCCGCCGCCGTCGAGGCCGCCCGCGCCGTCGGCTACGAAGGCGCCGGCACGGTGGAATTCCTCCTCGCCCCCGACGGCGCGTTCTTCTTCCTCGAGATGAACACCCGCCTCCAGGTCGAGCACCCCGTGACCGAAGCCGTCACCGGCCTCGACCTCGTGGCGCTCCAGCTCCGCGTCGCCCGGGGCGAGCCCCTGCCGCTCGCCCAGCAGGACGTCCGCCTGCAAGGCCACGCCATCGAGGCCCGCCTCTACGCCGAGGACCCCGCCGCCGGGTTCCTGCCCTCCCCCGGCCCGGTCCGCCTCTGGTCCCCGCCCGAAGACGTCCGCGTCGACGCCGGCGTCGAGACCGGCGGGAGCATCCCCGGCGACTACGACCCGATGGCCGCCAAGATCGTCGCCCACGGCCCCGACCGCGACGCCGCCCGCCGCGCGCTGATCCGCGCGCTGGAGGAGACCGCCCTCTTCGGCCCCCGCACCAACCGCGACTTCCTGCTCGACGTGCTGGAGCACCCCGTCTTCGCGAAAGGCGAGGCCACCACCGCCTTCCTCGACGCCGAACACCCGGAGGGCCACAAGCCCCCCCCGCCCCGCCCGGAGGATCACGCCCTCGCCGCCGCCCTCCGCGCCGAGACCGCACGGCGCGAGGCCCTCGCCCTCGCCGTGCGCGTCTCGCCCGAGCTGATCGGCTGGTCCTCCGGGCGCCCCCTCGCCACCGTCTACGCCTTCGCCTCCGACGAAGGCCCCGTCGAGGCCCACCTGACCCCCGACGGCCCCGTCTGGCGCGTCCGCGTCGGCGAGGCCGAGCATGCCGTCGAGATCCTGGACTTCGACGGCCCGCGCGCCCGGGTCCGACTGAACGGCCGCGGCCTCGTCGCGCACATGGACGCGCCCGACCGGCGCACGCTCGAGGTCGCCGCCCGCCGCACCCACCGCTTCACGGAACTCTCCGCCGGCGGCGCCGAGGAGGCCGCGTCGGGCGAGGTCCGCGCCCCCATGCACGGCCGCCTCGCCGCCCTGCTCGTGGCCGAGGGCGCGACCGTCGCCAAGGGCGACCGCCTCGCGGTGATGGAGGCGATGAAGATGCAGCACGAGATCCTCGCCCCCGTCGCCGGCCGCGTCGCCGCGCTGGCGGCCTCCGAAGGCGCGCAGCTCGCCGCCGACGACCCGATCCTGACCCTCGAGGAGGACGCCTGATGCCGATGCAGGAGGCCGAGGACTTCCGCGCCGAGAGCGAGGCGCTGCACGCCGCCCTCGCCGGGATCGACCCCGACCGCTTCGCCGAGGCGACGCAGTTCAAGGGCTGGACCGTGAACCAGGTGCTCCGCCACCTGAAGTTCTGGAACGCCATGGCGATCCTCCAGATCGAGGACGAGGCGAAGCTCCTCGCGACGCTGGA
>Ga0102943_1001153_pt1 | contig 16764 bp, 18 predicted proteins | sample SalPonC_black_MG_FD_78174 | JGI IMG/M metagenome (GOLD analysis project Ga0102943, IMG submission 78174) | Salt pond soil microbial communities from South San Francisco under conditions of wetland restoration - Salt Pond MetaG... | ecosystem: Environmental > Aquatic > Marine > Intertidal zone >...
CATACCTGGATGGCCCCGGTTTGGGCGGCATCGCTGATTTCTGCCGTGGCGTACCTTTATGTTACATCCGGGTTTACTCAATCAGGTTCGCTGATTTGGGTTTTCTGGAGTTTCTTCCTTGTTTATTTTGTGAAGATAGAGCACCCGCCTGTTATCTTTGAGCGGCCACTGTCACTATGGAGAAAACGACTCGGCTGGATCAGTATGGCAGTATTTATTCTCTGTATAAGCCCAACACCCATTTATTTTGCGAATTGATACAATTCCCCCTTCGAAGAGCCTGTCCCGAAACATCGGGAGGGAAAGTGAGCACGATGTATATCGTGTGAGCTCGGGGGATGACAACCCTAACCCGAAATACTAGGTAAATTTCCTTCTTGGGAAGATTATTCTTTTAATGCAAGTAACAGCAACTTTACTTCTTTGATTAAATGCGACTACTAACAATTACTTCTCTTTTAACTCTTTTTTTATTTATCTCATGCGGTGAATCCCAACCGGACGTGGTTGATGAAAACGCCCCGCTCCCGGAACAGATCGATCAACTGATCCAGGCCAATGAATATCAAACAGCTCTTTCCATGCTTGAAGAGGAAGATCAAACTGATCCAATTATTCAGCAGCTGTTTGAAAAAACGCACCTGAATTACGGGCTTTACAGTATGAACACATTTGACCAAACTGAGATGAGAACACGCATGAACCGGGCACTCACTCAATTCACTGAGGTTTTACGTATCAACCCGGAAAACCAGGTGGCACGGACAAACATCAATCAAATTTTGTCGATCTATAAAACCATTCCCGAACGCGATCCTGAACCTCAGGTTTTGGAAGGATTGGAAGAAGTTGGGATTGAGTACTGAGCGTCTCTGTATTGAGTTCATCAAAAATCTGCTTACCTTCAAAATAAGCTGAAATTTTTCATTAGTCATTCAGGCTTTGGCAAAAAAAGATCAACAGTCACATACTCCTCCCACTATTAAAAATCGCAAAGCGCGGCATGATTTCCACATTGATGAAACGTACGAGGCAGGGATTGCTCTCAAGGGCACTGAAGTAAAATCGATTCGAGATGGAAAAGCCAGCCTGAATGAAGCTTTTGCCTATTTGCAAGATGGTGAAGTGTGGTTGAAAAACATGTATATCAAGCCCTATAAGTTTGGTTCGTACGCCAATCATGATGAGAGAAGGAACCGAAAGCTATTGCTCAAGCGAAGAGAGATTCGTGAAATTGACAAACATATCAACCAGAAAGGTTATACGCTGGTACCTCTTAAACTTTATTTTAAAGGTGGATATGCCAAAGTGTTGATGGGATTAGCCCGTGGGAAAAAGCAGTATGATAAGAGAGAAGATATCAAAGAAAAAGATGTACGCCGTGAACTGGATCGTAAGATTAAAGGGAACTACAGTGTAAATTTGTAACAAATAAAAAAGGCCTGATTCGAATGAATCAAGCCTTTGTTTTTGAAATTCGTATTTAACTACTGCTGATTGCCTTGCTGTTGATTCAGGCCCAATTCTTCTTGCACTCGCGACATCAGTTCCTGGTCTTGCTGAGCACCCATAATAATCTGTTGATATCTCTGCATAGTTAAACCATTTTCCTCAACCGTTTCGCTCATCTGCTGACGTGCTTCCGTTTGAATCTGCATCAATGTTGGTTGAAGTGTCTGGATTTTTGATTTCTCCTCATCTGTAATATTCACTTGCTGGGCCATTTGTGGGTTTTGCATGGCCATCATCATCTGCTGAAACCGCTGAAAGCTTAAATCTTCCTCTTCAACAGCAGTTCTCACTTTCTCCTGTGTTTCCATCTGAATAGGCTCAAGTGCTTCAGCCGCGTCTCCAAGCTTTGTAAGTTCTTCATCACTCACATCAGAAGAGGTCGGTAAATTCTGTTGCTGTGGTGGCATCTGTGGTTGCTGCTGGGCCTGTGCAAATAAAGTACCGGCAGCCAAGAATGAACATAAAAGTGTAAGTACTAATTTTTTTGAAATATGCATTATATAGAATTGATTCGTATTGATTTAGCAGTTTGCTAACTTCTGTGATATGATTTTATTATGATCTGTTTTAACGGTTCATCACGTTCGATGTTCCGACTACAAAAAAGGCTATTCCAAATAAAGAAATAGCCTAAATTTTATAGGTTATCGATAAGCCGAATTCTGTATCCCGACTGCTGTCGGGATGGCAATCATTTATCTTGCCTTAATGTTGCCATTAAGATCTGTTGCATTCTACCCGGTTGTATTGCGACGAGTGGCGCACAACCTGCGCGAACTTGCACCCTGTAAGGTTTGCCCTGCCCCCAAACGTCACCGTTGGGGCGGTGAGCTCTTACCTCACCGTTTCACCTTTACCCTCCGAATCCCGAAAGCGTTCGGGAGAAGAAGGGTTTACCCCTCCATCCGAAAGGAAGTCTGTTTTCTGTGGCACTGGCTATCCCGTTTTTATCCGGAATCTTCCCGTTAGGAAGTACAGTACTCGTAGGTGTTCGGACTTTCCTCCCCGAGCTTTCGGGGCGATTGCCTTAAAACCTAAGTAAAGATAATGATTCTAAGTTGATTTAAATAACGATTGGTGGGGCAATTAAATTTCACAACAATGTGACCGGGCTCTCTGAGCTCTTATCAGCTAAAACAGCTTATACACTACAAGTCCGGAAACCGTTTTAAATCAACTATACTTATTCAAACCTCGAGTTGTTTTTTAGCCTCTTCAAAAAAGGAGGGGTCAATGACAATACGTCCACTGTTCTCGTCGATAATTACTTTATTCTTACGACGAACTTCAACCTGGGTTTGTGGTGGGAGTGCCATTCCCAATGCAGCCCCTTTTTCCATAGCTACAACAGCAATTCCATTTGTCAGGCCGTTTCGAAGACGATTGTAGCTTCGGACATAGCGAGAGTCCAGTTCCTCTTCAAGTTCTTCCCGCTTTTCAAGAAGTTTTTCCTCTTCGGATTTTGTGCTTTCGATCACCTTATCGAGATTCTCTTTCTTCTCGTCATGAAGTTTTATCGTCTCTTCGAGCTTCTCATTCTTTTCGGCTAACTCTTCATCAAGCTCTTCCTGGCGTTTTTCAATCTCTTCAATCCTTGAAGTTGAATTTTCCACAAACTGTTTTTGAGCCTCAATCTCTTTGGTCAGGGCATCATATTCCCGGTTATTTCGAACCGAAAGCTGCTGCTCTTCATATTTCTCGGTTTTTTCAAGAGCCGATTCAATTTCAAGCTCCAGCTTTTTCTTTTCACCCGTTAGCTCATCTTTTTCTTCTTCGAGCTGACCAATTTTAGCCTCATACCGGTTGATATTCGTTTCAATATCAAGAACTTCTTCTGGTAAATCTCCCCGAAGCTGACGGATCTCATCAATCCTGCTGTCGATATATTGAAGATTTGCGAGTTGTTGGAGTACCTCTTGCATGGTATTGATTTAGGAAATTTTAGATGTTTTTATTTTTAAATTCGGTTACGTAAATCTCCATCGGGTTTGTAACGTTTTCTGTGGCATCTACTTGCAGATGCTCAAACGCTTCAGATAACTCTTTACGAATGGCTTCTACAACCGGAAATTCACTTTCATAATGCCCGGCATCTACCAGTAAAAAGTTAGATCGTTCAATAAAATAATCGTGGTATTTGATATCAGCGGTTAAAAATGCATCCGCCCCCGATTTAATTGCTTTATCTTTCAGAAAAACACCTGCACCACCGCACACGGCAACTTTTTTAATCCGATCAGCACGACCGGAGTATCGCAAAGAGGGTATGTCCAGAGCACGGCACACGAGATGTAAAAACTCTTCCATCGCTATACCTTCATCAGGATAGTAGCCAAGTACCCCCATTCCAAAATTATTTGTGGGTGTAGACATCTCCATCTCCTGGAAACTCCCCTTCTTCAACAATCCCTCTTTTTCGAGTGCATTTCGAAGCTGCGAGACATAGTGTTGATCAATAATTGCCTCAAAATTTTTCTGCCCGTTTTTTCTGCCATCTACTTCGTAAAAATGTGCTTCCTCGGCAGAATAATAGTTCAAAAGCTTTAACACAGCCTCTGTGTCCTCATAATCGGTAGTGAGGGAAATTTTCCGGCTGATGTTGTAAGCTTTATCAAGAAACTGCAGATTATCCAGGCCCAAATTATTTGCCAGCACAAATGAAACGCCATCTAATGCGGCATCCAAATTGGTGTGGGCAGAAAGGAGAGATATATTATTTCGAATCATTTTATAGATGATCCGTCCTTGCTCATCAGTAGGGTTTATGCTGGAAATTTTTTTGAATATAAGTGGGTGGTGGGAAACAATGAGCTCACACTTTCTACTAACCGCTTCATCTACGACCTCTTCAGTAACGTCGAGACAAACAAGTATTCTGGAAACAGATGCCTTGGGATCGCCAAGTAAAAGACCAACATTATCATAACTCATTTTTATGCCCGGGGGAGCCCACTGGTGCATAAAGTTTGTTATTTGACTTACCTGAGTGTTCAAGTTTGTTCTCCTCCCATCAAGAATTGATATGATCGTTCAGCCTTCCGGGATTCAAACCGTGCGGTTGTCCTATGTCTGGATTGTCGCTGGTGTGTCATTGTTTTATTCACAGACTTCAAAAATACGAATCATTTTAATCCATTAAAAACTGTTTTTCCTAAATTTTTTATTTCTTAAAAAGAAAAACCCGGCTTGATATATTTCCAACCCGGGTTTTGAAGCGGAGCGTATAATAAATCAGAATCCTTTTCTGGGAATCCGGGGTGCTATGGAGTTGTCACGCCCGGCCCGGCTCTTACCCGTACCCCTCGAAAATTGATAGTTGATTCTGAACCAGAAAGGTACTGAGGACATGTTGATGATTCCTTCCGAACGACTTTGAAAATCCGTCGCATTTATTTTATTGCCTTCATAAGTGAAACTTCGTGAAAACGGCAAGCCTGTAATGATGCCTGCTTTCAATCCATTGCTAAACGATTTTTCAATGGAGATGAAGTAGAGTGCATCGCTAAACACAGACCGCTGTATTTTGACCTGCGGGCTTGAATATTGAAATTGTGCAGAAGCGGTAAATCCTTTCCCAAAACCAGTATAAGCTGTAAGCCCGGAATCATAAGCCAAAGCACGATTTGATCTGACTCCATTAGCAGCGACAAGCCCGTTAGACGATGTGCGAAGTTCAAATAAACTAAAGAATGGTTGAAAACCAGACCTGCTGCCCAAATTGATTGATCCGGACAAACGGACACCTTTTTGTTCAACGTCACCCAGATTGAGCCATTTTAATTCGTAAACACCATTGGGCCTGAAATCAGTAAAAGTGTGGATCGCATCGGTTTGACGTGAGTAAAATAAACCGGCCGTCAGGAAACTGTTTCCGAATAAAAGTGAGTACTCCAGGTTCAAATCTTTTTGGAATGATGGGTTCAGCCCGGGATTACCTCTACTTGAGCTGTAAGGGTCGTCGAAGTTTTGAGACGGATTCAACTGATAAAGATGTGGATATTGCACTGAGCGCCGGTATGAGAACCGAACACTTTGAGATGTTTCGGGAATTCTATATCGAATCGAGGCATTTGGGAATAAAGCTACATGATGATTTTGATCAGACATTTGCACTCCGTAGGATGCAGATTCAACCCGCATTCCGCTCTGAAGCTCAATCTTTGAAGAATTATATGTGAATGATCCATATCCGGCAACGTTTTCATTCCGGTATTCAAAATCACTGATTTCTTCATCAGACATACGCATGGTTTTGGCCTGAAGGCCGCCTTCAAGCACCAGTCTGTCGGTCAACGGTTGTCTGTAATCCGCTCTGAAGCGGTGGATTTGCTGGTTTAGTTTCATCAGGTTCTGAATATTATCACCGGCCTGATGATTTATGTATGTAACAGAATTTGTAGTTTTCAATGTTTGGCGGGCAGCATCAAACGAAAGTTTTCGGCCGTTTTTTCCGCCGGGCTGATACTTGTAAAACACAGAATAAAATTCACTACGGTTCGAATCATCGTCAATCTTGTCGGATGACCACAAGCTGGATTGCTCTCCATACATTTTCGTTTCTGCGGTACCACTGTTTTCCTGAGAGTAGGGGTTGTACCATCCGTAGAAACCGAGTTCATGGCTGCTGTTTATGGCATAGTCCAGCCCATAATGAAATTTGTGTGACCAATACTGCTGCCGCACATTTTGTACGCTGTTCCACTCTGTTTCAAAAGCTGATCGTTCCAATTTTTCCGTCACATCGAAGTAACTGAACTCACCATTGTAGGATGTAAAGAGGTTCAGTTTTCCCCTACCGTAATTCACGCTATAAGCAGGAAAAAGGTACTTTTCGGAATGAGTGGTTGGTACATCAACATTCAAGTGGCCGCTGAGTGAATATTCCGGCTGTTTGTTTAGAACAATGTTGAGGGCTCCGGTTACAGAGGCATCGAAACTGGCAGGTGGCATATTTAAAATATCCACCCTGTCGATCTGTGAAGAGTGAAGCTGGCTCAAAAAACTTCTGTCACGTTCCTTGCCATCTACAAATATGATGATATTCCGGCTGCCTTCCAGAGAAATGTTTTGCATGATATCAACATCTATACCGGGGATGAATTTGAGCAGATCAGTGCCCGATGTTGAGGCGCTCACCAGGTTTTCGTTTACATAGTAAGACGTTCTGTCTGCTGAGGGTCTTGCCGTAACTTCTCCCATTACCGTGATTGATTCATGCATAATAAGTGCAAAAGAAAGGGGAATTTCACCTAATTCAATCGTGCCTTTTGCTCCGGCATCAATCTGCTTGTAGTACGATTCATAACCAATGGCACTGATTCGGAGTGTAAAGTTTCCAGAATCAGTAAATCTCAAACTGAAAATGCCTTCAATGTCGCTGACTGTACCTTCGATCATGTTTGTTTCGGTTGAATCCAATAGTACAACGTGAGCGAACGGCAGAGGTACATTTTCATCGCTATCTGTTACAACTCCGGTAATTAACACATCTTGCTGTGCCTGAATAGAAGGGGCATGGAAGATCAAAAATAGTAAAAAGAATACTGCCGAAAGAGTATGTTTGACTTTATGTTCAGTTTTCATGGTCGCCCACCGTTACTTTTGTTTTTGTGTTGTTTACTGCTTCTGATGAAAGTTCGGTGAGAGCGAAAACGGGAACAACTGAGAGGGACAGAGAGCAAGAGTTTGCAATGAATAGCAAGCAGAGTGCGGATGATTTGGGATAAACGGCAGGGTTTTGTGATAACCGGCTACAGTGTAACCATCACAATTGCCACGACAACACAGAAAATCATGGAGATACAATGTTTTTCAGTGTCAAGGCATCGATAACCAATTGAATTATTTTCCCAGGATTTACCCGAATTGTTTAAAAAGATCTCGAAATGTTCCGGTATGCCTTCTGGAGACAGGAATTTCACCCGGAATATTCGGGATTTTGAGGCGAAAACCGAGAGCGTTGCCATTAGCTTCTTCAACTTTTTTCAGGTTTACGATAAATGCCCTGTGCGTTCTCAGCAGAAATGGAAAATCAGACAGTTGATCTTCCACACTGCTGATAGAACAGCGAATCACTTCTTCCCGGATTTCGCTTTCCCTGTGCAGGTAAAAATTCACATAATTTCCATCCGATTCGGCATACAGAAACTCTGAAGGGTAAAAACTCATCTCTTCTTTTTTGAGCGGAGTTTTGATGTTAATAAGTTCTTCACCGACACCCTTTTCAGCTGCAAGCTCTGGATTTTTTTGGGGGTGTGTCAGTTTTGTTTGAAAAAGCTGATTGATATTAATAGCCGTGAACAGATAAAGTGGTATTCCGGCAATCAAGAATGTGCCGATGTATGAATCGGCCAGGGTTTCCAGGTTCCATCGGTCTGCAGGCTTTTCAATCAGAAATGCCATAAAATAGACTGCCGTACCCATCGCAAAAACAACGATAAAAATAGAGAGAAGTTCTTTGATGAAATTCCACTCTTCCGTGTTTGAAAAAAAACGGGCCATCTTCATCAAATAAATAACCAAAAAAGCAGTAAGTCCTACCCCTGCACAGTACGCGGCCATCGTCATTTCATAGCTTAAAAAATATCCGGGATGGGTTTGAGCCGGCCGATAAATCATCACGAAAACAAAATTGAATAAAGCGATAACAGCCGCCCCGGAAGCAGGTTTTTTCAGAAGAAAATTCTGAGGAAAGGATCTTGTGAAACGGTTTTGTAATTTTTTTAACATTACGCTTAGATTTAAAATCTGAAAAACATCAACAGCTGAATATTCATCGAAATTACCGAAAACATAAGACCTATCTAATCTAATAACTTGCCTTTATTTGGTTCAATATGAACCTGATTGCGTTGTTTTTTATCGGAAATGCTTATCTGCATCAAATATATTCGAATGATTCCTTTCGAAATTTAAGTTAGTTTACAAACGTCGTAACAGATACTTCAAATGAAATGGATTTAGTTGATAAAGAATGAGTTCAGAAATAAGAGAACGGTATAACAATATTTTAACCCGGATTGATGCTGCTTGTGAAAAAGCAGGACGAGATCCCTCCGAAATTGCCCTTGTTGCAGTAAGCAAAACCAAACCAGACGACGATGTACTGGCTCTTGTAAATGAGGGGCAGCTCCACTTTGGAGAAAATCGCGCCAAGGCACTTGAAACCCGTATGGAAAATATTGAAGATGAATCGATTCAATGGCACTTTATTGGCAATTTACAGACCAATAAAATTAAATACATGGCCCACCGCGTGAACTGGATTCAATCAGTTCACAAAAAGAAAGCGCTCAAAGAGATTGAGAAACGAGCCTCTCGTGAAGGTCGTACTATTAACGCTTTGGTTCAGGTTAACATTAGTGATGAAGATCAGAAAAGTGGATGCGATCCCGAGGATTTGGAGAAAATCCTGAAGTATGGGCAGGATCTTAAACATACACGTGTTCGCGGTTTGATGGGAATGGCTACTTTTACGGACGACCACGACATTGTACGCCCGGAGTTTAAACTTCTCAAACAAATTTCGGATCAGCATCAGCATTTGAATGATGGAGCTGTAAACTTAGAACATATTTCCATGGGAATGACCAACGACTTTGAAATAGCTATTGAAGAGGGCTCTACCATGGTTAGAATTGGTACTGCCATTTTTGGCGAGCGCAACTATTGATAGATCTAAACGTTATAAATGCTGTTCTAACTTGCTATTTACACAATTGATGGGTTACATATAATTGTGGGATTATTGTTAATTTGTTAATTACGAAAAAAGCGGAACAGGAACGGATTTATACTTTTCCGAAATTAGACTTCCAATTTGATCCAAAAATTATGTCCGGAACTTTCATTGCGCTGATTATCCTTGCCGCTATTATTGGCGGATACCTGATTGATTACCAAAAAAATAAACTGAAGTGGCAATCAACCAATACAAAGCAAGATGAAGAGGTAGGTGATCTTCGAAAATTAGTTCAGCAATTAAAAAAGAGAATTGAGAACCTGGAAGCTATTGCAGCAGAAAACCCGGATGAATTTAAAGGAAAAGAGCCGAACCCCCGGGATTTTATTGAGATCGATGAAGAGGAAGCCATCAAAAAAGAAAACCAACAAAAAGTAGCTGAACAAGTTAAAACAAAAGGGTAAAGAAGGATGGAGATTATACAATTTTTAGAGCCATGGATGATCCCGATTATTATTATGATTTGCGTAACGCTTATCGTAGCCATCTCCGTTATCGGGAACATTATTACCACATCGATGAAAAAAAAGGAAGGTCAACCATTGGCTGAAAATAAAGAGTTTATAAATGCTCTGCGTGAATTCAAAGAAGATATAGATATGCGAGTGCGCAATCTTGAAAAAATTGCTTCTGCAGAAAAACCCTCTACTCAAAAACTAAAAGAAAGAGAGCCCAAAAAACAGAGCACAATTTCGTTAGAGTTGGATGATCATAATTCACCCGAGAAGGAATTGAATCAACCATCCAAGCTCAAAAATATGTTAAACAAATAAGATTATACATATGAGTCCGGATGAAGTAATAGGCGCAGCAATTTTTTTTGGAAGCATTGTCTCCATTGTGTTCATCGTGATGGTTGGAAGCATTATTAAAACCTGGATGAAAAGAGGATCTGCTGATAAACTCTCTGAGAACCAGGAGTTCCTGGAGGCGCTCCGCGAATTTAAAGAAAATATGGAACGGAGGATGTCGAATTTGGAGGAGATTGTTTTGGATGAGAAATCATCATCAGCTTCAAAAGAGTCGGGCAAGAAAAATAAACAACCCCAGCGAGCAATCGAACTTGAATTGCAAGAGGATTCCCAAACTGAGACAAATTCTAAAAAAGAGAATTCAAAACTTCGTAATATGTTAAAACAATAAATTTGCTTTTATTATGAATGAAGATGTCTTTATTGTAGCTATTGTATTCGGGAGTATCGTATCTATCGTTTTTTTAGGGATTATTGGCAGTATAATTAAAGCATGGGTCAAGAAAGGTTCCTCAAAAAATTTATCAGAAAATAAGGAGTTCCTCTCCGCTCTACGGGAATTCAAAGAGAAAACCGATCAACGATTATCGAACCTTGAGGCTATTGTAACGGATGAAAAACCTTCCTCATCAATTAAAAAGAAGACTGATACAAAGGAACTGCCTGAAAAAAACCAAAAAAGCGCCATCGAGATAGAAATTGAAAATGACGACAAGAAAGAGAGCCAAAAAGAAAGCGGAAAGTTGCGCAATATGTTAAATCAATAACTGTTAATTTTGGGGACAGTTTGTATTTAAAGATTTACTCTATTTTATTAATCCATAAATACTTCGTCTTTTTAAATCTTCACAGAATATTCCCCACATGAAATTAACAGCACTCGAGATCAAACAACAGCAGTTTGAAAAATCTCTCCGCGGATACGACACAGCCGAAGTTCAATCTTACCTGAATCTTATTGCCAGCGAATGGGAACACATGGTAGGGAAAATTCGCGAGCTTGAAAACCAGGTCGACAAAATGAACAATAAACTGCAGCACTATGAACGGGTGGAAGAAGCTCTGCATGAAACACTTCAAACCGCAAAGAGCTCGGCCGAGGAAAAATTAAGCGGGGCTAAAAAAGAGGCGAACATCATACGCGAGAAGGCTGAAATGGAAGCGGAATCGATTGTTAAGGATGCAAACCAGCAGCGCAGAGAAATTCGTCAAAGTATGATACAGCTTATTGACAAGCGTGAAGAGATGATTCGCAGCATGAAGTCTTATCTCGAAAATACACAGGAATCACTTGAACAATTTAAAAGAGACGATCGGTCTCTTTTTACACCTCCTGAACAACCCGAACCCAAAGCCGCTCCCGAGGCTCCATCAAAAAAATCTAAAGAAGAGATCAGTCACCCATCGAAAGAGCACGGCACTATTCCCGGGGCTGATAAAATTGACGATATTATAGACGAACTTGATTAAACGAATTACCGACTTAAAAAAATGGCATTAGACTCTATAGAACTCTTTAGGGAAAAACGCGACGAAGCTTTAGAATTTATTCAATCACAAACCAATCTGCGTCCCAACTATATGTTAATTTTGGGAACAGGCCTGGGACAGCTTGCCGATGAGATGGATATCGTTGACCAGGTATCATACGATCAAATTCCACATTTTCCCGTATCAACCGTGGAAAGCCATGCCGGGAAACTGCTCTTTGGTACGTTGGGAGGCAAAGAAGTTGTAGCGATGCAGGGGCGATTCCATTTCTATGAGGGATACACCATGCAGCAGATTGTGTTCCCAATTCGTGTATTGAAAGAAAACGGAGCCGATACTTTATTTGTAAGTAACGCCTGTGGCGGAATGAATCCTCAGTATAGAAGTGGAGAAATTATGTTGATTTCCGACCACATTAATCTGCTGGGAGACAATCCCCTCATTGGGCCAAATGATGATGATCTTGGACCGCGATTCCCCGATATGAGTGATCCATATACTGAGCGGTTGCGGGAAATTGCAAAAAATGTAGCCCTTGAAGAATCCATCCCAATGCACCAGGGTGTTTATGTAGCTGTGAGCGGCCCGATGCTTGAAACCAAAGCTGAATATCGATTTTTGAGATTGATTGGTGCGGATGTAGTTGGTATGAGTACAATTCCTGAAGTCATCTCCGCGGTACATATGGGAATGGATGTTTTGGGCATCTCTGCCATTACGGACGAATGTTTCCCGGATGCACTTGAACCCGTTAATATTGAAGATATTTTAGAAGCGGCCAGTATGGCTGAACCTAAAATGACAAAAGTGATTATTCGTGTTTTAGAAAAGTTGTAAAAACGGGTACGGGTAAATACTTAAATTGCATCCTAAACTGTTATTCTATTTGTAAAGATTGTATTTTCCAGTTGGAATTCAACAATCCTTTTTCTTTTATACTTTAACCCTTAATCATACAGCGTCACTGCATGAGCACAGACGGTTTTGATGACGGTTCCGTTTGGAACGAATTCCAATGGGAGTCTCACCTGAATGAAATAGAACGACGCAGCGAACAGTTGCGGCGATTCATCACCTCTGATCCTAAAGGAAAAACCCCCCGGTGGATTACACTCCTCCAGGAAAGCCTGGACGAGCTGGATGCTGTAGAAGCATTTATAGAGGAGGAACTCCTCCTTGATGAAGCCTATTTCCCGGAAGATGAAGATGAGTGGGAAGATGACGAAGATGAGTTTGATGACGACGACTTTTTCTTTAAAGATTCGACCTTTCCATTTTACAATGATGAGGAGGATGATGATGAAGAGGACCTCGACTACGGAGAGGATTGGAAAGAACTAAGTGATGATTTTACTCTCTCTGATTATGGATCTATCGAAAATCTTGAGATCTACCAGGATGCAAGAACATATGCCGTTGATGTTCTGAAATGGGCTGAAATGATTCCCCGGCAGATGCAAAACAAACATGTGCACGAATACATCACAAACGTACTGAAAATAACAGCCAAACTTGCAGGTGGTTATTCGTTTGGTTTCGAACAGGACGTATTGGGTGGCAATATCGCCTACACGAAAAAAGCTCTTTACAGTGCCAATGCTGCATTGAGCCATATGCATTATATAAAAAAACAGCCCTTCCTTAACTCCAGGGAATACTCCATCTTTCATGAGCGACTCTTTGAACTGCGAAATGATATTGGAATTTATGTTCAGGAGCTTCGGGATCGTTTTCAGTTAGGCTTTGAATAAAAAAGCGAACTTCTATCTTTGTTATTTTTTTTGCTCATCTCATGTTCTTTTTCTACCCTTTCTATTCATATTTTAAAGGTTTTCATTATAGATCAATGAATTAGAATCATGAAATTGTCACATCCTTCTCTTTCTGCTTTCAAAGCAGTGCTCGGCCTTATACTTACGTTGACTCTGTACCAAAACTGTTTAGCGCAGACGGAGTTTAAACTGATGACATACAATATTTATCACGGGGAGAATCCTTCAAAACCGGGCACCAGTAATCTTGAAGATATCGCTGATTTGATTCAAGAGATTCAGCCAGACTTTGTAGCCCTCCAGGAAGTGGACAGCCTGACCGGACGATCTGCTTCGCTAAATGATGGAGTCCCTCAAAATTTGGTACGGGAATTAGCTGATATGACCGGTATGCATGGATATTTCGGAAAAGCGATCGACTTTGACGGCGGCGGTTATGGCGAGGGTATTCTCTCACGCGAGCCTGTTCAGGTTCGAAAAGTGATGTTGCCCATTCCAAGAGGCGGAGAAGATCGCGCGATGTTAATTGCCGAATCAAAGCTGCCGAATGGCAATAGATTTCTATTTGCCGGCACACATCTTTGTCATCAATTTGATGAAAACAGGCTAGCCCAGGTTGAAAAAATTAATGAAGTTTTTAGTGATACAGGTCAACCATCTATTCTTTTGGGTGATCTGAATTTTGTACCCGGTTCGGTGCCCTATCAAACTCTCGAAAATTATTGGGTTGATATTGCAAAAAGGGCCGGATCTGTCGAACCAACCATCTCCTACGAAAATCCCACCCGCCGGATCGATTACATGTTCGCCTTACAAAAATCACTTGCCCAGGTTGAAATTATAGATATCGAAGTACTGAATGTTGGCTATTCCGATCATATGCCGATTGTAGCAACTATTCAAATTTTACAGTAACGCGTTTACCGGTTATAGCTCTAACCCCGCCACTCTTGAAGGTCCTGCGGACTCTTCAAGGAGGCTCAAACCAAACAACCTTCAAGAGTACGCAGCGGAGCGAAGTTCCTTGAAGAGTTGTGAGAGGGTATCTCGGTTATACACGTTATTGAGTAGTTAATACCTCTACCCCCCGCCACTTGTTGAAGCGTCTTAACTGATAAACGCATAACAGTAATTTTAGAGTTGCTCCATCTATTTAGAACCTCCGTTTTATCTATTTACGATACTGTCCCAAAAGGATGTCATTCTGAACTTGATTCAGAATCTCCATACTTTAAGAATGTTTTGGGGATACCGGATCGGGGTCCGGTATGACAAAAATGAGAATTTTGATTTTTCTCACATCCTTTTTGGGCAGGCGCAAAGGCACATCAGCCAATACAAACGAATGTATCATTCCAAGTTCAACCGGTAAAGGCGTTATCTCATCAATTCAGAATCACCAACCTAAAAAATCTGAAATTTCAGCAGAAAGCTTTCGACTGTTAAACGTGAAGAGACTCAGACAGAGCCATTATTCGATTTGATCACTTTAATTTTTTCCTGAATCGTACTCAACAACTCATCCACCTCACATTGATGAGTTCGCACGGAGAGTATCGCTACACGAAAAAAGAATTTCCCGTCTACTTCCGTCGTTGAGAGAAAGAACCGCCCCTCTTTGAGTAAGCATTTATGAAGCTCCCTGTTTAATACATTCAATTCCCCGCTTTCCGGATTCCATCGAAACATAAAGATGCTCAGCTGCGGCTCAGGACCTACTTCAATCTCATCCACCGACTTCATCTTTTCCCAAAGATACCGGGCCAACAACTGTTTTTCCTCCAGTGCATCCCGAAACCGTTTCACCCCGTGAAGCTTTAAAGGAAGCCACATCCTAAGCCCCCGAAAATGTTTACTCAATTCCGGTGATATCTCAGCAGGAGAATAAATTCCCGACTTGACATCTGCATCTTTCATATAGTTGGCACTGAACTGATGAGCTTTGGCCAGTTTCTTAACATCTTTCACAATCAAGGCGCCGGTGCCATAAGGCAGGAAAAGCCCTTTATGGGGATCCATCACAACCGAGTCTGATTTTTCAATACCCACTAACTTTTCCTTTCCGTCATCTGTCAGGATAAAGAATCCACCATACGCTGCATCCACGTGGTACCATATACCGTATTCTCTTGCTATGCCGCCAATCTTATCCAAAGGATCAATCGCACCGGTATCCGTTGATCCGGCAGATGCCACAACCACCCACGGAATCAATCCATCATTTCGGTCTTGTTCAATGCTTCTTTCAAGTTCCGACGGAATTATCCGAAACTTATCATCCATCGGAATGTACCTGCGTTGAGATTCTTTCATACCCGCGATATTCAACGCCCGGTCCACACAGTGGTGTGTTTGCTGGGTGAGATAAACCACAGCTTTTGAATAGTCCGCCGCTTTTAATTCAGCGCTGTCTCTTGCTGTGACTAAAGCGGTGAGGTTGGCATGACTCCCACCGGATGACAAATACCCGCCCGAATCCTCTCCGTAACCCACCAAATCACTCATCCAGTTGATGAGCCTCGTTTCAACCACTACCGCCCCCGGTGATGAAGCATAAACTCCCGCATACCGATTCGTAACAGCAGCTAAAAAATCACCCACTGCCGAAGAAGCCAAGCCTCCACCCGGAATGTATCCGAAATGCCGGCCCGATACGGTATTGAGCCCCGGCCGAACCACCGCATTATCGACCTCCCGGAGAATGACTTCCACCTCACCGGCTTCCTCTTCGATCGACTCATTTAACAGGTTTTTAACAGATTCGTTAAACTCCCGGTAGGCTTTTTCATCGGGCTGAGATTCATAAAAACGGTTGGCATACTCAATAGCTGCTTGTTGCAGGTGAGATCTTTCCGTAAGATTTGAGTTCAACTTTGAAGAACTTTGTTCGAGTTCTCTTAGTTTGTCTTGAAACATTTTTTGCAAGTGGACAAGATTTACACTAAAAATCGTATTTCAGTTATCTGAAAAAACCTGTCTGTGTCTGTAAGACCTGACAGCGTTTATTCTAACAAAGCATTTATTCCATTCAGAATTCGACGGGAACCAAAATCCTTTGGCTCGTTGCCGGGTTTCTTTTGAGCTAAAACCGTATAACAGATTTATTTAATTACTCAAATATCGTGAAAATTTTTTCCATTGTAGATGAAGATTCGGAACTTACGCTATCAGACCCCAAAGAACGAACAGCCTGTAAATGAACAGATCGATTATATTATGCATCACGAGCATCATTTTACTGCTCAATACCTCTCAACTTATTGGCCAAAGCAGCAATAATGATTATAAAATTGTCGGGTATGTAGCGGGCTGGCACGATTGGTCCACCGACATGATTGATGCGGAAAAACTGACCCATATCAACTATGCTTTTGCCGATATCCAGGATGGCAGGGTTTCCTCATACCTGGAGAATGATGATTACAACTACCAGATGTTGGATTCGCTGAAGGCCGAAAATTCGGATCTGAAGATCCTGGTTTCGGTAGGAGGCTGA